>Ga0066709_100001927_pt1 | contig 14486 bp, 14 predicted proteins | sample GraSoiAngelo_158_FD_79665 | JGI IMG/M metagenome (GOLD analysis project Ga0066709, IMG submission 79665) | Grasslands soil microbial communities from the Angelo Coastal Reserve, California, USA - 14_1009_16_30cm | ecosystem: Environmental > Terrestrial > Soil > Grasslands | place: USA...
ACTGCTAGGCACAAAACGGGGACGATGATGACCGTGTCAGCGCTCGACAGCCGAAACGCCGCATCGTCCGGGCTGCCGCCCGTGACTGTTTGCGGTTGTCCGGCGCCTGCGGCATCGGAGACCTCGCCTCCGAATACACCGAGGATCACGCTGAAGAATGACCGGTTCATCGCCCGGCATATGATGTACGAAAGGATCGCGCCGGAGGAGCCTACCAGCGAGCCGGCGATGATCAGCATCGGGTTGTCCAGCGAAAACCCGATGCCAGCCGCCGCCCACCCCGAATAACTGTTGAGCATCGAGATGACGACCGGCATGTCAGCGCCGCCAATTGGGATGATAAGGAGAAATCCAAGCAGAAACGCCAGCGCCGTCATCGCGATGAACGGCGCCCAATCGGCGGGCGCCGCCAACATGCAAAACCAGATCCCGGATCCGATCATCGCGATGCCGATGACGAGATTCAGCCAGTGCTGGCCCAGGAACACGACCGGCGCGCTGCGGATCGTACCCGAGAGCTTGCCGAAGGCGATCACCGAGCCCGAGAAGGTGATCGCCCCGATAAAGGTGCCAATGAACAGCTCGATCTTGTGCCCGAGCGTGATCGGCACGTCGAGTCCCATTGCAGCGGGATTGTTGACGGCGGCGATGGCGATGAACACCGCCGCGAGGCCGACCAGCGAGTGCATCGCGGCGATCAGCTGCGGCATCTGCGTCATCTGGACGCGCCGGGCAACCACCGCGCCGATCGCACCGCCAATCACCATCGCGACGACTATCGGCCCGATGCTCTTGCTGTGCGAGTAAACGAGCGCAAGCGTGACCAGCAGTGCGATCGCCATGCCGGCCATGCCGTACACGTTGCCACGCCGGGCGGTCTGCGGCCCGGAAAGCCCCCTCAACGCGAGGATGAAGGTCACCGCCGCAACCAGGTACCACAGTGCGAGCTGATTGGCGCTCATGTATGTCCCGAGTCTCGCGTCATTTTTTGTCCTTGGAGCCGGGCTTCGGTTCCTTCTTCTTGAACATCTCGAGCATGCGTCGGGTGACGAGGAAGCCGCCGAAGGTGTTGATCGCGACGAGCGCCACGGCGAGCACGCCGAGCCAGCCGCCCCAGTCGAGGTCCGCCGCGCCCGCGGCCAGCATCGCACCAACCATGATGATGCTGGAGATGGCATTGGTCACGCTCATCAGCGGCGTATGTAGCGCAGGAGTGACGTTCCATACAACCTGGAAGCCGACAAAAATCGCCAGCACGAAGACGATCAGATTGACAACAATCGGATCAACACCTGCGGTCATGGTTCACTCCCTCGAACCGCGCGGCCTTCGCGGGCCGCTCGACGATCAGCCTGCACCGACGACCTGCCCGTTGTCGCAAACGAGAGTTGCCTGGATGATCTCGTCGTCCTTAGGCACGCCGAACTCGCCGGTCTTTGCATTGAGCGAGAGCGACAGAAAGTTGAACACGTTGCGCGCGTAGAGCGCGCTCGCGTCAGCGGCCACGCGTCCCGGCAGGTTGGCGAGTCCGACAATCTTGACGCCATCCTTCATCACGATCTTGTCGACCTCGGATCCCTCGACGTTGCCGCCCTGCTCCACCGCGAGGTCCACGATGACGGCTCCCGCCTTCATCGCGGCCACCGTTTCCGCTTTGATGAGCTTCGGCGCTGGACGGCCCGGTATCAACGCGGTCGTAATCAGGATATCGACGGTCTTGCAGCGCTCGGCGATGATCCCTGCCTGGCGCGCCATCCACTCCGGAGGCATCGGTCGCGCGTAGCCGCCGATGCCCTCGGCGATCTTGCGTTCCTCGTCGTTCGCGTACGGCACATCCACCCACCTCCCGCCAAGTGACTCGACCTGATCCTTGACCGAAGGGCGTACATCCGATGCTTCGATAACGGCGCCAAGGCGCTTGGCGGTGGCAATCGCCTGCAAGCCCGCCACGCCAACACCCAGAATCAGCACCCGCGCCGCTTTTACCGTACCGGCCGCGGTCATCAGCATGGGCATGAACTTGCCGTATTCGTTGGCCGCCAGCACGACCGCCTTGTAGCCGGCGATGTTCGCCTGCGAGGACAGAACGTCCATGGTCTGAGCACGCGTGATCCGCGGCAATTTTTCGAGCGCGTAACCCGACACGCCGGCGCCTGCGTACGAGCGCAGGGCCTCGGCATCGAAGGGATTGAGCAGCCCGATCAGGAGCGCTCCGCGCTTGAGTTGCGTGAGCTCTTCGGCGGCGGGTCCTCGCACCTTGAGCACGATGTCGGCGCCGAGCGCTTCCGCGGCGTTAGCGATGCGTGCACCGGCGGACTCAAAGTCGGCGTCCAAAATACTCGATGCAAGTCCGGCGCCGGCTTCGACAACAATCGAATGTTTGCCGCTCGAAGCAAGCTTCTTGACGGTTTCCGGCGTCGCGGCGACTCGGGTTTCGCCGGCTCGTGATTCACGCGGTATGCCGATGATCATGGTGCCAGGATTCTCTTTTTTGGTTTGGCCGCTATCTTGCCACAGTCGCCTGAACGGGATGCAGGCGAAAGCGCTAGCCGATTGCCTCGGCGATCGCTTTCCCCAGCTCGCTGGTCGTCGCTTTGCCACCCAGATCGGGCGTTCTCGGCGCTTCGGCATCGGCCAGGACGTTTTCGATGGCCTTCAGCACCGCCTCGCCAGCTTGTGCATGTCCGAGATGCTCGAGCATCAGCGCTCCTGACCAGATCTGGCCGATCGGATTGGCGATTCCCTTTCCGGCAATGTCCGGAGCCGAGCCATGTACCGGTTCGAAGGTCGACGGGAACGTACGTTCTGGATTGATGTTTGCCGACGGGGCAATGCCAATGGTGCCGCACACCGCCGGCCCCAAGTCTGACAGGATGTCGCCGAACAAATTGGATCCAACCACAACGTCGAAGCGTTCCGGGCGCTGCACGAAGTGGGCGCTTAGAATATCGATATGGTATTGATCGCTGCGAATCGCGGGATATCGAGCGGCCATCGCTCGAAAGCGCTCGTCCCAGTACGGCATCGTAATCGAGATCCCGTTCGACTTGGTCGCCGAAGTGACGTGCTTCGAGGCCCTCGTCGCCGCCAACTCGAACGCGAACTTGAGGATGCGATCGACTCCCTTGCGCGTGAAGATGGTTTCCTGAAACACCGTCTCCCGGTCGGTGTCCTCGAAGATGCGTCCTCCCACCGAGGAATACTCGCCCTCGGTATTTTCGCGAATGACGACGAAATCGATGTCGCCTGGTTTTCGATTCGCAAGCGGTGAAGGTATCCCGGGCATCAAACGGCACGGGCGCATGTTGACGTACTGATCGAAGCGACGCCGCCACTGGATGAGCGAACCCCACAGCGAGACATGATCGGGAACGCTCGCCGGCCACCCGACCGCGCCGAAGAAGATTGCCTCGTGGCGATGGATGAGCTCGAACCAGTCCTCGGGCATCATGCGCCCGTGCTTGGCGTAATAGTCGCAGCTCCACGGAAACTCGTCCCATTGGAACGCGATGCCGAATTTGTGGCCGGCGGCCTCGAGAGCTCGAAGCCCTTCGGGAACGACCTCCTTGCCGATGCCGTCACCCGGGATGACGGCGATGCGATGCGCTTTCGCCACCCAAGCACTCCGCTTTTCGTGAATGCGCATAGTGTAACGTACGCCTCCTCACCACAACCTGATTGGGTGTCCTTCGCATGCGAGTGCCTGTCGACTGGCAGTGGCGCCGCTTCTCAGAGCTCACTGCTGACGAGCTTTACGCTCTGCTGGCCGCTCGTTCGAAGGTGTTTGTCATCGAGCAGAACTGCAGCTTCCTCGACGCGGACGGTTACGATATGCATGCATGGCATCTCATGGGATGGGCCGATGAGCCGCAGGTGCTGGCGGCCTATCTGCGACTGCTCGAGCCCGGATGCAAGTTCGCGGAGCCGTCGATCGGGCGCGTCTTGACCACGGCCGCTTTTCGCAACTGCGGCCTTGGTCGTGAGGCAATGCACCGGGCGTTGCGGCAGGCTTCCCTGCGTTATCCGGGTCGCCCGGTGCGCATTTCGGCGCAGGCGCGACTCGAGCGCTTCTACTGCGGCATGGGCTTTCGCGCTGTATCCGAGCCGTATCAGGAAGACGGCATCGTGCACCTGGACATGCTGCGCCCGCCCAGTGAAGCTTAGGCTTCCGATGGCCAATGGTTTGCGATCCATCGCGAGCTGTTCTAGGATGAGACAGCGCGAAGGGCCGCGGGAGCGCCGCACAACGATTTGCGCATCGATCTAACATTCGATCGTCCAGATGAAGCAAACCTTTCTCGACTTCGAGCAACCCATCGCCGATCTGCAGGCCAAGATCGACGAGTTGCGCTATGTGCACGAAGACTCGGCGGTCGACATCTCGGATGAGATCAATCGTCTGGCGAAGAAGGGCCAGCAGCTCACCAAGGAGATCTATTCCAAGCTGACGGCGTGGCAGATCGCGCAGGTGGCGCGCCATCCGCAACGGCCGTACACGCTCGATTACATCGGGGGCATGTTCACCGATTTCCACGAATTGCACGGCGATCGAAGCTACTCCGACGATCCGGCGATCGTCGGAGGCCTCGCCCGTTTCAACGGCGCGCCGTGCATGGTCATCGGTCACCAGAAAGGGCGTGACACCAAGGAAAAGATCTACCGCAACTTCGGCATGCCCCGGCCCGAGGGTTATCGCAAAGCTTTGCGCTTGATGAAGCTCGCCGAAAAGTTTGCGTTGCCGCTTTTCACCTTCGTCGACACGCCGGGCGCATTCCCCGGCGTCGGTGCCGAGGAGCGAGGTCAGTCGGAAGCGATTGGACGCAATCTCTACGAAATGGCGGGCCTGCGCATTCCGGTCATCGTCACTATCGTCGGCGAAGGAGGGTCGGGCGGCGCATTGGGGATTGCCGTCGGCGACGTCACGCTCATGCTGCAGTATGCGACGTATTCGGTGATCTCGCCGGAGGGCTGCGCGTCGATCCTGTGGAAGTCGGCGTCGCATGCAGAAGAGGCCGCGGAAACGCTGGCAATCACCGCACCGCGACTGAAAACCCTGGGACTCATCGACAAGGTCGTCAACGAGCCGCTTGGCGGCGCACATCGCGATCACGCGGCGATGATGGTGACGCTGAAAAAGGTGCTCACGGAAGCGCTGCGCCAGGCCAACGAGCGACCGCTCGACGCGCTGCTCGAGGCGCGCGAGGACAAGCTGCTCGGCTATGGCAAGTACAAGGAACTCTCCACCGGCTGATGACGCTGCTCCGACCGAGGTCGCCACCTCTGTCGAAAGCGCAGTTCGTGAATTTGTTGTTCCCGGCTCTCGTCTGTCGGTCGCTCTGTCGGGCGGGATTGATTCGATGGTTCTGCTCGACGCGCTGTCGCGGCTCTCAGCAGCGCATCCCTTCGAGCTCCGGGCGATCCATGTCAATCACGGTCTCTCGCCGCACGCCGAAGACTGGAGCGTTTTCTGCGCGGCGCAATGTGCGGCGCGCGGCGTGCCGCTTGACATTCAACGCTTGACCCTCGAGCGAAAGACCGCGAGCCTCGAGGCAAAGTCTCGCGCAGAGCGCTATGCCCGTCTCAATGCGTCCGGCGCGGATGTCGTTGCGCTAGCGCATCATGCCGATGACCAGGCGGAAACGGTGCTGTTGCAGATGCTGAGAGGAGCAGGGCCGCGCGGACTTTCGGCAATGCCGCGATTCCGACCCGGAAATCCTGCGTGGCTTCGTCCGCTCCTCGGGTCGAGGCGAGCCACGCTGTGCGCATATGCGAAGTCTCGAGGCCTGGCGTGGATCGACGATGAAAGCAACCGCGAGCCGCGTCACAAGCGCAATTTGCTGCGTCACCAGATTGTTCCGCTGCTGCGGACGCATTTTCCCGGCTACCCTGAAACGATGCTTCGCGTGGCGGAATTGCAGGCCGAGGCGAATGGGCTCGTGGATGCTCTGGCGATGCAGGATGCTGCAGGCGCCTGTGATGCAATGGGCCTCGATCTTGCGCGTCTCAATTCGCTCTCTCCCTCCCGCGCCCGCAATTTGATGCGATGGTTCCTTCAGCGCGAGGGCTTGCGGCCACCTTCGCAATCTCGGCTCGCAGAAATGCTGCGGCAACTCAACCATGCGCTGCCCGACTCACGCATGCGATTCGCGCACGACGGTGTCGAAATTGGATGCCATCACGATCGCATCGCCGTGCACGCCGCTCCTCGAGGTCCGTTCTGTCTCGTCTGGAACGGCGAGCCCGAGGTGACGTTGCCCGGTGGTGTAGTGATGTTCCGCGACGCGCGAGGCGCCGGCGTATCGGTTCAAAAACTCGCCCGGGCGAGGGTTACGCTTCGTTCACGGGTGGGCGGCGAGAGAATCCAGATCGCCTCAAACCGCCCGCGGCGCGCGCTCAAGCGCTGGTTGCAGGAAGCAAGCGTGCCACCCTGGAATCGCGCGATGGTTCCCCTTGTATGGTGCGGCGATGAGTTGGCGGCCGTTCCGGGCATCGGCGTGGCCGCGGCATTCCAGACGGCGCCGGAGGAACCGGGCTGGTGCGTCGATTGGCTGCCTGAAGGATCGCAACAGGTGTCCGGGACGTAGAATTGACAAGGCTCAAGAACCCAAGGCTAAATGGCCGGATAATTCAAAGAGCGTGTCGGGCTTGCTCTTAGTAACGCCGACAGACTCCTAGCTTCATCCATCACCCGGAGGTATCGATGAGACTACATACTGCTGTCGCGCTGGCCGCGGCAGGATTGCTCGCGCTCGCGGGAACCGCCCTCGCGCAACAACCGATCGTCATCAAGTTCAGTCACGTTGTCGCAGTCGATACGCCCAAGGGAAAGGGTGCCGAGTACTTCAAGAAACTGGCGGAAGAGCGCACCAAGGGGCGGGTCAAGGTGGAGGTCTATCCGAACAGCTCGCTGTTCAAGGATGGCGAGGAGATGGAAGCGCTGCAGCTCGGTTCGGTGCAGATGCTCGCTCCCTCCGTTGCCAAGTTCGGCCCGCTCGGCGTGCGCGAGTTCGAAGTCTTCGACCTGCCGTACATCTTCGACACCTTTGCCGAATTGCATAAGGTCACGGAAGGCAATGTGGGCAAGCTGCTTTTCCAGAAGCTGGAGAGCAAGGGGGTAACCGGGCTTGCATTCTGGGACAACGGTTTCAAGGACTTCAGTGCGAACCGCTCGATCAAGCTTCCTGCGGACTACAAGGGACTCAAGATGCGGATACAGTCGTCCAAGGTGCTCGGAGATGAAATCAAGGCGCTGGGCGCGATCCCGCAGGTGATGGCGTTCTCCGAGGTCTATCAGGCGTTGCAGACCGGCGTGGTCGATGGCACCGAGAATCCACCGTCAAACTTCTACACCCAGAAGATGAATGAAGTGCAGAAGTACCTGGCGCTGACCGACCATGGCGTCATTGAATACGCGGTGATCGTCAACAAGAAGTTCTGGGACGGTCTTCCTGCCGACGTGCGCACGACTCTCGAAGGCGCGATGAAAGATGCGACCAAATACGCCAACGACATCGCCAAGAAGGAAAACGACGACGCTCTCGAGGCGGTGCGCAAGAGCGGCAAGACGCAGATCCTGACACTCAGCGCGGATGAGAAGAACCAGCTCAAGAAGGTGCTCCTGCCGGTCCACAAGGAGAACGAGTCGCGCATCGGCAAGGACATCATCGCGGAAGTGTACAAAGCGACGGATTTCAAGCCCTGAGCGAAAGACTCCGCGACTGGCCTCCGGTGAAGATTCTCGACCATCTCGAGGAGTGGCTGATTGCGTTTCTGATGGGCGCAGCCACGCTGCTCATCTTCGTCGCCGTGGTGCACCGCTACGCCGCCGGCACGCCCATCCCCGTTGTTCAGGACTGGCTTCTGAGCATCGATCTTTCGTGGGCGCAGGAGCTATGCATCTACATGTTCGTATGGATGGCGAAGTTCGGCGCCGCCTACGGCGTACGTACCGGGATCCACGTCGGCGTCGACGTGATGATCAATCGCCTGCCTCCTGCAGCGCACAAGGCTTACGTGCTCTTCGGGTTGCTCGCTGGAGCGCTTTTCACCGGCATCGTCGGCACACTGGGATCGACATTCGTATGGCAAATCGCACATACGAATTCGACGTCCCCCGACCTCGAGATTCCGAAGTGGATCGTCTATCTGTGCATCCCGCTCGGCTCCTATCTGATGTGCTTCCGTTTTCTGCAGGTCGCGTGGTCGTTCCAGAGAACCGGACAATTGCCGCACCACGATGTCGCGCACGTCGAAGGCGTAGAACAGGCGACCGAAATAAATCCCTACGCGCTGCCGGATAACCTGCATCCTGCCGATGTGCGCCCGGGAGGTCGCTCATGAGCGCGACGCTGCCGATGAATGGCACGGTAAAGACCTATCGGTGGCCGGGGGTGCTGCCGATCGCGATCATCGGCCTGCCGGTGGCGATCAAGCTAGTGGGACTGCCGATCGCCAACGCCTGGATCATCTTTGCGCTGCTGTTCGGCTTGATGCTCACCGGCATGCCGATCTCGATTTCGCTGGGGCTCACCGTGCTCACTTATCTGTTCACGATGACCAGCGTTCCCATCGAATCGGTGGCGCTGAAGCTCTTCACCGGGATCGAGAAGTTCGAGATCATGGCGATCCCCTTTTTCATCCTGGCCGGCAATTTCCTGACGCATGGCGGCGTCGCCAGGCGCATGATCGACTTTGCCTCCGCCTGTGTGGGTCACTGGCACGGCGGGCTTGCCCTGGCGGGAGTGATGGCGTGTGCGCTGTTCGCCGCAGTGTCCGGTTCTTCTCCCGCCACGGTCGTTGCCATCGGGTCGATCATTCTTCCCGCAATGGTGGCGCAGGGCTTCCCCAAGCGCTTTGGCGCCGGCGTCATCACGACTTCGGGTGCGCTGGGCATCCTCATTCCGCCATCGATCGTGATGGTGATGTACGCCGTCGCTACCAACACTTCAGTCGGCGCACTGTTCATCGCCGGGATTGTCCCCGGGCTCGTTCTCGCCACGATGCTCGGCCTCACCACCTGGTGGCGCGCGCGCAACAACAACTATCCGCGGCAGCCGGCCGCGAGTTGGGGCGAACGCTGGCGCACCTTCCGCCAGAGCATCTGGGGGTTGTTCCTGATCATCGTGGTAATCGGCGGCATCTATACCGGCATCTTCACTCCCACCGAGGCCGCCGCGATGAGCGCGGTGTACGCGTTCTTCGTCGCGGTGTTCGTCTACAGGGACATGCCGCTGTCGAAAGTACCGAAGGTGCTGCTCGACTCCGCCAACATGAGCGCGATGCTGCTCTACATCATCACCAACGCCGTGATGTTCAGCTATCTGATGACGTCGGAGAGTATTCCGCAGGAGCTCGCTGCGTGGATGTTGAGCAAGGGTCTGGGAGTCGTCGCTTTCCTGCTGTTCGTGAACATCATCCTGCTGCTCGCCGGCAACGTGATGGAGCCCTCCTCCATCGTGCTGATCATGGCGCCGATCCTTTTCCCCGTTGCGCTCAAGCTCGGCATCGATCCGGTGCACTTCGGTATCATGATGACGGTGAACATGGAGGTCGGGATGTGCCACCCTCCGGTGGGCCTCAACCTCTACGTGGCCTCGGGCATTACCAAGATGGGCATCACCGAGCTCACCGTCGCGGTCTGGCCGTGGCTTCTGACCATGCTCGTCTTTCTGGTGATCGTGACCTACTGGCCGACGCTATCGATAGCGCTTCCCAAGGCGCTCGGCATGATGTAGCGGCAGGTCGGGACGTGTCCCGAGGGGTACGGCTGGCGACTTTCCCGGCGCGCGATCACGCTGCCGGCCAATCGCGCCTGACCCGACGACCCGTGGGTCGTGGTCGTCACGTGGCCATGTCCCATGCCGCACAGGGTCCGCGGCTGTCATGATACAATCATGAATTTTCTAGCATTTATTGCCTGAAGGCAGAGCCCACGCATGGCGGTCGAACGCACGCTTTCAATCATCAAACCGGACGCCGTCGCCAAGAACGTCATCGGCGAGATCTACTCGCGCTTCGAGCGTGCGGGCTTGAGGGTTGTAGCCGCCAAAATGACCTGGCTCGCCCGCCCGGATGCTGAGGGCTTCTACGCGGTTCACCGCGAGCGGCCATTCTTCAAGAGCCTGGTTGAATTCATGACCTCAGGGCCGGTCATGATTCAGGTGCTCGAGGGCGAAAATGCGATCGCCAAGAACCGTGACCTGATGGGCGCGACGGACCCGAAGCAGGCTGCCCCTGGAACGATCCGCGCGGATTTCGCAGAGTCGATCGATGCCAACGCAGTGCATGGTTCAGACGCGTCCGATACCGCGCGCACCGAGATCGCGTATTTCTTTCCCACGCTGGATATTCACAGCAGGTGATGCAAAAATCGGTTCATGGATCGCACACCCTTCCAGTGGCCAGCAAGGGTGATCTCGGCCGTGTCCTCTGTGCTGCAAAATGATCAATCTACTCGACTTTGACGAAGCCGCTTTAAGCGATTGGTTCGCCGCACGTGGCGAGAAGCGATTTCGCGCCCGGCAAACGATGCGCTGGATTCATCGCCGGCTGGTCGATCGCGTGGAAGCAATGACCGATCTGGCCAGGGCGACTCGGGAAGCGCTCGCCTGCGACGCCGAGATTTGCCCGCCCGCAGTCCTGCGCGATTCAACGGCGAGCGACGGAACTCGCAAATGGTTGCTCGATGTGGGCGGCGCCAACGCCATCGAGGCGGTGTATATCCCGGAGGGCGACCGCGAAGAGTGGAGTGGGGCCCCCGAAGGGGGGGCGATCTCTGAGCGGGATGCGAGCGCCCCGAGCGCAGTCGCCAGCATCCCCTCCGCTGGCCGATTCCGCTCTGCGGGTCCCTTGGCCCACGGTCCGGGGCGCTACCGGGGGACCCTGTGCGTGTCTTCGCAGGCGGGCTGTGCGCTCGACTGCGCCTTCTGCTCGACCGGCAAGCAAGGCTTCAACCGCAACTTGAGCGTTTCCGAAATCATCGGGCAGCTCTGGCATGCCAATCGCTGCCTGCTCGCGGACGGGGTCTCGAAGCCTTGGATGGAGCAGGGCCGGCATCCGATCACCAACGTGGTGATGATGGGCATGGGCGAGCCGCTTGCCAACTTCGACAATGTCGTAACGGCGATGCGCATCATGCTCGATGACGACGCTTACGGGTTGTCGCGACGCCGGGTGACGCTATCGACATCGGGACTGGTGCCCGCCATGGATCGGCTGGGGGACGCTTGTCCGGTAGCGCTCGCGGTGAGCCTGCACGCGCCCAATGACGCTCTGCGCGACGCGCTTGTGCCGATCAACCGCAAGTATCCGCTTAAGGAGCTGCTCGCCGCGTGTCTGCGTTACATCGAAAAGGCGCCGCGCGACTTCGTGACTTTCGAATACGTGATGCTCGACCACGTCAACGATTCGTCGGATCAGGCAAGGGAGCTCTGCGGGCTGGTGCGAGAAGTGCCCTGCAAATTCAATTTGATTCCGTTCAATCCGTTCCCCAATACCGAATTCCGTACCAGCTCGCGCAATCGCATCGTCGCCTTTCAGAGGACGCTTCAGGATGCGGGGCTGGTCGCCACCGTGCGCAAGACCCGCGGCGACGACATTGACGCCGCCTGCGGCCAGCTTGCCGGCAGGGTGCAGGACAGGACACGCCGCACGCTGGTCAAAATCGACCGCGTGCCGGCGCACTGACATGCTCCTTCGCTCGCTCATCACCGTACTCGCGCTCTTTATGGTCACCGGTTGCGCCAACAAGCCGACGTCTCCGGAGCAGGCGCAGGCGCCGGTGCAACCGCGAAGCGCTCCGCCGCAACCACAGCAGACGAGCCCTCATGACAGGGCGCGGCTGCACACCGAGCTGGCGGCGGGCTATTACGAACGGGGACAGATGGACGTCGCTATCGACGAACTGAAGATCTCGGTCAGTCTTGACCCCAACTACGCGCAGACCTACAACATCTACGGGCTGGTGTACGCGGTGCTGGGCGAAGACCGCAACGCCGAGCAGAACTTCGAGCACGCGTTGCAGCTTGCCCCCAACGATTCGGAGACTCATCATAATTGGGGATGGTGTCTGTGCCAGCATAAGCGCGAGCGGGAAGCGCTGGGTCAGTTCGAGCTCGCGGTCCGAAATCCGCTCTACCGATCGCCGGAAGTGGCGCTGGTGAACGCCGGGCGTTGCGCCATGTCGATTGGCGACACTCGCGTGGCGGACGCTTACTTTCGCCGCGCGCTTGCGCTGCAACCAGCCAATGCCCTCGCAAGCTATGGCCTCGCGCTGATCGCCTACAAGGAGGGCCGTTACGATGAGGCTCGTACCTTGATGAAGGGCGTGATGCAGACGACCAATCCGCCGCCGGAAGCCCTTTACCTCGGCATGTGCGTCGAACGGAAACTGCGGGACAGCCAGGCGGAGCTATCGTACGTGTCGCAATTGCGTAATCGCTATCCCGATGCTTCGGAGACCAAGGCAGTCCGGCCAGACGGAGGTTGCGAATGAGCTCTGCCGAGCAGCCATTTTCACGCACGGGCGACGCGACATCGTTGCGGGCGCTCGATACGATGCGAGCCGGCGATCGGCTGAAGGCAGCGCGAGAGGCGGCGGGTCTTTCTCTGGATCAGGTAGCGCAGCAGCTCAAGCTTGCGCCACGACAAGTGAAGGCGCTCGAGGACGAGAGTTTCGACCAGTTACCTGGCAGGACCTTCAGCCGCGGTTTTGTGCGCAACTATGCGAGGCTGCTCAATCTCGAAGCGGATGAGCTTCTCGCCCAGCTCCCGGAAACCGTGCAGGCACCGTTGCAGGCCTCGTCGCTGCGTTCCACCGCCACGATCATGGCAGAACTACCCACGGTGCAGCCTGCCCGGGCCGGTGTGGCGCGATGGCTCATTCCATTGGTCCTGATTGCGTGCATCGTCGGTGCCGTGGGCTACGAGTGGTACCGCGGAGGCTTCGTCAGCTTGCGTGAGCCGCAACGAGTCGCCACAGGCGAGCCGCGCAAAGTCGCCGCGGTTGCGGTATCGACGCTTCCGAATCCACTGGCAAACAGTGGCGCAGCGCTGACGCCCGCGCAGCCCGCAGCGCCAGACACCACACAGGCGAACGCCGCAAACGTCGTTGCGTCGGGGAGGGAGTCGCCAGAGTCGGCCACTGCCACGCCTGGCGATGCCCCCTTGGTGGTGACCTATGCCGGCCCGTCGTGGACGGAGATCCGCGACCGCGACGGTCAATTGCTTGTCTCGCGCTTAGTCACGGCAGACTCGGTGGAGTCGGTTCGCGGTACGGCGCCGTTCGACCTGACGCTCGGCAACGCTCACATGGTGCGCGTCGTCTATCTCGGCAAAGCGATCGATCTCGCGCCGTATACGCGACACAGTGTGGCGCGTCTGATCCTGCCATGAGCGCGCTCGCATCGCAGCGGATCACAAGGCGAACGACGCGCCGAAGCAACATCGGGGGTGTCGTGATTGGCGATGCCGCTCCGATCGTCGTTCAGTCGATGACCAATACTGACACGGCCGACATCGCTGCGACCGTGGCGCAGGTGAAGGCGCTTGCCGACGCCGGTTCCGAGCTGGTGCGCATTACCGTCAACACCGCGGAAGCGGCGGCGGCGGTGCCAGTCATCCGCGACAAGCTCGATGCATTAGTTTGCAACGTGCCGCTGATCGGCGATTTTCATTTCAACGGACACAAGCTGTTGACCGCTTTTCCAGCATGCGCGCAAGCCCTGGCCAAATACCGCATCAACCCAGGCAACGTCGGCAAGGGCAGCAAGCGCGATTCGCAGTTCGCGATCATGATCGAACAGGCGTTACGCTGGGAAAAGCCGATTCGCATCGGCGTCAACTGGGGAAGCCTCGACGCCGATCTGCTCGCAACCATGATGGACCAGAACGCGCGTTCGGCCGCGCCCAAGGGAGCCGCGCATGTCATGCGCGAAGCGCTGGTCGCCTCCGCGATCGGCAGCGCGCAACGGGCGCAGGAACTCGGGCTCGCGGCCGATCGCATCGTTCTGTCGTGCAAGGTGTCGGACGTTCAGGACCTGATCGCGGTGTACTCGGAGCTAGCGAGCCGCTGTGATTATCCTCTGCATCTGGGGCTCACTGAAGCAGGCATGGGCTCGAAAGGGATCGTCGCGTCGACCGCGGCGATAGGCGTGCTGTTGCAGCAAGGGATCGGAGACACGATACGCGTGTCGCTCACGCCGGAGCCCAATGGCGATCGGACGCGTGAGGTGCTCGTCGCCCAGGAGATCCTGCAAACCATGGGCCTGCGCTCCTTCGCGCCGCAGGTGACTGCGTGCCCCGGCTGCGGGCGCACGACCAGCACTGTCTTCCAGGAGCTCGCCCAACGTATCCAGAGCTACCTGCGCGCGCAGATGCCGCTGTGGCGTGCGCGTTACCCCGGCGTGGAAGCCATGAACGTCGCGGTGATGGGCTGCGTCGTCAACGGTCCGGGCGAATCAAAGATGGTCAACCTGGGAATAAGCCTG
>Ga0066709_100001928_pt1 | contig 14484 bp, 8 predicted proteins | sample GraSoiAngelo_158_FD_79665 | JGI IMG/M metagenome (GOLD analysis project Ga0066709, IMG submission 79665) | Grasslands soil microbial communities from the Angelo Coastal Reserve, California, USA - 14_1009_16_30cm | ecosystem: Environmental > Terrestrial > Soil > Grasslands | place: USA...
ACGAAGTACGATGGCGACGCTGCACAAATTCAACCAGAGCGATCGCCAGGCGGTGAGAGTGTTCAATCTCATGAACCAGGTTTACCAGTTCCAGATCATCACGCTCGGCTTGAAAATCCTGCTCGCCTTCATCGGGACACTGACGTTGGGCATCGGCGGCGTCGGCTTGATGAACATCATGCTGGTATCGGTGACGCAGCGTACGCGCGAGATTGGCACTGCAAAGGCGCTGGGCGCGCGCAGACGGCACATCCTGATCCAGTTCCTGGCCGAAGCGTTGACGATCACGTTTATTGGCGGGGTGCTCGGAGTGATGTTGGCCTACGCCGTCGCGCTCTCGGTAGGAAGACTGACGTTGTACAGCGCATTCGCCAAGAATGCGGAGGCGGGAGATGTTCGACTGATCATCGCTCCGGCAACCATAGTTGTAGCCACTGTAATCCTTATAGCAGTGGGACTAGTGAGCGGGATGGTTCCGGCGATCCGCGCGTCGCGGCTTCACCCGATCGAGGCATTGCGCTACGAGTAGGTTCGTCTCTGAATCTAGTGCGTAAGCTCTGAAATCTCGACCTCGTAGGACTGCAGCAAACTTCCAGTCGCGTGATCGACGGCGGCAATTGCATTTTGATAATTTATCTGCGCCAGCAAAAGACTGGCCTCAGCGGCCGCGACCTTCGTTTGTGCATCGAGCAGGAAGAAGACAGGCTGCGCACCCAATTGAGACTTGCGCTGCTCGGCTGCGAGCGATTTCTGCGCCAGGTCCAGAGCAGTCTTGCCAGCCGCCAGCGTAAGCTTGGCCAATTCCAGCTGATGGATTGCGTTGCTGACTTCCAAGCCGATTTGCTCGCGCCATTGCTGCATGGAGTACAGATCGCTATGACGGGTTACCAACGCAGTGCCTAAGTCGGCCTGAGCGGCGCGGTTCTTGATCGGTAAGTTCAGGGTCAAGCTTGCCCCGTAGCCGGGGAAGCCGAAGCCAAAAAGCTGATTGAACGATGTTCCCAAGCCTCCTCTTGAGATCAGTTGGCCTGTCGTGAGACTGAACTGATCACCGCCGATTCCGTTACTTTGATAGAACCCGGTCAGGGAGAGGTCGGGCTGAAGATGATTTTGGGCGAGCCGAATGCTCGTATCGTCGTTTTCGAGCGCGTGCTGTGCCGCGTGAAGCTCCGGACGTTTTGCCAACGCCTCCTGCACGGCTGTACCAGCGTCAATGGCTCTCAGTTCGCCTTCGGGTTCCGGCCGCTCCGTCAAATCCAGATCGAGAGCCTGAACATATGTGTCCTGATCGACTCCAATTGTCAAACGCAAATCGTTCTCTACCTGTTTAACCAGGTATTCCGCCTGGATGACTTGGACCCTGCGTGATGCGACTTCGGATTCAGAGCGGTAGATGTCGAGCGGCGGAAGGGCTCCGAGCTCCAGGGCGCGCTTGTCGTGTTGATAAGTCGCCTCCGCGGCTTCGAGCGCTTTCTGCGTCACGTCCACATTGCCGCGGGCCAGGACCACAGCCCAATACTGACTCACTGCCTTCAGCAGGGCATCGCTCACCTGAGCCTCAAAATTGGCGCTGGATTGCTGCAGGCTCTTCCGAGCAATGAGCACAGGAGCACGGTTCTCAAACCTCCAGCGATTGCGGAGTAGCGGCTGCGTGAATTGCAAATTCAAGACTGAGTCATAGTAGGGGTTAATGAAGTAAAACCCGCTGGTTGTGGAATACCTAGTGGTGTTAAGCGCAATCAACAAGTTCGTGCCAGTCTGAAAGGTTTGGCTGTAGTTGACTTGGTTAGCGTGGGTTAATGCGTTAAATGTGCCTGTCCCCTGAAGCTGGCTGACTCCGGGGTACGAATAGCGATTTACATTTGTAGTGTTCTGAAGCTGGGGATCGAATGGCCGATAAGCCCGCAGCAGAGAAAACTTTGCATTCTCGACCTGCGCTTCCTGAATTCGGATAGCGCTGTTGTTCTCGAGGGTAAGCCGAATGGCATCCTTCAAACTGAGTCGAAGTTTTCCCACGGAAACGTAGTCGCGCAAGTGCTGTGGGCCTGAGAGTTTGGGCGAGTTCACCTGACGGGTGAGCAGGCCGTGGTAGGTTTCGCGAATCTGCGCGCTCGCGGGCAGAATTGAAGCCAGAAGGAGGACAACGAACCCCAGGCGATACACCTTCATCTCACCCTCCAAAAGCTATGGATTTTGATGCGCGATATGCCAGTCCAAACGCGTCATGTTGCGAAAGGATCTTTTATTCGCAGTGAATTGCTTCAACGGGATCCAAGCGGGCTGCTTTCATTGCCGGATAGATTCCGAAGATCAGTCCCACGGTGATCGAAACCACAAACGCCAGGACGATGGAGCTGATGGTAACGATCGTGGACCATCCGGCGAGCCAGGCGATCAGGCGCGACATCATGAAGCCGAAGACGATGCCGAAGCTTCCTCCCACGAAGGAAATCATGGTGGCTTCGACTACGAACTGGCGAATGATGTCGAACTGTCGGGCGCCGACGGCCCGCCGGACGCCGATTTCACGGGTGCGCTCCAGGATGCTTGCCAGCATGATGTTCATGATGCCGATGCCACCGACGAGCAGGGAGATCGACGCAATTGCAACCATCACGGCGTTGAACAGGCGTTCCGTACGCTTCTGCTCGGCAAGCAATTCGGAAGGTACGATTACGCTGAAATCACCGGCCGCGTGGTGGGTGGAATCCAGAATGGCCCGAACCACCTGGGCAACATGTGGAATGTCCACGTTGTCGCGCAAGTGAAGGTAGATGCCGTCGATCTCGTCGCGCACATCGCTGTAGTTGTCCTCAAGCCGCAAGAGCGCAGCGTTGAGCGGCATGTAGACGATATTGTTCAGGTCCTCGGTCGGAATTCCAGCGATCTCAGCCTTTGAACTAAGCTGCGGACTCACAACTCCAACGACCCGGAACCACTGTTCGTTGAGCTTGACATACTGATCGATCGGATTTGCTGCCCCGAACAAACTCGATTTCGCGGCGGTACCCAGTATGCAGACCGCATCGGCACGGCTCTCTTCCTCCTGGCTGAAAAACCGGCCTTGAATCAGATGCAGGCCCGATACTTCGGCGTACTGCGGGTTAACGCCGTAAACCACCGGGGGGTCCTGCTGCGATTTTGGAATAGTCTTGGAGGGCGAAAAGCGTTTACGTGGCGTGGAAGCGAGAATGTCGCCGACATCATCACGAATGATGCGGAAATCCTGCAAAGTCAATCCCGGAGAAATCTTGCGTATCTTCTGGTGCGCCTGCCATTCGGTAGTCTCTTTTGCCTCGATGATAAGGTTGCGGACCCCCATCTGCTCAATGAGCGCCATGACCTTCTGCCGCGCACCCGCCCCGATTGAAAGCATGGAAACCACGGCGGCGACACCGAAAATCATGCCCAGCATCGTGAGCGACGTTCGCAGACGATGCGCCAGCAGGTTTTGCAAACCGAGGCGCAGGTCAGGAATCCATTGCTTGTAATCAATGCTGCGCAAAGATGGGGCCTTTGCGAGTACGGACACTACGGAGTTCCTCCCAAAGCGCCTGCCGGGGATGTGGCAGCAGCGGATTTTCTAGGAGCCGTAGGATCCATCAAGGCAACTTCGTCCTCTTCTTTGAGACCTGAAATCGCCGCCCGGCTCTCGTTTTCAAACTCGACTTTGATTTGCCGCTGGTCGTAGCTTCTGGAATTTCTGAGGTAAACGATCTGTTTGCCGTCTTTTTGAAACAGGGCGAGGCGCGGGAGATAGAGCACGTTCGCTTTCTTGTCTCCAACGATTACGACCTGCGCTGTCAAACCGGGCCGCAGGCGAGGATCGGCATCTGTCAGTTGGACAGAAACGTCAAACTTGCTCCCAGCATCTATGTCCCAGAATTGCCGCTGCACCATTGCGGCAGCGGATTTCACGTTGCCGTGGAAAATCTTCCTAGGCAAAGCATCAAACTCGATTTCAACCGGCTGACCAGGATTGATGTTGCTGCGCTGCAATTCACTCACTTTGGCCGTGAGTTCCATTTCGCGCGGATCAATTACTTGCGCAACCGCGCTCCCAGGCTGGGCCTGGTCGCCTACGTGGTAATCGGGAAGCGACGCGCCACTGAAGAAGAACCCTCCGGTGGAGTCCATGTTCTTCTGGATTGCGACCAGACCGTCCATGGGAGAAGTCACGCGCATCTTCTCGATGTTCTGTTGCGCCTGGTCCAAGGCGAGCTTCGCCTTATTCCACTTCTCCTGCGCAAGGTCGATGCCTGCCTTGCCGGAAGTGGCATGCGATTTTACATCCTGTTCGAGTTGAGCCAAGGCCCGCGTTGCCTGTTCCAGCGCTAGCTGGTTCTTGGTGGCCTCGATCGTGCTTACCAATTCGTTCTTCTGCACCTCCAGTTCGGCGCGCCTTACCGCGAATCGTGCTTTGAGCAGTTCAACTTTGTCCTGTGCGGTTTGCACTGCGGCGTCGGTCTTGGCTTTGACGATGTCCTGCTCGGCCTGGTGCAGCTCGGAACGGCTCTGATCCAATTTGTAGCGCTGTTCGACGGGATCAAATTCAATGACAACGTCGCCTTTTTTGACGGGTAATCCGGTATGAACTAGGCTGGTGATGCGTAGAGCGCCGCCGCCGATGGGCGGAGCGGTGAGCGTCATGGAATGAGCAGCGCTGAGTTCACCCGTGGTGTAAACCTTGAGATCAAGTTCTCCGCGTTTTACTCGGGCGAGTGGCAAATCGTCTTCGAAGGAGACAGGGTCGCGGCGTCGCGCCAACGTGAATTTGATGGCCCCAAGGAGCATAACCCCGACGATCCCTATGATCATGACCCGCCGACGTTTCAAAGTTCACTCATTCCTTTCCAGTTGGGTCTTTCAGCGCGACGCGGTCGCCAGCCTGCAAACCTTTGGACACCAGAATCCGGTCACCACTTCTCCTTCCCACTTCGATGACGCGTTCGCGGAACTTTGATCCATCCCAAGCATAGGCCAGGGTCTCGCCTTCCTTCTGAAACGAGGCTTGGACCGGAATCATGAGCGCATCAGGAATTCGATCGACGATTACGGTTACCTGCGTGGTCATGCCAGGTTTCAGGCGCGGGTCGGTCTGAGCAAGCGCGATTCGCACGTCGAAATTTCTCGGGATCGGCCAGCCCGCCGAAAAGTCTTCCGTTGCGATAGTGCTGATTTGCTCGATAGCGCCGGTAAATTGGCGGTCAGGAATCGCATCGAGTTGTACTGTGACCGGCTGCTTTACTGACAGCCGGCCACGGTCGGTTTCATCTACGCGCGCAGAGACACGCAGGGAGGCGGCGTCAGGTATCTCGATCATGGGCGCGCCAGGCCAGGCACTATCACCAGGTTTGAAAGGCTTCCGCTCCTCAGGTCCGTGCCAGACGGGAATCAGACTGATCATTCCCGAGGCTGGAGCTTTCAACGTCATTTTCGCTAAGGCGCTCTCAGCCCGTTGAACATCGAACTCCGCTTTCTTGCTGGCCTGGACTTTCTGGTTGATGGTAGCTTCATTGGCAGAGCGATCGGACTTGAGCTTCTCTTGCGCTTCGCGAAGCTTTTGGTCGGCGTCAGCAACCTTTAACCTGGCCTCCGCGCCTTCAATTTTGGAGACAATCTCCTCTTTGCTCGCGTCGAGCTTGGCCGCTTCTACGTCATAGCGTGCCTTCGCGACGGCTGTGAGGTCCTGCTCTTCCGTTAGCCGAGCTTTGGCGCGGGCCTGTTCGATGTCCGCCTGGCTAAAGCGAAGCGATGAGCGGTGTTGCGCCAGTTCCTGCTCTGTCTTCGTTTTGTCGAATTCGACAACCGTGTCACCGTTTTTGACTTGGGAACCCTCGGTTGCGATCTTCAGAATCTGCAATTCACCGGCCTCGGCGGGTGCGGAGATGGTAATCGACCTCAGCGCGGCTATCTCGCCGTGAAATTGAGCAGAATCGATGAACTCTCCGCGTTTCACTTCCAGGGTAGGAATGGCTGGGGCCCGATGGCTGTAGCGAACAGCACCCAGCAGAAGACCGCTGCCAAGCAGCAGAATGGCAACAATGACCATCGGCTTGCGGCGTATCCAAAGCATGCGAACTGTGCTGGCGCTCATCATTAGAACGTCCCGGCTGCACCGGCTTGCGTTGTGCGATCTACGTCGACGGCGGCCGAGAGATCAGGCATCAATCGCGCATCATTGCCGGTTATCGAAAAGACGACCGCGAAGCTGCGGAGCTTGGAGGAAAAATCACCGCTTCTTGCAACCGGCGCCATTTCCTCCAGCCTGGCGGGGAAAACGAGCTCAGGGTAGGCGTCGAGGTGAACTTTGGCGGTTTGCCCTACATGAAGGTTGAAGAAATCCTGCTGATTGGCGAATGTGCGTACCTGCATCACACTGGGATCGACCACTTGCATGAACGAAACACCCGGGCGGACCTGATCGCCTTCCTGTACCGCCCCCATGCGCCCCTGCTTCCAGATTGTGGTCATCACGACCACGCCATCGAGGGGAGAACGAATCAGCATCACTTCGGCGTTGGCCTGGGCGTGTTGCATAACCTGGGCGGCCCGATCACGCTGGATTTCCAGAAGACGGATGGCCGCCGCCGCTGCCTTGCGCTTTAAGTCAAAGGTCTCATGGAGTTGGCGCAGGGTGGCCTGCGCTTCTTCGAGTGCTTCTTGCGCCTTCTCGGCGTCGATGTTCGAGAGCAGTTCGCGCTTCTGCAGCTCAAGTTCGGCCTTACTCAAGCTGCTTTCCGCCAGTTTGATCTCAGTTTCGTCCTTCGCGCGAGCGGCAATTTCTTTTGCCTGCTCCTCGATCACTTGATTACCCAACTTCTGATATTCCGCCTCTTTATCTATGAACTCGCGAATCTGCGCCTGCCGGTCGAATTCGGCCAGCACGTCTCCTAGCTTCACTCTGGCGCCGTTAGCAGCCAGCTTTGTAACCGTGAGCGTGGGCGCGTGTTCGACCTCAAGGAGGGGTGCAATGATGGCTCGCATTTGCACAGCCTCAGTGGTTCCTTTCAGACGCATCGTCCCGGCGCGAACGAGATCGGAATTAGAAACCTGCGCACGACTTTTACCTGCGGGTCTGGTTCGGAAGCTGAAAAAAAAAGATACAACAACGAGGGCTAATATTGCGGCGGAAACGACAAGAACGTAGCGAAACTGCCGATGCCAAGCCGGTGTGGAGCCTGTTACCTCGGGCGGTATCTCCTGCTCCAACAGCGGAGGAGGTTCGGTATTCAAATCAACGGGAGATTGCATGCTCAATTGCTCTGTGTTGACTTCTATAACTTAGACACATTTGCGACGTGAAAGTGAGTCATATTATGCACCTTAAAAGTCGTACATTCCTGATGTGAACGTGCCTTGGAACGCCCGGCAGATGTTCCGCAGCTATCTGAGCGACACGAATCATGAGATCAGGGTTACACCTATCTTCCAGACGAAACAAGAGACTTTTGCGGATGTACCAGGACCGCCGTCGAATTCTCGTCGGCGCCGATAGCGTTCTCGAGTTTCCGTAGATCAGGGAGTCGCTCGGGATTAACACGCAACTCACGCACAACGTATTCGCGGGTATATTTGAGCTTCGATCCGGTAATCTCAGTCTTGCTTTGATAGCTGGCAAAGCCCATATCAACTTTCACCGGATCAGGAACATCATCCGCCTTGAAGTCCTGTGGAAGGGTGATTTCGAATGTGTCGGTTTCGCGTGAGGTACCGTGCAGTTCGAAGGGATATTGCCGTTTCTTCGTGTCGATAAAGAAACTTTTTTCGCCTAACACGCGCGGCCGCACCAGGATCAGGGAGCCGCTGGTCTTTGCGTAGTTGGAAACCGTGAAAGTATAGGCAAGCACGAGGTCGCGGTCGCGGTCATCGAGCTGGCGGATTTCCGAGTTCTGCAAGGTAAAGGCCTGCAGAGAGCGGTTCAGCGTGCGCTCCACACGCTGCAAGCGCTGCTGTTGGTTGGCTTCCTTGAACGCATAGCGCTCCAACTGAGCATGGTCGCCACGGCGCTTTTCGACGACCTCGCCTGTGAGTGAACCGTCAGGGTTCAATGTAAAGCGCCCTTCACGAACGAGAAAATTATTGTCTGGGGCTTGCAGGGGCGTGTGGATCAACTCGCCGCCGCTGTCCGTCACCAGAAGGGCGTGAGTATCCTGCAGGTCGGAACGTAAATCGCCGAGGGGCGTGTATTCATCAGTCGGATCGAAGATCAGGTAGCGTTGACCGGACTTGGTAGATATAACGCTGTGGTAAGAACTGGCATCCAGCTTTGCCGGAAGTTGAATCGCGAGAATGACATGATTGAACAGGGACGAGGGAGCCTCCGGATTCACAACTCCTCTGTGCGTATGTATCAAGACGTACTCCGAGGGAATACCCTCCGCCTGAAGCAAGCTGCTCAACAAAGTTGCTTTGTCCTTGCAATCTCCGTAGCGAGCACGAAAGATATCGCTCGCTGCATGAGGTTGATACCCGCCAATACCGACTTCAATTGCGACGTAGCGGACGTCTGACTGCAAGAACGTAGCGAGGGTGCGCACCTTGCCATCAAAATTTAGTTTTCCGGCGGTTAACTCTTTCGCTTTGCTTGAAATTTCCGGGGAAGGAGTGCGCCGCCCCGCTGTGAGCTGTATGTACCATTTCCCCAGGGCGGGCCACGAGCCCCAACTTGCGGCGCCTTCGCTGGGAACGAAGTAAGAAAGCTGCATGCGTCCGGCCAGGGAGAGAAATGCCGGCATTCTCGGTTCTTCTTTAATGGGGCCGAGATCGCGTACTGTCCATTGCCAGCCGCCGTCGGCGAGGGGCGTTGGTCGAACCGCCGAGGAAGAAGTCCAGAAATCTTTGTACTCCCATCCCGGCGGCATATGAAGAACGAAGCGAGATTCGTGTACCGGAATGTTCTCCTGGAAGAACCAATCGAGTTGCCGCAGCCACGGTTTGTGGCGGATTTCATACTCGAAGGCAATTACGGAACCCGGTTCCGCAGCTGGGGCCTGGGCGGCTCGTAAACGAATGTCTTCGTAAAGTACGTATGAGTATGGCGATCGCTCCGCAAAGTCTTTGTCCTTCAGCTCGTACTCGCGGCCAGATTTGTCGATGGTCCAAGCGTGGATGGAAAGCAACTTTCCCTCATGACCCAACCATGCGACCAGTTCCCCTTCCTGGCGTCCCTCCTTGCGCAAAATTTTCACCACGCGGCGGCGACGCTCAATGAGATTGTCTCCGCCCGGAATCGTGTAGGCGGTCTCATCGAGCAGGACGACTGCATTTATTTCGGGATCTGTGACTGCGAGGGGTTGCTGAGAAGCTTGCCTCGCCCAATCGGGCATGCTGGCTAGAGATGACGCAGCGGTAATTACAACGAGGCAAAAAGCAAGACACCGACAGATCTGGGAAGGAGTTAAAGGCATGCCGCTAGTTCCCTTCTGCCCGAGCTAAGGCTTTGAGGACTGCAGTCTGATCGTCGCCCGCCTTGATCTTGTCGTAAAAGCCCTTTACTTCAGCGTACATTGTTGGCGGGAAAAGCATGCCACCCATTACTAAATCGCGTCGGGCGAAGATGCCGTTGGTTCCTTCCGGCTTTTGCTCGCTCTTGTACATTGCATACTGGAGCTTTTGCACATCATCAGGAGGCAGGTTCTCAATCTGCACGTTTGAAGGCAACGTAATGTGGAACTCGTCAATCTCTCGGGATGGATAGTAGAAGTACACGGCGTTTACGCGCTGTCCCGCCGAGAAGCGCGGTGTGCCGTTGAACTCGAATGGATGCAAGGGAATCAGCGCCCGCTTTCCCGCGTTCACCAGCAGGGACGCCTTTACACTGAATTGCGCAATGAGTGGTTCTTCCGTCTTATCCCATTCGGGTTGCTTGGTAAGAGTTACCTCGTTATCTGATGGTAAGAACGATTTCACTTCATCCTCGAGAAGCTTCTTACGGCCCTCATCATCGGTTTTGCCGCCCTGCTGCCGCCATTGCATTGCTTCGAGGCCATAGAATGCCAGTCCAATCAGACCTTCCGCCCTTCCCTCCTCGTTCATCTTGAAGCGGCCGAGGCGGGTGGTCATCGCTTGCGTGTAACTGGAAAGAGGAGATTCAGCCGTCTCCGCCTTGCCATCCGACTCGCGCAGCCCGGTCACGCTGGCGTAGCGCCAGTCGGTCAGTCCATAAGGGCAGAATTTGGTGCCGGGATCGAGAAAAACGTCCTTGCTATCCAGTCGCACGATTGCAATCTCGGCGTCGAATTGCGACATGCTTAAGAGCGCGGGCAGGAATACATTGTGTTCTCGGTTTGGAACCAACATGAGAGACGCGGGGAGGCCGGCAGCCCGAACCATCGCCACAAAGAGGCGATTCAGATCGTCGTGGTCGCCACTGCGCTGTCGTAAGACATCTTCTACTCCGGCGTTGAGCTTGATCCCCAGTACCTTCTGCTCCTGCTGCGGGCGATACGGAACATAGCTGGTGTTTTCCAGTTGTGAGACAAAAGCATAGATTTTCCGTGTCTTCTGTTCTGGGGTGTCAGTGGCAGAGATGAGTTGAGCCGTTGCTTCTGCTACACATTTCTTCTTCCCGAGAAAGCTCTCAACATCGTGCTCCCAGAACTTTCCCTGCGCTTTCCAGTATTCCTCCTGTTTGGGCGACACCAGGTAATAAAAATTCACGCGCCATTTCAGAATGTCAGGCGGCGGCATGAACGGCTCCTGTACGAAGGCCGGGACATCCGACATATCGAGTCCCACCCAGTACCCGACCTGGTTATGTCCAAAAGCGGCTTGCGGAGCAGTGTGTTGCTCCGGTTTGTACTGAGCAGGAAGAAATGGCGTCCACGAAACGCCATTCGCGACTTGTCCGTGAGGCAATATGACTTCCATGTTGCCTTTGCCCTGGAACGGAATGTACTTAAAGGCGGCCTTTTTCTGAAAAAGATCGTCCTGCACGATCCATTCCGGAGGCAAAACCATCCTGTCTCCAAAACGCAGGCTATAGCGCACATCCAGAATGCTGCCCACCTGCACGTCGGGTAACGTGAAGGCTTTTACCTGATAGCGGAAACCCTTGCCCTTAACAATTACCTTGTCGAATGGCTTGCCGTCGAACGGAACTACGGTTCCATCAGCATGCACTGTGCGACCGGCGAGTTCTCCAATAGAGAAGCCATGGCGGTTGTAAGGCAGCTCGATATCCGCGTACTTGCGGCCAGCATCAGTAAGAACCTTTATGCGTTTATAGGTTGAATGGAAATTGTTCAGGTCGTCAGCCACTTCTTGCCGAAGAAGGATGACCGCTGGCGCGCCCGGCTGTGACGGCACATCTTTGAGGGCCTGCTCCTCGGGAGATATGGGTGGCCAGTCGACTGCTGCGGCAAGAGGAACGAGTAACAGACCCAATGTGCTTAGCAGTAGACGCAGAGAGATAGCGCGAAGAGAAAGCATAGACACACCCCCAGCTACACAAACGCTGCCATCACATGTCAACAGCGCCGGGCAACTACTTCCGGGGGGAAGTGCCGCGGGGAAGAGATTCTACAACATCTATGCGGCGAAGCAAGCAGATTAGAGCCCAAGTAGTTAAGACACCTCAGCTGCTCAAACCCCGGATGACTCCCGCCTGCTGAACGCCGCTTCAGGTATATTTCACCAACTGCTATGCCCAGTTTTTACGACCAGTTCGTTCTGCGTGCCGAGCGATGGCCGGATAACATCGCTGTCGAAATCCAGCGCCACAATGAGGTTGAGAGGCATTCCTATGCAACACTGCGGCGCATGGCCGAATCGATTGGGCGATGGCTCGCAGAAAGAGAGTTGCCGCCAGCAGCACGCGTTGCGATCCTCGCGAGCAATGACCCGTTGTGGGTGGCGTCCTATCTGGGAATCCTCGCTGCCGGATGCACGGTAGTACCTCTGGATACGGCCTTGAATGCGAGTCAAGTCGCCAAGCTGCTCCATGACAGCGGCAGCTCTCTACTGTTTTGCGACAGGAAGCAGTTAGCGCTGGCACAGAAATCTCTTGACGACTTGGATGTCGGTATCGTGTTGATCGACAGTGAGTCCAACGATACATCCGAGACCGAAGCGCGCAGCCAGGGGGAACAATTACCCGAGCACGTTATTGCCGAGTTCGAAACCATCTATCAAGCAGGCGCAGGCAAGTTTGCTGCAGTCGATGTGAATCCCGAGAGCATCGCGGTTCTGCTCTACACGTCCGGCACTACCGCCGACCCCAAAGGCGTGATGCTCACGCATGCGAACCTGCTGGGGGAGGCGGACGCGGTGTTCAGGTGGGCACAGCTGGGGTCTCGGGACGCCGTGCTAGGCGTGCTCCCGATGTTTCACGTGCTGGCGCAAATGGCGAACCTGCTGCTGCCATTGGCTTGCGGAGCGCGAGTTGTGTATTTGGAGACCCTGAACACGACGGAATTGCTGCGAGCGCTGCAGGAGAGAGAGATTACGGCATTCGCGGTAGTGCCGCAGTTCTTCTATCTGATCCATGAGCGAATCTTCAAAGAAGTTGCCGCGCGTGGCCGGAGCGCTCAATCGGGGTTTCGGATTTTCATGAAGATGAATCGCGTTATACGGCGGGTCGGGATAAACGCCGGAGGAATTTTCTTTAGGAAAGTTCACGACCTGTTCGGCAGCCGCATGCGCTACCTGGTCACGGGCGGCTCGCGGTTCGATCCGCAAATTGCGCGCGACTTTCGCGACATGGGAATCGATGTGCTGCAGGCTTATGGCTTGACTGAGACAGCCGGAGCTGCTTTCGCAAATTCCCCACGACGCAACGTAATTGGCTCGGTGGGTCAAGCGTTGCCCGGCGTGTCAGGAAAGGTGATCGATCCAAGACCGCAGGAAGACGCTGGATCGCCCATCGGTGAGATTGCGATCTCCGGCCCTATCGTGATGAAAGGTTACTGGAACCGGCCCGAAGCGTCCGCGGCGGTGCTGAAGGATGGCTGGCTGTACACAGGTGATCTGGGGTATTTCGATGCACGAGGGAATCTGTTCATCACCGGCCGTAAGAAAGAACTGATCGTACTCAGCAACGGGAAGAACATTTATCCGGAGGAGGTTGAGAGTCATTATCTCCACTCACCGTTTATCAAAGAAATTTGCGTGATGGCGCTAGAGGCGCGCCCCGGTGACCCGACCTCAGATCGCCTGCATGCGGTCATCGTGCCGAATTTCGAGTTGCTGAAACAAAGAAGGATTGTCAATTCTAAAGAAGTCATCCGCTTTGATATTGAGACTCTCTCTGCCCAGCTCCCCACCACGAAGCGCATTGGCAGCTATGAAATCTGGCAGCGCGATCTGCCTCGTACCACTACGCGCAAGCTGAAGCGCTTTGAAATTGAAAAAATGGTGCGCGCGGGCAAAGAAAAGGAAGCCGCCAAGGAACCGGAACTCTCCCCTGCGCTGTCCCCCGAGGAATCTGAATGGCTTCAGCAGCCGGATGTGCGACGCGCGCTCAAAGTAATTCGGAGCGTCGCCAGGAGTTCACAGCCCCAAGTCCGTCCCGGGGACAACCTGGAGCTTGACCTGGGCCTCGACTCCATGCAGCGCATCGAGCTGCTCGTCGCGCTTGAACAGGAGCTTCGCGGTGATGTTGAAGAGTCGAGACTGGCCGAAATCTACACGGTACGCGAGCTGGTGGAAGCAGTCCGGGAAAGCTCGCGGGCGGGCGTGCAGGGCACCAAGGAACAATTTACGGGATGGAAATCGATACTCCATGAGCAACCTGACGATCCCGAGGTGCTGGACCTGGTTCGGCCCAGGCCGTTTGCCGACCGGTTCTGGTACCTGTTTACGCGCCTTGCATTGCTTTTTGCGTATGACCGTTTTCAACTCCGAGTTACCGGACTCGAGAAGTCGCCGCTTCGTGGGCCTTACATGATCTGCTCCAACCACCAGGGCTTCCTCGACCCGATAATTCTCATGTCAGTTCTGCCCTGGCACATTTTCCAGAAACTATTTGCCGTCGGCACAAGCGAGATCTTCGGCGCCGGATTCATGCGTATGCTGGCCCGCTGGCTACGCGTGGTCGTGCTCGATCCTGACGCAAACCTGGTTCCGGCAATGCGAGCTGGGGCCTATGGGCTGCAACACGGGTTGGTGCTGATGCTTTACCCGGAGGGAGAGCGCAGCATTGACGGAAGCCCAAAAGTCTTCCGGAAGGGTGCGGCGATTCTTTCTATTCACATGCAAGCGCCCATTGTTCCGCTCGCTATCGAAGGCTTTTACGAAGCCTGGCCGCGAGGAAAGCGGTTTTTCACATTTGCGCCGCTGAGAATGAAATTCGGCGAGGCGATTTATCCGCCACCAGAATCGGAAGCTTCGGAAACGGCCTACGAGAATCTGACGGCACAGCTGCGAGAGACAGTAGTTGGCATGTGGGATCAATTGCGGAAAGAACAGATATGATCCGGGTGGTCTCAGGCTAAATGCATGAATCCTTCGTTGGGCGTCCCGCGCGGAGCGCCGGACGCCGCT
>Ga0066709_100001930_pt1 | contig 14483 bp, 11 predicted proteins | sample GraSoiAngelo_158_FD_79665 | JGI IMG/M metagenome (GOLD analysis project Ga0066709, IMG submission 79665) | Grasslands soil microbial communities from the Angelo Coastal Reserve, California, USA - 14_1009_16_30cm | ecosystem: Environmental > Terrestrial > Soil > Grasslands | place: USA...
ATCCTGAACGTCGAGCCCGAGCGGGCGCGCGAGCTCAAAGAGCAGGATCCGGCCGTCCAGATCGGCCGCTTCTCCGTCAAGGTCATCCCGTGGATGGTGCCGGCCGGCGCCATGAGCTTCTCCTCGACGCGCTTTCCACGCTCGGTTGCCGAGACCTAGACACGCTCGGTCGGCGAGCCGACCGAGCGTCTGGCTCCGGCGCCCGTCGGGTCCCGCCCTCTTCCTTGCTCCTCACGCGAGGGCCGACGAGCGCGCTCCCGCGCGCTCGTATAGATGATTGATCGGATTTCCGATCAATCATCTAGCGCCTGAACTGCACCTCGTGCCAGGACGGGATCGGCGCCACCTCGAGTAGGGCGCGGTCGCCGCGGCGTGGGTCGACGTACGCGAACTCGCCGGTTTCGTCCTCCCAGGCGACCTCGAGCCGGCCGTCCTTGACCCAGTGGTCGAGCCAGGCGCCGCGGAAGACGAGCTTGCGCAGCCAGTAGACGAGTGACTCGCCGCCGACCAGCGAGAGCTGCTCCCAGTGGCGGACGAGGTAGATGCCGAGCCCGCTACGCGGCTCCGCGATACGGCCGTCCGCGGTCAGCTCGACCAGGTCGGCGGTCTCGTCCTCGTCGAGGTCGTTGCCCTCCACGAGCCCGAGCTTTACCGCCGCCGCGGTCACGCGCTGCTCGAAGTCGAAAGCGTTGAAGCTGAAGCGAAAGCCAAGGAACTCGACGACGTAATCGTCACCTGACGAGTAGCTCGGCTCTGGCACAAAGAGAGGATAACCGTGGCTAGAGTCGTTACTCATGAGCGCGAGAGGGGCGGCAATTTCAGGTCTCGTGGTCGGGGCCCTGGTGCTAGGGGTCGCCTGGTTGTTCGATGTCTCGGTCAGCCACGTCACCCTGTTGGCCCCTGTCGTCGTGCTCGTTGCCGCGGCGGTTGCCGGGCTCGGGGTCTTCTGGTACCGGGCGGCCGCGGACTCGCTTCGCCAGTCGAAGCATCCGCGAGTGATCCTGAGCGCTGCCGCTGCCGTTGTGGTGATCGGGATCGTCCTGACCGTGCTCGGCGTCGAGCTTCCTCGCGAATAAGAAACACCTCTGTGACGAAACTGCGCCGACTGCTGGCGGCGACTCCGATTCCAGCCGCAGGATGAGAATCCCGCCCTCGTTCCGTCCGGCGCCCCACCTAGCGTGGACTGCCCATGAACGAGGGCGCCTGGACGATCGAACCTTGCGAACGCGACGCGGTCGCGACGCTGGCCCGTGAGCTCTCGCTGAGCCCGACGACGGCGGCCGTGCTCGTCCGGCGTGGGTTCGAAGACGTGGCTCGAGCGCGGGCGTTCCTCGAAGGGGCGCTGCCGGAACACGACCCGCTCGGCCTCGGGGACATGACGGCCGCATGCGAGGCGATTCGCGCCGCGGTCGCCGACGGTCGGCGCATCTGCGTCCACGGCGACTACGACGCCGACGGGATCTGCGCCACAGCCCTCGCCGTCCTGATCCTGCGGGAGCTCGGGGCCGAGGTCGAGTGGCATCTTCCCAGCCGCTTCGACGAGGGCTACGGCGTCCGCGGCGAGACGCTCTCGCGGCTGGCCGGCGACGGCTGCGGTCTCGTCTTGACCGTCGATTGTGGAATCACGGCGACCGCCGAGGTCGCGGCAGCCAAGGCGCTCGGCCTCGAGATCGTCGTCAGCGACCATCACCGGCCGGCCGAAGAGCTCCCGGACTGCCCCCTTGTCGGGCCGTATCGCGAGTCCGAGTACCCGTTCACCGAGCTCTGCGGCACCGGCGTCGTCTTCAAGCTCGGCCAGGCCCTCCTCGGGACGGAGTCGGAGGCGTTGCTGCGCCATCTCGATCTGGTCGGGATCGCGACGATCGCCGACGTCGTTCCGCTCATGGATGACAACCGCGGCCTGGCGATCGCGGGCCTGCGGGCGCTCGCGAGCACGCAGAAACCCGGCCTGCGCGAGCTGATGAAGGTCGCCCGCGTCGACCCGGCCGCCGCGGACGCCGCCTCCGTCGGTTTCAGGCTCGCGCCGCGGCTGAACGCGGCCGGGAGGCTCGGCCATCCCGAGGCGGCGCTCGAGCTGCTGCTGACAGAGGATCGCGACCAAGCAGCCAGGCTCGCGCATCGTCTCGACGAGCTGAACCGCGACCGGCAGACGGTCGAGGAGCGCATCCTTCGCGAAGCGGTCGAAGAGGTGGAGTCCTGGCCGGAAGCGAAACAGCGACGGCGGGGCTACGTGCTCGCGCGGGAGGAGTGGCACGAGGGGGTAATCGGGATCGTGGCCTCCAGGCTGGTCGAGCGCTATCACCGGCCCGTGGTCCTGATCGCCGGCGGCGAGCGCGAGTGGAAAGGCTCGGGCCGTTCCACCGGCAGCTTCGACCTCCACGGCGGCCTCGCCGCCTGCTCCGAGCAGCTCGTTCGCTTTGGGGGACACCGCGCCGCGGCCGGGCTCTCGATCGAGCCCGCTCAGGTGGAGGCCTTCGCGGTGGCCTTTGCCGCGCACGCCGATGCGAATCTTCCGGAAGAACAGCTCCTACCGCGCACCGTGATCGATGCGCTGGTGCACGGCTCCGAGCTGACCCTGGATCTCTGCGCGGAGCTCGCGCGCCTGGCGCCGTTCGGGCTTGGAAATCCCGGCGTCATCCTGCTCGTGGCAGGCTGCGAGCTCAGCGACGTCGCCACCGTTGGAGACGGCAAGCATCTGCGCTTCCGGGTCAAGGACGGCGCCCGCGATGCGGGCAGTGCGATCGCGTTCGGCTTTGGCCGCCAGCTCGACCGTTTTCGACAGGAGGAACGATTCGACGTCGCCTTCCGGCTCGAGGAGAACCACTGGAACGGCACTGTGGCGCCGCAGCTCGTGGTCAAGCGGGTCTTCGACGGCGAGCCGCGCTACCGGGAGCTGCGCGAGTGGCTGGCCGGGCTCTGGCGCGAAGGAGTCGAGGCGTGGCCGCCGGAAGCCGCGGCGATTTTCGCGGAGCTCGAGCTCGGCGACGACGAGTCCGGTCGCCGCCATCTCCTTGAATCGCCGGCATTCCGCCGCTTGCTCGAAGAGCCGCCAGGTCTCGCCGAAGCGGCTTAAGAAGCGCATAGGCATCGCTTGCGATGCCGCGTGGAGGCCGTGGCGGCTTTGCCGCTGCGGCCGTCCTGACCCGGCTCCAAGGATGTTCCTCGCTGCGAGTCTTTGCCGCAGTGTGGCCCGGCGCCAAAAGGAGGTAACGCCAAACCGCGGGAGTACACTTTTTCCATGACAGTCCTCGAAGCCGGCGAGAAACACCAAGAGCTGCTCGACGAGCTGCTCTCGGACATCGAGGCCTACAACCCGGAGGTCGATCGTGAGCTGCTCGCACGGGCGTTCCGCTTCGCCGCCGACGCCCACGAGGGTCAGCAGCGCCGCTCCGGCGAGGCGTTCATCCGCCATCCCTGGGGCGCCGCGAAGATCCTTGCCGAGCTGCGCCAGGACGAGCAGACGATCGCCGCCGCGCTGCTCCACGACGTGGTCGAGGACACCGAAACGGAGATCGAAGAGGTGCGGACCGAGTTCGGCGACGAGATCGCGCAGCTGGTCGAGGGCGTCACCAAGCTAACGCGAATCCATTTCCAGAGCCGCGAGCAGGCGGAGGCGGAGAACTACCGAAAGATGATCGCCGCCATGGTCGGGGACGAGCGCGTGATCCTGATCAAGCTCGCGGACCGCCTCCACAACATGCGGACGATCGAGTATCTCGGCAAGCAGAAGCAGCTCCAGAAGGCGCGCGAGACGCTCGAGGTGTACGCGCCGCTCGCGCACCGCCTCGGTATCCACAAGCTCAAGTGGGAGCTCGAGGACCTTGCCTTCGAGACGCTGCATCCGCGCAAGTACGAGGAGATCAAGACGATGGTCGCCGAGCGGAGGACCGACCGTGAAGAACACGTCTCCGAGGCCTCGGGCACCCTGCAGCACGAGCTCGACAAGGTCGACATCCCGGCCGAGATCTCGGGCCGCGCCAAACACTTCTACTCGATCTACGACAAGATGGCGAAGAAGGGCCGCGAGTTCAACGAGATCTACGACCTGACCGCGATGCGCGTGATCGTGGAGCGGTCGGGAGACGAGGGAACCCGCGACTGCTACGGCGCGCTCGGGCTGATCCACTCGCTCTGGAAGCCGATGCCTGGGCGGTTCAAGGACTACATCGCGATGCCGAAGTTCAATGCGTATCGCTCGCTGCATACGACCGTGATCGGGCCGGAGGGCAGGCCGCTCGAGATCCAGGTGCGAACCCGCGACATGCACGAGATCGCCGAGCTCGGCGTCGCAGCGCACTGGCTGTACAAGCGCGGCAAGCGCGACCCACAGTGGACGGCCTGGGCGAAGCAGCTGATGGAGTCGCAGGCCGACGAAGCCGACCCGCGCGAGTTCATGAAGACGTTCCGCACCGACCTCTTCGACGAGGAGGTGTACGTCTTCACGCCGCAGGGCGAGGTGAAGAGCCTGCCGGCGGAGTCGACGCCGATCGACTTCGCCTACGCGGTGCACACCGATCTCGGGCACCGCACGGTGGGCGCGAAGATCAACGGCCGGATCGTGCCGCTGCACTACCGGCTGAAGAGCGGCGACGTCGTCGAGATCCTGACCACCAAGACGGGACGCGGCCCCTCGCGGGACTGGTTGTCGCTGGCCGCCTCGTCACGCGCCCGCAACAAGATCCGCCAGTGGTTCTCGCGCGAGACGCGTGAGGAGACCGAGAAAAAGGGCCGCGACGCGCTAGAACAGGGTCTCAAGAAGCAAAGCCTTCCCTACAAGAAACTCGTCGGGTCCGCCGTCCTGGCCCAGGTGATCCGTGAGACCGGCTTCAAGAAGGCCGAGGACTTCTACGTCGCGCTGGGCTCGGGCAAGGTGCCGGTCGGCCAGATCGTCAACAAGGTTCTGAACCGGCTGAAGACGGAGGAGGTCGCCCAGGAAGAGGCGGTCCCGCTCAAGGCCCCGAAGGGCGGCCGCGCGATCGCCGGTGGCGATCTCGGGATCAGGGTCAAGGGCGTCGAGGATGTGCTCGTCCGGCTGGCCAAGTGCTGCACCCCCGTCCCCGGTGACGAAATCGTCGGCTACATCTCGATGGGCAAGGGCATCACGATCCATCGTGCCGACTGCTCGAACGTCAAGGCGCTACGCCGCAACCCGGAACGGTTCACCCCCGTCGACTGGGACGGGGGCGCCACGCACAGCTTCCTCGTCCAGATCGCGGTCGACTCCTGGGACCGGCCGCGCCTGCTCGAGGATGTGGCGCGCACCTTCGCCGAACACGCCGCCAACATCGTCGAATACGGCGGCCACGTCGAGGATCAGCTCGCGAAGAACTGGTACACGGTCGAGGTCGGTGACGTGAAGGCCCTGCGCGGCCTGCTGACCGCGCTCCGAAACGTCGACGCGGTCTTCGACGCCTACCGCGTCACACCGTCGTAACGCGGGCCTCCCTCGGCCGAACCGTTCCGCGGCCCCAAGCGAGGGACATGTCCGCCGCGGGCTTTCCCCTCGGGGCACCCCTAACCCACCACCCACCGGCGATCCTATCGCGGAAAATGTGCCGGATTTACAGCGTAAATGTCACGATTCGGCCGCCTGGGGCGAGAACCCCTCGGATGAGGGATCGTCCCTCGAATGTGCGGGGTACCTTGAACGAGGGATAGCGCGTTCCGCCGATCCGACTACAACGAGAGAGGGGAGAGGTCAGCGCAAGAGCTGTGGCGCCCGCACGCTTCGAGGACGGCGAGCGGGCGCCGCGGCGCGCTAGCAGAGAACCCTTTCGAAGGCGCAAACGGCGTCGGGCTTTGCAACCGGGAGCAGACGGACGTCCCGGCAAAGCCGGGACGTCCTCCAGGTCGGCGTCGCAAGCGAACGCCTCATCGCTCGCGCCGCCGCTGCTCACGCGGCGGCGATCTCGCAGTCTCCGTCCTCGAACGCGCGGATCGCGTCCCGGTACCAGCCGGGAATCGTCCGGGCGCGGCGCTCCGCGAGGTCGACCAGCACGAGCGTCTGTGTCGCCGTCACCATCAGCACGTCGTCCTCGACGCGATAGGCGGCGCACTCGTAGGTCGCGCTCGTCCGGCCGATCTTGCGCATCCGGATGAAGATCTCGATCAGATCGTCGAACTGCGCCGGAGCGAAGTACTCGACCGAGGAGGCGCGCATGACGAACTGCTCCTCGCCTATCGCTTCGCTGAGCAGATCGAGATGGCGGTGGTACTCGACCCTCGCCTGGTCGAAGTAGGGCAAGTAGCGGCCGTAGTAGACGATGCCCTGGGCGTCCGTGTCCGAGAAGCCGACCCGGGTGAAGGCGGCGTACTTGAACGGTGACTTGCGGTCCGTGGTGTGGCCGAGCTCGATGGTCACGAGCGGATGGCCGCCAGCACTTCGTCCCGCTTCCGCTCCATCAGCTCCGGCGTCCGTGCCTCGAGATTCAGCCGTAGTAGCGGTTCCGTGTTCGAGGGGCGCACGTTCATGTGCCAGTCGCCGGCGTCGATCGAAAGCCCGTCGAGGTGGCTAACCTCGCCCTCGCTCCCGAAGCGCTGCTCCAGCTCCAGCAGCTTCCCCGCGACGTCGGCAACCTCCGTGTTGAGCTCCCCGGTCAGGAAGTACCGGCTGCGATAGTCAGCGAGGATCTCCGACAGCTTCCGGCCCTCCTTGGAAACCAGTTCGAGCATGAGCAGGAATGGGACGACCCCTGAGTCCGCCTGCGAGAAGTCGCGGAAGTAGTAGTGCCCGGACACCTCGCCTCCGAACGCCGCGCCTTCTTCACGCATCCGCTGCTTGATGAACGCATGGCCGACGCGGTTGACCAGCGGCACGCCGCCGCCACGCTCGATCGTCTCCGGCACCGCCCAGCTCGCGCGGAGGTCGTAGATGATCTTCGCTCCGGGCTCCTTCTCGAGCAGCGACGCGGCGAGCAGGGCTGTGACGAAGTCGCCGGGCACGAACTCCCCGGTGTCGTCGACGAAGAAGCAGCGGTCGGCGTCGCCGTCGAACGCTGCGCCCAAGTCGGCGCCCTCCTCGAGCGTCTTGGCGACGATGAACTCCCGATTCTCTGGCAGCAGCGGGTTCGGCGGGTGGTTCGGAAAAGTTCCGTCGGGCTCGAAGAAACAGCGGACGGCGTCGATCGGCAGCCGCTCGAGTACAGGCGGCAGCATCGCGCCGGCCATCCCGTTCGCCGCGTCGATCACGACCCGCAGCGCCTTGATCGTCGCGACGTCCACGAACGAGAGGACCCGCTCGACGTACGCGGGCCAGATGTCGTACGGCTCGACGCGGCCGCGGGTCCCCGCCTCGGAACGGCCGGTGATCTTCAGGGCCCGGTCGCGGATGTCGAGCAAGCCTGATTCCCCGCCGACAGGCAGCGCGCCGCGCCGGACGATCTTCAAGCCCGTGTACTCCTTCGGATTGTGCGAGGCGGTGACGGCCACGCCGCCGTCGAGCTTCAGGTCGCCGACCGCGAAATACAGCATCTCGGTGCCGACGAGCCCGAGCTGGAGCACGTCGGCGCCCGCGTCCACGGCTCCGTCGGTCACGGCCGCGGCCAACGCCGGGCTCGTTACGCGCATGTCGTGTCCGACTGCGATCCTCGCCGGCTCGAACTGCTCGACGAAGGCGCGACCGACCGCGTAGGCGCCCTCCTCGTCGACCTCAGTGGGGTAGATGCCACGGACGTCGTATGCCTTGAACACCTTTGGATCGAGCACCGCCGGGATGCTAACGGCGACGCTTGAGTTATCACGATCGGCGTTCGGGGCGGGCGTCCAACGGCGCCCCGGCGGACACTGCGGCAAAGGCCGACCGGGGCGCCGCTGAGCTCTGAGCTTGCCGCGCCCGGACTGTGTGGAATGCGGTCCCGCGCGGCCTGAGGGGAGGGGAGATGCCGATCGCGGCCCTGTGCAAGCACTCAGCCCTAGAAGCGGAGGAGCCTGGCGCCGAACGCGGCCGCTGTCAACCGACGGCATCGCAGTTTGCGTCGATTTTTTGTCAGTTTTCGCTGCTTTTTGTCGAAACGCGACCGTTTTCATCGGATCGCGAGCCGGGCGGAAGATGTTGCGGTCGGCGACCGAGCGAACACGCGGCGACGTGCACGACGCTCGCCCGGAGGGGAGATCCGCAACTCACGGTTTTTTGGCTTGAAACGCGGATTTTCAGGACTTTTGACGGCTACGCGGTCGTTCATAGACTTACGCTCGTGGAACGAAAGCTGGCAACCGTTCTCTTTGTCGACCTGGTCGATTCGACGTCGCTCGTCGCGGGTACCGACCCGGAGGTCGCACGCCGGCGGGTGACGCAGTTCTTCGAGCGGGTCTCGCATTGCGTGACGACGCACGGCGGCATCGTCGAGAAGTTCGCGGGCGACGCCGTCCTGGCGGCGTTCGGGATTCCGCAGGCCCACGAGGACGACGCCGAGCGCGCGGTCCGAGCAGCGCTGGCGATGCTCGACTCGGTCGCGGAGCTCGGGCTCGAGGCGCGCGTCGGCGTCGAGTCGGGCGAGGTCGTGGTGGACGAGAGCGACTCGACCTTTGCGACGGGCGAGGCCGTGACCCTGGCCGCGCGGCTCCAGCAGGCCGCCGGCGTCGGCGAGGTGCTGATCGGCCCGCATGCCTACCGGCTGACGAGTGGGCGGGTGCAGGCCGAAGACGTCGGTCCCCTCGAGGTCAAGGGCTTCGGCGACCGGATTTGGACGTGGCGGGCCGAGGCGGTTCTCGACGGCGCACCGAATCGCGGCGGCATCGCGGCGCCCCTCGTCGGGCGCGAGACCGAGCTCGAGCTGCTGCAGAACACGTACGAGCGCGCCGTCCGCAATCGCCGTGCCCACCTGTTCACGATCTACGGCGACCCGGGCGTCGGCAAGAGCCGGCTCGCGCAGGAGTTCGTGGAAGGCCTCGAAGGCGCGACCGTGCTTACCGGCCGCGCGCTGCCCTACGGCGAGAGCGTGACGTACTGGCCGCTTGCCGAGATGGTCAAGTCCGCCGCGGGGATCACGGACGACGATCCGCTCGAAGTGGCCGTCGAGAAGTTGCGCGAATCGTGCGAGAACGAGGCGATCGCCGATCTGCTCGGGCTCGCCTCCGGCGTGCTCGAGGCGGTCAAGGGCGAGCGCAGCCAGCAGGAGATCGCCTGGGCGGCACGCGAGTGGGTCGAGCGAATGGCCGAGAACCAACCGCTCGTGCTTGCCTTCGAAGACATCCACTGGGCCGAGGACGCGTTGCTCGACCTGATCGAGCACCTCGCAGAGTGGGTGCGCGACGCGCCGCTTCTGATCATCGGCCTTGCCCGCGCGGAGCTGCTCGACGTCCGACCCGGCTGGGGAGGCGGCAGGCTCCGCGCGACTGCGATCGAGCTCGAACCATTGGGGCGAGCGGAGAGCGAGCAGCTCGTCGAGGCGCTAGCGACGGACGGACCGCTCGACGCCGACGCCCTCGAAGCGTTGCTGGACAAGACCGAGGGGAATCCGCTCTTCGTCGAGGAGACCGTGCGCATGCTGGCCGAATGCGAGGGGCGGCCACTGTCCGAGTTCGCCGAGCGGATTCCGGACACGCTGCAGGCGCTGATCGCAGCCCGTATCGACCGTTTGCCGCCGGAAGAAAAGACGGTGCTCCAGCGCGCCTCGGTGATCGGCCGGACCTTCTGGCGCGGCGCGATCATGGAGCTTGCAACCGAGGTCGACGAGCTCGACTCGGTGCTCGACACGCTGCTCCTGCGCGAGTTCGTCGTCCCCGAGGTGCGGTCGTCGATCTCGGGCGAGACCGCCTACCGCTTCAAGCACGTGCTGATCCGCGAGGTGGCGTACTCGGGTCTCTCGAAGTCCGCGCGAGCCGACCTGCACGAGCGTTTCGCCCACTGGCTGCGCGAGCGCGCCGGTGAGGAGCTGCTCGAGATCCGCGCCTACCATCTCGACCAGGCCGCGGCGCTGATCGCCGAGCTCGACGGCGGTCCACCGCCGGAACTGGCCCACGAGGCGGCGGAAGCGCTCGAGACGGCCGGACGGCGGTCGCTCGCGCGCGAGGCGCATCGCTCCGCCCGTAAGCAGTTGCTGCGCGCGCTTGAGCTGGAACCGACCCTGGAGCGCCGCTACCAAGCGGCGCGGGCGGCCTGGCGGCTCGGCGACATGCCGGCCGTCTCGATGGAGATGGAGCGTGTTCGGGATGAGGCGGCCGAGGAAGGCGACCGCTGGTGCGAAGCCCGCGCGCTCGCCGCGCTGTCGGAGGTCGCGCTCAACCGCGACGCCGACGTCGACGAGGCGAGCCGTCTTGCCGCGCTCGCCCTCGACGTGGCGGACGGCAACGACTACGAGCCGCGCTTCGATGCTCTCCACGTCCTCAACACCGGCGCGTGGTGGCGGGGCCGGCTGACCGATTCCGAACGCTACGCGCGCGACCAGCTCGCGCTCGCCCAGGAGGCCGGGCGCGGGGACCTCGAGAGCCGGGCCGCCATCGATCTGGCCGGAGTGCACAACGCGCGGAAGGATTACGAGCTTGCCGCGCCCCTCTACGCGCGCGCGCTCGAGCTGGCCGAGCAGAGCGGCTCGATCGTCGCACGAGGCCATGCCCTTGCGTCGTCGGGAGACTTCGCGATCTATCGCGAAGACTACGACGAGGCCCAGCAGAAGCTCGAACAGGCTCGAGCCCTGTACGAGGAGGCCGGAGTCGCCTCGGCGGTCGGCCGCGTCCTCTACCGCCTTGCGGTCGTAGCCTGGCACCAGGGCGACTTCGACCGCGCCGAACGTCTGAGCCGCGACTCGATTCGGACGCTCGCTCCGCTGGAGGACCGCGGCACCCTCTGTGAGGCGCAGCGTCGGCTCGCCGAGGTCCTGCTCCAGAAGGGCAAGGTGGACGAGGCCGAGCGTTACGCAGAGGCGGCGCTCGACACGGTCGGCCCGCAGGACATGACCTCAAGGGCTTCGACGCGCTCAACGCTCGCCCGTGTGCGGAGCGCGCAGGGGCGCTTCGACGACGCCGAGAAGCTGCTGCGCGAGGCGGTGGACATCATCGACGAGACCGAGTACTGCGCGTTCGGCTCGGAGACGCTGCAGACCCTGGTTCAGCTGCTGCGGGACCGCGGCCGTGAGGACGAGGCCGAGGTCTTCGAGCGCCGGCTCGAAGGCACGAGAGTCGCCTCGAGCGCGGCCCGAATCGCCTGATGTGAAGCCTCGTCCGGCGACTCGCTGATCACGGTCGCCGGGCGCTTGAAGCGCGTAAGCGCCTCACCGAGCGGCTCGGCGCGGAGCGTGCCCTCACCGTAGGGCAGGTGCTTCGTCTCGTTTCGGTTCGCGTACGCGATGTCCGAGAAATGAACGTGGAACGGTGTGCCGGGCTCGAGCACGCCATCGGCGCCCTCGAGGATCTGCTTGAAGGCTTCGGTCTCGGTGAAGCCGCCGTCGGTGACGGCGTGTAGATGGGCGAAATCGACGACGGGGCGGACCCAGCCGGTGCGAGCGGCGATCGTGAATACGTCTTCGGCCGTCCCGAGCTCGCGGACTCGGCCCATGATCTCGACCCCGAACGGCACCGCGCGGTCTTTGCCTTCGAGCCGCTCGCGGAGCTCGCCCAGCTGCTCGACGACCGAGTCGATCGCGTCTGCGCGCTCGCGGCCGAGCAGGAAGCCTGGATGGAAGACGACGAGCTCCGCGCCCGCCATCTTCGCGATCCCGGCCGAGTGGTCGAGCATCCCGACGGCCATACGCTGCTTCTTGTCGCGCTCGACGTGACCCATGAAGCCCGCGATCGGCGCGTGGACGGAGAGCACGATCCCCGCCTCGCGCGCAAGCTCACCAAACCGCTCCGCCCACGGGTAGTCCATCCAGAACTTGCCCTCGAAGTCGATCTCGCAGGCGGTGTAACCGCGCTCTTGGAGTAGCTTGATGGCCGCCTCCGGAGTCTCGCGTGAGGGAACTCGAGCCGGTCCAAAACGAAGCTCGCCCATGGAGAGGCAGCGTACCGCCGGGGGAGCCGGGCTTCGCCCGGCGGGAGCCGCAACCGCTGCTGCAGTGCCGGCTCCAAGAAGAAAGGGGGCTCACGGGGGAAACATGGTTTCCCCCGTGTGTCGTCCGACCTGCTTTCTACGCTCTTTCCATGCCGAAACGCCCAAGCCGCATCGACCTGCTGGAGCTCGATATCGACCTTCGGCTCGCCGACCTCTGGCGTGAGGCGGCCGAGATCGACGACTGGAATCTCGATGTCGTCGCTGCCTTCATGCGCGCCGCCTACGGGAAGGGTTACTGCGACGCGCTGACCGAAGATTCGCCCGGCAGCCTCTGCGAAGAGCACGGCTACCGGGTACCCGCGCGGCGGGCCACGGCGACACCCGAAGCCTGACGCGCGCTCAAGCGCCAGTGGCCTGGCCGGTGACGTTGCCCGCTTCCTGGGTCGCGAGCACCAAGCCAGAGGCCGCGATCGTCCGCAGGCAAGGCTCGCAGCCTTGACAAGGGCGAGCGTGGGCTCTGGCGCCGCGTGATCGCGGGACAGGGAGCTTGGCCGACGTTGCCGGTCAGGCCACTAGCATTCGGCGTGTGAGCGTCTGGCTCTCGCTCGGCGTCGTCCTCGCAGTCGCTGCTGTCGTCGTCGTCGCCCTGCCGTTCCTGCGGCGGCCGGGGATCACGGCAGCGGAAGACCGGCTCGGCGAGCCCGATGAGCTCGAGCGCCGCAGGCTCGAGCTCGCGGAGGAGCGCGACCGCGCACTGGCGGCCATGAAGGAGCTCGAGTTCGACCATCGCACCGGCAAGGTCTCCGACGAGGACTACCGCGAGCTCGTAGGACCGCTACGCAGGCGGGCAGCCGAGGCTCTACGCGCGCTGGAACCCCGGTCGCGTGAGGCCGAAGTGGAGGGGAGGGTCCGTGCCCCCAGCTAACTGCGCCAATTGCGGCGCTCGGCTACCGAAGGGCGGGCGCTTCTGTCCGGAGTGCGGCGTTCGGACCTCGGTCGCGAACGACGCCACCGCCGTCGAAGAGATCCCGCCCGAGGAGACCGGGCGCGTGCCCGTACACACGATTGCCGCGACGCCACGCTATTTCGGGATCGCGCCACCGCTCGCGCTGTTCGCGCTTGCAGTCGCGTCGCTTGCGGCCGCGATCGTCGTCTTCGTGGCCGGCAAGGCGATCGCGGGCGCGCTCCTGCTCGCCGCCGCTGCGCTCTTCTCGGCGCTCTTCGTCGCAGCATCGAAGCGGGTGCCGGAGAACGCCGTCGCGCGGGTCGGCCGTCGCGTCGTCGTGACGGTCCGGGACCGCACGGGATTCGCCGTCGAGGCGGTCAGCGTTCACTCGACCGCCCGCGTGGAGCTCTTCCGGCTGCGCCGCGAGCTCTCGGAGCTTGCGGCCCAACGCGCCGAGGCCGCCCGGGCGCTCGGCGAGGCTGTGTACGGTGGCCCCGAAGACGAGGTCGAAGCCGGCCGCAACCGGATGAGCGAGCTCGACCAGGCGCTCGCCGACAAGGAGAGGGAGATGACGACAGTGACAGCAGCAGCGAAAGAGCGAATCCAGCGCGCGCAGCTCCAAGTCCAGCCGACCGAGGTGGTCGAGCCGCCGCAGGTCCCCGAGCCGATGCCTGCTCCGTCCGAGCCACCGCAGCCCGTCACCGTCCCGGAGCCGTCGCCGGTGCCTTCCGAGCCGCCGATGCCGGTGCCCTCGCCGGAGCCGACGCCGGAACCCTCGCCTCCGCAGCCTGAGCAGCCGACCTAGGAGTAACCGGTGCAGGGACGCCCGGAGGCTTCGCGAAAGTCCCGCAGATGAGGCGTACAACCCTGGCAGCGCTGGTCGTCCTCGCAGCTGTCATCGCCGCGCCGGCATCGGGAGACGTCTACAGCCGAAAGCATTCCGTCGACGCCCGGCTATCGACGCTGCACGCTCGGATCGCCGAGGCGCAGCGGCAGGCGCAGCAGCTCTCAGCCCAGATCGACTCGGTCAGCTCCCAGATCCACAGCCTCGAAGGCCGGGTCGGCGACGTCTCTACGCGCTTGGTGACGCTCCAGAACGATCTGGCGCTGCACCAGCGCAAGCTCGATCGGCTGACGGCTCTCTACCGGCTCGAGACGAAGCGCTACTTCTTCCTCCGCCGGGAGTATTCGCTCGCGCTCGCGCGCCTGAACGCCCGGCTCGTCGAGGTCTACGAGCACGGCGACGTCGACTCGATCGACGTGATCCTCGGCGCCAGTAGCCTCTCCGACCTGATCGACGGTCTCGACTACGTGAACCAAGTCGGGGCGGCGGACGAGCGGATTGCGACCAGCGTCGGCCGCGCCAAGGGCGCTGCGCGAGCGGCGCGAGAAGGAACGCGAAAGCTCCGCGGGGTCGTCGCAGCCGAGACGCGAGCCGTACAAGCCCGGGCCGAGCAGGTGCGCGCGGTCCGCGACGAGCTGGTCTCCAACCGGCGGGAGCTTGTCTCGGCACGCTCCACGAAACGGATCAGCCTCGCAAAAGTCAGGGCGAGCGAGCGTCAGCAGGTCAGCGAGGCCCAGGCCCTCGAGCAGGTGAGCGCCTCTCTCGGC
>Ga0066709_100001931_pt1 | contig 14482 bp, 13 predicted proteins | sample GraSoiAngelo_158_FD_79665 | JGI IMG/M metagenome (GOLD analysis project Ga0066709, IMG submission 79665) | Grasslands soil microbial communities from the Angelo Coastal Reserve, California, USA - 14_1009_16_30cm | ecosystem: Environmental > Terrestrial > Soil > Grasslands | place: USA...
CCCAGGCCTTCGAGGCTGGCGCGAAGGTGTCGGCCGCGAACTGCTCCAGCGTGGTAGGGGTCGTCGTCCCGGGCCGGCGCCCCTGGACCGGCCGGACGCGGCCGCTGTTGAAGCCGTCGTACATCTCGACGAACAGCCGCGCCACGTCCGCCGAGAGCCCCGTCTGGACGAGGGCCTGGCGGGCGTCTTCGTAGGGAAACTCGACGTAGGCCAGGTCGGGCCGGCCGATCGCCTGGCCGAGGATCCGCGTCGTCTCGCGCATCGAGTAATCGCGCGGGCCCAGCAGCTCGCGGAACGAGCGGCCCGTGAAGGACGGCGCGGCCAGGACCTCGGCCGCGGCCGCGCCGATGTCGCGGGTGGCGATCATCGCGAACGGGCTGTCTGCCTTGATCGGGGTGCCGTAGATCCCCCGGGCCTTGATGAGGCCGATGCCGTGGAGGTGGTTCTCCATGAAATACGCCGGACGCAGATGCAGCGCGTGGAGTCCCGGCACCGCCTCCAGGCGCTGCTCCAGGTCGTGCAGCCCCGCGATCGGGCCGTTGCCGGAGTCACGCTCGGCCCCCACGCTGCTGAGGCTCACCACGCGCGGCACCCCGGCCCCCTGGACGGCGGTGGCGATCGCGTCGCCGACCCGGCGCTGGTAGGCGCGATGGTCCGGCGTGCCGTAGTCGGGAGGCACCATCGCGAAGACCGCCGTCGCGCCCGAGAACGCCTTCGTGAGGAACGCGGCGTCGTCGATCGATCCCACGTGCGGCTCGGCCCCCTGCCGCGCGAGTTCCGCCAACCGGTCCGCGCTCCGCCCGATGGCGCGGACGGGGACGCCGCGCGCCCGCAGCCGGCGCGCGAGCGTCCCTCCCACGTGGCCGGTGGCCCCGGTGACGACCACCATCGGCTCAGACCTTGTCCGGAATCACGAACGGCTTGCGGTACTCCCGGGTCAGCAGCCGGCTGGCCTCGGCGTCGCCGACCACCGTCTCCGTCTTGCCGTCGAAGGTCAGTGCCCGCCCCACGCGGTACGAGATGTTCGCCAGGTGGGGCAGCGCCGAGGACAGGTGGCCCTCCATGATGTCGCAAGCGAGCACCTTCGGGTCGCCGGCGCGGATGGCGTCGATGAAGTTCTGGTAGTGGGGCGACTCGGTGCTCGTGAGCACCAGGGGGTCGCTGCCGCTCGCCGATTTCTCCTTGGGCACGTCGGCCCCCGGCCCCTTCTCCTCCTTGCGTCCCAGGTACGACTGCCACTTGCGGCCGTCGCCGTCGATCCAGACCCAGCCCTTGGTCCCGTAGAAGAGGTTGCCGATCTTCTGGGTTCCCTCGTCGTTGGTGTAGCCGCCCCGGGTGCCGAACTCGAGGATCTTGCCGTCGGCGTACTCGAAGATCGTGCTGTGGACGTTGGGCGTCTCCTGCGACGACTCGTGCTCGTCGAAGTAGCCGCCCCCGGAGCGGATCCGCACCGGGTGCTCGTTCTTCTGCAGGCCCCAGCGGGCGACGTCGAACTGGTGTGGTCCCTGGTTGCCGGTGTCGCCGTTGCCGTAGTCCCAGTGCCAGTGCCAGTTGTAGTGGAAGCGGTTGCGGTTGAACGGGCGCAGCGGCGCGGGGCCCAGCCAGATGTCGTAGCTGACGTTGGCCAGGTAGGCGTTGTCGTAGGTCGGCTCGTACGTGGTCGCCTCGACGTTGAGCTTGTACTGCTCCCCGGGCGCCATGGGGCCGTCGGGGTACTTGCCGATGGAGGGCCTCGGCTTGAAGCACAGGCCGCGGGCCATGTAGACCTCGCCGATGCCGCCGCCGTGGATGTACTTGATCGCCTCGACCACCACCGGGCGGCTGCGGTTCATGGTCCCGACCTGGACGACCCGGCCGTACTTGCCGGCGGCCTCGACCATCTTGCGGCCTTCCCACACGGTGTGCGAGGCGGGCTTCTCGACGTAGACGTGCTTGCCGGCCTGCATCGCCCAGATGCTGGCCAGGGCGTGCCAGTGGTTCGGGGTGGCGATGATCACCGCGTCGACGTCCTTGTCGTCGAAGACGCGGCGCAGGTCACGCTGGTAGCCGGGATGGCAGGTCGCGACGTCCTTCAGGTGCGGGTCCCGGGCCCGCGCCGCGAAGAGGTTCTCGTCCACGTCGCAGAGGGTCTTGACCTCCACGTTGGGCAGTCGGGCGAAGCCGCGCTTGACCGCGTCGCCCTGGCCGCGGATGCCGATGCTCGCCACCACCACGCGGTCGTTGGCGCCGATCACCCGCGCGCTCACTACCGGGCCTGCGCCGCTCTTCGGCCCGCCGAGGGCCGCCTTCCCCGCCGCGACGCCCGCCACCGCCATCAGGGACCGGGACGCGAAGTCGCGCCGCGAGATCTCCCTGCGCTTCGACATGTGTCACCTCCGGACAGCTTTGCTCGATTGCTACAGCGTACTGCGTTCCGGCCGGGATCTCCAGTGGTGTCGCGCGGGGACGGCTCCGACATGGGTTGGTAGTATAGGCCGCGGCAAGCGCGATGAAGGATACCGGTCTCGACGATCAGGGCCGCAGGGCGGTCCTCGCCGCGACGCTCGTCAGCGGGCTGCTGGTGGCCCAGCAGACGGCGGGCCGCGCGGCGCGCGACGCGCTCTTCCTCTCGACCTTCCCGGTCGCGTTCCTGCCCGCGATGATGATGGCCTCCTCGGCCGCCTCCGTGGCCGCGGTGGGCGTGGTGTCGTGGGCGCTCGCGCGCCGGTCCCCGTTCCGGGTCGTGCCGCTCCTGGCGGGAACGTCGAGCGCGCTGCTGGTCGTGGAATGGGTCCTGTGCCTCGCCGCGCCCCGGCTGGCGGCGGTCGCGGTCTACCTGCACCTGGCGCTCTTCGGCGGGGTCGTCCTCTCGGGCTTCTGGTCGCTCGTCAACGAGCGCTTCGACCCCTACACGGCCAAGCGCGTGGTGGGCCGCATCGGCTTCGGCGCCTCCGTCGGCGGCGTTGCGGGGGGGGCCCTCGCCTGGGGCGCCTCCCGCCTCTTTCCCGTGCCGACCATGCTCATCGTGATGGCGGTCCTCAACCTGGCCGCCATGGCGATCCTGTTCCGCCTCCGAAGCAGCCATGCTCCGGCCGCGGCCACGGCGGCCTCCGGCCCGGCCGCCGCCGCGCCCTCCGGCTTACCCGCCGTCGCGCCCTCCGCCCTCGGCACGCTGCGCCGGGTCTCCTACCTGCGGGACCTCGCCCTGGTCGTGGCCCTCGGCGCCGTCACCGACAGCCTTCTCGACTACGTCCTCAAGTCGCAAGCCGCGGCCACGTTCAGCCGCGGCTCCCAGCTCATGTCGTTCTTCGCCATCCTCAACACGGTGTTCGGCCTCCTGAGCCTCGGGGTCCAGGCCGTGCTCTCACGCTCCTCGCTGCGCACCCTCGGCCTGGCCGGGACGGTGGCGGTGCGCCCGGCGACGGTGTTCGTCGTGGCGCTGCTCGGGCTGCTCGATCCCCGGATCTGGGTCGCCGTCCTGGCTCGAGCCGGCCAGGACGTCAACACCAGCTCGCTCTTCCGCTCCGGCTACGAGCTGCTCTTCACGCCGTTGCCCGAGGCCGAGAAGCGCCCGACCAAGGCGGTCGTCGACGTGGGCTTCGACAAGCTCGGGTCGCTCGGCGGGGCCGCGGTCGCGCTGCTGGTGGTGGCCGTGGCGCCCTCGCACACCGTGCGGGTCCTGTTCGCGCTCGCCGCCGCCCTCTGCGTCGGCTCCCTGGCCTTCACCGGCCGGCTGCACCGCGGCTACGTGCGCACGCTCGAGCAGAGCCTGCGCGCGGGCCGGATCCGGCTCGACGCGTCCGACGTCCAGGACGAGTCCACGCGGCTGACCATCGCCCGGACCAGCGGCGCCCTCGACCGGCAGACGCTGCTGCGCGAGATCGCGGCGCTCCGGGTGCGGGAGGGCGGGGCAGCGGAAGCGCCGGCCGGATCCGAAGGAGCGGCTGGCGCCGCCGGATCCGATGAGCTGCTGGACGCCATCCGTGAGCTGCGGTCGGGCGACAAGGACCGGGTGCGCGCCGTCCTGCGCGAGCCGCCGGAGCCCTTCGCCGCGCTCGTGCCCCACCTCGTCCCGCTCCTGGGGCGGGACGACCTCTTCCTGGACGTGTTGCGCGCGCTGCGGCCCGCGGCCACCGCCGTCACCGGCCAGCTCCTCGACGCGCTCCTCGACCGGCGCCAGGACCCTACGGTGCGCCGGCGGCTGCCCCGCGTGCTCAAGGCCTGCCCGACGCGACGAGCGGTCGAAGGGCTGCTGCTCGGCCTCCAGGACGAGCGCGTCGACGTCCGCGAGCAGTGCGCGATCGCGCTGGCCGGGATCACCGGTCGGCACCTCGACCTCGCCGTACCGCGCGAAACCGTCTTCGCCGCGGTGCGGGCCGAGCTGAGGAACGTGGACGGCGGCCCGGAGCTGGAGCATGTCTTCACCTTGCTGTCGCTTGCGCTCGACCGCGAGCCGCTCAACATCTCCCTGCGCGCGCTGCGGGGCCCGGACTTCGCGCTGCGCGGCACCGCCCTCGAGTACCTCGAGAACGTGCTGCCGGAGCGACTGCGCGAGGAGCTGTGGCCGCTGCTCGGCGAGCGCGGCCCGGCCCGCCCGGCCCGGCCCCCGCAGGACGTGGTGAACGAGCTGCTCAGCTCGTCCCCCGCGATCCCCTTCAGCCGGGCCGCCCTCCGGGCCCGGCTGCCGCTCGGCCCGCGCCCGGCGGGCAAGCCAAGGCCCTGAAGGACTACTCCGGCTCGACCACCACGAAGCGCAGCTCGCCGCTCCGCTCGACCTGGAGGACGACCGGCGAGCCGGGCTTGAGACGGGCCAGCGCCGCGCGCAGGCTGTCGATGCCGCTGACGGTCTCCTGGTTCACCGAGTAGATCACGTCACCGGGCAGGAGGGGATCGGACCCCGAGCGGCCGTCCGCGGTCGCCACGACGGCTCCCGTCCGGGCGCGCAGCCCCGGCAGCATCAGCGCGAGCGCGTCGTCGAGGTCGAGGGCGAGCACGCCGAGGCTCTCGACCGCGTTCCTCTGCGGGCTCACGTGGTCGGCGAAGCGCTCCGGGTCGCCCGGACGCTCGACGATGCGGACCCCGAAGGTCGGACGCTCGTCCCCGCGCCGCACCTCCAGGCTTACGCTACCCCCCGGCGCGCGCGGGTAGAGGTCGACCTCGAGCTGCCGGGCGTTCTCGATGAGCTTCCCGTCGAGCTTCACGACCAGGTCCCCGATGCGCAGGCCGGCTTCGGCGGCGGGACCGCCGGGCACGACGTCCGCGACGACGGCGCCCCAGTCCTGGCGCAGGCCCAGGCCGGCGGCGAGGGCCGGCGTGACCGTCTGCACGCGGACGCCGATCTCGCCGCGGTGGACCCGCCCGGTGCGGCGGACCTGGTCGAACACGTTGCGCACGATGTTGCTGGGCGCCGCGAAGCCGATCCCCTCGTTCCCTCCCGACTGCGAGTAGATGAACGTGCTGATCCCGACGACGCGGCCCTGGCCGTCCACCAGCGGCCCGCCGCTGTTGCCGGGATTGATGGAGGCGTCGGTCTGGACGTAGATCATCCGGTCCTCGGGCCGGAGCTGGCGGGCGACCGCGCTCACGACGCCGAGGGTCACGGAGTTCTCGAGGCCCAGCGGGCTGCCGAAGGCCAGCACCAGCTCGCCCGGGTGCAGGGCCTCCGAGTCGCCCAGGGGCAGGGACGGCAGGCCCTTCTCCTCGAGCTTGAGGACGGCCAGGTCGGTCTCGCGGTCGGTGCCGACGACGACGGCCCCGACGACGCGGCCCGGCGCCTTCAGGATCGATCGGGCCCCCGGGGGGCCGCCGGCCAGTCCGGCCAGCGCCACCTGCACGCGCCGCGCCCCCTGCACGACGTGGGCGTTCGTCAGCACGTACCCGTCGGGATCGAGGATGACCCCCGAGCCGCTGGCGCGTTGCTTGACGAGAAGGCCGTCGCCGGGCGCGTAACCCGTGGTCAGGACCTGGACGACCGCGGGCTTGATGCGCTCGCTGAGCGCCTCCAGGTCCGAGCTGAGGCGGGCCAGGCTCGGCACCTCGCGCGGCGGAACCGGGACCTGGGCACCGGCGGTCGGGGACCACAGGGCTCCGGCGAGCGCCAGCCAGACCGCGGACCTCATCGCACGGCGCCCGTTCCCCGCCCTCAGCGGCCGATGTACTGCATCAGGGCCGGGGCGTAGCGGTCCCCCGCCGCCGCGCCCTTCGGCGCGACCTGCTCGATCCGGCGCAGGTCGCGCTCGTCCAGGCGGACCTCGAGCGCGCCGAGGTTCTCGGCCAGGTACTTCCGCCGCTTCGTCCCGAAGATGGGAACGATGTCCTTCCCCCGGGAGAGCACCCACGCCAGCGCGAGCTGCGAGGGCGTGCACCCCTTCTCGGCCGCGAGCTGCTCGACGTGGCGCAGCATCTCCATGTTCTTGTCGAAGTTCGCGCCCTGGAAGCGGGGTGAGCCGCGGCGCCAGTCGTCGGGGGCCAGGTCCTCGAAGCGCTTGATCTGGCCGGTGAGGAAGCCGCGGCCGAGCGGGCTGTACGCGACGAAGCCGATCCCCAGCTCGCGGCAGGCGGCGATCGCCCCGTCCTCCACGTCCCGGCTCCACAGCGAGTACTCGCTCTGCAGCGCGGTGATGGGGTGCACCTTGCAGGCGCGGCGCAGCGTCTCCGGCCCCGCCTCGGACAGCCCCAGGTAGCGCACCTTGCCCGCGCCCACCAGCTCGGCCATCGCTCCCACCGTCTCCTCGATCGGCGTGCTCGGATCGACCCGGTGCTGGTAGTAGAGGTCGATCGTCTCGACCCCCAGCCGCTTCAGGCTCGCGTCGCACGACGAGCGCACGTACTCGGGCCGGCCGCTGACGCCGCGCTTGGCCGGCTCGGCCGGGTCGCGCACGATGCCGAACTTGGTGGCCAGCACGGCTTCCGGGCGCCGGCCGCGGATGGCCCGGCCGACCAGCACCTCGTTGGTGTGGGGGCCGTACACGTCGGCGGTGTCGAGGAGGTTCACGCCCGCGTCGAGCGCGGCGTGGATGGTGGCGATCGACTCCGCGTCGTCGCCCGGCCCGTAGAACTCCGACATGCCCATGCAGCCGAGCCCGACCGCCGACACCTCCGGCCCGCGGCGTCCCAGCCGCCGCTTCTCGACCGGCGGGCCCCGGCGCGCGGTGCGGGCGCTCATCGTACGGGAGGCAGCGTCTCCGAGCCGGACGTGTTCAGGCACGTCGGATGGCCGAAGCCGCCCGCGCTGTTGCCGGTGCCCCCGAAGGGGTTGGGAACGATGTCGAACACGATGTTGTCGGGACGGGCGGGATCGCCGCTGACGCCCGCGACCCCGGCGAGGTGGTCCAGCGCGAGCGCGTGCCGCACCCGCCAGACGATGTTGTGGTCCGCGCAGGAGGTATCGCCGCTGGCGCCCACGCCTCCCACGACCTGCTTTGCGGAGTCATAGAGCCCGAGGCCGCCGCCGAACACGTTCACGCCGCCGACCTTGTGACCGACCATCGGGTCGTTGGGGGTGCCGTAGCTGGACGAAGGCCCCTGGTAGGCGTCGTCGGTGTCGACGGGATTGCTGTGCTGGAGGCCGTAGAGGCTGCCTCCGGGCTGGACCGCCGAATAGAGGTTCGCGGTGGAGAGGGCCAGGCCACTGGGTTGCCCCGACCCGTTGCTGAACGAGTGGCTGTCGAGGTTGAACGCGTTTGCGGTGTTGGCCTTCTGAGCGGAGATGACGCGGCTGCCCGGCCACTGCGCGGAGCGGTCCACGCCGGAGAAGGCCACCGCACACACGATGCCGTCCCGGTTCACGATCGTGGCCCACATGTGGTTGTTGAGCCCGCTGGTCTCGGCCTGGACGGCGGCGTCGAGGGCGGACTTCAGCTGCGGCTGGCTCGGCAGGCCGTGGCAGCGGCTGTCGTCGTCCGACCAGGCGGGCGATGCCGGCAGGAACAGGACGGCCGCGCCGAGCAGCGCGGCGGGGACTCCGGGGCCGACCGTGACCTTCATGATTCCCTCCTCATCCAATGTGAACGGCTCGAGGGAGCGGCCGCCGGCGGCAAGACCGCCACCTAGCTACCACCCGACCGGCGCGGGATGTTCATGCGCTGGAAGCCGCGCGGGTTCTGCGGGCCTTTCCAGGGCTGGCGGGTGTTGTGCTTCGGGGCGGGGGGCGGTGCCTTGGGCGTCTCGGAGGCGCCGGCTTCCTTCGCCGCCGCCGACTCGGCCTGGGCCCGCGCCTTGCGGGCCTTGGCCTCGTCCTTGTCGAGACAGCAGTTCTTGTACTTCTTCCCCGAGCCGCAGTGGCAAGGCTCGTTGCGGCCGGGGATGCGGGCGGCATCGGGCACGGGAGTGGTCCTCCTCCTTGCGTACTCTACTACGGCCGCGGCGGCTTCACGCGCGGGCAGGTTGACGGCCCCCGCGGGCCCGACGTAACCTGCGGTCTTGCACCGAGAAAGGAAGTGTGCCCATGCCTGAGCCCAAGGTCGGAGACAAGGCGCCGGACTTCTCGCTGAAGTCCACCTCCGGGGAGACGGTCGGCCTCTCCCAGTTCAAGGGCAAGAAGAACGTGCTCCTCGCCTTCTTCCCGCTCGCCTTCACCGGCGTGTGCACCGCGGAGAACTGCGCCTTCAGCGAGGACTACTCGAAGTTCGAGTCGAAGGACACCGTCGTGCTGCCGATCAGCGTGGACTCCACCCCCACCCACAACGAGTTCCGGGCCAAGCACTCGATGAAGCACCACATCCTCTCGGACTTCAAGCGCGAGGCGAGCCGCGCGTACGGCGTGCTCGACGAGGACAAGTTCTTCTCGAAGCGGGCCTACTTCCTGGTCGACAAGAACGGCGTCATCCGCTGGAAGCACGTCGAGGCCGAGCTGGGGCACAGCCGGAGCGACGCGGAGCTGCTGGGCCAGATCGAGAAGGCCACCGCGACGATCTAGTCAGGCCGTCGCGCCGTCGTGGTGTCCGGCGAAGAAGCGCTCCAGGGCGACCCGCTCGCCGGCCAGCCGCTCCCGCAGGCGGTCCATCTCGGAGGGCGGCATCGGCGCGAAGCCGCGCGCGGAGGCGACGTTCGACTCCACGAACTCCGGCTTCGGCATGCCGCACACCACGGTGGAGACAGGCAGGCTCCAGGCGTAGCGCAAGAGCGCCGCCGTCTCCGCCTTGCCCGCCCCGAGCAGCTTCTCCTGGGCGGTGACCTTCATGAGGATCACGCCCAGGTTCTTCGCCCGGGCCGCGGGCAGGGCCAGCTCCTCGAAACGGTTGGCCCGCGCCGGGTTCATGGCCATCTGCACGCAGTCGAGGTCGCCTCGCTCGATCGCCTTCGCCATCACCGCGCCGTCGGTGTGGCTGGTCATGCCGATGAACCGGGTGGCCTTCTGGTCGCGCAGCTCGTAGAGGGCCTTCAAGACGCCGTCCGGCGCCTCGATCCTCGCCAAGTCGTCCTCGCCGCCCAGGCTGTGGATGTGGAGCAGGTCGACGTGGTCGGTCTGCAGCCGCTTCAGGCTCGCCTCCACCTCCCGCAGGGCCGCGTCGCGCGCGCGGGCACGACCGGGAATCTTGGTGGCCAGGAAGACCTCCTTCCGCCGCGTCTTCATGACCATGCCCACGCGGGTCTCGCTCTTGCCGTCTCCGTAGTCGATGGCGGTGTCGAGGTAGGTGATGCCGAGGTCGATGGCGCGGTTGAGGGCGGCGAGGCCGGCCTCCTCCGCCTCGTACATGAGGAAGCGGCTGCCGCAGCCGAAGGCCAGGATCGGCACCTCGACGCCCGTGCGTCCGAGCACCCGGTGGGGCAGCTTCGTCCCCGCGGCGGGAGCCATGGCGGGCAGGGCGGGCAGGGCGGCAACGGCGCCCAGGGCCAGACCGCTCTTGCCCAGGAAGTCTCGGCGGGAGAGGGTGTCTTTCTTTGCCATGGAGCCCTTTCAGGCCTTGACGCCGGCCTCGGTCAGGTACTGCGACATCACCTTCGCGTAGTGCGGGAAGGCCACCTCGGGCTCCTCGATCTCCGGGTGCCACTTCTTCTCCCACTCGAAGCAGTAGAAGCCCTTGTAGCCGCTGGCCGCGAGGATCTTGACCTGTTCCTTCACCGGGACCACGCCCGTGCCGGTGAGCACGTAGCGGTGGTCGCCGCCCTCCGGCTTCGAGTCCTTCAGGTGGGTGTGCCGCACGAAGCGGCCCAGGCGCTTGAATGTGTCCGCGGGCGCCTCGCCCCCGGCCAGGAAGGTGTGATGGGCGTCCCAGAGAAGCGCAAAGGCCTCCGACCCGACCCGGGTGAGGACGGTCTCGAGGTCGGCCGAGTGCGTGAAGTCGCCGTGCGACTCGATGAGCACCGTCACGCCCGCCGGCTTCGCCTGGGCGGCCATCTGCTGGAAGCCGTCCACGACGCGCTTCAGCGCGTCCTCCTTCGGCTCGTCCGGCGGCATCTTGTCCCCGAACATGCGGACGTAGGGAACGCCGAGGGCATGGGCGAGGTCGATGAAGCGGCGGCCCTCGTCGAGCTGGGCCGCGCGCACCGCGGGGTCCTTCTCGTGCATCCGCGCCGACGCGCCGAGGTCGGTGATCACGATCCCGAGGCCGTCGAGGTCGCGGCGCGTCTGCTTCAGGCCGTCGCCGGCAAGCTCGGGCCGCTTGGTGAGGTCCATCTCCCCCTCGATGCCACGCACCTCGATCCCGGCGTAGCCCAAGCGATCGGCTTGGGCCAGGACCGTCTTCCACGTCCACCCCGGGCAGCCGAGGGTGGAGAAGGCGATCGGCAGGCGCCGCGAGCGCCCCTGACCGCTGAGCAGGGCGGGGGCGCCGAGCCCGGCGGCCAGGCTACCCAGCACGTGACGGCGTGAGACGGTGGACAAGGTCTTTCCCGGGGTCCGTCTCGCATTATAGGCCGCCGACGGCGGGCGGGGCGGCCCGGATCGAGCCTCGCTACTTCTTCCGCGTAAACTCGAAGCGGCCCACGTGCTCCTGCGCGCCCTGGGTCGAGGTCCACTCCTGGACCAGATGGCTGGAGTCGGGGAAGCTCAGGATCAGCCGCCTCATGTGCGGCGCGGCCGGAGAGGCCAGGCTGGCGGCGTCCACGTGGGAGAAGGCGAGCCGTGCGTCATGAGCAGGCTCGCTCCGTCCGGGTGGTAGAGGGTGACCATCTGGCTGGCGTCGGACGTCTCCATCGTCTCCATCAGCGCAGTGCCGCTGGAGACGAGCCGGTAGGAGACGGTCGAACGCTTCCCTTCATAGGTCCCCTCCCAGTCCCCCACCAGCGACTTGAGCTTCGCTCAACACCTCACTGCGTCGACAGTATGAGAGAACCATCGAAAGGCTTCCTGACACCGCGAGGTTGTTACCTTTCGTACTTGGTCCAGAACAAGTTGCTTCAAGTAGTACTTGAGGCCGCATCCTGGCTCGCCCGCCACGCTTCAGGATCGCGCCCATCTGCTCAGCCAAGGACCGAATGACCTTCATGGGCGGTTTTCCGCCTCCTCCTAGCGCGGGCGGCGGGTCAGGCCGAGGGCGAGGCCGAAGCCGAAGAACGCTCCCTCGTAGGCGGCGATGACCGCGCGGCTGAGGGGACCCAGCTCCGGCTCGCCCAGCATCCGCGCCAGCGGGGCCAGCCCGACGTGGGAACCCTGGAAGCTACGGGCCATGAGGTTGAGGCTCGCCCCGGCCAGGTGGCCGCCCAGCGCCGTGATCACGACCGCCGCCACGGCGCAGCTCAGCCCGGTGAGTGCGGCCGTCCAGCGGCGCTCCGCTCCCCTCGGCGTCGCCATGCCGCCCTCGCTCCGCGGGGTCGCCAGCGCGTAGCCGAGGCCGGCCGCGGCGCCGATCGCCAGGCCCTCGAGCCCTCCGCCCATCGCGCCGAGGTCCCGTCCGAACAGGCCCTGGAGCGCCCACCGTCCGACGAGGTTCGCGACGGCCCCGATAGCACCTCCCCCGAGCGCGCCGAAGAGCACGAGCGCGGCACCGCGGCGGGAGCGGATGACCGCCTCCGCCGCGGCCAGTCCGGCGCCGACGCCGGCTGCGCCGAGGCCGCCCACGATCGCGCCCACGAGCGCGAGCGTCACCGCCACGCTGGCCGGCGCGTGCGAGTCCGGGGCCAGGCGCAGGGCGAGGCCGCCGAGCGCGCCCGCCACCGCGCCTGCGGCGGCTCCGCCGCCCGAGGCGGCCGTCCACCGCTGCCGGGCGAGCCCCAGCGCGCGGCTCAGGCGCATCGTGGCCAGGATCCGGGCCGCGGCCAGCCCGCCCGGCTGGCCGAGGAGCGGGACGGGGCCGGCCCCGGGCACCTCCCAGCGCGCGTCGCGCAGCCGGGCCCGGGCCGCCTCGTGTCCGGGCCGGCGGTCCAGTCGCCGCAGCGCCTCTTCGGTGCCCAGCGCGTGCAACGCCTCGGCGGCCTCGGCCTGCTCTTCGGGATCGCCGTCCCGCAGCAGCTTCTCGAGCGCGCGCTCGAACGCGTCGGCCGGGGGCGCGTCCGCCGCGGCTGCGGTCGAGACCGGCGCGACGGCCGCGGGGGCCGGCCGCGCGGGCGGGAGCGGATCGTCCTCGGGCTCCTCGACGACGCCGTCGTAGGTGAACCGATAGCCGTGACGCGAGACGGTGCGGATGTAGACCGGCTCGCGTGAGTCGTCGCCCAGCGTCCGGCGTAGCGTGCGCACGGCCTGGCTGAGCGCGCCGTCCGAGACCACTACGTCACTCCACACCGTCTCGAAGATCTCCCGCCGGTGGACGGCCTCCCGCCGGCGCCGGAGGAGGAGGATCAGCAGGTCGAGGTAGCGCGGGATGAGCGGGACCTCGCGGCCGGAGCGGAGCAGCACGCGACGGGCGGGCGAGACGCAGAACTCGCCGAAGCGGTAACGGACGCGGCGGTCCAACGGGGCGTCCGTCAGGCTCCCGCGCGCGGCTCGAAGCAGAGGCGCGCCAGCTCCGCGGCGCGCTCGGCACCGACGAACGCCACCAGGCCGCGCCGGATCGTCTCCTGGAGAGCGCGGGCCTTCTCCGGATCGACGGGCCCCTCGCCGACCTCGTGCTTCGCGCAAAGATGGTGGGCGACGGCATCGGCGGTGGCGGCGCCCAGATGGGGCGAGAGCACGCGGGCGATGTGCTCGGGCAGCGTCATTTCGGCCCCTTGTATCACCATTTCGCGTCAGCGGCGGTCGAGGGCCGGCCGCCAGCCGGTGCGCACGGCCACGCGGAGGATCTCCCCGACGCTCCAGGCCTGGGCGATCGCGCCTCCCGGCGCGTGGGGCGCGTCGCCGTCGAAGACCTCGCTCACGGTGCCGAGCCCCGCCTCCTCGAGGTGGGCGGCGAAGCCGTCCAGCCATTCGCGGGCCTCGGCCTTGCCCGCCTCGCCGTGGACACGCGTGACCGCGTCGAAGTATGCCCCGGCCAGGAACGGCCAGACCGTGCCCTGGTGGTACGCGGCGTCACGCTCGGCGGGCCCGCCGGCGTAGCGCCCGCGATAGGCGGGATGCTCGGGGCTCAGCGTCCGCAGTCCCACCGGCGTCAGCAGGTGGCGCCGCACCGCGTCGAGCACGCGCAACGCCCGGTCGCGCGGGAGCAGCGCGTGGGGCAGCCCCAGGGCGTAGAGCTGGTTCGGGCGGAGGGCATAGTCGGGCTGGCCATCGGCGCCGACCACGTCGGCGAGGTAGCCGCGCTCCTCGGACCAGAAGATCCGCAGGAAGCTCTCCCGCGCGCGGCCGGCCAGGGCGGTCCACTCGCGCGCCCGCGCGGGCTCGGCGGCCTCCCGGGCCACGTCGGCCCCGATGAGGAGCGCGTTGTACCAGAGCGCCTGCACCTCCACCGCCCGCCCGCGGCGCGGGGTGACGCACTCTGTCCCGATCCGGGCGTCCATCCAGGTGAGCTGCAGGCCTTCCTCGCCCTGGACGATGAGGCCGTCGTCGTCCATCCGGATGCCGTGGCGGGTGCCGTCGCGATAGCCGGCAAGGATGGAAGCCACGGCATCGGCCATCCGCATGCGCACGAAGCCGGCGTCGGCGGTCGCCTCGAGGTAGCGGCCGACCGCCACGACCATCCACAGCGCGGCGTCGACCGCGTTGTACTCCGGCTCCTCGCCGCCGTCCGGGAAGCGGTTGGGGATCATCCCGCCGTCGAGGTGGCGGGCGTACTCGGCGAGCACGGCCCGGGCGTCGTCCGGGCGCCCGGTGGCCAGGCACAGGCCCGGCAGCGAGATCATGCTGTCGCGGCCCCAGTCGGCGAACCAGGGGTAGCCGGCGATGATGGTCCGCCCGGCGAGGCCTCGGCGGACGATGAAGGCGTCGGCGGCCCGCCGCAGCTCGGGCAGCGCGCCCTCCCCGCCCCCCCCGCAGACGCGCAGCCGCCGCCGCTCGACCGCCATCAGCCGCTCCGCGTTGACCGCGGGCACCAGCGTGCCCGCCGAGGCGAGCAGGTGGACGGCCCGCCCGGGCAGCAGCTCCACGCGCAGGACGCCGGGGCTGAAGAGGTCCTCCCGGAAGTCCAGCCCGCGCTCCCGCTCGCGCTCGTACTCAAAGGCGCGGTACCAGAGGCCGTCCGGGATCCAGGTC
>Ga0066709_100001932_pt1 | contig 14481 bp, 15 predicted proteins | sample GraSoiAngelo_158_FD_79665 | JGI IMG/M metagenome (GOLD analysis project Ga0066709, IMG submission 79665) | Grasslands soil microbial communities from the Angelo Coastal Reserve, California, USA - 14_1009_16_30cm | ecosystem: Environmental > Terrestrial > Soil > Grasslands | place: USA...
CCAGACGGTGGTGTACCACTGCTCGTGCTCAGCCGTCGGTAGACGCATGAAGAAGTAGTTGCGGAGGAGGTCGCCCTGGGTCAGCGGCATCCCTTTGGCGTTCAGGCTTTCAAAGATGCGATACGGGTTGTCTTCGGGATCGAGGGTGATGGCGACAAACGACAGCTGTGAGAGCACGATGTCGACCAGGCGCTCCAGGTCCAGACCTTTCTCCCGCTGCTCAGCCAGCGATGCCTTGAAGGTGCGGTACGCATCGCGGATTGGTGACGGAGATGGCTCGATGCCGGTCTTGACCACCGTGGAGAACGCGGAACGATCCTGGTGGGTGGTGAGGATCTTCACGTCGTCCCGCCGGCCGTCGACCAGGTAGGTCTGGTGGAGGTTCTCGGCGAACTCCGGATGAGTCTCGCGAGCGGCATCGCGAATGGCGGCCAGAAACTGCGACAGGGTCACAATGCGCTGCTGGCCGTCGATCACCAGCGTCGCCGTGCTGTCTTCAGCGAGCAACACCATCGAGCCCAGGAAGTGGGAGTTGGTGGATCCGAGCTCGTACAGCTCCAGAATGTCGTCCCACAACGTGATCCACTGCCGTCGGCGCCAGCTGTAGGTGCGTTGGAAATACGGTACGACGTACTGCCTCGGCCCGCCGAGCAACGGGCCGAGGCGCATCTCATCTGCTTTCACGCGCTCTGGATTTGAGCCGCGCGTCGAGGCGCGGGAAGACCTTACGTGCATTGTCCTCGAAGACTCTGCGGCGTTGGTCCTCTTTCAGCTCGAGCGCGTCGATGTAGCGCCTGGTATCGTCAAAATAGTTCCCGGTGTTCGGGTCCTTGCCGCGAACGGCGCCGATCATCTCCGATGCGAACAGCAGGTTGTTGATATCGATCACCTTGAAGAGCAGGTCGATACCGGGCTGATGATAGACACACGTGTCGAACGAGACATTGTTCATCACCAGCTCGGTCAGCTCGGGCCGGCCCATATCCAGGTTCATGCCGCGATAGCGGCCCCAGTGGTACGGAACCGCGCCGCCGCCATGCGGAATGATGAACCGCAGCGTTGGGAAATCTTTGAAGAGCCGCGGCTGCTGAAAGAACTGCATAAAAGCGGTGGTGTCGGCGTTCAGATAGTGCGAGCCCGTCTGGTGGAAGGCTGGATTGCACGTGGCACTGACATGCACCATCGCCGGCACGTCGAGCTCCACAATCTTTTCGTACAACGGGTACCAGTAGCGGTCGGTGAGTGGTGGCTCCTGCCAGTAGCCGCCTGACGTATCCGGGCTCAGATTGCGGCCGACGAAGCCGAGCTGATTGACACAGCGCTGCAGCTCGGCGATGCAGTTCCCGGGTGGTACGCCTGGCGATTGGGGCAGCGCGCAGACCCCGACGAAGTTGTCCGGAAACATCTGCTCGACGCGGTAGATCAGGTCATTGGTGTGCTCGATCCAGTAGCGGCTGATGAGCTCGTTGCCGAAGTGATGGCCCATCCCGCTGGCGCGGGGCGAGAACAGGGTGAGGTCGGTACCCCGCTCGCGCTGCACCTTGAGCTGACCGGTCTCGATGCTCTGGCGGATCTCGTCGTCGGTGACGTTCATCTTGCCTTTGGTGGGCGCGCCCATCTGGGCGATCTGCGCACCGCGGTAGGCGTCCACGCCTGGCGGGTAGGTCGTGTAGTGGCCGTGGATGTCGATGATCACGGCTGTTCATGTTAGGTCGACCCGCGCGGCATACACTTCCTAGCGGCCATCATGATGACACCAGAGCGGAAGCCAGTTGAGTTCGGGATCTTCGATTGGATTGACGAGTCGGGTCGCGGCCAGGGCGAGACCTACCAGGAGCGCCTGCGCATGCTCGAACTGGCCGACCGGGCTGGCTTCTACTGCTTCCACCTGGCCGAGCACCACGCGACCGAGCTCTCTACAGTGCCGTCGCCCAACGTGTTCCTTGCAGCCGTTGCTCAGCGCACGCGTCGGCTACGACTCGGGGCGCTCAGCTACGTATTGCCGCTGTATGACCCTGTGCGATTGCTGGAAGAGATCTGCATGCTCGATCAGCTCAGCGGCGGTCGGCTGGAGGTCGGCATCAGCCGCGGGTCCACCGGCGAGCACATCGACAACGATCCCGAAAAGGCCCGCGCCGTCTTCAAAGAGGCGCTAGAGATCCTCGTACTGGGGCTGACGAGCGGCGAAATCGATTACCACGGCCAGTACTTCAACTACGACCACGTGGTCAGTCGATTGCGGCCGGTCCAACGGCCGTATCCGCCGCTGTGGTACCCGACCTCAAATATGGGCTCGATCGACTGGGTCGCCGCCCAGGGCTTGAACACGGCGTTTTCGGTCCACCTGTCCGCCAACTTCGAACAGACCGCGGCGATGGTTCAGCAGTATCGGGCCGAGTACCCCAGGCGGCGTGGCGAGCAGGGCCGCCTGAATGGCCACGTTGCCGAGCCGAAGTGTGGCTTCTCAGTGCATGTGCACGTGGCCGAGACCGACGCCCGGGCACGCGAGCAGGCGCGGCCAGCTTTCGAGCAGTTCATGTACAACTTCACCTACAGGTTCGTTCGGCGGGGACAACCCGAGCGGTTTGCCGATCGGCGGAATTTCGATGATGAGCTCCAGCGCGGACGCATCGTGGTGGGCTCGCCCGGTAGCGTGCGCGAGCAGCTGGGGACGTATCTCGAGCAGTCGGGCGCCAACTACGTCATTGGCTGCTTCGCCTTCGGCAGCCTGCCGGAGGAGCAGGTTCTCACCTCAGTCGACCTCTTTGCCAAGGAGGTCGTGCCAGCGCTCGCGCTCGCGCGCTCGCCAGAGCGGTCTGGAGTGTAGGGAATTGGAGGTTACGAACGTATGACTCAGACAGTCGTCGATGTGCGGCCCAAGTTCGAGGTCTCCTGGCAGGACATCGAATATCGCGAGGGCCTCCTCGCGCGGGTGTACCGACCACGCGGGAGCGGGCCCTTTCCCGCGCTGATTGAGATCCACGGCGGGGCGTGGACCTCCAGTGACCGCACGCAGAACGCCGAGCTGGCGCAAGCCCTGGCGGCAAGCGGATCGGTGGTCGCGTCCGTCGATTTCCGACTTGGCCGGCAAGCGCCATATCCCGCCAACATGGCGGACATCAACTACGCCACGCGCTGGTTGAAGAGCCGCGCCCAGGACTTCGGCGGATCGGCCGACGCGCTGGGTGGTCTCGGACTTTCAAGCGGCGGACACATGGTGATGCTCAGCGCGATGCGCCCGCGGGACCCACGCTACACGGCCTTCAGGCTGGATTCAGCACCTGGTGTAGACGCGAGCCTGGCGTACGTGATGATGGGCTGGCCGGTGCTCGACCCGCACGCCCGCTACCTGCACGCCAGACAACAGGGCCGCACCGATCTGCTCGACGCACACCATCGCTACTTCGGCGACGAGCAGACGATGCGTGAAGCCAATCCGCAGCAGATTCTCGAACGCGGTGAAGCCGTGGACCTGCCGCCGGCGCTGATCTTCCAGGGCGCCGACGACGACGTGCTCGCCCCGCGAACCGCCGAGCGCTTCGTGGAGTCGTACGGCCAGTCCGGCGGGATCATCGAGCTGGCCAAGTTCCCGCACGCCGGCCATGGCTACTCCAGGCAGGGTGGGCCGAACGCGCTGCGCACCGTCGACCTGCTGAACGGCTTCGTCGAGCGCCAGCTCAAGGCGGTCGCGAACAACTGGTAGCTCCGCCTCTCGCTCAGGCTACGTCACGGGCGGAGAGGGCTCGCGGGCGAGGAACGCCTCGACGCGCCGTGTGTAGGGCCGTTTGTCATGGTTGACATAGTGCACGGCGACGTTGCGGTAGAAGTCACCGGCGAAGTAGCGCTCGTAGAGCACCTGTCGGCCGCCGAAGGAGCTGCAGGCGATGTCCCAGGCGAGGCGGAACAGGCGGATGCGTTCGGTACCGCCGAGCGTCGCGCCTTGATAGAAGCGCTCGATATCCTCGACGAGCGCGGGCGACTCGACCGACGCCTGGGAGGGGATATTGGCCAGTCCACTGGAGCCCAGGATCTGGAGGATCTCGACCATCCGCGGATAGACCTCGGGGAACAGGCTGCGCGCGGTGAGCAGCGTTTGAGTATCTGGCGCCCAGACGCCGCCCGGGCCGGGCGTGGCATCCGCCTCCGCGGCGCGGATGAATGCGCGCAGCGTGAGCGTCGCGTGCAGCATTTCACCCAGGAGTCGCTGCACGTGCAGTGCTTCAGCGATGCCGATCGCCTCGGCCACCAGTGTGGCTACGCCGAGGACGAACTCCGCTTTGGCCCAGTTCTTGGTGAGGAACTGGTGGATCGCATGGTTGAATACGTTGGTGTCGCGGAAGAGCGCGGCGCAATACTCCTGATCGCCGTAGAGAAACACGCGCTCCCACGGCACCAGGACGCGATCGAATACCGCCGTGCAGTCCATCTCTTCGAAACGCGATCCAAGTGGATGATCGAACGACGATCGTCCGATATCGAAGCTCTCGCGACAGATGAAGCGCAGCCCGGGCGTAGCCACCGGAATCGCGAACGCGAAGGCCCGCGGGTTACCCGCTCCAGCGTACGAGCGTGACGGAGCCGGGGCGACGAACAGCTCGTCCGAGGCCGGCGCGAGCGTGGCCAGAATCCGCGCGCCTGACAGAACCAGGCCACTGTCTGTCTCGTCGATGACGCGCAGGGCCACGGCGCCGCCGGCTTGTTGGTCCGGGTGGACCGACCGGTTCACCTGGGGTGCGACAAGCGTGTGGGTCAGACACAGGTCCTGTTCGCGGACCAGCTCGTAGTAGCGCTGGATGTTCTGGGCATACGCCGGATCGTTGTGTGCGAAGTAATCCGCATTCGCTGCGCAGCCCATCACCATCGCGTTGAGATAGTCTGGACTCCGCCCGAGCATACCTCCACTCCACTCCGCCCAGGTCTTGATCATGTTCCGTCGTCGGACGAGATCGTCGATGCTGCGCGGCTGGATGTGTGAGAGACCGACACGCTCACCCGAGGTGGGTGAGATGTACGTCATCTCGGCAACGCGTGATGGCTCCAGCTGGAGGTCGTACAGCGCGGCGATCGAGCGTATGCCGCGAGCCAGGCGCGGATCGCGCGTGACGTCCTTGACGCGCTCGCCGTCGAGCCAGATCTCGCGCACGTCGTGCAGGCCAGCGAGATAGGCGGCACCGTCCCTGGCGCCCATCAGCCAAGCGTCGCGAACAGGTTATTGAAGCTCTCGGCGAGCGTGGGATGGGCGAAGATGGCGTCGCGCAGGACGGTGTATGGCAACTTGCCGTACATGGCAATTTCGAGCATCGACATCAGCTCGCCGCCCTCCAGGCCGAGAATCGCTCCGCCGAGGATCTGCTGGTTATCCCCATCCACCACCGCCTTCATGAATCCCCGCGTTTCGTCGACTTCTTCTGCGCGAGCTACCCGACGCATCGGCATCCGCGCCACCTGGATGTTCCGACTCGACGCGCGCGCCTGCTCCTCCGACATACCGACTAGCCCCAGCTGAGGGTCGATGAACACCGTGTACGGCACCGGTCGATCGTCGACCGTGGCGTTGCCACCATCGATCAGATTGGTCTTGATGATGCGGTAGTCGTCGTAGGAGATGTGGGTGAACGCGGGGCCACCCTTGACGTCGCCAAGGGCATAGATACCCGGCACCGCCGTCTCGAGACGATCGTTGGCTGGCAAGAATCCCTGTTTGTCGGGCTGGAGTCCGGTTGCCTGCAGATCGAGCATGTCAGTATTGGGCGTGCGGCCGACCGCCACCAGCAGGTGCAAGCCGACAACAGACCGTTCGCCCGCCGTGCTTCGCACCAGCACGCGGATGCCCGGCTCCACTCGCAACACATCCGTCTCGAGGCAGACCGAAACGCCGTCCTGGCGGAGGATGTCCGCTACCGCATCGGCGACATCGCCGTCCTCACGCGAGAGCAGCCGCGGTCCGCGTTGGACGATGGTGACCTGGCTGCCGAAGCGTCGGAACATCTGCCCGAACTCGAGACCGACGTACCCGCCGCCCAGCACGATCAGGTGCTCGGGAACGGTGTCGAGCTCCATGATGCTGGTGGAGTCCAGGCTCGGAACGGAGTCCAGGCCCGCAATGGGCGGGCGACTGGGCCGTGCGCCGGTGTTGATGAAGATGCGCTCGGCGGTCAGCTCGTCACCATCGACGCGCACCGTTTTCGGCGCGACAAAACGCGCTTCGCCGCGCAGCAGATCGACGCCGGGCGTGCCGGTGATGCGTCGCTCACTGGAGGAACGGAAACTGTCGACGATGTCGCGTTTGCGCTGGCGAACCCTGATCATGTCGATCTCGACGGGACCCGTCTTGACGCCGTAGTCGGCGGCGCGCCGAGCCAGGTATGCCACGCGTGCGCTGGCGACCATTGTCTTGGTGGGCGTGCAGCCCTCGTTGATGCAGGTGCCGCCCACGTGCTCGCGCTCGACCAGCGCGGTGCGATAGCCTGCCCGGGCGAGCGCGGTGCTGAGCGGACCGCCTGCCTGGCCAGATCCGATGATGATGGCGTCGTACTGCTGTGTCACTGCCACTCAGAGTAATGTGACAGGCTGCAGGCGTGGGAGCATAATGGGCCACGCCGGAAAGGGGGTCTTCGATCGAATGCGAGTGTTCAGACTCGGGGCTCTGGCGGGACCGGCCGCGTCGCTGTTGCTGGCGACGGCCTGCCAGACTGCCACCCCACCGCCAACTCCCGCGGCGGCGGCCCAGGGTGTCGTTGCCGGCTCGACACTCGGGACGACGCCCGCGGTACCTGCCGGCTGGAAGCGGCCGGATGTGGCGCCCGCGGCCGAACAGGGCAAGTTCAAAGTCATCGCCCAGAATCCACAGGTGGGGGACAAAGTCCGCGTCTTTTTCCTCGGCGCCCAGTTTTGAGCGTTCTGCGCCGCGGAGCGTTGGGCGGTGGTCACCGCCCTCGAAAATTTCGGCACGTTGAGTGGCTGGGGCAAAGAGCACCATAACGACGGCTTCCAGAATTTCAAGGAGGTCCCAACCTGGGACCTGCACCACGCCACCTATACCAGTCCGTACGTCCAGTTTTCCAACAAGGAAGTGCAGAACCACGATTTCCAGCCGCTCGACAAGTTCGAAGGCGACGAGCAGGCGATCATCGATACGTACAACCCGCAAGCCAAGTGGCCGTGGCTGTACATCAATGGCCAGTATGCGCAGGCCGGCGCGGGCTATTCGCCCGGGCTGCTCCAGGGCCAGGCGTTCGACGCGCTGTATCAGCAGTTGATGTCGGGCACGCATAACGATGCCACCCAGGCGGTCAAGAATGAGGCCAGGTTGATCACCAGCTATATCTGCCACAGCACCGGCGGCCAGCCTGAGGTGGCGTGCAAGTCGTGACCTCAGAGGGTCGGCGGCGACCTGTGACGTCGCTTGTAGCTGAGGTTCAGCTCGCGTTGGCGATCGCATTCGATCGTCCGAGAAGCTACGTGCTCGCGGCGGGCGCGGCGGTGGCGATGATGGGCCTGCTCGTGTGGAGTGGCGATTTCATGCAGTACTTCCCCGAGACGGGCTGGGAGCTCGACGCCGGCCTGTCGGATCGCATGACGATCCTCAGCGTGGGGGTCCTGTTCGGTCTGCTCGTCCCGCTCGAAGTGGCGGCGATCAGCAAGGCCCGCCACGCTGCCCGCGCGGCGGGCGCAAGCGGTCTGCTCGGACCCGTTTTCGGCATCCTGAGCATGTCGTGCTGCGCGCCGCTGCTGGCGCCAGCCCTGCTCAGCTTCGTCGGTTTTTCGGGCAGCACGCTGCTGAACGTCAACACCACGTTGCACGAGCTGTCGACGCCGCTCACACTGGCCAGCCTCGCCCTGCTGCTGCTGTCGATCGGGCTCGTGTCCCACACGGTCGCAGCGGCCTGTCGGATCAACGTCGATCTCGGCAACAAGAGCCGCGGTGGTGCGCTGCGATGAGCAGTCGCATACAGGCCGTCGAAGCGTACGTAAAGGCGTTACGAACGGGCGAGCCGTCGGCGGCGCGGCGAGCGAGTCAGTTTCTGGCAGATGACGTCATCCTGGCGACTGGCCAGGACGAGATCGCGGGCTACGACGCCGTACTGGACCGGCTTACCGGCCAGTGGCCATTGACGCCGGTGCTGCAGCATGCAGGCTTCGCGGCGCCGCGCGAGGAGGATGGGAAGGTCACGGTCGAGGCCGAGTTCCCGCCGATGGGCGCCGCGCCGCAGCGGCTGAGTCTGGTGTTCTCATTCAACGACACCGACAAGATCCAGCGAATCGAGCAGCAACAGCAAGCGGCGCCACCCCAGCCACCGTCCCAAACCATCCCGGGTTTCGTGCGTGGCATCATCAACGGCGCGCTGGCCAACGGCACGCCGATCGTGGTCGCCTACACGGACGAGAACGGCCAACCGGTGCTCTCGCTGCGCGGCTCAACTCAGGTCTACAGCGACACGCAGTTGTGTATATGGGTGCGCAATGCCGAAGGCGGCATCGTCAAGACCATGCAGCGCAACAATCGCGTGTCCCTGCTGTACCGCGACAGCAAGCTGCGCACGACGTTGATCATCCAGGGTCGCGGCCACGTCGCGAGCGATCCAGCCATCCGCGAGCGGGTCTTCAATCTGGCGCCCGAAGTCGAACAGAACCACGACCCGGGCCGCAAAGGCGCGGCGCTGATCATCGACGTGGCTTCGCTGCAGGGCACGACCGTTCGGGGTCTGGTCAGGGTCGCCTCAGCGTGAGCCTCGACCGTCGTTTCAGTCAGCTGTGGCGAGGCACGCGCGGCACTGACCGACGATCGCGCTGTGCGCCAGGTCGGCCTCGAAGCCGTAGCGGCGCTTGAGCTCGTCGGCGAGCGGTTGGAGCACGTCCAGGTCCAGCTCGAAATCAGAGCCGCAGCGACTACACACCATGTGGTGGTGGGGGGATGCGTCCGTGCGCTCGTACAGCGCGACGTCGTCGTGAAAGTGCGTGTGCCGCACGACGCCCAGCTCCTCCAGCACTTCCAGGGTGCGGTAGACGGTCGAGATGTTGACGTCGGGAAACACGCGCACCACGTGCTGATAGACCTGCTCCGCGGAGAGATGGCCGTGCATCGACGCCACGGCATCGAGGACCAGCTGGCGTTGCGGCGTCATGCGCAAGCCTCGCTGCTTGAGCGCGACTTTGAGCTCCGTGGCGGAGAGCATCGTGCGCGCACCCTACCACACGGGTGTCTGGCTGGTTAGGCTAAAGGTACATGACGGAGCAGCCTGAGCACGAAGAGGGCGAGGTCCTCAAAGCGAGTGGGCCCGGACCGGGGCAGATCAACGTGGGCATGGATGTGACGAGCCTCGATGGCGAGCGTGTCGGCAAAGTGAAAGAGGTTCGTGGAGAGGAGTTCCTGGTCGACCGACCGCTCGCGCGTGATCTCTGGGTGCCGATCGGCGCGGTGCTGGCGACCCAGGACTACAGCGGCAACGTGCGCGGGCCGGTCCAGCCCACGTCGGTCGTCCTGAACGTGAGCGCCGCGCACGTAGATGCTCAGGGTTGGCGCCACGCCTGAGCGGAGCGCCAACCCTGACAGGCGCTAGCTGTTTTCGACGATGTTGAAGCCGACCGTCTCCAGGTCTTCCTTACCCGTGACGACCGAATGCGCGTAGACGAAGAAGGTATGCGAGCCCTTGTGGAGCGAGGTTGGCTTGAACGTCAGGCGCCAGCCCGCGCTCGAGACCTGCGCGCCATACGTCGACTGGGGCACCGGATCGTTGAAGGCCAGGTCGGCGTCGCCGACGGACGCGCCGCCAATGTCTCGCTCGGCGTCGACGTAGACCGACACGCGATCGATGCCCGTGCCTTGTGATCCCTGTGTGGCCGACGCGTTCTTGTCGAGCGCATAGCCCATGACCGTGAACGGATTCTTGGTGCCGATACTGTCGCCCGATGCCGGTTTCTCGATGACCAGCACCGGCGCAGCGCCACCGCTCACGGTTGGCCCCGCGGCGGCCGAGCCCGCCCGGATGTTGCAAATTTCCAAAGCGCCAGGCAGGGCGCCTTCAGCGGCGCGGCTCGCATGTCGATAGTCGGATATGCGCGCTGATGTTGCCCAACCGTTCGTGTTGGCCGCTAGAGGCGTGCTCGAGCAGGAGCTGGGCGGCGACGTTCGTCGCGGCCAGGTGAGAGTCGAGCGCGGGGATTTCGAGGCAGGCGAAGTAACGGCCGTGGTGGGAGTGACCGGGGCATTGTCGGGGGCGGTGCTGTACCGCATGTCCGAGGCGACCGCGCTGGCGATTGTTGGCCAGATGATGGGTCAGTCGTTCAGCCAGCTTGACGCGCTGGCGCGCAGCGGCGTGGGCGAGCTTGGCAACGTGATCACCGGCCGCGCTGGGGTGCTGCTCGAGAGGGCTGGCGTCCGCGCCGAGATTGCGCCACCGATGCTCATCGTCGGCCGCGGCGGGTTGATGTCCAGTCTGGATATCCCGCGGCTGGTGGTCCCGCTCCAGACGGGCGCGGGCCCGATCGACCTGCAAATAGCGCTGAAGTAGCTAATTGACGGGGTACTTGGCGAAGTAGGCCTTGATGCCCTCGAGGTAGCCGCGGGCGACAGCCTCCACGATGTTGTCCTTGCGCGCCGCGTTGGCGTCGTCTTCATTGGTCAGGAACAGGCTCTCGCCGATGATCGCCGGCATCTGGCTGGGACGCGCCACGGCGTCGGTCTTGGGGCTGAGCAGATAGTAGTGATCGCCGCCGAGCACTGAGGTGTCTCGCGTGGCGCCGTGGTCGACCGTCGTGTAGCCGGCATCGCGCAGCGCGCGCGAGATGCTCGAATCGACCAGCTCCGCGAGCGCCTTGCTGTGGTCCGCGTAGGGTCGGTCCGGATCGAAGAACACGTAGGTACCCTTGATATTCGGATCGCTGATCCCGTTGAAGTGGATCGCGACGAAGATGTCGCTGCCCGAATTATTGGCCGTGTCCACGCGCGCCTGGAGATCGTCTGAAACGGTGACCTTGCCGTCGCCGGTCAGGTCCTTCTTGTCGGTGTTGACCTGCGAATCGCGCGTGCGAGTGGTGGTTACCTGAAAGCCAGCCTGCTGGAGCAGGTCGCGCACGCGCAGCATCACCCTGAGATTGAGCTCTTTCTCGAGGATGACCGTGCCGTCCGGGTAGGTGTGCGAAGTGCCGATCTCCGTACCGCCGTGACCGGCGTCCAGGGTGATGCCTGCATCGCGACGGAACGCGTTGGAGAGGTCTGAGCCTGGCAGGTCCGCCGGCCGCGCCAGCGCTTGCGGCTGGCCCGGTTTGAACTGGCTGGCGAGCTTGCTGCCCTTGGATTCCTGCGCGAGATCCAGCGGAAGATTGCGCCCGGTCAGAAGGGCCTTGACGTAGTCCGCCAACAGCAGACCTTGCGTGCAGCCGCAGCCCTTGTCGTAGTGCATGATGCCGCGCTGGAAGCGCTGGTAGATGAAGTTCGGATTACTCGGGTCGCGCGCGGGATGAGAGGTCGGCAAGCCCCAGATCTCGAGGTTGAAGTACGGCAGCAGCACGTCGCCGCCATCCGGAACGCCGTTCGGATAGGCGTCTTCGGGCCGCACGCTGCCGAAGAAGGTGCGGGCGAAGTTGACCGGCTCGCCCTCGAACGTGTCCGGCGCGATGGCCCGAACGAACTCGAGCGTCTTGGGCAGGTAGTCCGGCGCGTCGGGCTTGGGTGACTGGTTGACGACGGTCGGTTCAGGTGCCGGGAACGTGCTGCCATTCATGTGCGTGTACGGCAGCAGGCCCTCGTCGAGGACATTCATCGTCTGGACACCACCATCGGGTCGCAGCTGGAGGATCTGGCGCTGGAAGATCTGCACCTTCATGCCGTAGAGCAGGAACACGTTCGAGACCGGATAGCCGAAGCTGCGCACGCCCCCGCGCACCTGAAAATAGTTCCAGAAGGCATCCTCACCCACGCGGTAGCCAGTCTGGGCGAAGTACCTCGCGTCCATGGGTGTCGGGGGCGGCTGGGGAGCCGGCGTCGGCGGAACGCTTGCTGTCTGCTGAACGCCGCTTGGGGCCTGGCCCGCGCTCGCCTGGGGTCCTGCGAAGCGGATCGCGTCGGCCACGACCACGCCGTCGGCCTTATCGGTGATCACGACGCCCTGGCCCTTGCCAGGCTGGAAGTCGAAGGTGCCGAGTGACTGCCAGGCGCCGCCATTCGCTTTCTGGTTCACGCTCACATTGGTCGCGCCAGAGGTCGAATTGATCACGTACATGGCGTTGCTCGCGCGGTTGGGTCCCGCGCTCCAGCGGCCAAAGACCTCGTAGCGCCCGGCGGTACCGCTGGGAAACGGCCAGGTGACACTGGAGCTCCCGTCCCCGGCGGTTCGAAACAGGTAGTCCGCGCCGTAGAAGCCGCCGGTTGTGGTCGTGGTGGTCCACTTGCCCTTGACCATCACCGCGCCGTCGGAGTTGTCGACCACGAGCTCCGCGGCGAAAATCGGCGCGGCCTGCAGCAGGCTCGCCAGAAGCAGCGCGACACCCGCGGCCGCGCTGCCTCCAGAGCGTGTCAGAAATCGCCCGAACATCGCCTGTAGTGCGAGTCTAGCTATGCAGGGGCAACGGATCGCCGAGTCAGGCGTTACGAACTGCTCACTGTTGCTATCGTCTTGACAGCATGGCGGCACGCGCTGAATCACAGCGGATTGTCCATGCCGCGGCGAATGTACGCAGATGGCCGGCGGCGCTGGCATACCTCCTTCTCGGTGCAGCGTACGCGCTGGTCTCGGACCGCCTGACCCTCGGTCCGCCCTGGTGGCTGCTGGTGCTAGCCGTCGCAGCGATCGTCGGCGCGCGGGTGCTGCGCTGGCGCGGCCTGGTGCAGGCGACTCGCTGGGTGGTGATCGGCAGCCTGGCGGCGGTGACGCTGGCGATCACGGTCAGCGCGGGGTACCTGGTCGATGGGCTGCTCAACCACACCGTCGAGGCCGGGGAGCTGCTGCGCGCTGGCGCCCTGCTCTGGGGCGCGAACGTGCTGACATTTGCGCTGTGGTACTGGGAAATGGATGCTGGCGGGCCAAACCATCGCCACCTGACGCACTGCGGCTCGACAGATTTCGCCTTTCCTCAGAGAGTGATCGGTGGCGAGCTCGAGGCGACGTGGGTGCCCGAATTCATCGACTATGTGTTTCTGGCGTTCAATACGAGCACCGCGTTCAGCCCGACAGACACCATGGTGCTGGCACGCCGCGCCAAGGTGATGATGATGTATCAGTCGATCGTTTCGTTGACGACCGTCGTCGTACTCGTGGCGCGGGCCATCAACGCCATCTAGAGCTATGCTGATGGCGGCATGGGCAAAGGTACGGGCAAGGTAGTTCTGGCGTACTCGGGCGGACTCGACACGTCGGTCGCGATCCGCTGGATCAACGAGAAATACAACCTCGACGTCATCGCGGTGACGGTGGATGTGGGCAATGAGAAGGACTTCGAGGTGGTGCGTCAGAAGGCCTTGCGCACAGGCGCCATCCAGGCCTTCATCGCCGATGTGAAGGATCAGTTCGTCGGCGAGTTCGTGTTCCCGTCACTCCAGGCCGGCACGCTGTACCAGAACGTCTACCCGCTTGCCACGGCGCTGGCGCGGCCACTGATCTCGAAGGTGCTGGTTGATTACGCGCGCAAAGAAGGCGCCAGCCACGTCGCCCACGGCTGCACCGGCAAAGGCAACGACCAGGTCCGCTTCGACGTGTCGATCCAGGCGCTGGCGCCTGATTTGAAGATCATCGCCCCCGTGCGCGAGTGGCGCATGACGCGCGACGACGAGATCCGCTACGCGCAGGAGCACAAGATTCCCGTACCGGTGACCGCGGCCAGCCCCTATTCGGTGGCTGCCAACGTGTGGCGGCGCCGCATCGAGGCGGGAGTGCTCGAGGACCCCTGGGACGAGCCACCGGAGGAGGCCTACGCGTGGACCATCAACCCGCGTTTCGCGCCCGAGGAGCCGACCTACGTCACCATTGAGTTCGAACGCGGCGTGCCGGTGGCGCTCGGCGACGATCCGGAGACGACGCAGCGGCTGGACGGCGTCACGCTGGTGTCGCGGCTCAACGAGCTTGGCGGCGCGCACGGCGTTGGCCGCATCGACCACGTGGAGGATCGACTGGTCGGCATCAAGTCGCGTGAGGTGTACGAAGCGCCCGCGGCGATCGTGCTGCACGCCGCGCACAGCGCGCTGGAGACGTTGACGCTCAGCCGTGAGCAGCGTCGCTTCAAAGAGATCGTGGCCACTGAGATGGCGCAGCTCATCTATGACGGGCGTATGTTCTCGGGACACTTCCGGGATCTCTCGTACTACGTGGCCAGCACCCAGCGGTCGGTCACCGGCACGGTACGCATGCGGTTGCTCAAGGGGCAAGCGGTGGCGGTCGGCCGCCGATCTCCGCAATCCCTTTACGACTTCAGCCTGGCCACCTACGAGACGGGCGACCAGTTCGATCACTCGGCCGCCGAAGCCTTCATCAAACTCTTCAGCCAGGG
>Ga0066709_100001934_pt1 | contig 14475 bp, 11 predicted proteins | sample GraSoiAngelo_158_FD_79665 | JGI IMG/M metagenome (GOLD analysis project Ga0066709, IMG submission 79665) | Grasslands soil microbial communities from the Angelo Coastal Reserve, California, USA - 14_1009_16_30cm | ecosystem: Environmental > Terrestrial > Soil > Grasslands | place: USA...
AGTTTGGGTCTTGCGGCGCAGCGTAAGCGGCGCTTCCAGCGCACCGGGTACCGTGACGACGGCGATTCTCTCTTCGTCGCCGCCGGAGTCCTCTAGCGCGCGCAGCGCCCCCTTGAGCAGCAGCTCGGCGTTCTCCGGGTTGAAGCGCGACAGCACGATGCCCATACGCATGTGTTCAGCGCGGGTATTGGCGGCGATTCTGCGCATGGTCATGGCAGTCGAGATGAAATGGCAAGCGGTGAAATTGAACCGCACGCGGCCAAGCGCGAGCGGCGATTTGCCGGTGTCAGGGCCGTGATGGGTCGGAAGCGTCGACGTCGGCGTGACCCGTGACCTCCAGACCGAAGCCCGTCATGCTGGGCATCTTGCGCGGCCGCGCCAGCAGCCGCATCTTGCCGACGTTGAGGTCGCGCAGGATCTGGGCGCCAATGCCGTAGTTGCGCAGATCGACGCGGGTTTCCGCCGGGAGCGGATCGGTGAGCGCGCGCTGCCGCAGCTCCTCCGCGGATTCGGGCCGATGCAGCAGCACGATCACACCGCGCCCGGCGCGTGCGATCGCGGCAAGCGCCGCGGAGATCGTCCAGGAGTGCATCCGGCTGCCGCAATCGAGCAGATCGACCACCGACAGCGGCTCGTGCACCCGCACCAGCGTTTCGCGTTCGGGGACGATGTCGCCACGCGCGAGCGCGAGATGCGTTGCGTCGCTCAGCTTGTCGCGGTAGGTCACCAGGCGAAAATCGCCCTCTATGGTCCGGATCGGCCGCTCGCCGACGCGCTCGATCAGTCGCTCGGTCTGGCTGCGATAATGGATCAGATCGGCGATCGCGCCGATCTTGAGTCCGTGCAGGCGGGCGAACTCGACCAGGTCGGGCAGCCGCGCCATCGTCCCGTCGTCCTTCAGGATCTCGCACAGCACCGCGGCGGGCGAGTGCCCGGAGAGTCGCGCCAGATCACAGCAGGCTTCGGTATGACCGGCGCGCACCAGTACTCCGCCCTGTTGCGCCACCAGCGGAAATACGTGCCCGGGATGCACGATATCGGACGGCTTCGCATCGGGAGCGCACGCGACCCGGATCGTGTGCGCGCGATCCGCCGCGGAGATGCCCGTGGTCACGCCATGTGCCGCTTCGATCGATACGGTGAAGTTCGTGCCGTGCACGGAGCGGTTGACGGGCGTCATCGGCGCCAGGTCGAGCTGTCGCGCGCGCGCTTCGGTGATCGGCATGCAGACCAGGCCGCGCCCGTACTTGACCATGAAATTGATCGCGTCGGCCGTAATGCAATCCGCGGCAACGATCAGATCACCCTCGTTTTCGCGATCTTCCTCGTCGACGAGGATCGCGATGCGCCCGGCCTTGAGCTCCGCGATGATCTCGGTAATCGGGCTCACCGGGCTCGCCGCAGCAATGGTGGCGGCGGCAAGCGAGTCGCGTGCGTCGACAGCGTAGAGATGCGGTTGGGTCACGTTTGGCTGAGCTGCACGAGCAAGCTGTAATTATACTGCGTTGCACCCGGACATCCGCCCCCGGGGTGGTGATCGATTTCCGTCTGCGCGACATCGGTGCAGACGGGCAGGCGCGTGCAATTATCGCCGCTGCGCCCCCTACAGCAGCGCCAGGGTCTGCCGCACCAGTTCGCTGCCCGGATCGCCCAGATCGCTGATGACACTGAAGTGGTGGCGCTCGGGGATGAACAGCGGGCCGCGCTGTCCCGGGGGATGGCATTCCGGCCAGCGCTCCCACAGGAGCCACGATTGACGGATGAACTCGCTCGTCTCTTGCGCGCCGGCAGCGATCAGCACGCGGATCGCGGCGCGAGGCTGCAGGTGGATCGGGCTCACCAGATACGCGCCTCCGACATCGAGCTTGAGGTCGACGTTAAACGACACCTGAACGAGCGGCTCGAGATCGAATACGCCGCTGATCGCGATCACGCCGCCGATCGTGTGGGCATCCTGGCCGCGTGCCCGCCAGTCGGTGGCGGCCAGCATCGCCGCCAGATGGCCGCCCGCAGAGTGTCCCGAAACCAGCAATCGTTGCGTCGCGAGGCCGTACCGCGGCCCTTCCCGGAGCAGCCACACCACGGCCTCGCGGCACTCGGCGACGATCCGCGCGATGCCGACTTCCGGACAGAGGTCATAGTTGATCACCGCGACGCCGATTCCGTCCGCGACCAGCGGCGGCGCGACGAACGAGTGATCGACCTTGTCGAGCGCCCGCCAGTAGCCGCCGTGAATGAACAGCAATGTGCCGCGCGCGTTGGCCGCCGGAAACAGATCCATCGTCTGCTTCGGTCCGCTGCCATAGCGGACGTCGAGGTGCGCGTCGAGGCGGCTCCGCGCCACCGCGCTATCGGCGGCCCAGCGCGCGAACCATTGCGGATGATCGGGAAACGCGACGCGAAGATTGTATTCTCGCTCGACGAACTCCGCGGACAACGCGCTCACTCGCGCACCCCAGGCTTCCGCTTATCTGGACGCCACGATGCGAATGCTCAAGCTACCCAGACCTTCGATGCGACCGACGAGCAAGTCGCCCTCCACGACGGCGGCCACGCCCGACGGCGTTCCGGTGAATACCAGGTCGCCGGGCAACAACTCGTAGTATTGCGAAAGGAAATGCAGGACGTGCGGAACGTCCCAGATCATGTCCCCCAGGTCGCCGCGCTGGCGGGGTTCGCCGTTCACGTCGAGCGCGATGCGGCCGCGGCTCGGATGGCCGACCTGCGTTACCGGATACACCGGACCGATCGGCGCCGCCTCGGCAAACGATTTGCCGATGTCCCACGGCCGCTTGATCTCGCGCATCGCGTTCTGCAGGTCGCGCCGCGTCATGTCCAGGCCGACCGCGTAACCGTAGATGACATCTTGAGCTCGCTCGGGCGCGAGACTCGCGCCTGCCGTCCCGATGGCGACGACGAGCTCCAGCTCGTGGTGGTAATTCTTCGTCGCTGATGGATAGTGCACGTTCGCCACTTCGGGCTCGACCACCGGAACGACGGCATCGGCCGGCTTGGTGAAAAAGAACGGCGGCTCCTTGGTCGCGTCGCCGCCCATTTCCTTGGCGTGCTCGGCGTAGTTCCGGCCGACGCAGTAGATGTGGCGCACGGGAAAGCGCTCTCCGCGGCCGGCGATGGGAACGGACGGGACATTCCAGACGGGGATGACGTAGCTCATGTCTTGTCCTCAGATCCAAGTCCCCGCTCAGTCACGTCAATGAGCGGGGACGACAAACTGTGTTCGGGCGACGCGCGACACCCACGAGGTCGGCTATATCATTCCGCATCCGGTTGCCTCTCCGGCGCGGCCGCAGCGAACGCCGGCAGCGCATTGCACTTCGCCTCGATCCGCGTGAGGGTCGGATACGCTTCGAGCGGAATGCCGGCGCGACGCGCATTGGCGAGTTGCGGAATGAGGCAGCAATCGGCCAGCGTGGGACCGCTGCCATGGCAGAACGCGCCGGTCGCGGGCTCGCGCGCGAGTTGCGATTCGAGCGCACTCAAGCCCAGATCGATCCAGTGACGATACCAGGCGTCCTTCGCCGCTTCACTCGCGCCAAGCGTGCGCAGCAGATAGCGAAGGACGCGCAGGTTGTCGATCGGATGGATGTCGCAGGCGATCGCCAGCGCGATCGCACGTACGCGGGCCCGCGCCTCGGACGCACTCGGCAGCAGCGCCGGCTCGGGATACCGCTCGTCGAGATATTCGATGATCGCGAGCGATTGCGTGAACGTGCCGCGATCGTCGACGAGCGTGGGGACCAGTTCGCCCGGGTTGAGCTCGCGATATTGGGCGGTGCTCTGCTCGCCCTTGCGCAAGTGAATGGCAACGTATTCGTACTCCAGGCGTTTGAGCCCGAGCGCGATGCGCACGCGATACGCCGCGGACGAGCGGAAGTAGCCATAGAGCTTCATCTCTGTGGTCATTCCCGCGAAGGCGGGAATCCAGTGTCTTTTGTTCGAACGCCACTGGGGGACGACGAACATTGAGATCGAATCTCGGGCATCCAGGTAGCGCTCAACTGAACGCGGATATGCCGGTTTGCGCACGCCCGAGGATCAGCGCGTGCACGTCGTGTGTGCCTTCGTAGGTGTTGACCGTTTCCAGATTCAGTACGTGCCGGATGACGTGGAACTCGTCGACGATCCCGTTGCCGCCGTGCATGTCGCGCGCCATTCTCGCGATGTCCAGCGCCTTGCCGCAGGAGTTGCGCTTCATGATCGAGGTGATCTCCGGCGCCGCCTTGCCCTCGTCCTTGAGCCTCCCCAGACGCAGGCAGCCCTGCAGCCCGAGCGCGATCTCGGTCTGCATGTCGGCGAGCTTTTTCTGGATGAGCTGGTTGGCGGCGAGCGGCCTGCCGAACTGCGTCCGGTCGAGCGTGTATTGCCGCGCGGCGTGCCAGCAGAATTCCGCCGCGCCGAGCGCGCCCCAGGCGATGCCGTAGCGCGCGTTGTTGAGGCAGCCGAATGGGCCCTTGAGGCCCTCGACGGCGGGCAGCCGATTCTCTTCGGGAACGAAGACTTCGTCCATCACGATCTCGCCGGTGACCGATGTGCGCAGGCTGAACTTGCCCTCGATCTTCGGCGCCGATAGGCCCTTCATCCCCTTCTCCAGAATGAACCCGCGAATCACCCCGTCGTCGGTCTTGGCCCAGACGACGAACACATCGGCGATCGGCGAATTCGAGATCCACATCTTCGTGCCCGACAACCGGTAGCCGCCCTCGGCGGCGCGCGCGCGGCTCACCATGCTGCCGGGATCGGAGCCGTGGTTCGGCTCGGTGAGACCGAAGCAACCAATCCACTCGCCGCTGGCGAGCTTCGGCAGGTACTTCCGGCGCTGCGCTTCCGACCCATAGGCGCGGATCGGGAACATCACGAGCGAGCTCTGCACGCTCATCATCGATCGGTAACCGGAGTCGACGCGCTCGATCTCGCGCGCGATGAGGCCATAGCAGACGTAGCTGAGCCCCGCGCCGCCGTACTCGTCCGGCAGCGTCGAGCCGAGCAGACCCAGCGCCCCCATCTCGCGGAAGATCGCGGGGTCGCTCTTTTCATGGCGAAACGCCTCCGTCACGCGCGGCATCAACTTGTCCTGCGCGTACGCGCGCGCCGCTTCGCGCACCATCCGCTCGTCTTCGCGCAACTGCTCATCGAGCAGCAGCGGGTCGGACCAGTTGAAAGTCGCCTTGAGGCGTTCCGGGGCGTTCATGGGTTTCTCCGAAGGCGAATTATCGCCCCACCGCCGCGTGAGCGTCCATCGCTTCGGCCCGACGGCTTAGTCCTTCGGTCGAAGCCTCAGGCATCGCCGTTCCTTAGCATCAAGTCGCGGCGGTGAGACTTCTTGTGATCATTGAACCGAGCGAGGCGGTGCGTATGAGCATTCACGTCATCCCGGCGAAGGCCGGGATCCAATTTCGCGGATCCCTGGCCTCCGGTTCGGTGACCAAAATGAGCCGGGGCGACGCGTGGCGGAACGCAGGCTTGTCGTTGATCGAAGTGCTCATCGCGCTCGCGATCTTCAGCGTGCTCCTCGGGCTCGGCGTGCCGAGTTACCGCGACTGGATCGCGTCGCGCCAGCTCGCAAACCACGCCGACTATCTCGTCGAAACGCTCAATCAGGCGCGAAGCGAAGCGGTGAAACGCAGCGCGCGCGTAAATCTGTGCAAGAGCATCGACGGAAAACAATGTGCCACGAGCGGCGCTTGGAACGCGGGCTGGATCATGTTCGAAGACGACAATCGCGATGGCAGCATCGAAAACGCGGAGAGCGTGATCCGTCGTGACGGGCCGCCCGGCAACGGGATCACCATCAGCGCCAATCACCCTCTCGACAACTATGTGTCGTATACAACTTTCGGTTACGCGCGGCTGCTCAGCGGCGCATTGCAGATGGGAACCTTCGTGGTTTGCAAGCCCGGCCAGAAGGCGATCCATGTCGTTCTGGCCAACAGCGGGCGGGTGCGCATTGATCGCACAACGCAGCCCTGTCTGTAGCCATTTGTTCGGCCGCCCGTGGGCTGCCGGAAGCCGCGCATCGGGGCCCGCGCTACGGCGGGCCCCGATTCGTCCTAACCGTTTGTTCCGCCAGCGATACCTCATATCGGGCGGCTTTGCTTGTGGCAATCCAGACACTTACCATTCGAGCATCCACAAGGGGGTTTGCCGTGTACCAGCATCCGCATCTAGGGCCGGGCCTGCGCGCCCGGTCGCCGCATCGGGGTTTCACGCTGCTCGAGCTGATGATCGTCGTCGCGATCGTGGCGGTCCTTGCCGCGATCGCGTTGCCGAACTATTCCGACTACGTGAAGCGCGGAAAGATCATCGAAGCCACCACCGGTCTTTCCGATTTCCGGCAGCGCTACGAGCAGTTCTTCCTCGACACGCGCAGCTATGTGGGCGCCTGCGCGCTCCATAAGCCGCTCGTGAATGCGCAGATCAGGGACTTCCAGGTCGATTGTCCAGAAGAGACGGCGTCGACCTATAGACTCACGGCAACCGGCCAGGCGTCGATGGCTGGTTTCGTATATGAGATCAAGAATGACGGATCAAAGAAGAGCGACCTTCCGGCGCCCTGGACGAGCAATGCCACCTGCTGGGCGGTCCGCAAGAGCGGCGACTGCATCTGAGCGCGACGACATGATGCTTCGCGTCCGTGGCTTCACCCTTATCGAGCTGATGATCGCGCTGGCGATCTTCGCCTTTCTGCTCATGCTCGCCGGCCCGATGTACGCGCAATTCTTGGCGAATTCGCAGATCCGCAACGGCGCCGAGGCGATGCTCAACGGCGTGCAAAAAGCCCAGGCGATCGCGGTCCATGGCAACACGTGGGCACGCCTGCTCATCGATCCAACGACGGGCACCGGCGGATGGCAGGTCCTGCAAACGATCGAAGGAAGCGAACCGTCGCCGCCCAACCCGATTCAGGTCTATACGCTCCAGGATGGCGCGCCCAAGACTGCCGTGACGACCGTCCCGGCAGACGCAAGGGAGGTTACTTTTGACGGCTTCGGCCGGGTCGTTCTCAATTCAGCGCGAGACCCGGCCGATACGACCGCCACGCTCACCTGCATCAAGGTCACGCATGCGGGCGGCACGCGCCCATTGAACGTGGCGATCAGCGGTCCCGGAATCGCCGCTAACAAGGGCATCAAGCTCTGCGATCCGTCAGTTGCCGCGACGGAACCTCAAGGGTGTCCAGCGGGGTGCGGGTAACCATGAATATTTCGCTTGCTTCCAGGCGTCGGCAGGGCGGAGCGTATCTGCTCGAAGCGCTGATCGGCATCCTGATCTTCGGGCTCGGCATACTCGGGATCGTCGGGCTGCAGGCGGCATCGCTGCGCACGACCGCAGACTCGGCGCTGCGCGCCGAGGCGATATTCGCCGCCAATCAGTTGCTCGGGCAGATGTGGACCGACGACGAGGCCAATCTCGACGTCTACTCCAGCACCATCGCCGGTCAGCCCTACAAGGATTTCGCCGCGCAATTGAAGGCTGCACAGGGTGGCGCGTGGGTTCAGGACCCGACGGTCCTCATCGACAACTTCATCGCCGCGCCTTCGAAGACGAGCCACAGTGTGACGATCTTGATCTGCTGGCGTTCCGAGACTGGCGAAATTTCCGCCGCTTGCGGGAATACTTTCAAGGCGCACAACTACACGACGTCCGCCGTGGTGGGCCAGAACGGATGAACGCGCACCCGCCGCCCACTCTTCGCCGCGCGCAGCGCGGCTTCAGCCTGATCGAGATCATGATCGGGCTCGTGATCGGGCTGATCTCGGTGCTGGTGATCTATCAGGTCTACAACGTCGCCGAAGGCTTCAAGCGCAATACCACGGCTGCCGGCGAAGCGCAGATGAATGGCCTGTTTTCAACGTTCGTGCTCGGCATGGAGCTGACCAACGGCGGCGCCGCCATTGCGGTCTCCGCAGCCGACCTGGCGGTCTGCCCCGATACCGGCGACATTGCGACGAGTTTCCGTCCAGTCCCCGTCCTGATTACCGACGGAGGCGGCGCCACCAGCCCCGACTCGTTCGTCGTCAACTACAGCATCGCCACGACGGCGGCCACCGCCATGATGTTCAACTACAAGGACCCCGCCGCCAAGACCACCAATTACAGCCCGGGCGATGCTTACAACATCCAATCGCCGGGGGGCGTTCACGTCGGCGATCTGATCGTCGCGGTCAATCCCAACGGACCGACTTGCGTCGGCTCGAAGGTCACCGCGGTCGCCGCTCAGCCCGCCATCTCCGTCAATCTATACGGCGTGGCGACCGACGTCGCGAACGTGACGATCACCCATACCGGCACGACGGGCTCCTTTGCTGGCGACGGCCGGCCCGGCTTGTCGACGCTCTTCAACATGGGCCCGGCCAACCGCGCGCAGAAGGTCCGGTACAGCGTCGTTAACGGCGTTCTCTACAGCACCCCGCTGCTCGACTCGAACGGCGTCCCACTGGCCAATCCTGTCCCCAATCCGCTGGCTTCGAACATCGTGAACATGAAGGTGGAGTACGGCATCGACAGCGCCCCTACCGATGGGCTGCTCGACACCTGGGTCCAGGCGAGCGACGCCAACTGGAGCCCGGCGACCTTGCTGGCGGCTCCGATCACCACGATCAACCAGATCAAGGCCATCCGCATCGGCTTCATCGTCCGGAGCGAGCAGTTCGACAAGACTCTGGCCGGATTCACCGGCGGTGACTACGTGAACGGCGATTACCAGTGGGTGCTGTTCGACTGCAACAAGTCCCCCAAGACGCTGTGTCCGGTGCGCCTGACCGGCACCATTCCCGCCGGCTGCAATCTGTTGCCGCTCGTGCCTGGCAACTGCCGTTTCCGCAAATACGAAACCGTCATACCGCTACGCAACGAAATATGGAACAAGGCAACGTGAGCCTCGGCACACTCCTGGCCCGTTGCACGCCCGCGCCGAGAGACAATCAGCGCGGCGTCGTGCTGTTCATCGCTCTGATCGTCATGGTCGCGATGAGCCTTGCGGCAATCGCGCTCATTCGCTCCGTCGATACAACCACGACGGTCATCGGCAACCTGGCCTTCCGGCAGGCGGCGATCCTTCCCGCGAACTTCGCCGTCGAAGACGCCGCAGCCGGCATATTCGCCGACGCCAGCCCGAGCGGTGCAGCGCGGATAGCCGATCTGCGCGTCGACAACCCGGCCCAGAACTACTTCGCCACGCACAATCCGGGCTGGGACGACAAGTTCGGCGTCCCGACGCCGCTGCAGACCCAGACCGCGGCTGCGGCACTGACGCGCAAGCAACCCGATGGCGCGACCAATACGATCACTTACGTCATCGAACGGATGTGCAGCGTGGCGCTGCAGCCGCCAGCCCCTGACCCCGGCAGCGATGGTAGCCCGTCGCGCGCCTGGTGCGAGATGGCGCCGCCCAAGCAACCTCCCGGCACGACGATCAACGATCCATCGGCCGGACTCGACTTGAGACAAGTCTTCTATCGCGTCACCGTGCGCGTCGACGGCCCCCCGGGCACCAACACGGTCTCATTCGCGCAGGCAATGTTGCGCTGAGGCACCCACCAGGGACAACAATGACCTATAACCTGATACATCCGCTCCTCCGACGCTGGCTTGCCGGCGTGCTCGCGGCTCTGATCGGGTTGGGTCCACTCGCGACCCCCGCCTACTCCGCGTTGATCCCTCTGGCCGACGAGCCCCTCAACGTCAAGAATTCGGCCCATCCGAACATCGTCCTGACCGTCGACGATTCGACGTCGATGTTGGACGACTTCCTGCCGGACTACGTGGTCAGCGCCTATTGCCGGAACGGTACCGGTGCGATGACCGCTGGGTGCGGGATCGTCGGCGCAACCAGCGACTTCACCTTGGTGGGCGGCGGGAAGTATTCATCGCCGGGATACATTTTCGAGCAGTACAACTTCCCCACCGCGGGCTACACGGGCAGTTACGACCCCTCCGGGCCAGGCGCCGGCTGCTACGGGGGCAGCCCGCCGACCTGTTCGTCGGGCATTGACCCGACCGCAGGCGGTGCCACGCCTGGCGGTATTGCGACCTATCCCGCGGGACCCCAGCCGAGTTGGCCGAATTCGGGCAAGCCTTACGAATACTGGCTCCTCTGGCCCGCACCCGGGCACAGCGCCGGACTCAACGCCCTGTACTACGATCCGCGCCTGACCTACGACCCGCCGGTCGACTCCACCGGCGCGAGCTACCCGCTAATGAGTGCGGGGAACACGTCCAACTGGAGCGTCGTTCCGGCCGATCCATGGGCCTCGCCGGTCGTCAACGTCAACCTCACGGCCAGCGTGACGGATGGCCTGTGGTGCAATTCCGACTGGTCGCTCGGGTTGCCTAGCGATCCGACGCAATGCCGGTACAACGGCGAGGGCGGCGCGGCCTTTGGCACGGTCACCGCGGCCGAAGGACAGGACTATACGTATCCCTGGGCGCCGCCCGGATTCGTCGTCAGCGCATCGGCGGGTTCGACGACCGCGAATACTTATGCCGCCCAAAAAGTCACGCTGGTGACCGATGCCAAATATGGAGCGCTCTACGGCTCGGCCGTCAACGCCACCAACTGGACTGCGACGACCAAGAATCAGAAATACTTCTACGAGAACGAGAACATCATCTGGTGCGACCCGACGAGCCCCTCGTGGCCGCAGACCGGGCCCACGCAGAGTCAGACCTGCACCGGCCTGACCCCCCAGCAATGCAGCGCATTCCCAGGGCAGTGCCAGAACAAAGTCACCGGCTCGTGCAAGAACCCGCCAACGTGCAACGGGCTAACGACGGGCACGTGTAGCGGCTTCCTGCCCGCCCTTTGTCAGGGCGGCACCGCCGGTGCGTGCAACGGCTCTGTCGCGGCTTCCTGCAGCGGCCAGAAGTGCACCGGCTCCAGCGCACAGACCTGCAACGGCACGGCCCAGACCTGCGCCACCTCGCCGCAAACGTGCAGCGGGCCGTTCAACCAGACTTGCCAGCTTCCCGGCACGAAGACCTGCCTGCCGCAGGTGTGCACCGTCACATACACCCCGGCGGGCTGCAATCTGCTGCCGCCCTCTGACGAGAATCCCTGCAGCGCGAACACGACGTGTGCGCCACCCGTGTGCACGGACGACCCGGGTACGTGCAGCATCACCAACGCAGTCTGCACCGCCCTGAATGCCGGCACGGCGTGCCCCCAGCAAGCGGGCGCGTGCAACATCAGCGGGGCGAGCTGCATGTCGCAAGCGACTTGCACCAATGTGGGCACTTGCAGCGTCCTAAAGAATATCTGCTCGTCGGTGAACGATTGCGCGATCATCGGCGGCCATTGCAGCAAGACCAACCAGGTCTGCACCCAGAGTCAGGGCTGCCCGGCCTCGGGCAACTGCCAGGTGGGTAATGCCGTGTGTCTCGTCGATCAGGACTGTCCGGGCACCTGCGGCAAACCGGTAGGCCAGCAGTGTATGTCCGCCGCGACCTGCACAGCGACCAACGGCCTGTGCAGCAACGGCATCACGTCCTGCACGAGTAGCGCCGACTGCCCGCTCACCGGCGGGGTGTGCCAGACGATGACGTGCGCGAACAATACCAAGGTATGCACCAAGAACTCCGATTGCAACGGCATCGGTAACGGACTATGCACCTCCAAAGCCTGCACGTTGAATGTGTTCTGCCAGCCGACACTGGGCAAATGCACCGGTGCGGGGCCGAAGAACGGCTCTGCCTGCCAAACCGATGCGGGTTGTGTGACGAACGGCACCTGCAGCAACACCGCCGCCCCGTGCGCTTCGGCTGCAGCCTGCGGCAGCGGCCTGTGCACGGACGCGGTGACGCTCTGCAGCACGAATGCGAACTGTCCCAATGCCGGGAAATGCAACACCAACGGCGCCGCCTGCGCGAACGACAATCAATGCCCCGCGACGAACGGCACCTGCGCTGCCACCGGCGCGGCCTGTGCGTCGCAAGCAGACTGCCCTGCGATCGGCAAGTGCAGCATCACGCTCGCCACCTGCCAATCCTCGTCCGATTGCGCGAACGTTCCTGGGCCGCTGCCGCCCAGCGGCGCAGTATGCAGCACGGGCGGTGTGGCCGGAGTCGCCACCGCGACTTTGTTCAATGACGCGAATACCGCCAGCAAGGGCGTCGCCTGCCGTCACAACAACATGACCTATACGGGAACCAACCCGATCAGCGCGGGCCCGTACAACTACCCGTCCGGCAAGTACCTCACGCCGATCACGAACGGCACAGGCGCCGACGCCTGTCCCTCGACCAACCACTTCGCCGCCACGCCGCGGCACTATTGGAAGTCCGAAGCGCAGTGGTGCGACAAGAAGATCGCGACCGCCGGCGACAAGTGGCTTGGCTACGGCACCGATGCCGGCGGCACCTGCCAGGCAGGCAAGGACTCGACGCACATCTACCCGCGCTTCTTCCAGTTCGGCGCGGCGAGTTACGTCGACAACTACACCACCTCCGCCTTCCAGCGCGTCGATCTCGACTACAGCAAGCAGGCCACGGCGAGCTATACGCACACCTGGATCGACGCGACCGGTCAGACGCAGACCATCACGCGCAACTTCGCCGCGGAGATGACCAACTATGCCAACTGGTTCGCGTACTACCGCACGCGCATCCAGGCGGTGAAGACGGTCACCTCGCTCTCGTTCACCGCTCTCGACGATCAGTATCGCGTCGGGTTCCACACGCTGTCGAACGGTGCGACCACCGCTACGGCGCAGTCGGACCCCGCGACGTTCGTCAACATCGCCGACTTCAATGCAACGCAGAAGGCGGCGTGGTTCGGCCAGTTGTTTGCGATCAAGATTCCGCTCGGGCTGGAGACGCCCACGCTCGATGCCATGGAGCGCATCGGTGAGTACTTTCTCAACGGCACGGCCACCGGGCTCACCGGGGCGACAGACCCGATCATCCTGTCGTGTCAGAAGAACTGGCACATGCTGTTCACCGATGGGTTCACCAACCAGAGCAAGTTGCCTGCGACAACCGTCGCTGACCAGGACGACGTTATTCCCGCCTACCCGAACTCCGCGCCGGGACCGAATCAGAAGCTGATTCCCGGCCTTACCCCGGGTCAGCCGTGGCCGCATCCGTTCCGCGAGGATCCGACTGCGAGCGCGGCGAATGCCGCATCCGATTACGCGATGAACTTCTGGGCGACCGACCTGCGGCCATCGGGTACGTATGCGACGGACAATGTTCCGACCACGACCAAGGATCCGGCGAGCTGGCAGCACCTTAACTTCGCCGCGATGTCCCTCGGCACGCAGGGAAAGCTGCCCAACGCTAACCAGTCGCTCACCGAGAACCTGCTCTCCGCGGGGACGCTGCAATGGCCGCAACCCTACCCGACGGTCTACAAGCCGGACAATTCGGGTGTCGATGACCTTTGGCACGCGGCGATCAATGGGCGCGGGCGCTTCGTCAATGCCGGATCGGCGGCCGAGCTCAAGCTCGGCATGGGGCAGATCCTGCAGGACATCACCAATCAGGCGGGGTCGCGTGCCGGCGTGGGTCTGGCGAGCAGTTCGATCTCGCTATCCAACCACGCGGTCTATCGCGTGACTTTCCAGCCCGGTTGGGCCGGCACGGTCACCAAGATCGATATCAACGTGGTCACGGGCGCGGAGGTGTCGAACCTCTGGGAGGCGGCACAGCAGCTCCACAACCAGTTGACCATCATCCCCGGTGTCCAGGACACGCCGTGGTTCACCGGCCGGAAGATCTTCACCACCAACGACACGAACACGGCCGTGCCGTTCCTGTGGGCGAACCTCTCGGCGACGCAGCAGAACTCGCTCGCACCCGGCCAGCCGGCAGTGGGCCAGGCGATTGTCGAGTATCTGCGCGGTAATCCGACCAACGAGGGTGTTTCGCTCGGACAGTTCCGGGTCCGGGCGACGGCATCGTTCGGCGAAAACTTCCCCGGCGACATCGTCGACTCGCAGGCGGTCTATGTCGGTTCGCCGAATGGGCCCTACCTCGATGCGAACGACCCAGGCTACTCGAGCTTCACCATCGCCCACGCGAGCCGCCCGGCCCGAGTGTACGCGGGCGGCAACGACGGCATGCTACACGCCTTCGACGACGCGAACGGCGACGAGACATGGGCCTACATCCCCCACGACTTGTATCGGCCGGACAACACGGGTCTTGGCGCTCTGGCGTACCAGGACGGCGCGCTGCCGCCGTTCCGCCATCACTTCCTCGTCGACTCGACGCCACGTATCGTCGACGTCGACTTCGGCGGGTCGGATTGGCACTCGCTGCTGGTCGGCGGACTCGGCAAGGGCGGCAAGTCGTACTATGCCCTCGACGTAACGGACCCGGGCGCGATCACGACCGAAACGCAAGCCGCGGGGCAGTACCTGTGGACGTTCACCGACGCCGACATGGGGTATAGCTACGGCAAGCCGAGGCTCCCCAAGACGCGCGGCTTCACCAGCAAATGGCTCATGGTCGTCGCGG
>Ga0066709_100001936_pt1 | contig 14464 bp, 9 predicted proteins | sample GraSoiAngelo_158_FD_79665 | JGI IMG/M metagenome (GOLD analysis project Ga0066709, IMG submission 79665) | Grasslands soil microbial communities from the Angelo Coastal Reserve, California, USA - 14_1009_16_30cm | ecosystem: Environmental > Terrestrial > Soil > Grasslands | place: USA...
CGCCGTCGTCGGTAATCGGAGGGCTGCTTTGGAAAGTGCGGCCAGAAACTCCCTTCGTTACAGCCGGGATCATTGGGCTCCTTGGGACATTACTTTTTGCGCTATCAGTGAGGCAACAAGACGCCGGATAGCGTGAAAATAGTTCAACTCCCGTGAAAAAACTGCTCCCAAGCCCGAGACGCCTTTTGGTGGGATGCCTCATTGTGGCGGCGCTTGCTCTCCCGAAGCGTACTTTCGCGCAGGCACAGAGAAATGAAACCAGGCCCGCTATTCAAACGACATTGATTACGGCGGAAGCAACGCGCGTCGAGCGTGCGCCGAAGCTGGATGGCACCCTCGACGATCCACTGTGGCAATCAGCGCAGCGGGTGGCGGAATTCCGTCAGCAGGAGCCGGACGAAGGCCAGCCCGCCACGGAGAGGACGGAAGTGCGAATTCTCTACACGCGGCACGCCGTCTACTTTGGAATTCATTGCTACGATTCCGACTCTGGCAAAATCGTGGCCACCCAACTGCGACGCGATGTCAGCCAGGACCTGGATGATCACTTTGAGATCCTGATTGATTCGAATCACGACCGGCGTGGAGGATATGTTTTCCAAATCAATCCACTGGGCACACAAATGGATGGCCTGGTTGTGGAGGAAAAGGGAATTGGGGAAGGTACTGACTTTGATTCAGGTTGGGATGGCGTCTGGATTTCCGAGGCGCGAATCACTTCGGATGGCTGGACGGCGACCGTTGAGATTCCATTCACGACGCTGAACTTCACGCAATCGAAGAATGTGATTTGGGGGCTGAATTTCAAACGCTTCATTCGCAGGAAAAATGAAGAAGACCTCTGGAGCGCGTATCGAAGAACGTTTGGAATCACCAAGGTTTCGCAGGCCGGAGAACTGACGGGCATCACGGACATTGGGACAGGAAGGCTCTTTGTGGTCAAGCCGTATGGGCTGGCGCAATATGATAAACAGGGCAGTCAGAATGCCAAATTTCCGCTGACGGGCGGACTCGACGTGAAATATGGGCTGCGGTCCAATCTTGTCTTGAACCTTACTGGAAACACGGACTTTGCAGACACCGACGTGGATCAAGTGCAGTTCAACCTGACGCCCTTCAAGATCTTTATTCCGGAAAAGCGGCAATTCTTTCTGGAGAACGCGGGCGTATTCGATTTCACTCTGGGAGCTGTCGACCAGTTGTTCTTCAGCCGTCAAATCGGGATCGATCCCGTAACCGGGCAGCAAGTGCCTATCAATGGCGGAGCCAAACTGACAGGAAGCATCGGACGATTGTCGCTGGGCGTGATGGAAGTAGACACACGCTCGAGCGGCCCGAATCCCTACGCGAATTACGCGGTTGTGCGGATGAAGGAATCTTTGTGGGGCGGGTCGTATATCGGCGTAATGGGAATTGACAAGCGATCCGGCAACGCGCTCGATGCTTATAACCAAACCGGCGGTGTGGACTCGCGCCTCGTTTTTCTTAGGAATATCGTCTTCCGTGGACACCTCGCCGAAACCCAGTCGCCGGGAAAGCTCAGCGGCGACAGCGATGTTGGGGCCGATCTGACATACACCTCGAACTGGCTAGAGGCAGTAGTAGCGCGGAGAAAAATCGGACCCAACTTCAATCCGGAATTGGGGTTCATTGAGACGGCCGACTCAGATCGCGAATATGCCGACGCCACTTTCAAAACGCGGCCGAGAATCGCAGGCATCCGCGAACTGCAATTTGAAGGCTTCATGTTTCACGCGCCCGACACTCGCGGCATTGTTCAGACGCAGGAGTGGCAGGGAACCTTTCGGGCAGAATTTAACAACGGGGCCTACACCGACGACGATATCGCGGATGTGTTCACGCAGCGAATCACCACGCCGCTCAACATTTACAAGAACATGGTCATTCCGATTGGCGTGAATCATTTCGCGCGGCACCAGCTTACTTACGGATCGAGGCTAGACCGGCGGTTTACCTACAATTTCTTTGAGCGTTTCGGTGATTACTATGGCGGGAAGTTGAATGAGTTTCGCGTAAGGGCGAATTATCGGCCTAACGCAAGATTCTCTGCATCTCTGGTTCAAACATGGAACCGCTTCCGCCTGCCACAAGGCAATTTCTCCGTGGACTTGGCGAGTGTGCAAGGCAACTATTCCTTTTCCCGATTCCTGAGCCTCAGCAGCACGATCCAAGTGGATACGGCGAACACGCAGGCGGTCAGCGCCAACATCCGGCTGCGCTATAACTACCGTCCGGACAGCGACGTTTTTGTGATTTACAACCTGGGGACGCAGTTCGTTAGCCTGGCGGCCGCGAACCCGCAGCAGATTCGCGAGACGCGTTTCGCGATCAAGTTCACATACTCCTTCATTCCGTAGCCCTCCCTAACGAAGGCCGACAAACCGGGAATATGTGTCGATTTCCTGGCAGCTTTCGATAGAATTCCAGCGCTCGATAATTGTTGCTCAGTTGCTGGAGGCCTCGATGAACGTGCATTTCCGCTTACGATCCTTTTGCTTCGCCACCGTCATTTTTTGCGCGACGGTTGCCAGCGTTTCTTCGGCAAACGCGCAAGAAACCTACACCCCAACGCCAGAAAACCTGAAGGCACGTGCATGGTTCCAGGATGCGAAGTTCGGCCTATTCATTCACTGGGGCGTGTACAGCGTGCTGGGCGATGGAGAATGGGTGATGGAAACGCGGCCCGTCAATCGCACCGACTACGCGAAGTTGCCGAATTTCTTTAATCCCACGAAGTTTGATCCGGCGGCGTGGGTGGCGCTCGCCAAAGCGGCGGGAATGAAATACATCACCATCACATCAAAACATCACGATGGATTTGCAATGTTCAATTCGAAGCTGACGGATTGGAACGTCGTGGCCCACACGCCCTACGGGAAAGACGTCATCGGCATGCTCGCGGCCGAATGCCACAAGCAAGGGATCAAGCTGTTTTTGTACCACTCGCAACTGGATTGGCATTCGGAGGACTACTTCCCGGGCGGCCGAACAGGACACCACGCCGGGCGGCCGGATTCCGGCAACTGGGGCGCGTATCTGACCTTCATGGACGGGCAATTACGCGAGTTGCTGACAAACTATGGAGAAATTGGCGGCATCTGGTTCGACGGCATGTGGGACAAGCCGGACGCCGATTGGCATCTCTCGCGGACGTACGGGCTGATTCATCAACTCCAGCCGCAAGCCCTGGTCGGCAGCAATCATCACAAGAACCCCTTTCCGGGTGAGGATTTCCAGATGTTCGAGAAGGATTTGCCCGGCGGGCACACGACGGGTTTCAACCCGGACCAAGGTGTGAGTGCTCTGCCCCTGGAGACATGCGAAACGATGAACGATTCCTGGGGATTCCGCATCACGGATGATCATTACAAAAGCACCGCAGATTTGATCCGCTACCTGGTGCACGCCGCAGGGATGAACGCAAATTTTCTCTTGAATGTCGGCCCGATGCCTAATGGTGAGATTCAGCCAGAGTTTGTGCAGCGCCTTACGGAAGTGGGGAAATGGACCAAGCAATACGGCGGGTCCATTTACGGAACGCGCGGCGGCCCGGTCGCAGCCGGGCCGTGGGGCGTGACGACACAGCGTGGTTCGACGGTCTACGTGCACGTGCTGGACTGGAATCAGCCGGTGTTGGCGCTGGCGGGGATCCCGCGGAGCGTTCGTTCGGCGAAATTGTTGCGCGATGGAAGCAGCGTGGAGTTCAGCACGGTCAAGGGGGGATTGGTGTTGAAACTGCCGGAAGCGCAATCAGAGGAAGTGGACCGAGTGATCGCATTGGAACTGGAACCCGCCAAGTAGCTGCACCTGCGACTAAGGATTGGGCGCAGACTCAGCGAGTTTCAGCACAAGCACTTGGCCATTCGAATGAAAGCTGCCGCCCGTTGCCGTCTTCGCTTCCTTCAAAGGGTTATCGGGAACGAAGTGCGAGATTTCACTGACGAGGCCCGTAGAGGCCAGAGTTTTCTCCACGTAATCGCGCTCTAGGTCAATTTCCGGGTCGATCTTGTGCGTGACGCCGTTGTTGCGCTGATCGCGTTCAAATCCCGTGTCATGCGTTGCCGCCCCAACCCAGAGCGTTTCTCCATGCACTTGAAACGGAGCCTTCCAAATGCGCAGATGGTTGCGCGTCCTCACCACGCTGATGGGTTCGGCGTGCGCCCAGCCATAATCCTGCGCGCGGCCAAAGAGGTAAAGCTGGCTCATGGGCATGGTGAGATATGACTCTTTCGAAATGCTCTCAATCAGACCGTGCAGGACGGTGTCCTTGACGTCGGCGTCCACTTTCACCCATCCTGCCGAAGTAAAAACCTTCTGCATGGCCGATTCCGAACCAAGAATCAGAAAGTTGACCATGTCGCCGGGATTGCCTTGCTTGTCGCTGACGCGCCGCGGGATTTTGGAGAACAGCGCGTTATCGATGCCGGGGATAGACTTGACCTGTTTGGCGACTTCACGCGCTTTCCCGCCATCCGGGGCATAGATTTCCACGCGCACAACATAGGTGCCGCTGCCGGCGTCGTCGCTCGCCTGGTTGATTCCGAGCGCGAGACGCCCAGCGATGGGCGCAACCACATCGCGGTGCCCGCCAACCAGAAACGGCTGCGCGATGTCTTTGTCGCCGATACGTCCAATCAACGCACCGCGACCTGCCTCATTGAAGGGCAAAACGCGCAGGAGATCTCGAAAGCCGCGAGCGAGGCCGTCAGGCCCATTGTCTTCTTTGGCGTCGCCAAACCGCAGCTTGCCGGTCGCGGTGACAACCACGTGCTCGCCGAGCTGCACGTCGATGCCTGTGTCTACCCAGGATTGGTCGCCAGCGAGCTGTACCTCTTGCGAGACGCGCACTTTCCCGGAAGGGGCTGGTGTTTTCGAACTGTCCTGCTGTGCGGGGGCGGCTTCGCGAACAAGCTGGGCGTGTGCAGGATCCGGCAAAACCGCTGCCGCGAGCGCAAATCCCAATGTAATAAAAATTGCTTGCCTTGGAATGCGAGCCATTAAAACGCCCATCCTGTGCCACGGGTGCGACAATTTCCACTCTTAGCAGATGCGATTCCATGAGGCAAGCGTTGCACTAGCTCGCGCGAAGGCGCCGGCCTTCACTCGCGATTCCAATGTGTGCGATTCCTTGACGGGAGCGGGAGCGCAACGGTAGATTGAAAGGATGCCGCAGCATTGCGAGAGGACATTGACCGCTCCAAGATGTTCCCTTCCATGCTGAGAAACGCCAAAGGTGGAAACGAAGAAAGCGACTTGCCCGAGTGCGGGCTGCGGCAGCCGGAATGAAAGAACTACGACGACTAACAGCGATTTTGGGACTTTGCGTTACCGTTGCAGGGCAGGCTGTTGCCCAGACCGCCCCGCAGGCCTCGGCGCAACCACAGTCTCAAGTGCCGCCGAAAGCGGAGCCGCCTGCTGCGGCTTTGCGCACACAAACTCCTCCGCCAAACGCAGTGACCGTGGACGGCAGCGAGGCCATGTTCACCACCATGTGCGCGCTGCTTGCCGCGGGCTTTGAATCGAACGTCAGCTCGGACAATTGGACGGCCTTTCGTGCGCAGATGCGCGAGCGCTTGCGCCAGCAGCAAGGGCCTGCGGTGGAAGCCGTGCGTCAATTCTACCGCCAGCACGAATTGCGCGATCCCGGAGCGACCCTCTCAAGGTACCTGTGGTTTGGCCTAGTGTCTGGGCCTGCTCCTGGGTTTCAGCCGCTCTTGCGGCGCGACGAATTGCCCCCCGAAGTGATCGCCCTTCTGGGATTCAGCGAACTTCTATCCAGCTATTACCAGGAACAAAAAATTGGCGCTCTCTGGCGGCAGGTGCAGCCGATTTACAACCGTGAAATCCAGCGCTTGCATGAACCCCTGACACAAATTGTATTTACCTCGACGGGATATCTTCGAGAGATTCTCGATCCCTTCGGCCATCGCAAGTTCACCATTATCGTCGAGCCGCTAGTGGGGCGGATTACCAACGTGCGGAATTTTGGCGACCACTATGCCCTGGTGCTGAGCGGGGGAGAAGACGTTCCCCAGGAAGTGGTGCGCCATGCGTTTCTGCATTTCATGCTTGATCCGCTCCCGCTGATGTATCCCCACGTAGTCGCAGTGAAGCGCCCGCTCTACGAAACGGCGGCAAAAGCGCCTCGCCTCGTCAGCGACCTGAAGGATGATTTCCCCTCGTATTTCGCGGAATGCACCGTCCGTGCCGTGGAATTGAGGATGAGGCGGATATCGCCGGGAGAACGGGAAGCGGCATTGAGCCGCAACGATGCCGATGGGTACGTACTCGTGAGGCCGCTCGTCACAGCCTTGGCCAATTTCGAGAACTCGGAACCGTCGATGAAGCGCTTTTTCCCTGACTTGGTCAGAAGTATCGACGAACGCGCAGAGGCCAAGCGCCTGACAGCGGTTCAATTCGCTCCGGCCGACGCGACGCAAACCGATGATGCTGCGGCGGAAGTCGTAGCGCGTCCGAAAAGGACTTTGCCAACCACAGTGCCCAATGACGCGGAGGTTATCGCCGCTCTTACCGAGGGCGAACGGCAGATTGCCGCAAAGAATTCTCGCGCGGCCGAGGCCTCCTTCAAGAAAGTCTTGACCAAGTATCCCGATCAGCCGCGCGCCTGGTTTGGAATTGGCGTGGTGGCCTATATGGATCACGACGCGCCCAGGGCCAAGCAGGTCTTTGGCCGTTTGACCACTGGGGAGCACGCAGCCACAGGCGACCCCAGAGTCCTGGCTTGGTCGCATGTTTACTTGGCGCGGATTTATGATTATGAAGGGAATAATTCCGTGGCGAAAACGGAGTATGAGTCGGCGCTGGCCGTAGAAGGCGGACCGGAGGAGGCCAGGCAGGCTGCGCAAAAGGAGCTGGCCGCATCTACAAACGACAAGCAAGTGGTCCGGCCATAGATGACTTGATCTCAGTCTGTTACAAGCGTTTACCTTCGGGGAAGCAATGGGACGAATAGGAGAAAAGGAATGAGAAGGAAATCGAATCTTTGGTTCGAAGCTTTGACCATAGCCGGATTGTTGCTCGGCTCTTGTGGAATGGCCGCAGCGCAGGGCAGCCAGGGTTCCCAGAGCGGCCAGGGGGGACAGAGCCAGCCGCCAGCCCAGTCCAGCGACAAACCCAAAACGCCGGATGTTACCCCGCTGTCCTTGGATAGCGCGCCGCCACCGGTGAACGCCGAGGAAGACGCGGCGTTCAAAGCCTTTCAGGCTGTCCCGACGAGCGATCCAAAACAGAAGATCCAAGCGGGAGAAGCCTTCCTCCAGAAATACCCCGAGACTCGTTACAAGTCCGGCGTGTACGGCGTGCTGGCTTTTGTTTACTTGCAAGACGGGCAAGTGCAGAAAATGCAGGAATACGGGGAAAAAGAAATCGCCCTTGCTCCCAATGATGTGTCCACGCTTGCGCTCCTGGCCCAGACTCTTCCTCGCAGCATCCACGCGGGAACTCCCCAGACGGAGGCTGCACAGTTGCTGGTCAAAGCGGAGCAGTACTCAAAACAGGCGATTGAGATTACGCCGACAATTCCTAAGCCAGCCAACATGACCGATGAACAATTCGCCGCCGCGAAGAATCAAAATCTGGCTATGGCTCATAGTGGGCTGGGGTTGGTCTACATTCGCCGGGGAAAGAATGCTGAGGCCATCACGGAGCTCGATGAAGCTGTAAAAGTCGATCCGAATCCCGACCCCGTGAATTATTACCTGCTGGGCATGGCCAACAAGAGCACTTCGCATTTCGACGATGCCGTCACCGCTTTCAATAAGTGCGCGACCATGGCTGGCCCTATGCAAGCCACGTGCAAAACCCAGGCGGACGACACAAAGAAGAAGAGTTCTACGGAGTTGAGCGCGCCAAAGTAAGCCGGGTGGCCCGCGTACTATGCAAGATGCCTTGCGGATTGCTGATGCGGCGTTAGAGGAGCGCCTGGGCCACAAGTTCTCGAATCCGGAGCTTCTTGATCGAGCACTGACCCACAGCTCGGCGCTACCGGAGTTGCGCGGAGCAGGTACAGATGCGCCGGGGGATTGGACGCATCTGTCGGATAACGAACGCCTGGAATTCCTGGGCGACGCCGTCCTCGAGTTGCTCGCGAGCGAATACCTCCTCGCGGCATTTCCCGGATGGGCCGAGGGACAACTTTCCAAGAGCCGGGCCCGTATTGTGAACGCAAGTTCCTTGGAAGCGGCGGCCCGGCGACTGCGGCTTGGAGAGCATCTCCGGCTCGGACGCGGCGAAGAAAAAACCGGCGGACGCGAGAAGCAAACGCTGCTCGCGGATGCGTTCGAAGCCGTGGTGGCTGCCGTTTACCTGGATGCGGGGCTCATTGCCGCCAGGGAGCTGTTGCAGCGGAATCTGTTTGAGCAGGCGCTTGAAGAGCGCGGCGAACGCATCGCGGAGTCGGATCACAAATCGGCGCTGCAGGAATTTCTCCAAGGGCGCGGACAGGCGCCTGCGGAGTATCGTCTGGCGGGAGAGAGCGGGCCGGATCATCAGAAGACTTTCGAGATCGAGGTGTGGGTTAATGGAGAGTGCCTGGCGAAAGGCGCAGGCAGCACAAAAAAAGAGGCGGAGCAACAGGCCGCGCGAAGCGCCCTGGAACAACTCGAGCGGACAGGAGTGAAAGGCTGACAAAGCATGTCTGAACAAACACTGGCGCCAGCCCAGGAATCACAGCCGGTGACTAAACCAGAGGAGCACCGGGAAGAGACCACTCTTTCCGAATATCTCGAATCACTCCTCGTTACCGTAATCCTGGCCTTGTTCGGAACCACCTTCATTGTGCAAGCTTTCAAGATTCCCTCGGCCTCCATGGAAGGGACATTGCTCATTGGCGACCATTTGCTGGTCAACAAGTTCATTTTTGGCGGCACCGGCGGCTGGTACGAGAAATTGCTGCCCTACCGCCCGCTCCAGCGTGGCGACATCATCGTTTTCAAATTCCCCTATCAGGAACATCAGCACTTCGTGAAGCGCGTGATCGGGTTGCCGGGAGATCGCGTGAAAGTTGTGGACCAGGCTGTCTAGGTCAATGGCAAGCTGCTCAACGAGCCTTACGTTGTTCATGATCCCGCCGCTCGCTACGACCCGTTGAACTACAACTTTCCCCCGCCGCCGAGCCAGATGATTGCTGGCGGTCTTCAGCCCGAATGGGCTCATGAAATGAAGAAATTCATGCGCGGTGACGAAATTGTCGTGCCCCCGGGGAAGTATTTTGCGATGGGGGATAATCGCGATCAGAGCTGGGACAGCCGCTTTTGGGGCTTCGTGGACCACGACGCCATCATGGGGCGTCCTTTCTTGATTTATTGGTCGGTCGAGGCAAAGAGCAGCGATTACACCGGGGAAAGCACTTTTTGGTCGCGGCTGGCGGGAGTATTCGATACGCTCGCGCACCTGCCGACGCGCACGCGATGGAGCCGGATGCTCCATACGGTGCACTAGCGGCAGCTTAGGTGGCTGACCGGCCGCACCCGGCGCTACCTTTTTCATAGAGACTCTCTTAAACTTCCGAACGGCATGAGCAAACTCAAGAAATGGTGGAAGGTTGGCCTGGCCATCGTCTTGGCTGTCGTTGTGTTGCAGGTGATGGTCTCCTTCCTGGCGCGGACTCATCGCGTGCATTCTTATCTTGAGGCGCATCTCGAGCGGTCCTTTGGACGGCCGGTCCAAGTTGGCAGCTTTGATGCGCGCATCTTCCCCAGCTTGAAACTGTACGCCGAGGAAGTCACTGTTGGCGAGGACGCTGCATTCGGCTACGAATATTTCCTTCGCGCGGAGCGCTTGAGTGCGGGCCTGCGATGGTCGGGTCTGCTGCGCGGCCACTTTCAATTTGGAACCTTGTCCTTCAGCAGGCCAAGCCTCATTTTGGTGCGTAACTTCCAAGGCCAGTGGAACCTCGAGCGGTGGCTGCCCCCGGCGAAGGCTGCTTCCGCGCAAGGGCCACCCATTTATGGACCGGCCTCTCCGGCCCCTCCAGTGAACCACTTGCAGCGGATCGAGTTCGATGAAGGACGCGTCAATTTCAAGAATCAGAACGATAAATTGCCATTTGCTTTCGCGGGAGTTTCCGGCAGCGTCGAACAAGTCTCTCCCGGCCGCTGGCAACTTCAACTCGCAGCCCAACCATGGCGCAGCGGTGTTCTTCTCCAATCGGCGGGAACCATCCGCGTACGCGGCGATCTGGCAGGAACTTCCACTCGCTTGCAACCGGCGCAAGTCACGTTGCACTGGGGCGAAGCTTCGCTCGCCGATGTGTTCCGCCTTTTGCATGGCCAGGATTACGGCGTCCGCGGTCTCTTCACTCTCGACGCCACGGCGAAAAGCGCCGCGATTGCGGGGGACGGCCCCGGGGACTGGACCTATGCCTTGCAAGCGCGTGCGAGGCAGATTCACCGCTGGGATTTGACCGAACGTTCGGGCAATCCAGCTTTGAATGTGAACGTCATCGGGCGATGGAATGTGGGGACGGGGACTTTGCTTGCTGAGCAATTCGCCGTTGAAGGGTTGCGCTCGAACTTGCGCGGGAAGCTCCGCTACGTTTCGGAGAACGCATCCCCAATGGAATTGCGGCTGGATTCGATGGGCGTTCAAGCCTCGGATTTGCTCGCCTGGTATCGCGCCTTCCGTCCCGATGTTGGCGAAGGCATTACCGCCGATCCGTATTTTACTGGTGGGATGATTTTGCGCGGCTGGCCGCTCACTATTGAATCCGCCGCGCTTTCTAGCAACGGGGGCACAGTCATGGTGCCGGGATTTGTCGAGCCCATCCGGATCGGTCCAGTGAACGGCGGCCGCGAGCGATCCAACTTTGTGATTGGCCCCGTACGCGTCGCCCTAGGCGGAGATGCTCGTGACGTTATCGCTCCTAAGAGACGCCGCGTGGCGCTGGCCATGGAGAATGCCGCGGATTTGACCCTTACGCAGGATTTGAAGACTCATGCAGGAAGCATCAGCATTGAGGGAGGCATTTCTCGGGTCGAAAACTTTCTGAAGCTCGCCGCGTCCTTGGGCCGGCAGGTGAATCACGGTTGGGAACTTACCGGTCAAGCTACCGCTGCCACGCAATGGGCCTGGAAAGAGCCGTTCAAAGGCCATTGGAGTGGAACCGTGGGGGTTAACAAAGGTTCTCTGACCGTCGCGGGTCTGAATCAGCCCTTGAATCTGGGAGAAGCCAGCCTGGGTTGGAACGATGGGCGTGAGGCCGCCCGTCTTTTGAGAGTGGAAGGTTTTGGCGGAAATTGGATGGGAGTTATCGAAGAAAAGCCCACGACCGATCGGGAGAACTCCCCGAATTGGCACTTCGATCTGAACGTCGACCACTTGAATGCTGCCGAACTGGACCGCTGGGTAGGCCCGCGCGCCCGGCCAAACTGGCTTCAGCGGCTGCTGCACTCCTTCTCGGGAGAAGTGACGCCGTCGACGCCCGCTAGTGAGCTCGTGCGGCGTGTGGATGCCGAGGGTCGCCTCCGCATCAATCGCCTGACCATTGAAAAACTGAAACTGGAGAATGTCGTGGCCCAGGGCTCCCTGCGTGATTTGAAAGTGAATGTGCGCGATTCTCAAGCGGAATGGGCGGGAGGCCAAGTCCGGGCAAGAATCGACGCCAGTTTCCTGCCGCGCCCGGTTTATGAAGTCAGTGCGGATCTCGACCGCGTCAATCTCGCAAAATTGCCGGGAACCGGGCGCATGGCGGACCGTTTGAGCGGCGTGGCTTCCGGAAACTTGCAATTGAAGACCAAGGGAGTTGGGCGCGAAGAATTGCTCAAAAATGTGGATGGACACGGTGTCGTGAATCTGAAAAAGGTGGAGCTCCGCGGCTGGGACTTGTCGGCCAGCGTTGCCGACGGCGCTGCGCGCTCCGGGATTTCACGCTGGCCGTCGGGGGAATGCGCCTTCCTGATTCGCAATCGCAGCATGGTCTTGCAATGGTTGCAACTGGATGCGGGGCTTGAACAAACCTCTGTGGAAGGCACGCTCAGTTTTGGCTCGGACGCGGAGCTGAGTGTCTCCACTCAGCCCAGGGAAACAACCAAGGTACGCCAAAAGAAAACTTCCGCAACAGGGCATGTGTTGAAGATTTCCGGGCCGCTCGACGGGCTGCGCGTCACCGTGGAGAAGATCCCGGAGCCGCAAATCGTGAATTGAGCTTTTTGAACGTCCTCGTTTTTGCTTTCGGCCATGTTCAACTGGATTAAAGGAGAAAAGGATGAAGCGTTCTGCCTTGGCAGTAGCCGTGGTTGCTTTTGCCTTCTGCGCGGGCGCAAACGCCCAGAAATCCTTCACGCTGGAACAAATTCTGAGCGCTCCATTCCCGTCGGATTTGACCGCAGCAAAAAACAGTAATCGCGTGGCCTGGGTTTTCGACCAGCAAGGCAAGCGAAACATTTGGGTTGCGGAAGCGCCGGGGTTCGCCGCGCGACAGCTCACTAAATACAACGAGGACGATGGCCAGGAACTCTCCTCGCTGAGTTTTTCTTTCGATGGAAATACGCTGGTGTATGTCCGCGGTGGCGGCAAGAACGCTGCCGGACACGTGCCGAATCCCACGAGCAGTCCCGCAGGCGCGGAACAAGCCGTTTGGACCGTTCCCTGGGCCGCCGGTGAGCCCAAGCGGATCGACGCCGGCCATTCACCCGACGTTTCCACGCGAGGAACCATCGCCTACACCAAAGACGGCCAAATCTGGATCGTGCCGCTCGATGGATCGGAGAAACCGCAGCAGCTCGTCGTGCGCGGCCAGAATTTCGGTCCGCACTGGTCTCCGGATGGCAGCAAGCTCGCCTTTGTCTCCGCGCGCGGTGATCATAGCTTCATCGCCATTTACGATGTCGCCTGGAAATCCATTTCTTTCATCGCACCCACCGTGGATTCCGACAGCAACTTTGTCTGGTCGCTCGACGGCAAGCGCATCGCCTTCGTGCGCCGCCCCGCCCAGGAGCGCGACGCCCCACAAGGTTTTTTCATCGCTCCCGACAAGCCGCGCCCCTGGTCTATTTGGGTCGCCGACGTTTCCACGCGCACCGCAAAAGAAACCTGGCACAGCGCCGCAACGCTTCAAGCGTCGTTTCCTTATATGGCCGAAGATACCGGCGGCGGTGTTCTCAACTGGGCTGCCGAGAATCAAATCGTGATGGCCTCGGAAGAAGACGGCTGGCAGCATTTGTACGCGCTCCCCGCCGACGGCGGTGCGCCCAAACTCCTCACGCCCGGCAACTGTGAAGTCGAGCAGTGGTCCTTCACTCCCGACAAGAAGACTGTTCTCTTCAACTCCAATTGCGGTGACGTGGATCGGCGACATCTGTGGGCCGTCGGCATTTCTTCCGGCTCACCGACTCAAGGGACCCGCGGCGAAGGAATCGAATGGAGCCCCGTGATGCTAAGCGATGGGCAGACGTTTGCCTATTTGCATTCCGATGCCACTCATCCTGCGCGGGCGCTCATCAGCCACTTTGGCGCGAGCATGATGCCTCCCTTGGCACCCGACACCTGGCCCAAAGATTTTCCTTCCGACAGTCTCGTCACTCCGCAGCAAGCCATCTTCAAATCCACCGACGGCCTCGAACTCCACGGCCAATTGTTTGTGCCCGCTGGTTTGAAGTCCGGTGACAAGCGTCCAGCGCTGATTTTTCTTCACGGTGGGCCGATTCGCCAAATGCTTCTCGGCTGGCACTACATGTACTACTACTCGAATTCCTATGCCATGAATCAGTATCTCGCCAGCCGCGGCTACGTCGTTCTCGCGCTCAATTACCGCAGCGGCATCGGCTACGGCCGCGCCTTCCGCGAAGCGCCTGGCCGCGCTGGTCGCGGCGCAACCGAATATCAAGATGTTGTCGCCGCGGGAAAATTCCTGCAAAGCGGTTCCGACGTCGACCTCAAACGCATCGGCCTATGGGGCGGAAGTTACGGTGGCTTTCTGACCGCGCTCGGCCTGGGACGCAACTCCGACCTCTTCGCCGCCGGCGTCGATCTTCACGGCGTCCACGATTGGCCCACCGACAACTGGGACGGAAAAAATATCCCTGCCGAGCTCACGAAATTGGCCCACGATTCCTCTCCCGTCACAGCGGTGAGTACCTGGAAGTCTCCCGTCCTGTTTATTCACGGCGACGACGACCGCAACGTCTATTTCACGCAGACCATCGACCTCGCGGCCCGCCTTCGCGAAAAAGGCGTCGAGATCGAGCAGCTCATCTTTCCTGACGAAATCCACGATTTCCTTCTGCATCGCGACTGGTTGGCTGCCTACCATGCCACGAGCGATTTCTTCGACCGCCGCCTGAAAGCGCCGGGAAAATAGAATTTGTTCTTCAAGGTAAGGAGCCGCGTAGATTGTTTCGCGCTATCCTCAATGGGGTATCCTCAATGTTGTGTGCAGTCTATGAACCGTAAATTACTCCTGGCCGTGGGCATTTTTCTTTCTGCC
>Ga0066709_100001937_pt1 | contig 14464 bp, 15 predicted proteins | sample GraSoiAngelo_158_FD_79665 | JGI IMG/M metagenome (GOLD analysis project Ga0066709, IMG submission 79665) | Grasslands soil microbial communities from the Angelo Coastal Reserve, California, USA - 14_1009_16_30cm | ecosystem: Environmental > Terrestrial > Soil > Grasslands | place: USA...
GCGCTGCTACGTACGTCGGGGCGAGCGGGGACAGGCTCTCCGGCAGTACCGGCTCTGCGAACGGATTCTTCGCGCTGAGTTCGACGCCAAACCGGAGCCGGCGACGGTCGCGGTGTTCGAACGGGTACGTCATGACCCGGCGAGCGTGTGAACGTCGATGACATGACCGACGGCTCTGTCACTGCCACGGCTCTCAAGGCCCTCCTGAAGGAGCGTCGTCTGGCAACGCCTCGCCTGGCTTCGGGTGCTGGGGTCGTCACCGCTCGGCACGTGCCAGGCGTCACGACAGAGGACGCTATGGCTGAGCCCGGTGCCGCGTTGCCCGAGTTTGTTGACCGTGGTGGGCCGCTGATCAAGGATCCTCACGTCTGGCTGATTTACTGGGGCAGTCCGTGGAAACGGGCGGTCTCCCCGACCGCCGGACAGGTCACGCACGCACTGGCGCAGATTCTGGCCGGCGATTACCTGGCTGGGCTCGCGCAGTACCGGGGAATCGGTCCGGGAGCGATCGCGGGTGAGCGGCACGTAACGACCTCGGATCCGCCAAACCCATTCTCCAGCGCGGAAGTGCCCCGGCTAATCCATCACTTGTTGGAGACCGGCATCGTGCCAGAGCCGGATGAGAATCCAGGATCCCTTTATTGCGTCATCATGCCGCCCGGCGTCAGCTTTTCCGACGCCAACATAATTGGTCAACACTCGTACTTCGGCTACTACGATCTGGCCGATTTCGGGCTCCCTGCGGACTTCGACGTTGGCAACGCTTACTACGCATGGGTTACCAACAACGGTTCGCTCGACTACTTGACGACCACTTTTTCGCATGCGCTCGTCGAGGCGTGCACGGACCCGGCGGGGACGGGGATTCTGGGCTTGCCAAGGACGTATTCCCAGGAGGGGTGGTGCGAAATCGGCGACGTCTGCACCCGCTCGGAGGTCCGAGGCGGTGTCCGGGTCCAGTCCTATTGGTCGCAGCGCGACCTGGCCTGCATCGTGCCGGATACCCCGGCGCCGAACAGGGCCGAAATCCAAGTCCCCATCGAGAGTTCAGCCGCCGATTCCGAATTACGCATGACGGGGGCCGCCGGCGGTGGCAATCGACGTCGGACGGCTCGTGCTTGGAGCTACAGAGGCGGTCTTCTGGCTACCGCATGGCTTGTGCCTGTCATTGCCACGGTGGTCACGGTGGCCGCATACGCGGGATCCGCCGTCTCGGCACCGGAGCCAGGCGTGGCCGGCGTTGGCGTCATCCTGATCGGGTTGGGAGCTGCGGCCATCGCATGGCTGATCGTTTCGGCACTCTATGCGCCCCTGACCTCGGCAGCAAACGCGAACACGAGCAGCTATCAGGACGCGCAGCGACGTCTCAGTCAACTGGATGCGCGACTTGAGGCAACAACTCACCAAAGTGAGAAACGATGACATCGAGTGCATTTGCCGAGGCGGCGCGTCACCGAGATTCCGCGATCAATCAACTCCAACGCAATGGTTCCGAATGGATCCTCGCCCAGGGCTACCTTGCTGTCTGGAAGAGGATTCACCGCGCGGAAGAGGCGCTGATCGAGATCGAGTCCAGGCCCGACGTCGTTGGCGACGCACTCTACGATGAGTGGCGACTTCAGGACTCGACGATCGACCATCGAGATGGTCTCTTGAAGCAGCTTCGCCAGGCGCGGACATTCTTGCAGTCAATCGCGGTGCCAGCGGCATCATTGGCAACTCCGCGTCCAACGGCGGATAGAGAGCCCTCGAGCAATGGCGTCGGCAGCGAAGCCGACGCGCGCGCTGTGATACGCGCGGTTCGCCATGCGTTGAACGATTTCCGGGATGACCGATGGGAAGGGCTTGTCCGCGCTCGCAATCTGCTGATGGGGACCATGATCCTGACTGAGCTATTCGCCTTTGCGTTGCTGGCCCTGGCCATCCTGGAAAAGGCGCCGGCGGCCGCTGTCGCAGCGGCAATGGTCTTTTTCTTAGTCGGCGCCGTCGTCGGCCTCTTCAACCGACTTAGTCAGCAAGCGGCGGCTGGAACGACAGTGGACGACTACTCGCTGGCCGAAGTGCGCCTGCTCGTGACCCCGGTCTTCTCCGGGCTTGCCGCCATCGCCGGCGTGGTCCTGACCGGGACTGTGACCTTGAGTGGCCTGACCGGTCTGGTCGAGCCGGCGGCAAGCGCTCGCGCCGCGGTGACGCTGCCGATCCTGGCCGACATCTTCGACCTCGACAAGTTCCGAATCGGGCTCTTGTTGGCGGCCCTTTTCGGGTGGACGCCGACCCTCGTCGCCGGCCGGTTGCAGCAGTTCACCGACAGGTACAAGAGAGACATCGAGAGCACCGAACCGTCGTCTGGGCTGGCGACCCCGGGATCGTTGCGCTAGGGCCTCCAGGCCTAGCCCGGCCGCGTTCGGCTTCAGCCAGAAATCATTCCCTTCTCAGCGAATTTTGACTTGGTCCTCATCCAATCATCGACCCGATCTGATCCAAATCCGGGCTCAATCCTGACCCAACACTGATTCGTTCCTGATCGCAAGCGTGCTGGACATTTCAGGTGATCGTCATGAGCCGGTGATATAAGGACCTCACCAGCAACCGCCGGCAAGCCGGACCGTTTTCTTATGGAGGAGCGTGGGCCATGCCAGCTGCCCTGAGCTATCCGGGTGTCTATGTCGAGGAGATTCCGAGCGGGGTTCGCACGATTACCGGTGTCCCGACCTCGGTCGCGGCATTCATTGGTAGGGCCCTGCGCGGGCCAGTCAATGAGCCTTTCGTGATCAACAGCTTCGGCGATTTCGACCGCACCTTTGGCGGGCAGCGCGTCGCCTATCCGATGAGTTACGCCATCAACGACTTCTTTCTCAATGGAGGCGGGCAGGCCGTCGTCGTCCGGCTTTGGTTGGTTGGTGCCGCTGGAGGGACTGGGATCGCCACCCTGGCTCCCGGAGGAATGAATCTTGTGGCAGCCAGCCCTGGCAGCTGGGCGGACCAGGTCAAGGTTACCGTGGACACCAATGGGATCACTCTTGAAATTGCCCAGCTTCAGGATCCGACCCTTGTGGCGGCTGATCTCTTCAACCTGACCATCGAATACCCGGGCTCCAATCCCGAAATCATCCGCAATGTCACCGTCAAAGACGGGCCACGCCGGGTCGATCGGGTGCTTGAGCACGAATCATCGCTCATCCGTCTCGACAAACTTCCGAATGGCCAGCCCAATCTCCCGGCGAATCCCCCGGCGGCCGGCGCTACCGCGAACGGGGCCGGCGGTGACGACGGTGCGGGGCTGGACAATGCGACGCTGATCGGAAACGAAAACAACAAGACCGGAATGTTTGCGCTGAAGAAGGCGGACATCTTCAACCTCCTCTGCATTCCGCCTGACAGCCGAGGTGGTGAAACGACTCCGGCCGTCTATCAGGCGGCGATGGCCTTCTGTGTCGCGCACCGCGCCATGCTGATCGTCGACCCGCGGCCGAGCTGGAGCTCGAATGCGACCCCGGCCGGAATGGGAGCCGCTGAGCTGGGCAACCTGAATCTGGGGGGCACCGGCGCGCGCAACGCGGCGTTGTATTTTCCCCGAGTCATCGAGAGCGACCCATTGCGCAAAGGCCAGCTTGATTACTTCGTTCCCTGCGGCATGGTGGCCGGCATTATGGCCCGCACCGACGGCGAACGAGGCGTCTGGAAGGCGCCCGCGGGGCTCGATGCCGGCCTTGTGGGGGTGCAGGGCCTCGAAGCCAATCTGACAGACGGTGAAAACGGCCAGCTGAACCCGCTCGGGATTAATTGCTTGCGCTCGTTTCCGGTCCTGGGCCGAGTCGTCTGGGGCGCGCGCACCCTGCGGGGTGCCGACCAATTCGGCGATGAGTATAAGTACGTTCCGGTGCGTCGGCTTGCTCTCTATATCGAAGAGAGCTTGTATCGCGGGACGAAGTGGGTCGTATTCGAACCGAATGACGAGCCGCTCTGGCCGCAGATTCGGTTGAACGTGGGCGCATTCATGCACAACCATTTTCGCCAGGGTGCGTTCGAGGGCTCTACTCCCAAAGATGCCTACTTCGTGCGCTGCGACAAGGACACGACCACCCAGAACGACATCGATCTTGGCATCGTCAACATCATCGTTGGCTTCGCGCCGCTCAAGCCTGCCGAGTTCGTGGTCATCAAGCTCCAGCAGATCGCTGGACAAATCGCGGTCTGAGGAGGACCACAATGGCCGAGTTCACCGCCAATCCCAACCGTTTCGACCCGTATAAGAACTTCAAGTTTCGGGTGAAGTGGGACGGCAACTACGTCGCCGGCATCAGCAAGGTCGGCGGGCTTAAGCGGACCACCGAAGTCGTCCGACACCGTGAAGGCGGCGACCCGAGCTCCAGTCGCAAGTCGCCTGGCCGGACAGAGTACGACCCGATCACGCTCGAGCGCGGCGTTACGCATGACCTCGAATTCGAGAAGTGGGCAAACCGTACCTGGAACCTTGGAACCAAGCTTGGGTCGGAAGTGTCGCTTGCCGACTTCCGAAAAGATCTGATTCTCGAGGTCTATAACGAGGCCGGCCAACTGCAGATCCAATACAACATCTTCAGGTGCTGGGTGTCCGAATATCAGGCCCTCCCTGACCTGGACGCGAACGCGAACGCGGTGGCCATCCAGCACATCAGGCTGGAGAACGAGGGCTGGGCACGCGATCCGGCGGTGAGCGAACAGAAAGAGCCGGAGAAGATCCCGGTCTGAGTTATGCGCCCGCTCACCGCAGCCGGGCTCCTGCACGCGTGGGAAGGTGGACCGGCCCTGCGACCGTTCGATCGCGCCCTTGCCCTGCTCGCGGCCGCGCAACCGGAGGAGGGTCGCGAGGGCCTGGCCCAGCTCACCGTAGGAGAACGAGACGGGCGCTTGCTCCAACTACGGCAGGTGTCGTTCGGCAGTGTTCTCCGAGCGTTTGCGGCGTGCCCATCTTGTGGCACCGAGTGGACCTTTGGATTGCGAACCGAGGATCTCCGCGGCGTGCCTCCACAGAGGAACGCCGACCAACTTTTCGACGTCGAGGCGGGAGGGGTCTGCGCCCGGTTCCGGCTGCCAACCCTGGCTGACTTCGCCCATCTGCCAGCCTTTGCGGACCTTGCCGCGGTTCGCCGGCAGCTGGCTCATCGCTGCGTGATTGAGACCGTCTGTGATGGCCTGCCCACTGCGCTCGACAGCCTGCCACCCGAGCTGATCGACGCAATGTCCGCAAAGATGGCAGACCAGGACCCGCAGGCGGAGGTCAGGATCGCGCTGACCTGTTCGGCATGCAATCACAGCTGGTCCGCGCTCTTCGACATCGCCGCATTCTTTTGTGCCGAAATCGCCGCCGCAGCCAGGCGCTTGCTCCGCGAGGTAGACGCGCTCGCTCGCGCGTATGGCTGGCGCGAACCGGACATCCTCGCCCTCACGCCCTGGCGGCGAGACGCCTACCTGCAGCTGGTCAACGCGTGAGCGACTACCTCGGGAGTCTGGCGGCGCGCTTCCTTGACCAATCCGTCTCCGTCCGTCCCGAGCCGGTTTCAATCTTTCAACCACCGAACGCTGACTGGCCGCTGCCGGACCTGGGCCTTCGCGAGGAGAGCGAGGTGGAAACCCCTGGGCTGCGAACAACGCCTGGGCCGCACGGCCCGTTGGCTGCGCCCGCCAACCCCGTCGGACCGAGTCAGTTTGAGCCCCCGGTGCGCGTCCTTGAGGCACGTCGGTTGCCCTTCGCCGCCGTCACCGTTGAGGACGTCGACCTGCCGCGGGTCGCAGCGTTGCGAGGGCAGCCCGTGCCGACCGGTCCCGAACGGCCAGTTGTCGGGCTCGGTGTTCCGGCGGCGCCGGCGATTTCCGAGCCAGGAAACGATGAGCCCGGTATCCCTGGGATCGCCGTCGCATCGGCCGTCACCGGCAGCTCGGCTGTTAATCGCGTTCCGAATGACATCCCGCCGCGGCACCAGCCCGTCGATGCCATTCAGGTGCCCTCGCATCAACGACGTTCGCTGGCCGTACCGGCAGCGCCGAAACCGGATGCCGAGCCGATCGAGGCATCAGACGCGCAGGAGTTGCTTCGGCGAGGCGCTCCGACGGTCGGAGGCAGGTTGCCTGTCGGATCAGCACGATCCTCCGAGGCGCCGCCGACGGAGAATCCGCCGCGACCCTTGCGAACACCGATGGACGAGGCCACAAACAGCGTGTTCGGTACCTCCGGACAGGGCGTTGACCGCGAGCGCGTTGACGGCGAGCGCGTTCTAGTCGAGCGCGTTGTTGGCGAGCGCGTTGAACGCGGGGGCGAGCCCGCGGAGGCGTCGCCATGGGAGCCGGGTCGAGATCCCATTGCCGGTACCCTGCGCGCAGTTTCGCCGTGGAGTCCGCCGGCTCCGGTGCGAGCCAAGCCGGAGCTCGTCGCGGATACACCGGTGGCGAGACGGATCGCGGTCTCGCCGGCCTCCGGCCCGGATAGGCCTGCTCGCAGTCACGAACTCGAGCCGCCTCCTGTCGTCGAAATCTCAATTGACGAGATCGACGTCCGCCTGGCACCGCCGGCTAGGCCGGCTGTGATCACCAGGCGGGAAGCGACCGCACGGCCACCGATGAGCCTCGAGGACTACCTGGAGCGACGCTCCCGGCGGGGTCGTCATGAGTAATCCGATGGCGATCGCGGCCGTCACGGCCACGGTGCGGAACATGCTGCTGCAGGACGTCACGAGCGATCCAGACCTGGCCGACACGGCCGTCACCACGCAGGCTCCCGATCGGGCGCGGGGCGCGTTGGTCTCGAATCAGTTGAACCTGTTCCTCTATCAAACGCTGATCAGCGCTGCATGGCGAAACAGCGACATCCCGCAGCAAGTCAATCGGTCCGAGCGTGGCTTTCCCGCCCTGGGCTTGAACCTCTACTACCTGATGACCGCATACGGCCGCGACAACGACGATGTCTTTGGGCATCGGGTTCTTGGGCGGGCCATGCGACTGCTGCACGATCACGCTCTGCTCGGACCAGACGAGATCAAGAACGCCTTGATCAGCAACGACCTGTGGCAACAGGTTGAGCGCGTTCGCATCACTCCGCAGCCTCTCTCGGTCGACGAAATGTCAAAGCTCTGGACCATTTTTCAGACGCAGTACCGGATTTCGGCCGCCTACGAGGTAGCCGTCGTCCTGATCGAAAGCCGGCGCCCGATTGCCCGACCACTGCCCGTCCTCACACGGGGTACCGGCGACTTTGGGGTGGCGGTGGAGCCTGACCTGGTGCCGCCGTTTCCGGCAATCGAGCGAGTCGCCCAGCCTAGTAACCAGGTCAGCGCCCGCCTGGGTGAGGTGCTGCTCATCTCGGGGCACCACCTTGATGGCACGAGCGCGATCCGGTTCGCCAACCCCCTGGCAGGTTCCATCGACGTGCCGCCAATGGCGGGAGGCACCGACCAGAGGGTAAGCGTCCAGGTCCCGAACGATCCGGTCAATTGGCCGGCGGGCCTCTACGCCCTCAGCCTTCTGATTCAGCAGCCGGGCCAGCCGGACCGCTTGACCAACGCGCTGCCGGTCCTCATCGCGCCGCGCATTCAGAATATCGCCCCGGATCCAGCGGCGCGAGACGCCGCCGGCGCCGTCATCTTGCAGGTGAGCTGCAGCCCAGAGGTCCGGCCGGCCCAGCGCGCGTCCCTGATGATCGGCGCCCGGGAGATCCTCGCACAGCCGGTGGTCGCCCAGACCAATATCCTCACGTTTCCGGTGCCGCTCGCAGCACCGGGCACCCATTTCACCCGCGTACGCGTGGACGGAGCCGAGAGCTGGCTGATCGATCGCACTCAGGTGCCGCCGACGTTCGATCAGACCCAACGGGTGACGATCACATGAGCCAGGAGCTCTCGTGGGAAGAACGCAACGGTCGGTTCCTGTCGGCTGGCTTGAGTCGGCTGCGGCTGCTCCTTACTGAGCAGGCCGAGCGGGCGGAGCATCGGATGGCATCGGAACCGGGCATCGCCGCCACCGTCGAGCCGGTCATCCCAACCCCGTCGGCGGCCGTGCCAAGCGCCGCCGCTGAAAACGTGAGGCGTTCCGCCGCCGAGATGACCAGCCTCGCGGGCACCGATCCTCCACCCGCCCTGGTTGTGCTCGCCAACCGACTGGGACTTTCTGGCTTCGAGGCCGACGTCCTCCTTCTGTGCGCCGGGATCGAGCTCGATACGCGGATCGCGCCGTTGTGCGCGCGCGCCCAGGGTGACCCGGGCCGGCCCTATCCGACGTTTGCCCTTGCGCTCACCATCTTCGAGGACGGCGCATGGGACGCGCTGTCGCCGGACCGGCCGTTGCGCTACTGGCGACTGATCGAGATAAGCCAGCCTGCTGGCCAGCCGCTGACCACCAGTGTGCTCCGTGCCGACGAACGAATCGTGAATTATCTCAAGGGTCTCAACGCTCTGGACGATCGGCTTTTGCCCCTGCTCACTCTGCTGGAGCTTGCCGATGCAGGAATCCCGCTGCCCCAGTCGACTGAAGCCGCGATTTCGCGCATCACGGCGTTGCTTCGCCAACCGGTCCGGACCGACGCGGTCAACGCGATCCATCTCCTCGGAGTGGATGCCGACAGGAAGAAGCTCGTGGCGCGGCACGCCACCGACCGGCTCGACCGTCAGCTCTATCGTCTGCCGGTTGCGCTGCTGCCAGACCAGGCCGGCGAACTCGAGAACCTCGCCCGGCTGTGGCATCGTGAGACGCGGCTGCGCTCAGTTGCCCTCTACCTGGACGCAGACGAGAGCGATGGTCCTTCCCCGCAGGAAGCGCCCCGGGTGGATCGATTCATCAGCCGATCTGCCGGGGCAGCCTTCCTGGCGGCGCCGGAGTCGTGGCGTGGTCTAGGAAGCCGCGGTGCCGTTGTGGACGTGGCCCGGCCGACCGCTGCGGAGCAGGAAGTGGTGTGGCTCGCCGTCCTCGGACCGGGCGCAGAGACGACGGCTGCCCTGCTGGCCAGTCAGTTCGATCTCAGCTTGAAGGCCATTGATGACGTCCTCCGGAGCAACCCGGTGGACGAGGAGCAGTTGTGGAACGCCTGCCTTGCGATCACCCGGCCACAGATGGAGTCGCTCGCAGAACGGCTCGACCCGAGGGCGACCTGGGCTGACATCGTGTTGCCTGCAGCGGAGTCAAAACTGCTCCGAGAGCTGGCGGCCCAGGTGCGTCATCGCAGCGTGGTTTACGACGGTTGGGGATTTCGTCAGAAGATGACCCGCGGACTTGGCATCAATGCCCTCTTCGCCGGCCAGAGTGGAACGGGAAAGACGATGGCCGCCGAGGTCCTGGCGAACGACCTGCGCCTGAGCCTTTTTCGTGTCGACCTGTCCGCCGTGGTCGACAAATATGTAGGCGAGACGCCGAAGAATCTCCGAAAGCTGTTCGACGCGGCCGAAAGCGGTGGGGCCATTCTCTTCTTCGACGAAGCCGACGCCCTCTTTGGAAAACGGAGCGAGGTCAAGGACAGCCATGACCGCTACGCCAACATCGAGATCAACTACTTGCTCCAGCGGATGGAGGCCTACCGCGGGCTGGCTATCCTCGCCACGAACCTGAAGAGCGCCCTCGACCCGACCGTCATGCGACGGCTGCGATTCATCGTCGACTTCCCGTTTCCTGGCCAAGCGGAGCGCCGAACAATCTGGGAAAACGTCTTCCCTCCGGACACGCCTCGCGCGCCGCTGGACTACGAGCGGCTGGCCGGTCTGAATCTGACCGGCGGCAGCATTCACAACATTGCGCTGAACGCGGCCTTCCTGGCAGCGGCAGCCGGATCAGCGGTCACTATGCCGACCGTCCTGGACGCTGCCCGCACGGAATTCCGAAAACTCGACAAGCCCATCAATGAAGCCGACTTTGAATGGAAAGCGGCCGGAGGAGCCGCGGCATGATTGTCCGCATCCGCATCCGCCGGCTCGCCATCGACAACCGCGTCGGGATCGGTCCCTGGCAAATCCGTCAAGCGATCGCCCACGAGTTCCAGCACGCATCCGGCGACCCTGCCCATTGGTCGGCAAAGGGACTGGCCCAGCAGTTGGGCACGGCCATTGGTCGCGAAACCCATTCCGGGGTGCCGGATGTCTAGCCTCGCGCGGGCTGTCGAGGCGGGGGAGGCCGCATGAGCACGAATCCGGGACCGCGCTTGCTCAAAGGAGCCCTGATCGGACTCGATCCGCTCAAACCGCTGGCCAGCGTGATCGTGTTCCAGTACAACCCCGACACGCTCACCCGCCGGCTCACTTCGCGGCAGGCGGGTGGCGGAGGTGCCGACGGGGCAAAGCCAGAGGTTCTGCGATTGGCGGGGCCGCCCAGGGAGACCATCACGCTAAGCGTTGAGGTCGATGCGGAGGATCAGGTCACCGATCCGATCGCCTTCGCCCTGGGGGTATACCCGGCGCTCTCGGCGCTGGAGCTTCTGCTTTACCCAAAGAGCGACCGGGTGATCGCCAATGATGTGCTTGCCCAGCTCGGCAACATCGAGATCATCCCACCCGAAGCGCCGATGACGCTCTTCGTTTGGGGCGCCCAGCGTGTCCTGCCGGTTCACCTGACCGAGTTCAGCATCACGGAGCAGGCCTACGACACATTGCTGAACCCGGTCCAGGCCAAAATCGACCTCACGCTGGCGGTGCTGAGCACCGCCGACCTCAAGATGACGGACCCGGGCTACGCCATCTTCTTGGCCCACCAGATTGCGAAAGAGTTGATCGGGGTCAGCAATCTCATTCCCGCGGCCCAGAGCGTGGCATCCGCATTGAAACTGCAGTGAGGTGCGCAGATGTTCTCCGGGACTAGCCGCTACGCCCACATCGAAACCGCGCAGTTTCAACTGCGGGACGGCCGATTCATCACCTACATTCGGCGACGGTTCCTTCCCGATCCGGCAACCATGACGATGCTGACCGAACACCTGGTCACCCAGGGCGAACGGCTCGACAACATCACGGCGCGCTACCTTGGCGACCCCGAACAGTTCTGGAGGGTCTGCGATGCAAATCCGTGCCTGCGGCCGGGGGATCTGACCACCCGGATCGGACGACGCCTGCGGATCCCACTTCCGCAGCCGGGCTGATCATGGCGGATCTGGGCGTCAGGTTGCAGCTCTTCATCGGGCCCACCATCCCGGTCCCCGCTCCCTACCCCGTGGTTGACGCGCTGGACAGCCTGGAGGTGACCAACCGGGATCATCAGCGGGACGGGTTCCAGATGACGTTCAGCCTCGGGAAGGACTCGCTCCTCGATTACGGCTTGCTGTCCAGCGGGTTACTCGACCCCCCGGGGCGCGTGATCGTGATGGTTCTGATCAATGCCTTGCCGCAGGTCCTGATCGACGGCATGATCACCAATCACCAGGTGCAGCCTCGCAACCAGGCGGGCCAATCGCGACTGGCGATAACCGGCGAGGACATCAGCCTCCAGATGGACCTGGAAGAGAAGAGCGCTACCTACCCCAACCAGCCTGACTTCGGCATCGTGACCCAGATCGTCGCCTCCTATGGATTGCTTCCGGACGTTACGACCACCACCAAGGTTCCGGTGGAGACGGAGCAGATTCCGACACAGCAGGACACGGATCTTCGCTACGTGCAGAAGCTCGCTAGAAACAATGGCTTCGTCTTCTTCGTCGAGCCCACTGATATCCCAATGATCAATCGCGCCTACTGGGGGCCCGACCACCGCCAGGGCATGGCGCAAACTCCTCTCAACACGAACATGGGGTCCGCCACCAACGTGGAGCGGATCGACTTCACCTTCGACGCGCTGGGTCCGGTGCAACCCGATGTCGAGATCCTGGATCCGACCACAGGCATTTCCATCAGTATTCCGATTCCCTCAGGGTTTCGCCCGTCGCTCGTGAGCAAGCCGATCAAGCCCCTGCGGAAGACGATCGCCCGCGACACCGCCGGCCTGAGTCTGGCGGACGCCCAGCTGAAGATGCTTGAGCTCCTCACGCAGTCATCCGACTCGGTCGACGCGCGTGGCGAGCTCGACGCGCTGCAGTACGGACGCGCGCTGCGTGCCCGCCAACTGGTCACCGTCCGGGGCGCCGGCCAGTCCTATGACGGCAGCTACTACGTCAAGCAGGTGACGCACAACATTCGACGTGGGGAATACCGTCAGACATTCGGGCTGACCCGCGAGGGCCAGGGCGCCCTCAGCCTGAAGGTAGGGCAATGAATGGCGACGAGCCGCGCTTCTATGGTAAGTACCGCGGCAAAGTCACGCACAATGCGGACACGGACGGGCTCGGTCGCATCCAGGCAACCGTCCTCGAGGTGTACGGCACGAACGACAGCCCCTGGGCTTTGCCAAGCGTTCCATACGCCGGCAACCTGGTCGGACTGATGCTCATTCCACCGGTCGGGGCCTGGGTCTGGTTCGAGTTCGAGCACGGAAACCCCAACACGCCCATCTGGAGCGGTTGCTTCTGGGAGACGGGACAGGCGCCGGCCCCGGCGGCGACGCCGACAACCAAGGTGCTGCAGACCGACACCGTGACGATCACGATCGACGACCAGCAGCCCGGCCAGGGAAGCATCACGATCGAGACTGACGCGGGGTGTCACCTCTCGATCAGTGGCAACTCGATTGAGATCACCAACGGCCAGGGCAAGATTGCCTTCAGCGCCAAAACCGTGTCGGTCAACGACGGCGCCCTCGAGGTGACCTGATGCCAGGTTATCTCCTCCACATGGGTGCCACGATCGTTTGCGCGCATCCGCCTGGTCAGGCGACGCCAAGCCAGACTTCGCTTCGAGTGAAGGTGTCCAGCCAGGCGATTGTGACGCAACCGACTTCCTATACCGTGGCTGGCTGCGCTCTCGCCGCCAGCGGGACGGCCCCACCTTGCGCGACCGCGCAGTGGACGACCGGCGCGACCCGGGTTACCGCGGACCAGATACCGGTGCTCCTGCAAGACAGCCAGGCGACCTGTGCCCCGACCGGGACGCCGTTGAACGTCGTCAGCACCCAGGTGCGCGTCAAGGGCACCTGATGGACATCGACTATCCCTACCACTTCGATGGCCGTGGTCGGACGGCAACGACCGATCTCAACGACCATATCCGCGACATGATCGAAGAACTGCTGCTGACGAGCCCGGGCGAGCGAGTCAATCGGCCGGACTTCGGAAGCGGCTTGCTGCAAATGGTGTTCGCCCCGGCGGGTACGGAAGTGGCCACCGCACTGAAGTTCACCATTCAGGCAGCCGTCCAGCGGTGGCTGGGCGACCTCATCGCCGTGCAGTCGCTCGAGGTCACCAGTGCGGACGGGGCGTTGACCGTAGCCATCCAGTACATGGTGCGGCAAAGCGCCGAACAGCGAACCGACACCTTCATCTACCGGGGTGGCCCGTGAGCCCGCCCATTCTCACCTGCACGGATGACGAGCGGCGAAAACGGGTCCGGGCCGAAGGCGCCGGCGGCCTCGACTACGTCGAGGTCAGCCCCGACCAGTTGACCATCACGCTGTACTTCATCGGCGCGGCGCCGTCTGACCTTCGCCGCGAGAACGTGCGAATCGACGGTGGACGCCACGTCCGTGACATCGAGGTCATCGACATCTCCGTTGGGGAGCCAGAGGATCCCGAGCAGGACGGATGGGTGGACGTCCGTGTTGACCGGCCGGGCGATTACTCCACCTACACGATCCGACTCCTCGCCCTTGATGCATCGGGAGAGCAGACGACCGAGCCGCTGCCAGGCCTGGATCCAAGATACGCGGAGCTGGACTTTTCGTTCAAGGCGTCCTGCCCCAGCGACGTCGATTGCGCGGTCGAGATCGGCTGTCCGCCGGTCATCCTGCCCGAGCCGGAGATCAGTTACCTGGCCAAGGATTACGCCAGTTTCCGCCAGCTGATCCTCGATCGGCTAGCCCTGATCATGCCGGACTGGCAGGAGCGACACGTGCCCGACCTCGGGATCGCGCTGGTCGAGCTGCTCGCCTATGTCGGCGACGATCTGAGCTACTTCCAGGATGCGGTCGCCAACGAAGCCTACTTGCAGACCGCGCACCAGCGCATCTCCGTGCGCCGCCATGTGCGGCTCATCGGGTATCGCATGCACGAGGGCTGCAACGCCCGTGCCTGGCTTTGCCTCGCACCCGACGAGGATTACGTGGTCCGCGCTGCCGCCGACGTTTTCTTCGTTACCGAGTTTCCCGATGCCCCGGCATCGGGTCAGCCCCTCACTTCGATCGAGCTCAGCAAGGCGCCGGGCGGGAGCTACGAAGTCTTCGAACCGATCGCGCCCGGGCCCGGTGAGCCGATCCATCTGTACGCCGCCCACAATGCGATCTCGCTCTATGCCTGGGGCAACCGCCAGTGCTGTCTTCCTGAGGGCGCTGTCAGAGCGACCTTGGTGGACGGCCCGGCGGCGCCAGCCGATCTCCCGGCCGACGACGCCGGCCGGGAATTGCGGCTCGAAGCGGGCGACGTCTTGATCTTTGAAGA
>Ga0066709_100001938_pt1 | contig 14462 bp, 11 predicted proteins | sample GraSoiAngelo_158_FD_79665 | JGI IMG/M metagenome (GOLD analysis project Ga0066709, IMG submission 79665) | Grasslands soil microbial communities from the Angelo Coastal Reserve, California, USA - 14_1009_16_30cm | ecosystem: Environmental > Terrestrial > Soil > Grasslands | place: USA...
CAAAAGCTCAATCCGGTTCTGGTACCGCTCTTTCTTCTCAGCCATTGCTCTGTCCCTCAGACCATCCCTTCCATGCTCAATCAGGTCCCTCGAACGCTCTTGCCACACGGTTTTTTTTCTTTGTCTCTTGGTTATGACGTCATGACCTGCCCTTTGTTCCATCCAAGGCTGTCGACACCCTACTCCCAACCTGTAGACATCCTACATCCTTGCCTCGTGCAACTCCCTTGCCGCTCTGTTGGCGCCCCCAACTCCTTTTTTCTTAGCGTCTTATCCGTGCTGTCGTTTCGCTTTCCGGGCGCCAATCGCTCGCTTTCGCGACGGCCCCTCCCATTTTCGGACACCGGGTAGTGAAATCCTCGCGCCGTGCACATTTCCCCATCTGCGGTATCATGGAAGAAGGAAACACTGGGAACTGCCCGCGCAATTTTCTTTCTGCTTTTGGGGAGAAGGCATTGATACCACGCTATACGCGCCAGGAGATGGGCCACGTTTGGAGCGACGGCAACAAGTTCTCCAAGTGGCTGGAAGTCGAGCTTGCCGCCACGGAGGCGCTTGCCGAAGCAGGCCAGGTCCCGAAGGAGGCAGCCGCTGCGATTCGCTCCCACGGCAAAGTGGATGTCACGCGAATCAACGAACTCGAATCTCGCGTGAAGCACGACGTCATCGCCTTCACCATGGCCGTCGGCGATTCCATCGGAGACCCCGCGGCGGCTCGCTGGCTTCATTACGGCATGACTTCGAATGACGTTGTTGACACCGCGCAAGCCCTCCAGGTTCGTGATGCATCAAAGTTGATCGAACGCGGTCTCGGCATGTTTGGCGAAGTCCTCGATCTTCGCGCGCACGAATTTTGCCACACCCCGCAAATAGGCCGCACTCACGGCATTCATGCCGAGCCCATCACCTTTGGTCTGAAAATCGCGAACTGGTTTGCGGAAAACCAGCGCAATATCACGCGTTTCCGCGAAGCCGCCGCGCAGATGGCTGTCGGAAAAATCTCCGGTGCCGTCGGCAACGCCTCGCATCTTGGCCCGGAAATGGAAGAACGTATCTGCAAACGCCTTGGGCTCGGCGTTGCTCCCGTCGCTTCGCAAGTGATTCAGCGCGATCGTCACGCGCAATATCTCAGCACTCTCGCGCTCATCGCCGCCACGCTCGAAAAAATCGCGCTCGAAATTCGCCATCTCCAGCGCACTGAAGTCCGCGAAGCGGAAGAGCCGTTCGGCGGCGAGCAACGTGGCAGCTCGGCGATGCCTCACAAGCGCAATCCCGTCACGTGCGAGCAAATCTGCGGCCTCGCGCGCCTCGTGCGTTCGAACATGCTCGCCGCGTTCGAAAACGTCGCCTTGTGGCACGAGCGCGACATCTCCCACAGTTCCGTGGAACGAATTATCCTTCCCGATTCCACGATTCTCGTGGACTACATGCTTTCAAAAATGACCGCCATCCTCGGCCAAATGCGTGTTTTCCCCGAGCGCATGCTCCGCAACCTGGAATCCACCCGCGGCCTCGTTTACTCGGGACAATTGCTGCAGGATCTGGTGGAGAAAGGGATGTCCCGGGATGACGCCTACAAGGCGGTGCAGGAAAACGCCATGGCCGCGTGGGAATCAGACACGAGTTTCCGAGACCGTGTTGCGGCGGATGCGCGCATCGCGAAGTACCTCGATGCGAAAACGCTCGCGCACACTTTTGATCTTCAGCGGCAGCTTCGCTATGTGGACGCCATCTTCGACCGCGTATTTGGCGCGCATCCTGCGGGTGAGAAATCCGCCGCGGGTTCAGCGGGAAAACAGTAAGAGAAAAACAAATGGCGTCCCGGCCTGAGCCGGGACGCCGTTCTGCCTCTTCTAATTCCGGCTTTAGCTGCGGAGGCGGAAACTCAAATTGCGATCATCTACGAACCGCGCACAAAAGCAAAGAACCAAGAATTACTCAACGCGCTGAACGTAACGGGCTTCCGAGGTATCCACCTTGATCCTGTCGCCCTCATTCACGAAAGGCGGCACCTGGACCACCAGGCCGGTTTCGAGCGTCGCGGGCTTCATGACTGCGCTGGCGGTGGCCTTCTGCAGCGTCGGCTCGGTCTGGATCACTTTCATATCCATGGTATCGGGCAAGTCCACGCCGATGGGTTTTTCCTCGAAAAATTCGACCTTCACGATGGTGCTGGGAATCAGGTAGTAGACGGACTCACCCAGCTCTTCACGGCTCATCTGCATCTGTTCGTAGTTTTTCGTGTTCATGAAGTGAAAATCGTCACCCTCGCTGTAGAGGTACTCGAACTCGACTTCATCAAGGATGGCGCGGTCCACGAATTCTTCGGCGCGGAACCGGTAGTCGATGATTGCACCCGTGCGGAGGTTTCTCATGCGGGTTTGCATCGAGCCGCGCTTGTTGCCGGGCGTGCGGTGATCGACGCTGAAGATGGTGAAAAGCTGGCCCTCGTGCTGGATGACCATGCCGGGGCGGAGTTGTGTCGCTTTGACGCTGCTCATTGTTTTTGTCGCCGCAAAACGGCCAACAGCTCCCTAGAAAGTTTGCTGATTTCGGAAATTCCGGCGGGCGGGCTAAAGTTCGCCCCTACACTGCTCGCGGAATGACTCGAGGCACGCTGGCGCGAAATCCATGTCCGGCGCGGATGATCAGTATAAGGTGCCTCATTCCCGGCGGTCAATCCGCCTTCTTTGTTGCCTTCTTTGTTGAGCGGGAGCCTCCTAGAAAAAGAAATGTTCCGGCGCTCAGAAACCTTGGCGTTCTGCCGTCACCGGCATTCCGGAATAGTGAACGTGAACCAAGCGCCATAGACCTTGTTCCCTGCGATAGATCTGTGTTTCTCTGCCATGTGTCGTGAGGGGAGAGCCATCTTTTCTGAACTTGGCAGCGAAATCCCAATAGAATTCCGCCCAGGCCGCGTCCCCGTAAACATGAACGGAAACGTCATGAACACTCAGTTTGCGTTCCGAGAAGGTGCCGCCCATCAAACGCATGTAGACATTTTGCTTGATTTGCTCGAAACCGTGCTCATGGCCCGACGGGTGAACGAAAGAGACGTCCGGCGAGTCCAACCAGACCTCAGCAGCGAGAGCAGTGTCTGCGGCATCAACCGATTTCGCGTATTTTTCAATCAAGCTACGGATCACACTGGGGTCGGTGGGTGCCGCCGCTGAAGAAACGTTACCACGGGCCTCGCCTTTTTCCCTCTTGGCGCGCGCCAGAGCGGCTTCCGCCATGATCTTTTCGATTTCACGCGGGTCGCGGGGGAGGCGTTCGCTGAGCAGCTTGTGGCCGGTTTCGGTAATGAGGACGTCGTCTTCGATGCGCACCCCGAGATTCTCTTCGGGGATGTAGAGGCCGGGTTCAATGGTGATGACCATGCCGGGCTGGAAAGGGGCACAGTATTCGCCTGGATCGTGGACGTTCAAACCAATGTGATGGCCGAGGCCATGAATGAAATAGCTGCCGAGCGGCTTGTCGTGAAGATCTTTTCCGTGGGAATTGATGTAATTGTAGGCGATCCTGTGGACGCTCTTGTCGCCCTTGTTACAAAAGTCCATCCCCGGCTTGAGAGCGGAGAGGGCGGCGCTTTGCGCGCCGAGAACGATGTCGTAGATTTCGCGCTGACGCGGCGTGAACTTGCCGTTGGCAGGCAGCGTGCGCGTGATGTCCGCGGAGTAACCGGAGTATTGCGCGCCGACATCTATCACGACGATGTCGCCGTCTTCGATTTTGCGCGAGAGCTTGTCGTAGTGCAGCGCGGTGGAATTCGGGCCGGCGCCAACAATCGGGGCGTAACCCTCCGCTTCCGAGCCGCCCCAGGCGTGGATTTCGACCATTTTTGCCGCCACCTGATATTCGTAGAGCCCGGGGTGCGTCAGCTTCATCGCTTCGAGGTGGGAGTCCACGGACAATTCAATCGCTTGTTTCAGGAAGGCAATTTCGCCAGGTGATTTGATCTGGCGCAGGGCGCTGATTTGCGCGCGAATGTCCTTCTGTTTGGCCTGTGGCGCCGCGAGCTGCAGCCAATCGACAACGGCTTTCTCGTGTGGGTAACCGCCGAGTTCCTTTTGATAGGGAAGAATCGTATAGAAATTCGGAAATGTCTTTGCAAGATTCTCCACAACGGAACGGAAGCCGCTCTCGAACGGTTTTACGGCAGCAAATCCGGTGCGTGCCTCGATGCCCAGGTCCGAGGGAGACATGCGGACGCCGTTCCATTTTTCTTTCTGCGGATTCTTTGCCGGGAGAAAAAGAGTTTCGCGCGAAACGTTCGAGACATCGCCCTTCTGCCCCGCGGGAAGGATAATCAGGCCAGCGCCTTCTTCATTGTGGCCTGTGAGGTAGTAAAAATTTTCTTCCTGGGCAAACATGTAGGCCTGCGAAACTTCTTCGCGGCCCGTGAAGCCCCAAAGGACGATCGGCCCATCGGCCTGCCCTGCTAGCTTGGCGCGGCGTTCCGCGTAGACGCTGTTGGGTTCGCGCTCGCGGCGTTCCTGGGTTTGTGCGGCGGTTGCAATGCAAGCCAAGCCGAGCAATACCCAGAGAGCCCGTGTTGCTGGGTTCAGCAAACCACGCGACCGCACCCACCACAGGCGACCACTCATTCGCGCACCTCGGAACCTCAATTTGGTTGTTGCCCACAGGGCATGTGGGTTTGCGGCGTGCCACTCACAGCCGAGTGATTCTAACTGAAAGAGCCCGGCTGCCGAAATGCTTGGTTAACCCCTAACACGCCCGCCCCCATGTTTTCATAAGGGTTGATTCTGACTAAAGAAGTTTAAGCGGGATTATAACCTTGACGCATTGGCAGCGTACGCGACGGTCACTTTTCTAGGATTTCTCACTGGAGCTGCTGTGAGTTTTGTTTGCTAGAAGCAGTTGGATCTGCGCACTGGGGCAGTGCGCCACTAATCCCTAAGCCAGCAGATACCATTCTTGCGGCTCGACGAATCTAATCTAGCATGCGAACACGAGCCGGATTCATAGCTGTTGCGACCGTCATTCAATCCATCTTGTTCTTGACGCACTTTTTCATTTACAAGACGTGGACGTTTGCGGTAGCAGGGAGTGAGACCTCCACGTTAACGTGGCTCAAGCTGACCGTGGGAGTGCTTTCGGTCAGCTTCCTGGCGGCGACACTGCTGGCGTTTCGATTTGCAAATCCCGCGGTGAGGACGCTTTATCGGATCGCCGCTGTATGGCTCGGGATTGTCAGCTTTCTGTTTCTTGCGGCGATTGCGTCGTGGGTAGTTCTAGGAGTGACGCGGCTTGCGGGAATGAACGCGAATTTCCACGGAACCGTGGAGATGTTGTACGCCGTCGCGATACTGAGCGGATTTACAGGAGTGCTGAACGCTGGGTGGACCCGCATCCGGCGAATCACGGTGCGGCTTGAGAATTTGCCGGATACCTGGCGCGGGCGGACAGCGGCGCTGATCAGCGACCTGCACCTTGGGCATGTTCGCAACGGCGGTTTTCTGCGGCGGATTGTAAAGAAGGTGATGAAGGAAAATCCCGACGCTGTTTTCCTCGCGGGTGATTTGTATGACGGGACAGCGATTGACGCGGCAAAGGCGGCCGAGCCTTTGCGCGCACTGCGGGCCCCTCAAGGAACGTATTTTGTTGCTGGCAACCACGAACAGTTCGGCGACGATTCGCGATACCTGCAAGCGGTTCACAACGCGGGCGTGCGCGTGCTGCACAACGAGAAAGTGGAAGCGGATCAACTGCAGATTGTGGGCGTGCCCTACAATCACGCTTATCAGGACGAGCATTTCCAGAAAGTGCTGCGGAAGATTGGCGTAGACCGGAACCGGGCCAGTATTCTCCTGACGCATGCGCCGGACCGGCCGCACATTGCGGAGAAGGAAGGAATCTCGTTGCAGGTATCGGGACACACACACGTGGGGCAGTTTTTTCCGTGGACCTGGATGGCGCGGAGGATTTACCGCCAGTTCGCGTATGGGCTCAGCCGGATCGGAAAGATGCTGGTTTACACCAGCAGTGGAGCGGGGACGTGGGGCCCGCCATTGCGTCTGGGATCCAGCCCGGAGATCGTGCTATTTCAGTTTGAGTAAGAGCTGCGAAATCGCGCCGGCGATCACGAACTGAACCGGCAATCAGCCGCGGAAGAAATCAATCAACAATTCAGAGACGCGAGCGGCCTCTTCGTGCTGGAGCCAGTGGGTGGCGTTGGCGAAGGTGAAGAGATCGGCGTCGGCGCAGTAGCGCAAACTTTCGTGAGCCATTTCGGTCAGGAGGAAAGCGTCGCGTTCGCCCCAAAAAATGCGAGTGGGGACGCGTACGGTTTTGTCCTGAAACTTGACGCGGGTGCGAAAGAGGGCGCGGTACCAGTTGATCATGCCAGTGAGAGAGCCGGGTTGGGACCAAGCGATACGATATTGGGCGAAATCGTCGGGGGAGAAAGTGCCCGGGCGGCTGGAGCGGAGAAGGGAGCGGGAGCCGGCGTGGAAATGGAAGGCGGAGAAAAGGGCTTGCGGCAGCCAGGGGAGTTGAAAGAAGAACATGTACCAGCTGCGGAGGAATTGACGCGGACGCGTGCTGAGGAATATGCGCATCACCGAGGGATGAGGGGCGTTGAGGACGGCGAGCTTAGCGATGCGTTGTGGAAGCTGGAGGGCAGTGCTCCAGGCAACGGCGGCACCCCAATCATGTCCGGCAAGAAAGATTTTTTCCTGGCCGAGTTGATCGGCGATGGCGATGACGTCGGAAACGAGTTCCGAGAGCGCGTAAGAAGCAACGCCGGATGGCTTGCTGCTGAGGTTATAGCCGGGCGCGATGACTCGAAATCCGGCCGCGGCCAGCGGTTCGATCTGACTGCGCCAGCCATAGCAAAATTCTGGGAAGCCGTGGAGGAGAATGACGACCGGGCCGTCCTTCGGGCCGGCAGCAATCGCATGGAGACTTACAGAACTCTTTCGAAAAGTGATTGTATCTAGCGGAATTCCCAGAGCAGCCTCGGCGGGGTAACACCTCGCGAACGCATTGATTTGCTTCTCGAAGTAATTCCTTTTGTCAGGAAGGTCTTCCCACTCGCTGAGAAGTCCCATCAAGTGTAAGAATTCTTTGGATTCGGCAGCCCAACAGCTCAAGTTGTAAACGATACGAGAAGCGCCCGGAGCAGAATGGATTTGGCCGCTCACAATCAGATTGCATACTCTCAAAATGAGAAGTCTCGCGGCTTCCTGCTGGGTCATAGGCTGTATCCCAAGTTCGAGGAGGGCACGTTCGAGCGCGTGGCCGATTTCAAACCTGCAAGTTCGCGGAGGGCAGGGCCATCCTGGCTGTTTTGCAAGGCCCACACCGCGAGACCGCGAGATCAGGCATACCCGGGGCGGGAAAATCCTGGTGATACCACTCGAGGGCAACCTGGCGGATGTCAAATGCGGCCGGTTCCACGGTGACGACTCAGAAGCCAGGCGCGCCAGAAGTGGCGGGACGCATTTCGGGAGCGTTGACGCCGAAGCGGAGACGCGCGAAGTAGGTTTGGCCGAGGGACATCGCGCCGGTGTAGAGGTAGCCCCAGACGAAGAGTAACAGGAACGGCACGGTGGCGTAGTTTTCGTTGAGAATGGCGTAGATCACGGTCGAAGAAAAGTACAAGCCCAAAAGAATTTCCCCGTAGGGCATCCAGCCGGCGCTGTTCTTGTACAATTTCCTCGCGAAAGTACCCTGTTTGCCTTGGATATTGAATTTGGGCGTGCGCGCAAATTCGCTTTTCTTGCCGAGGAGCGCTTCGATCACCGCTTGCGCGTTGCGCACGGAAATGCCTATGCCCGTGGCCATGACGAACGGCAAATAGAGAAAAGTGCGCCGCCACGTTTTGGGACGAAGCTCTCTTTGTGCCACGAGATAGAAGCTGGAGATGGAACAGGTGGAGGCGAGGAAGAGTGGTAGGTCGATCACCAGCATCTGAAACCAGCCCTGATAGAAACGCACGATCATTGCGGGCAGCAACATGGTGGAAAGCAGGATCATCAGCGGGTAGCTGATGTTGCCGGTTAGGTGGAAGAAGGCTTCGGTTTTGACGTGCCAGGGCGCGTCGGATTTCAAGACTTTCGGCAGGATTTTCTTTGCGGTTTGCATCAGGCCCTTGGCCCAGCGGGCTTGCTGCGCTTTGAAGCCGTTCATGTCCACGGGAAGCTCGGAAGCGCACTCAATGTGCGGGAGGTAGAGAAACTTCCAGCCTTGGAGTTGCGAACGATACGAGAGATCGGTGTCTTCGGTGAGCGTATCGTGCTCCCAGCCGCCGGCATCGTCGATGGCTTTGCGGCGCCAGACGCCGGCGGTGCCGTTGAAATTGAAAAAAGTGCCGCGGCGAGAACGCGCACCGTGCTCGACAACGAAATGGCCATCGAGAAGAATAGTTTCAACGTTGGTGAGCAAGGAGTAGTCGCTGTTGAGATAAGTCCAGCGTGTCTGCACCATGCCGATTTTGCCGCCGCCATCGGGATTCATGAAATAAGGAATCGTGCGGCGCAGAAAATCGGGTTCAGGGAGGAAGTCGGCGTCGAAGATGGCGACGAATTCGCCCTTGGCGGCTTTCAAGCCGTTTTCCAGAGCGCCGGCTTTGTAGCCTTCGCGGTTGATGCGATGGATGTAAACGATGGGCATGCCCTGAGCGGCATGGCGTTCCGTGCAAGCGCGAGCGACGTCGCGGGTTTCGTCGGTGGAGTCGTCCAGCACCTGCACGTCCAGGAGTTCGGGCGGGTAGTCGAAGCGCGACACGGCTTCGACGAGACGCTCAATGACGTAGCGCTCGTTGAAGATGGGCAACTGAACGGTAACGCGAGGCCAATTGGTCACCGGAGGCGGAGCCGGGGGAGTGTTTTTCGAATAGGCGAAGTAGTCGTACACCAGCCAATAGCGGTGCAGGCCGTACACCGCAAGGACGAGAAGGACGATGAAATAGGGAATCATCATCGCGAGGTCGAAGGCATTGGCGTGGTAGATGCCGGTAAAGGTCCTATCGGTGATCTTGTGCCAATAGTGGCTGACGGGGTTCTGCGCCACGAGAGATGCCGTAAGTGAAAGTGTAGTGTTCACGTAGCTGAGCTGATCCAAAGTCCGCGCGTGGCAACTCGCGCCGGCATCGGGAGACAACGATTATAAGGCGGGGTTGCTACCAGTCAATGCGCCCGAATCAGCCGGAGCTGGCAGAAAGCCGTTACGGAACGAGAACGATTTTCCCCGCGGCCCCGGGCTCGAGGATTTCTTTGTGTGCGCGTGCCGCTTCCGCAAGCGGTAGCTCTTTGCCGACCACCGGGCGCAGCGTGCCGTTTTCGAGGCCGGCAATCAGGCCAGCATGAATGTCGGCTTCTTCCGCGGGCGTGATGGCCCAGAGCGTGAAGCCGCGGGCGGAGGCGCGACGCAGCATCAGGTCCCGCGGGTTAATCGTGATCTCGCCGCGATTGCCGATGATGATCACGCGGCCATTCGTGGCTAGAAGCTTCAAATCGGTCGAAAGGTTCACGTTGGCCAGCATTTCAAGAACAATGTCCACACCGCGGCTGCCAGTCGCCTTCAAGATCTCTTCCTGATAGCCCGCCTTGCTGTGATCGAAAACGTGATGCGCTCCTTCGCGCTTCACCAAATCGATGCCTTTTTGTGTTCCGGCCGTGCCGAAGACGGTGAGGCCCATGGCGCGCGCCATTTGCACTGCCGCGCTGCCGACTCCGCCGCTCGCTCCGTGAACGAGAACTGTTTCCGACGCGCGGGCTTTCGCTGAATGGTGCAGAGCATGGTACGTCGTGCCATAGGGTACCCAGACCCCGGCACCCTGCGCGAAGTTAATTTTACCGGGCAAAGAATGCACTTGTTCTTCCAACGCGAGAGCGTATTCCGCGTACGCGCCGGTGACGGTTTTCGCGGTGTAAACGCGATCGCCCGGCTTCACTCTTTTGACGCCATCGCCGATCGCCTCAACAACGCCTGCGCCGTCAGAGCCGGGCGTGTAGGGAAGCGGCGGCTTCACCGCGTAAGTCCCCGCACGCATATACGTGTCATAGGGATTGACGCCGGCGGCGTGGATGCGGACCAGAACTTGCCCTGCGGCGGGTTTTGGCGTCGGCACCTCTTCGAGCTTGAGAACCTCGGGACCGCCGAATTGATGAACGAGAATGGCCTTCATTGTTTTTCTCCAGCGAAAAAGTCTGCGAAAAAGAAAAATTGCGGAAAGCCACAATCCAGGCAGATCAGAAGTGGTCATCGGCGACGACCGTGGCCACCTCTTTGTCGATGAGCCCCGCGGACTGCGCCCAAGCCGTGGTCTGCCAATTGTCTTTGCCTTTTTTCAGCGGAATCCAGGGCGGCAGCGTCTGGTTCAAGTAATTAGCCAGCGCATAGATATAGGGCTCATACATTTTGCGAAACGTGGTGAGTCTGCGGTCGGCCTCTTCTCCGTCATGGAGTTTCATGCCGTGCTGGGCGAGGATGTCGCGAACTTGACGCAAGTCCTGCGCAGGCAGCCGGTCGTGCGGCAGCGGCTTGGGCGCGGTGCCGAATACTTGTGAAAGGTCGACGACGGCGTGACGCGCAATCGCAAAAGTAAGTTCAGCCTGTTTTTCACAGCCGCCCTCGATGCCAACGATGGCCAGCGCGCAAGTGTCCAGAATTGCTGTGAGCGAAGCGATCCACGATTGATTGTCGTGCTGCGAGCGAAAATAGGCGAGCACCGGATACGACAGATGGCTCTCCATCAGCTCGGCGGACCAAAGCTCCCAATCCTTGAGGAGCACGCCGAGGGCTTCCTGTCCGCCGACGTAGCTGTGGCGGCGAAGTAGTTCGCCGGCGGTGGGAGGCGTGCCGGCGCGGGAATCGAGGAGTGAGATATTCACCTCGCGCTTGGAGAACGAGCCGTAGATGAAAGGCAAATAGCCGATGACCGCCGCAAGAAATCCGAAACCAAAACCGGCTTCGGTGACAACCAGGGCGCGGGACAAGCCGGAGCGCGGAATGACGTCGCCCAAGCCGAGGGTGAAAAAGGTCGTGCCGCTGAGATAGATGTCCGTCAGGAAACCGCGCTGGCCGCCCGTCATGACCACCGCGGAGCCTGCGCCATATTGCATGAGGCCGAAGCCAAGCACGAGGCCAACGGCCCAAACCCCGACGAGAACGAGAAGCGAGAGCGGGCCATAAAAACCCAGCAAGGCCTCACGGGTTTTGGGCTTAGGGATGAGGCAGATGACGAATCTCCACGTTTTCCAGGTCGAGCGGTAAAAAAGCCGAGCAAGGCGGAACTTTCGCGTGACGCGGCGCGGGAGAATGATGGCCTCGAAGGCGTCCCACAGGACGATCAGAAAGATCGCGACACCTACAGCGAACGCTCCGGGAGCTGGAATCATGTGCGGCATTGTACCTGTTTGGCCCTCTCGATGAGAACTTCGGTAAGAACGTTCCGTGAGGACGTCCGATGAGTATGTCCGGTCAAAACACCTGGGTTCTAGGATTCCAGCCGGGCGGTGACGCTAATTTCTGCCTTGAACAATTTCGATACAGGGCAGCCGGTTTCCGCGGCTTTGACGGCCGCGTCGAACTTGGCTTTGTCCGCCCCCGGAACACGCGCGACGAGGTCGAGATGGCTCTTGGTGATGGCGAAACCGTCGGGGAGCTTGTCGAGGGTAATTGTTGCTGTGGTCTCGAGCTTGCTTGCCGTCATGCCGGCGTTTCCGAGTTGCGCGGAGAGCGCCATGGTGAAACAGCCGGCGTGAGCCGCGGCGAGCAGTTCTTCCGGATTGGTGCCGACCGCATTCTCAAATCTCGTGCTGAAGGAATATTGCGTTTGCTTGAGCACGCCGCTATCTGTCGGAATCGAGCCCTTCCCATCCTTCAACCCGCCTTGCCAAACCGCGGATGCTTTGCGCTGCATGATTTCTCTCCTTTTGGCTCTTTCGTTCTTTTTGAATCTAGAGAATTCGATTCCGGAGCTTCTTGGAAGGGTATATTCAGAAAATGACCTTGTCGAGAAGGCTTTGTCTGCGGGCATGAAGGCGGTCCTGAAGAATGTTGCCCACCGTCTGTGGCCTCTGCCTGCGGGTCCGTGGGTGATGGCGCAAAGCTGGCATGACCTGCTCTTTGCGCATTGGCCGGTCGCCGCCGCAGTATTGCGCCCGCTTCTTCCTCCGCAATTGCAAGTCGATACCTTCGAAGGGCTTGCCTGGCTTGCCGTAGTTCCATTTCGCATGGCCGGTGTACGGCTGCGCGGGACGCCTGCGATGCCAGGGCTCTCGGCATTTCCCGAACTGAATGTCCGTACTTATGTAACGTACCGCGGAAAACCGGGCGTGTGGTTTTTCAGCCTGGACGCGGGTAACTCCCTGGCTGTGGCCATCGCGCGGGCGTGGTTTCATCTGCCGTACTTCCGCGCACGGATGAGCTGCTCAGAACAGAATGGCGCGGTCGCGTACGCCAGCCATCGGGACCACTCCGGAGCCGCTTCTGCGGGATTGCGAGGGCACTACCGTCCGGTTGGCCCAATCTTTCTTCCTCAGCCGCACACCCTCGAACATTTTCTGACGGAACGCTATTGCCTCTACGCCCTCGACGGCAGCGGCCGGCTCATTTGCGGCGAGATTCATCATCCCCCGTGGCCGCTGCAGCGCGCCGAGGCAGAATTCGAGCGAAACACCATGACGGAGCCTTTGGATATTTCGCTGACTGCAGAGCCGCTTCTGCATTTTGCGCGCAGGCAGGATGTCCTGGTGTGGCCACCACGAAAAATTTCATAACCGGCACGATGGTCTACCACTTGTGAAAGATAAAAACGCGGCGACCACGATAAAGGCGAAGCCGACCCGGTAATTCCATTTGAATTTGTCGCCGAGGTAGAGAAACGAAAAAACCGGGAAGACCGAAAGGGTGATGATCTCCTCAAATGGTCTTCAGTTGTAAAAGGATAGGAGCCGATTTGCGGGCACCTGAAAGCAGTATTCGAAGAAGGCCATCCCCCAGCTAACCATGATTACTTTCCAGAGTGCCTCGCTTCGGTACTTCAAGTGGCCATACCAAGCGAAGGTCATGAAAACATTAGAGATAGCAAGTAATAGAATCGTTCGCATTCGAATGACTTCCAGACGCGAAAGGATTCGCTGAAGTTACAGTTTGAAAGCGCGGTCATGTCCCGAGATTCGAGGCAGCTTGGTCACACTGCCACCAAAACGCCATCGAAATTATCGCGAGGAACGGCGACTCTTCCTGCAGTGCGAAGACGTAACCCCCGTACTTCTCCGAGAAAAGTTTGCCGCCGGGCTCACACGTTGAGCGTAAGAGTTACCAGGTCGGGCCGCGTGGTTGGTGGCAGTGGCGGCAGCTTCGAGCGGTCGACAGGATGATAGAGCGTATCGCGTTCGATGGGCACCCGGCCGGCGGCCAGGATGAGGCGTTCGAGGTCATTGCGCGACGTGAACTCGGACGTTTTCGCGCCGGCGTCGTGATAAATCTTTTCTTCAACCACCGTGCCATCGAGGTCGTTCGCGCCGAAGCGCAGTGCGATCTGCGCGATGCTCGGCGAGAGCATGATCCAATACGCCTTGATGTGATCGAAATTATCGAGAAGCAGCCGCGACACGGCGATGTTGCGCAGGTCGGCGTAGCCCGTCGGCTTCGGGATGTGCGAGAGCGCGGTGTTGTCCGGATGAAACGCCAGCGGGATAAACGCAACGAAGCCACGCGTCTCGTCTTGCAGCTCGCGCAGCTTAACGAGGTGGTCGACGCGCTCTTCTTCCGTTTCCACGTGCCCGTAGAGCATCGTGGCGTTGGAGCGCAAGCCGATCTCATGCGCCTGTCGCGCGATGTTAAGCCACATCTGTCCGCTGACTTTGTGATCGCAGATAATCCTGCGCACCCGCGGATGAAAAATTTCCGCGCCGCCACCCGGCAGCGAATCGATGCCCGCTTCTTTCAATTTGATCAGCGTTTCCCTGGTTGACAGCTTCGCGATGCGCGCGAAGTAGCCCACCTCGACCATTGTGAACGCTTTCAGGTGCACGCCCGGGCAGCGCTGCTTCAGTCCGCGAATCATCTCCAGAAAATATTCGAACGGCAAATCCGGATGCAGGCCGCCCACGATGTGGAATTCCAGCGCGCCTTCCCGCGCGCCCTGTTCGGCGCGGGCATAAATTTCCTCCAGGGAGAAGTTGTACGCGCCTGGCGCGCTGGGGTCGCGGCCAAAGGCGCAGAGCTTGCAATGAGCGACACAAATGTTGGTCGGATTGATGTGGCGGTTGACGTTGAAATAAGTGATGTTGCCGTGCTGCTTCTCGCGCACGTGATTCGCTAGCCAGCCAACCGCGAGCAGATCCCGGGAGCGGTACAGTGTGATGCCGTCATCGAGAGAAAGCCGCTCGCCGGCAAAAACTTTTTCGGCAATCGGCTTCAACTGCTGATCGGTGATTGCGAGTTCGCCCATTTTGAATCCGTCGAAAGCTTCAAACGCGCCAAAC
>Ga0066709_100001939_pt1 | contig 14462 bp, 10 predicted proteins | sample GraSoiAngelo_158_FD_79665 | JGI IMG/M metagenome (GOLD analysis project Ga0066709, IMG submission 79665) | Grasslands soil microbial communities from the Angelo Coastal Reserve, California, USA - 14_1009_16_30cm | ecosystem: Environmental > Terrestrial > Soil > Grasslands | place: USA...
CCTCAATACCGAGCGCATGCTCGCCGCGCTCTCCGGCAGCTTCGGCGCCCTGGCGCTGCTGCTTTCGTTGGTCGGCCTTTATGGTGTGATGTCGTTCGTCGTGACGCGCCGCACCCGCGAAATCGGAATCCGCCTCGCGCTCGGCGCTACTCGCGCCTCGGCCCTTCGCCTCGTGCTTCGCGATGCCGTCACCATGATCGCCGCCGGCGTGGCCCTCGCGCTGCCTTGCGTCGCCGCCCTCGGCAAGCTCGTCCAGTCGCAGTTGTTCGGCGTCACTGCCACCGATCCGGCGACGGTCGCCGCAGCCGCAATGGTCCTCGCGGCGGGAGCCCTTGCCGCCGCCTTCATGCCCGCGTGGCGAGCCTCGAACGTGAGCCCCACGGACGCCCTACGGCTGGAATAGGGCCGATCGCCGCAGAACATTTCGAGTCCTGTTTGACATCTCAATCGGTTTGCGATTCACCATTTCAGAACGACTCGGGGCAGCGATTACTGACGCGAAATCCTCTTTCGCACGGGGAATCCGGTGGCATGGCAGCGGTTCACGTGGCGCAAACGGGCACACAGAAGCATTGCAATAACAAAGCCAGTGTTTGTTTCATTTCTCCCCGAAGCAATAAAGCGCCGCGGCGGTGCGGATGTAGATCCGCCCGTCGGCGATGGCCGGAGTCGCGTAAATCTCCTCGTCCAGGCTGTTAGCGGCCAGCAGTTCTTGATCCCCTCCGGCCTTAAGCACCGCCACCACTCCGCTGTTAGCGGCGATGAACACTTTGCCGTCCGCCGCCACGGGCGAGGCGAAGTAACGATCCGAGCTCGCGCGCAGCCGCGCCTGCTTGTAGACCTCGCCGGTCGCCGGATTGAGCGTGGTCAGCACGCCTCCGTCGTTGATCATGTACAGCACGCCTCGATAAAGCACCAGCGACGGCAATTGTGGAATTGCGCGCTGATATTTCCACTTGACGTTTGTGGTGGTGACGTCGCCGCGGCCACCCGCCTTAATGGCCATCAACGAATTCTCGGCGCCCATTGCGGCCGCGTAAGTCTTCCATTCGTCTGCGTCCAGGACACCGTCGTTGTTCAGGGCGAGGAATTTGAATAAGCTCTTCGTCCGCTGGTCGGGGGCTTCTTCCTTCGAGATTTTCCCATCTTTGTTGGCGTCGTTCTGCTTTAACACGTCTTCGAAAGGCGCGATGGCCACTTGTTTTCCGGGATCGTTCTCGGGCGTGTTGTATCCGTTGATGTAGATCGTTTCTCCATCGACGATCGGCAGGCTCTTCATCTCCGATGCCAGCCCGTGCAGGAACCACACGATCTCGCCCGTCTCGGCAGAGTACGCATCCATTCGGAAGGACGATGGTGCGAGTATCAGCGACCGGCCGCTTGCATCGCGAATCACGCCGGGCGTCGAGTGGCCGCTCAGCGCTTCAGGCCGCGGAGTCTTCCATCGCAGCTTACCGTCCTTCTGTCCGAACGCCGCGATGAAGGAGCCCTTCGATTGGTCGCATACCAGAACTACTTTGTCATCGACAAGCACCGGCGAAACGCCCATGCCGTAAACATTCGTGAACGGTCCGACCGGAGTGCGCCAGCGCTCGTTCCCGTCGAGTCCATACGAGACCAGCCCGTAGTCGCCGAAAAATGCGTAGATGTTCTTGCCATCGGAAACAGGCGTGGGCGAGGCCGGGCTGTTGCGGGTATCAAGCGGCTCCTTCCGGTCGCGGGGGGCTTCGCGCCGCCACAGAATCTGGCCGCTCGAGCGATCGAGAGAGAAAGTCAGCAGGCGATCACCCTGGTATGCGGTGAGAAAGATCCGGCCGCCGGCCAGAATCGGCGACGAATGGCCGGGCGGCAACGCGACCCTCCAGATCAGGTTCTTCTCCGGACCGAACTCGGTGGGCAGACTGCTCGTCTCGCTCACGCCGGCTCCGTTTGGTCCACGGAAACGTGGCCAGTCCGTCGCCGAGCCAGACACCGTAAGCGCGATCACGGCGAGAAAAACTTGTAAACTATTTTTCATAATCTCCCGGCAGGAACATGATGCAGTGACTCCTACTATACAAGACCGAATCGACACGAAATCACCGCGCACCGTCCTCGACGCCTGGACTCGTGAAGTCGTCCAGTGGCACTTTGATCCTGAGACCGGCACCCCGTTCTGGCTCGAGCGCGCCAAGACGCTCGATTTCGATCCTCGCCGCGAGATACAGACGTATGACGATCTCGATCGTTTTGGGTTTTTCCAGGATGAGTGGCTGCGAGGCGGGCCGGTGCGCCGCTGGGTGCCGAAGGCCTACGCCGGCAAGCCGATCTGCACATTTGAAACGGGCGGCAGCACGGGTGTGCCGAAATCGCGGATCAACTACCAGGACTTCCGCATCGATTACGAGCAGTTTTCGAACACTCTTCCCGACGAGTTTTTCCCGCGCGGCGCCGATTGGATCATGGTCGGGCCCAGCGGCCCCCGGCGCCTGCGCCTCGCTGTGGAGCATCTGGCGCAAGTTCGCGGCGGCATCTGTTTTGGTCTCGATCTCGACCCGCGCTGGGTGATCAAGCTGCTCAAGCGCGGCGACGTGCAACAAGCGGAGCTCTATAAGCAGCACGTGGTGGAGCAGGCCCTGACCCTGCTAAAGGCGCACGAGATCAAATGCATGTTCGCCACGCCCAAGCTGTTGGAGGCCATCTGCGAGAGGATCAATCTGAAGAAGGCGGGTATCACCGGCGTCTTCTGCGGGGGCACCGAAATGACACCGCAGTTCCATCGCTTCGCGAAAGAGGAACTGCTCGATGGCATCTACTTCGCTCCCACCTATGGGAACACGCTGATGGGCCTGGCGACCCACAAACCTTTCGATCCGGCCGACAACTACGCGGTCATTTACTATCCGCCCAACCCACGCGCCATGATCGAGGTGGTGGACCCCGACGAGCCGGCGCGCGTAGTCGAATACGGAGAAACCGGTCGCGTTCGGTTGACGACGCTCACAAAAGAGTTTTTCATGCCGCGCTTCCTCGAGCGTGACGAATGCGAGCGCGAGCCTCCTTGCTCGCTTTATCCTTGGGACGGGGTACGGAACGTACGCCCGTACCGCAAGTTCCAGACGACCGTAGTCGAAGGCGTGTATTAGTGCGGCGCGGAAATGACGCTACGCCCGCTGGAATTCGCACAGCTTGAGCGCCTGTGGGATTTCCGGGTTGCGCATGAACCATCGCCACACGTTGCCGCCGCGAAGGTTATCGGCGCTGAGCAGAGTGATGCCAAGATCGATTCCCAGAACATCGGAATCGATCCATCCCGTGGTGGGATTGAAAGCGTCGCAGAATCCGTAACGTCCCCAAATCAGGTCGCCCCAACGCTCCTGCATCGTCTTGAGGGCAGGAACACAAATGTCAGGCGCGAACATCAAGGACCCGCCCGCGGCGCACGGAACCACGGTTCCATCAATCGAGCGGCGGCCATGAGAAGCACCCCAGGCCACGTATCCTCTGGGGCTGTCCGAAGCCGTGATACCCCACACGTTCTCCGAATAGCTTCGCGGAAACTCCTTGGCCAGATCCAGACAGAAAGCGCGATGCGCTCGGGTTGCGATAACAGAATTCTGGAAGTAATCGATGCCCGACGGCGCAGCGTCGCGCATCCCGCGCATGTCGATCCACGCCTGCGGGTATTGCTGCGCGAAGAGCGGCGGAGGACCGTTCACGTACTTATACCGCCCGTAGGTGACTTTGGGCCTCTGCCACGCGTACCATGTTTTGGGCGAGATAGGTTGCGTGCGCGAGCCGATGGCGAGCAGATACAGCAGCGGCAATTCGGAAAAGCGATCCCAGCGGTGTTTTAGGAATCCTGTTTCCGGCGTCCACCCATGCGAAAGCAGATTTGTGTGTCCGCCCAACATCCACGGGAAATCGACGCGTTCGTAAATGGCGGCCGTCAATCGAGAGATTTCCGGATCACGGAAACGCCCGCGCGCCGTGAGCACGCCTGCCAGCAGCAACGCGGTATCAATGGAAGAAAGCTCGCATTTCCAGGCTCGTTCTCCGGTGGATGCGTCCACGAAATGATAGAACCAGCCGTGCTGATGATGGGCGTCGTTTGCGAAAAAGCGGAGCGTCCTCCGTACTCTGTCGGCGGCGTCGGCTTCCCGAATCCACCCCCGCTCCGCCGCGATTGCCAGGCCCGTGAGGCCGAATCCGGTCGCGGCGATGCTCGCTACGTTCGCCCTCGACGCCTGCTGCGCGCGCTCGCCGTCCGTCCGGGAACGATCCAGAATCAGGCCCGTGGCCGGATCGGCATGCTCCCAGAAGAACTGAAACGATCGCACGGAGAGATCTTCGAGGAATCCGTCGTCGTCCCTCTTGAGTAAAGCTTTGGGAATCGGCGCTCCGAGGAGCACCATGATCGCCGTCCTCCGAAGCATCTAATGGGTTACCTCCACCAGTGCGAGTCCGTGTGGTGGAAGCGAGATTCTAACCTGCTCATCTGCGCTGATCCTCCGAGTTTCGGCGGCTGGAAGTTCCGCCGCTTTGCGTAGCCGCTCCTGTTGTTCGCGAGTGGGGAAATCCGGCCGGCCCATGCTCTCCCAATCCGTCAAAGCCGATCCGTGATCCCGATCCACGCGCTCGATCCGGATGCGTCGCGGGCCGTCGATTCCGCGGATCGCCAGGGTGACGTCTTTGGCAGCGCCGCTCTCTTGCGGCGGGGTGTAATTCCACACGGCGATCGCAAGGGATCCGTCCCCGCGGCGTGTGACAATCACAGCGTTCGAGTCCATAGACAGTCTTTCATTGCCCAGCTCGTGAAAGAGCCGGAAGGCGTTGAAAACAGCCTTCGGGATGTGTCCTGCCGCGATGAGCCCGAACCCACCGTAAAAGGGCTGTTTTACAACACCCTGTTCTTCAAATACGTCCGAGAAGCTCCAGTATGCCATACTCGAAGTCAATTTGTCACATTGGCGGATCGTGTTCGCGAGCCACGGACCCATGTAGGGAGAATCAGTGACGCTGACCTCGTTCATGTAACTGGCGTTGAACTCGCTGAAAAAGATTGGAAGATCCGGCCGGGCGGAACGCTTGACCTGATCGTAGACTTTCTTCGCCGCCCTCGCGACCATCTCCGAGCGAGGAATTGTTTCATGCGTGCCGAATACGTCTTCTGCTTTGTCATTCGCGTAGACATGTGTAGAGACAAAGTCGACCGGAACTCGTCCCTCCACACAGTGCTGTATGAACCGGTCGATCCAGGCCGCCTGTGCGGTGGCCGGCCCTCCCACACGCAGGCGGGGGCTTACGCGCTTTATGGCTCGCGCAGCCTGATCGTAAAGCTCCTGGTACGTCCGCTCCTTCGGCTCACCGGACCAGAAATCGATATTCGGCTCGTTCCAGACCTCGAAATACCACTGTGCAACCTCGTCGGCGCCGTATCGATCTACGAGGTGCTTCGCGAATTGGTAGATCAGCTCATGCCATCGTGAGTAGTTCTTCGGCGGAGAGACAATGGGCTTGTACCAGAATGCGTGCGGGCGGTCCGCGGCCGCCAGTTTCCTGGGCATGAAGCTCAGTTCGACGAAGGGGCGCACGTTATTTTCCAGCAGCCCGTCGTAGATCTGGTCGACGTAGGAAAAATTGTAAATAGGCCGGCCTTGCTTGTCCTCGTCATACAGGCCGACCTCGTCGTGAAAAATGGCGTGGAAGCGGACGTATTCGAAATTCGTGATCGACTTAACTGCGCGAAGATCGCGCCGGTAGCTTTCCCGCAGCGAAAGAATGGCGCGGCCCGATCCGAATATCTGCTCCCAGAAGTGCGGAAACGGCTGCCCTGGAGCGCGCGCATCGATGGCGATCGTCTCGGATGCCGGCTGCTGCGTCTGCCCGGGCGCCAGCGCCAGTGCGGGCAGGCATAGTGACGCTGCGCGCAGCCAACGCACAAGCCGCAAGGTCATTTAATAGCCTCCTTTCGTCCGCCGTGACGCGGCCGAACCGGCCCTTGACGATCCGCCAATGCCTTCGCGAGCCACCCGCGGGCAAAGGGATGGAGCGATGAGTGGGCCTCCCAAACCGAACGAGCCCATCGCCTTACCTCATGGCCATGCGATTCGGGCTCGGCCGCTCGCAGTACATCCGCGATGGTGACGTGGCCCCGGAACGCCGGGAGGGCCGGCTTCTCGAGAGCGGGCGCGCCATTCAGCGAACGCAGCAATGCACGGTAAACTTCGCTCTCGCCGTCGAATTCGAACGCGCAGCACAGACCGCCCAGGTGCGCCATCAGGGATTTGGCTGAGATGCAATACTGCTCCGGATGCTGAAGGCTGTATGCATCCACGGCGATCCGATGGAAACGTGCATAACGGTAATCGCCGGCGTCTCGCGCCGTCAGTTCGTGAAAGAGCGTCTGGCACGTGGCTTCTCCGCCGGGAGTTTCCAGCCCGCAACCTGGACAGGTCGCCACGTACGCATTATATGGCTCAGGTCGGAACGGGGTTCGGGTTTGACCCTTACGCTGTCCGCATCATCTCCGATTTGTCCCCGCCGGCAATCGCCGCCTGTGCCGCCGCCAGCCTCGCTATCGGTACCCGATACGGCGAACAGGACACGTAGTTCATCCCGACGCGATAGCAGTACTCGACCGAGCTCGGGTCGCCGCCGTGCTCGCCGCAGATCCCGATCTCAAGATCCGGCCGGGTCTGGCGGCCCAATTCGATCGCCATCTCGATCACTTTGCCGACTCCCTCCTGATCGATCGACATGAACGGATCTGCCTTGAATACCTTCACATTCTCGTACTCCTTCGAGAACTTGGTGTAGTCATCGCGCGAAAGGCCCATCGTGGTCTGGGTGAGATCGTTGGTGCCGAAGCTGAAGAAATCGGCGTGTTCGGCGACCTTGTCCGCCGTAACGGCAGCGCGAGGGATTTCGATCATCGTTCCGACCATATACTCGAGGTCTTTCCGCCCCGCCTTCTCCAGAACCTCGTCCGCGACCCGAACGACGATTTCCTTCTGGTGCTCCAGTTCGCGTGCGCTGCCCACCAGCGGAATCATTACTTCGGGGATCACCTTGACGCCCTTCTTCGCCACCTGCACCACAGCCTCGAAAATCGCGCGCGCTTGCATCTCGGTAATTTCCGGATAGGTGATCCCCAAACGGCAGCCTCGATGGCCGAGCATCGGGTTGAATTCGTGCAATTCCTCGACGCGATGGAGCAGCTCCGGCAGCCGCGTTTTCAGATCGGCCACCTTCATGTTGTACTTCTCCGCCACCTCCTTCTTCATCTTGGTGTTCAGGTAGGGAAGCCGCCCGATATCGACCATCAAGTCCTCCCGCTTGGGCAGGAACTCGTGCAGCGGCGGATCGAGCGTGCGTATGACGACCGGAAAACCATCCATCGCCTGGAACAGCCCTGCAAAATCCTTTCTCTGCATCGGCAGCAGTTTTTGCAGCGCCTTATTGCGGGCCCTTTCGTCGCGGCCGAGGATCATGGCTTGCATATGCGGGATTCGATCCGCGGCGAAGAACATGTGCTCCGTGCGGCACAACCCTATGCCCTCGGCTCCAAACAACCTTGCCGCCTTGGCGTCACGCGGGATATCCGCATTGGCGCGCACCCCGAAGCTGCCGCGGAACTTGTCGGCCCAGCTCATCAGCGTGCCGAAGTAGGACGACGTCGGATCGGGCTCATGCGTGTCCGCTTTCCCAAGGTAAACGTTCGCCGTAGTGCCGTCGATCGAGATCCATTCGCCTTCCTTTACCGTGATCGTCTTACTGCGGCCGGCGGCAACGGTAAACTGTTTTGCACGCTCGCTAATCGCAAGCGAGCTCGCTCCCACGATGCACGGGCGGCCCATCCCGCGCGCCACCACCGCGGCGTGACTCGACTTGCCGCCGACCGCCGTCAGAATTCCCTTGGCGACATCCATCCCGTGAATGTCGTCTGGCGTGGTTTCTTTCCGCACCAGGATGACAGGCCCGGTTTTGCCCATCTCCACCGCATCGTCGGCCGTGAACGCGGCGCGGCCCACGGCGGCGCCCGGCGATGCCGCGATCCCATTTGCGAGAAGCGTCAGCTTCTTTAACGACGCCGCGTCAAAAACCGGATGGAGAAGCTGATCCAGCTGTTGCGGCTGGACGCGCAGCACGGCCTCCTTCTTATCGATCATCCCCTCTTCGGCCATCTCCACTGCGGCCCGCACCGCCGCGGGGCCCGTGCGCTTTCCGTTGCGCGTCTGCAGCATGTACAGCGTGCCCTCTTCGATGGTGAACTCGAAATCCTGCATGTCGCGGTAATGATGTTCGAGTTTCTCCGTGATCCTGCGCAACTCGTGATAAGCCTCCGGCATGATTCGCTCGAGCTCGGAGATCGGCTGGGGCGTGCGAATGCCGGCCACCACGTCTTCGCCTTGTGCGTTGATCAGAAACTCGCCGTAGAAAATCTTTTCACCCGTCGCGGGGTCGCGCGTGAAGCCGACGCCGGTGGCCGAGGTGTCGCCCATATTGCCGAAAACCATCGCCTGAACACTGGCCGCCGTGCCGATGTCGTCGGGAATCTTTTCCATCTTCCTGTAATAGACAGCCTTGGGATTCCACCAGGAGCGGAACACGGCGTCACGCGCCATGGCGAGTTGTTGGCGCGCATCCTGCGGAAATGGCTTCCTCGTCTCGTGCTGGACCAGCTTCTTGTAGTCCGAGATGATCGCCCTCAGGTCGTCGGCGGTCAGTTCGGTATCGAGCTTGACCTTCGCCGCGTGTTTGCGCGAGTCAAAGATGTGATCGAACTTCGCCATATCGATGCCCAGCGCCACCTCGCCGAACATCTGAATAAAGCGCCGGTAAGAATCGTAGGCGAAGCGCGGATTACCGCTGCGCTGCGCCAGGCCCTCCACCGTTTTGTCGTTCAGACCCAGGTTGAGAATCGTGTTCATCATGCCTGGCATCGAGAACTTGGCGCCGGACCGCACGCTCACCAGGAGCGGATTATTCGGATCGCCGAGTTTCTTGCCGATCTGCGCCTCCAGCTTCTCGAGCGCCCTCCACATTTGCTCCTCGATCTCGCTCGGCACTCTGTTGCCGCTCTGGAAATAAATGTTGCAGACTTCCGTTGAAATCGTGAATCCGGGCGGCACTGGAACACCCGCGCGGCTCATCTCGGCCAGGCCCGCGCCTTTGCCCCCGAGGATGTCTTTCATCTTTCCGTCGCCGTCCGCCATTCCACCGCCAAAGCTATAAATATAGGTTTTCATTTCTGGTCTCCTGAAGGCACGATCTCCGAGAAATCGGCGATCGTGGAAAACTCGGTTAACAGATTGTTAAGCAAGGTCAGCCGGTTCGCCCGGATCTTCGGGTCCGGCGCATTCACCAGCACCTTGTCAAAGAACTTATCAACTCTGGGCCGCAGTGAGGCGATGCTTTCGAGCGCGGATCGATAGCTGGCGCCCTGCGCCGCCGCGCGTACGCGTTGATAATCGTGGTACAGATCGCTCTCCGGCCCCTCTTCGAGCAGCGCGGGATCCACCGCGCCCGCGCCATGGAAATCCGCCTGTTTCAGGATGTTCTGAATGCGCTTGAAGCTGGCCGCCAGGGGTTCGAAGTTCTCAGTAGGACGCACCTGCGCGAGCGCCGTCAATCGCGCCTCCACGTCAGCCAGCGTGCCGCAGCCGGACGCCAGGACGGCGTTCACTTCGTCGTACTTGAATCCTCGAACTTCGCGGAAATAATACTCGACTCGTTCGGTCAAGAACTCGCTAAGATCGCCCGAGGCCAAATCACACAGCCTATAATCGAGCCTGGCTTCAACCAGGATCCGAACCACGCCCTGAGCCGACCGCCGCAGCGCAAACGGATCTTTCGAACTCGTCGGCACGAGTCCGATTCCAAAGCAGCCGCGCAATGTATCGAGCTTGTCCGCGAGCGCGACGATCTGTCCTTCGCGTGTGGACGGAATGGAATCCTCCATGCTCACCGGCTTGTAGTGCTCGTAGATCGCCCGCCAAACGGGCTCCGGCTCGTCCTGCGCTTCCGCATACAGCCCGCCGACGATACCCTGGAGATCGGTGAATTCCTTCACCATTTCGGTTGTCAGGTCGCACTTGGAAAGCAGCGCGGCGCGTTGCGCGTGCTCGTTTCCGCCCAGCTCAGTCACCAGCGCCACGATGCGATTCGTCTTCTCGAGATAAGAGCCGAGCTTGGCCTGAAACGTCACGTGCGCCAGATCCTGCACCCGGTCAGCCAGCTTCTTCTTTTGATCGAAGTTCCAGAAAAACCGGGCGTCGTTGAAGCGGGCCCGCAGAACGCGCTCGTTGCCCTGCCGTACCAGACCTTCCGGATCGCCGTTCGTATTCATCACCGAGATGAAATGCGGCGCCAGAGTGTGCGGCGCCGTCTCGACGGAAAAATACTTCTGGTGACGGTGCATCACCGTCGTGAGCACTTCCGCGGGCAGGTCCAGGTATGTGGGATCGAAATCTCCCCGGATCGCGGTCGGGTATTCAGTGATATACGTTAGCGTCTCGAGCAGATCCGGATCGAGTTTCGCCTGGAGCGCGGCGGCATCCTTTTCGATCCTTTGACGGCGCTCGTTTGCAGAGACAATGACGAAATTCTTCCGCAACTCGTTTTCATAGTTTGCGATCGTCACCGGAATCGACGAAGACCCAAGCCGCCTGTGCCCGCGTGTGACGTTGCCGCTCTTGATCCCGGCAATTTCGAAGGGGATTACTTCATCCCCCAGCAGAGCCACGATCCAACGGATGGGCCGGATAAACCGCGGGCCGTCCTTAGTGGTCCAGTACATCGTCTTCGGCCATTGGATTCCGAGGATCGCGCCGGGAAGCCTCTCGCCCAAAATCTCGCGCACCGGCCGCCCTGGAATCCGCTTGTGCAGTTCGTAATAGCCGCCCGCGCGCTGCAAATCAGCCACACTCGCCTGCTGCTTTCTTGCAAAGCCGGCCGCCGCCTCCTCGCCCGCGGAAACGGGCGGCCCCTTGACGACCTGCTCCTGGTCCGGCGTGCGCTGGGGTAACCCGGAAGCCTCGACCACCAGCCTGCGCGGGGTTGCGTCCACTTTCGGCGCCGCGCCGAACAGGTCCATCCGGCGAAGCTGCTCGAGCGCACCCGGAATCATCCAGGATGGAATCTCCTCGGACCCGATCTCGAGCAGAAAATCCAGGCTCATCCAGCCTCCTGCCTGGCACCGTCCTGATCGAGCCAGATCCGTGCCGTTCCCACCGCCAGATCGCGCACGCGCTTGATCACTCCCACGCGCTCGGTCACCGAAATCGCGCCTCGTGAGTCGAGAAGATTAAACAGGTGTGAGCACTTGAGCACTTGCTCGTACGCGGGCAGCACCGGGAACCGGCGCTTATCCGCACACTTGTCGTAGGAGGCGATCAAGCGCCGGCCCTCCGCCTCGTGCTCACCAAACAACCGCCACAGCCGCTCGACGTCAGCCTTCTCGAAGCTATAGACAGAGAATTGAACCTCCTCAGCCAGGCGCACCTCGGAATATTTCACGCCCGGCGCCCAGTCGATGTCGTACACGCTCTCGACGCCCTGCAAGAATGCGGATAGCCGTTCCAGGCCGTACGTCAGTTCCGCCGGCACCAACTCCAGATCAACCCCGCCGCACTGCTGGAAGTAGGTGAACTGGGTGATCTCAAGACCGTCGAGCATCACCTGCCATCCGATGCCCCAAGCGCCCAGAGTCGGCGACTCCCAGTTGTCCTCTTCGAATTTAATGTCGTGCTTTGCAAGGTCGATGCCAACCGCTTCTAAACTTGAGAGATATTGATCCATCACATCTTCGGGCGATGGTTTCAAAATCACCTGTAACTGCTGGTGCTTATACAGACGATTCGGATTGTCGCCGTAGCGCCCGTCGGCCGGGCGGCGGCTGGGCTGCACATAGGCCACCCGATACGGCTTTGGTCCCAGCACACGAAGAAATGTTTCCGGGCACATCGTGCCCGCACCGACCTCGACATCGTACGGCTCCTGAATAATCGTGCCCCGCTCGGCCCAGTAGCGTTTCAGCTTGAAGACGGTATCTTGGAAGGAGTCCATGGGCAACTGCGCTACAGAGCCTCGAGCATGGGAACGGTTAAGAACTTTCTTTCGACGTGTTGCTCCATCGTGCGCACCAGAACGCGCCGCAGGTCGCGTGCAGTCGATTTGGTCCAGGCGCGCGGGGTCAATCCGCCTAACGGTTTCTGAAACATTTCTTCGGCGATCTCGCCGGACTCGCGGCTCACCCTCAATTCGGGGAAGATTCCGGTCAAACGAACCGCCCACAAACTAAAGTAGGCGACGGCGGGCCAAATCTCTCCTCCCGATCTCAGGTTAGCGAGCACCGCCACGAGCAAACGGAAGAACTTCTCATTCGGCTCGTGGGGAGGCAACAACTGCTCGGAGACTTCCGTGAGATAATCCAGCGCCACCCCGCGACTGTACTCAGCCTGCATCCCGAACTGCGACTCGATCAGTTCGCAGCTTGTGAGACTCGCCAACTCTGCGTTCTCGCGCTGAAAATAGGTCATTCGGACGTGGGAGAGCCGCTCAAGACCCGAGCCAAAAGTGTTCTTTGGCCGGCGCGCCCGCCGGGCGACACCACGCAGTTTCCCCAGATCACGAGTGAAGAAGCTCACGATCAAGTCCGATTCCCGGAAGGGGTACGTGCGCAGGACGAACGTCTCGCTGACCCGCGCAGCCATAGGTTCGGCGCAAAATCTTAGAGTAACACGAGGCTGGTTACTTCGGCCCCAAGATACCGAGTTTGGCCAAGTCCGCCCTGAGCGCCGCTTCGCCCCGCGCCCCAACCTCGTAGGCGCTCAGCTTCCCTTCCCGATCGATCAGGACCACCGTGGGGAAGGCGTTCACCGACAGTGTGGACAATAGCTCGCTTGCCGGGTCGACCGGAACGACAGGATACGTGAGCGTGGCGGTCTTCAAAAACTTTTCGATCGCCTCCTTCTTGTCGCCCACGTTCATTCCGAGGACAATCAGCCCCTTGCTGCCGAATTCCCGGTGGATTTTTTCGATGTACGGCAGCTCGCGCTTGCATGGTCCGCACCAGGTTGCCCAGAAATCGAGCAGCACGACTTTCCCGCGCAACGCCGCCAGATTGATCTCCTTACCATCGAGCGCCCTCGCTGCGAAAGCCGGCGCTGCCTTGCCGATCACATCCGGATTCGAGACGCCGGGCAGGGTCCAGTCGGGCGTCTCTCTTGCGCCTTCCGGTGGTTTGAATCCAAATAGCGAATCGGGCAGGTCCGGATCCAGTTTCAGCGAGACGGTCCGCGTCACCTGAGTCATCTCCACTGGAACATCGATCGAGGGCATCTTAAGTCTGGCGCCAAACGAGGTCTGCAGCGTCAGCCGATGCATTTTGGAGATCCAGGTCAGTTGCACGGCGTCCAGAACGGTCATGCCCTGTTCCGGCATTTCGATCTTGTTGTATCGCGTCTCCACGACCCAGGACGGAAAATCTACTCCCTCGATATCGATCGAGTCTTCACCGTTCAGCTTCACCGATTTAATCGATTTGGTGATGTCCGGAAGGCCTTTTAACAATCCGGAATTAGCCACGGCCGCTTCAGGGGTGGCCGCAGCCGGACGCTTGATGTACTGTTTCAGCGGCGCCAGGTACATCCAGGTGTGCTCGCCGTCGCTTACCATCGTCATGCTTGCCACCTGGTTCCGCGACTCGATGCGCATCCGGTCCGGACGCCGCACCGATATCGAGCTGGGCATCTCCATTTTGTTGTTGATGCCGCCTTTCATTTCGATCACGCTCAACGAATCGAGCTGATAGCTCTTGTATTTCCTGATCGCGTCAGCAGTTTGCCGCAGCAAATCGCGTGGTTCGGGCTGCGCCGGTTCCTGGGCCGTCAGGAGCGCCGGTACCAGCAGCAGAGCAAGACGATGCATATTTTCAATGTTAGACGTTACGGATAACGTTGTCGGATATAGGCGAAATGGCAAAGCTCCCAAAATACATCTACTTTGGCGTTTCCAGAACAGCCAATGTTAGCAAGCTCTTACATGGGAGATCGCGGGGTGTAGCACAAGCCCTCCACCGAGCGTCCCATTATAGGAGGTGCGAAATGAAGAAGAGAACGACGTGGGTACCGGTCATTGTAGCGGCTTTGGGCTTTAGCTCGTTACTGGCACCGAGCCCTGCTCGCGCGCAAAGCGACTACCGCGGCGGCTCCTTCGATGTCCGCCAGCACGGCTACGAACACGGCTACCGCGATGGTTATGAATACGGCCTCGATGCTCGCGCGCGCCACGTGGCCCTGGATTATCGCACAGACGCCTATCAGGACGCCGACCGCGGTTATCAGCCCTACTTCGGATCGCGCGACCAATACCGCGAAGGCTATCGCGAGGGCTACCGGAATGGAGCCGAGGACGGCTACGGCGGCGTACGATCCCGCCTGGAGGACGTTTACGGCTGGCGCGACCGCAACTTCGACCCC
>Ga0066709_100001940_pt1 | contig 14460 bp, 11 predicted proteins | sample GraSoiAngelo_158_FD_79665 | JGI IMG/M metagenome (GOLD analysis project Ga0066709, IMG submission 79665) | Grasslands soil microbial communities from the Angelo Coastal Reserve, California, USA - 14_1009_16_30cm | ecosystem: Environmental > Terrestrial > Soil > Grasslands | place: USA...
AGAAGACCTGTTACACCAAGGCGCTGGAACAGGGTGCAGAAATCGTAGTGATGCTCCACCCGGACTACCAATATGATCCGAGCATTGCCAAAGACATCCTGCAACCCATTATTCAGGGAGAAGCGGATGTGGTGTTGGCCTCCCGAATGCTTGGCAGTCCTCTCAAAGGAGGAATGCCTTTATACAAATATGTGGCCAATAAACTTCTAACTGGATTAGAGAATCTCGTTTTGGGTACAAAATTCTCGGAGTTCCACACGGGTTATCGGGCTTACAGTCGCCCGGCTTTGGAAAGTGTTAACTTTGAAGCCAATTCGGAAAATTTCGTCTTTGACAATGAAATCCTGGTCCAGTTTGTGATTAAGAAAATGCGTTTCAAGGAGATACCGGTCTCGACACGTTACTCCTTCGATTCGTCCTCCGTCAGCTTCAGAGCAGGAGTCGTGTATGGATTTTCCATCCTTGGAACGATCGCTAAATACCTACTCTTCAAATGGGGAATCGTCAAATACAAGCAATTCAACTAGAGCGTGGCATGAATCCTGAAACCTGTATGGCATGCGGCTCTTCCAAGTTCTCAATTGATCCGACTAGTTCTGAAAGGTTCTGCCTAGTTCAATGTGCAGGTTGCGGGGTGGGGTTTACAAAGCCTAAACCGACCCGAGAGGACTTAGAGAAACATTATTCTCAAACCTATTATGGTCCCGAAAATGTAAAGTTCCTACCCGTGCTGGAGAAGATAGTCATTTGGATGGCCAAGCGGCGTGCGCGTTGGATTGACAAGCGGATTAGACCCCGCAGCAGAGTTCTAGAAATTGGCTGTGGAAGAGGAGTCCTGCTTGAAGCGCTATCTCACTTAGGGCATGAATGTCATGGAACTGAAAGGTCAGATTTGGCTGCAACTCGTGCTCAAAGGATTGTCGGGATTAAGGTTTATACCGATCCGTTGGAACAGTGCGGGCTTCGCGAAAACTATTTCGACGTCGTAATTCTCTGGCACGTTCTAGAGCACCTGGAGAATCCAGTGCCGACCTTGACTCATATTTCCAATCTCCTAGGGCCACATGGAATTCTCATTATCGAAGTTCCAAACGTGTGGAGTTGGCAAGCCCGCTTGACTGGGAAACATTGGTTTCACTTGGATATTCAAAGACATTTGTATCACTTCACTGCCCAAGGACTAAACAAATTGCTTGAGAGAAACGGTTTCCTTATCATAAAAATCACCACTTTCTCCTGGGAACAATGTCCGTTTGGTGCTTTGCAGAGTTTTCTGAATTGCCTGGGATTGCAGCCTCAAACTTTTTATAAGCTCCTTAAGAGAGAGCTATCTTTGCCCTTTTCCAGCAAGCTCTTCCATTATTCTTTGGCGGGGCTTTCCTTTTTGCCAGCCACTTTATTGGCTGGATTGGAATCGTTGGCGGGAAGAGGCGGAGTGATTAGGGTCATCACGCAAAAGCAATCTGCCCATTGAGTTGAGCGCGACAGTGTACGCGTAAAGGTGACAATGAGTCTGAGATCACATGATGGAAAACTAAAAGTCAATTCAGATCTCTGGTACCTGGGTTTGATCCTGGTTGTGACTTTCTTGTTATACCTAGGCTCTTTGCCCAAGGAATTCACAAACTGGGACGATGGAGAGTATATTACCAGCAACCCACTCATACGCTCATTGTGTTTGCAGAATCTTAATAAAATCGTCACTTAAGCGTACTTTTCATATTACGCTCCGTTGACTCTCATTTCATATGCCTTGGATTATCATTTCTGGAAATTGAGACCTACCTGTTACCACTTTCATAACGTCGCACTGCATCTCGGATGCATTCTGGTTCTATTCCTTTTGTTAAGGCAGCTAGGGCTTCCCCGGGGCGTAATCTTAGGTACAGTCTGTCTATTTGCAATCCATCCAGTAAATGTGGAATCGGTTAGCTGGGCATCTGAAAGAAAAAATTTGCTGGCGACCTTCTTCTTTTTCCTGTCTTTTTACCATTATGTGAAATATACAAGAAACCAGGCCAGTCGAAGCTATTTGGTCTCATTACTATGTTTCTTGCTTTCGCTCCTTTCAAAAGCGAGCACGATTGTGGCTCCCCTAATTTTTCTTGTATATGACTACTGTAGTGGCAACAAAAGAGTCAGAGACCTTCGCTTATACGATAAGCTCCCCTTTGTTGTTTTCGCCGAAATTTTGGCCTTCTTGTCCGTTCACGCTGCTGGGGCAGGAAGCGCTCTGAATTCTTACCACAAAGTGGGACCGCTGCTCAGTTTGGTGGCCAGCGGTCATTTGTTCAAACAATATATCGAGCTTTTGCTTTGGCCGACAACACTGAGCGCCTTGATTTATCCCAGTGTCTTTCCTTCTTTTGGGGACGCTAGAATCTGGGTAGCCTTTTCTTGTTTTCTTCTCGTCACTGCCATTGTCTTTGCTAAATCCAGGGATCTTTTTTTTTGGGTAAGCTTCTTCGTTATCTTTCTTATTCCCGTATTAAACATTGTGCCGTTGCCAATCATGATGGCCAACCGGTACCTCTATATACCTCAACTCGGAGTCTGGGTAGTATTATGTTCGTTTACCCTTAAACTCGTAAGCCGGTTACACTCGTTTAAATTGGTTAAGGGCCTGGCCTGGGGAGGGATCGGCATCTATTTACTATTTCTCAATTATCACACCTTTCAAACCACTAAAGTTTGGAAGAATTCATACACTCTTTGGTCAGACACTATTGAAAAGAACTTTTATGATGGAGTGGCCCACTACAATCTCGGATTGTGGTTTCACAATCAGAAGCTGTCAAACCGTTCCGGTCATGAATACCTCATTTCTTTGTTGATCAACCCAAACTATCACCTCGCTCTTACAGGAATTGGTGGATATTATTTTGAAAAAGGCCGGATAGACCTGGCTCTCAAGAAATTCTATGCCTCAGTAAAAGCTGCGTCAGATTCTCGCAGTACCATTAACAATTTAGGGAAAGTCTTAGCCGAAAAAGGGGACGTGAGAAGAGCACTTTACATGTTTTTTAGGGCGAGCTATATTAATCCAAACAACCTAGGAACCTTTAACAACATAGTGGTGTTGTATCTTCGGGCCAATAGAATTGATGCTGCTCTCGAAAAAGCTCAGGAGATGATTCAGAGATTTCCAGCATCTTCCGACGGCTATTTCAGGCTGGGAATGTGCCTTGAAGCTAAAGGTGACTTATCGGGGGCTTTGAAAGCCTGGGAACAAAGCAGAAAGCGATTGGATTTTGAAAACCCTCTAGGATCTCAAATTGATGCAGCAATGCTTTCCGCACGTCAAAGGCTTTCCGTCCGAGCCAAGTCTTGATCGTCATGGAAGTTGATCCCAGGTACAATTCTTGGCTGTCGCAACATCGTCATCGCGCCGTTATTGGATTAACGCTCATTTCTTTGTCCGTCAATTTACTTTATCCAGGCGAAGTTTTTTACCAGTCGAAGTTTCTGCTCATTCTGGCCTCGCTCCTCGCTTTCGTGGTTACATTCATCCAAGAATGCCGAACCGGAAATCCCCGTCTCTTTAAAGTAATTGCTCTTGCTTTATTTCCTTTGCTGATCATAGCTGTGTCCCTATTGAAAACCATCAACGTTTCCCGAAGTGAAGATGTGTTCTGGCTTTTCTTTTCCTATGCTTTTCTATTCTTGACTTTGCGCTTGTCACGATTCGAACCTTTGACGGTTCTTTCATCAATTCTAGTTATCACCTTGGCAGGTTTCTGTGTTGATGTTTGTTGCCTTTACCAATACTTCTTTGGCTTATCCGATTTGAAAGGCCTTGTGCTTCACTCAACTGGGCTGAACGAAGAATTCAAAACAGGCCTTTTGGCGCGCATCGCAACGAAGAGAGTATTCGCGAATTTTCCTTTGCCCAATACGCTGGCAGGATTTGTTACGATGGTTTTTCCGCTCAACCTGTTTTTGGTTTACTTGGCCATTCACGCTAAAAGCCCTATTGTTTTGGCGTCCGGTAAATTTATTAAGAAACTCCTACAAAGCCCCCTGGCGACTCCATTCTTTTTTCTTCAGCTCAGCGTATCATTGTTGATCTTAGCTCTCACTCAATCTTTTGGTGGCTGGATTTGTTTTCTTGGGTCAATCCTGTTTTTGGGGCTTGTCTCTTACAAGCGTCGTAAGGTACCATTGAAACTTACACTGATGACCCTGTTGGGCCTTTTCCTTATTGGTGCAGGATGGATGGTTTGGCTAACGCACCGGAGAGGTTTTGGCCTTTGGAACCTTCAAGCTCCGGAGAATCCAATTACCTTGAGATGGATCAACTACAGAACGGCTCTACATATCTTTAGCGATTTTCCGTTGGCCGGAGTAGGACTCGGCAATTATGGCAGCATTAATCCGCGTTATCAAAGTTCCCCCAAGAACGTTACTCAGTATGCCCACAACACCCCGCTACAACTACTTTCGGAATGTGGAATTTTGTTCTTCGTTTTACTGATCTTTTTTTCTGTGGCCATAATCAAGTATTGGCGCTGGTTGCACTCGAGCGTCTTACCAGAAACCTCGCTTTACGGCTTTCTTCGAATCAGCTTATTTGCGTCTCTATGGGCATGGTTGATTCACAATTCTATTGATATCGACCTTTACTTTCCAAGTTTGGGGGCCTTGGGAGTTTTCCTGCTGGGGCTATGGGTAAATTTGCAGGATAGACACGGCATCCCAAGAGCCAAGGAGGATCCGGAGAAACTGCCAGCACCTGACCCTTGTCTCAATGAAATTCTAGCTAAGGGTGACCCCCAAGATCGCCCACTTAATTTGGAAGGCTTGCAAAGCCTTGACACCAGAACCCCAGCGGGCTTGTTGCAACCTAGGCGCAATTTCTGTGCCGTGGCTGCCTTGTGCACAATGCTCTTAATTGGCTTTTGCGTTCTAAGATCTTACGCGGCCCAAGCGTTGTATTCATTGGCAATTGACCATGCTGAGGCCAACGACCTTACACAAGCAGAAGGGTTTGTTACCAAAGCCGTAGCCATTAAGGGAAACGACGCGGGTATGCTGATTCTTAAAGCAAGACTTAGATATATAAATTCAGCCAAGAAGGGAGTGGCGGCGTTTGCCGACTTGACCTCTCTGAAGGAAGCATATGAAAAAGCTACCACCCTGGAGCCCTACAATGCCAGGTATCATTATGAGCTAAGTCGTGTTCTCTATGCCCTGGGAGTCGTTAAAATGGCATCTCTATTTAGAAACAGAGCTGTGGAACTTTTCCCCTCCCAACCAACATTTAAAAACAATTTGAAATTTGCTGAGAAGCCTGAACAAAAAATGTGAGCCGGGAACGACACCGTGGGAACGATACTTTCTGTTAATCGACTCTTTTCGTCAGCATTTCCATTCCAAGCCAATCCTTCTAACGAGGCTTCCAATCTACTTATGAATTGTAATTTCAACAGGATAAGGCAATTCGGGCACAAATCTCGATTGAGAGTCAGCACTTCGGAACTGAATATGCTTTGGATAATCTAATAACAAGCCTTTTTGGGAGAATGGGCCCGAAGCTGAGAAAAGGGGCCTTCAAAGAATAAACACAATAAACATCATTTAAAAAAAGGAGAAAGTTTAATGAAAAAAAGTAAGAAGAAGAATAAGGGCTTCTCATTGATTGAGCTGCTGATTGTGGTAGCCATTATCCTGATTATTGCTGCTATCGCAATCCCGAACTTGTTGAGGGCTCGTCGTTCAGCTAACGAAGGGTCTGCCACGGCTTCCATGAGAACGATAGGCAGCGGCGAACTGCTCTACAACTCGACTAACGGCGCCTTCGGTACGTTGGCTCAACTCTCTTCCGACAGCATCATCGACAACGTGTTAGGTTCAGGGACAAAAAGCGGATATGTTTTTGCTGCCACGCCTGATGCAACGTCCCCAGCTCTCCAGTTTACAGTCGAAGGCACTCCTTCAGTCTCCACTGGGGCAACACAAACCGGTGCACGGTTCTATTTTGTCAACGAGTCTCAGGTCGTTCGTTTCAATTTAGGCGGCGCCGCCACTTCTGGGTCATCTGCTATTGGCAACTAACCAATGTTATTTTGTTTTCAATCAGGGTGGGGATTTTTTCCCCACCCTTTTTTAGTTAGTCTCGTCTTTTCACTCTAACAATTCAGCGATAGAAACAAATCCTTGTAAGTTCAGGTGACATTCAGTGTCACTTTGGCGCTTCCTTGAAGAGGATTAAAGTTTGTCGGATCGAGAACCGATAGTCTGTAAGCACTTAGATTTCAATTGAATAAGGGTGTCCTAAAGCATTTCTCGGAGTAAGTCTGAAAAGTTCGGAAATAAATATGCTCTAGGATGTAACGAATTTGGCAATAGGATCTAGACAAACGTAGAGAAAGAAAATTATTCGAGCTGAGGCAATTGAAAATGAGTTCTGCACAATCCAAGAGCAATTCAAAATTAATCGGTCGAAAAGACCGTGGTTTTTCTCTGATTGAGCTTCTAATCGTTCTGGCGATCCTTTTGATCGTGGCTACACTAGCGGTTCCCAATTATTTGGCCGCTCGCGCCAGAGCCAATGAAGCTTCAGCCGCCACGTCTGTAAGGGCAATTATCACCGCTGAGAATCTTTATAGAAACACATTTAGCGTCTTTACAGATTTACCGAGTCTAGGGAGTGAATACTTAACGGATAACATGTTGGCGGTTGGTACCAAGAGCGGCTATGTCTTCAGTTCAACTCCTGGATCTTCCCCCGCTCTGGAATTCGCTGTGGATGCCACTCCCGTTTTGTCCGTCGGCTCCTCTGCAACTGGCCAGAGAAACTACTATGGAGATGAGACGGCGGTGATACGTTTCAGTCTAACTGGAGCAGCCGATTCCACCAGTTCACCCATTCAATAAGGTTTTTGAATCTCGAAAGGGTTCAAAGCAGTCAAATTCAACACCAATAAAAACAAAAAAGGAGAAACCAATGAAGAAAAGTAAAAAGAAGAATAAAGGATTTTCATTGATTGAGCTATTAATTGTCGTGGCGATCATTCTAATCATTGCTGCGATTGCTATTCCGAATTTGCTGAGAGCTCGTCGCTCTGCCAATGAAGGTTCTGCCACAGCTTCAATGAGAACGGTCGGGAGTGGAGAATTACTCTACAACTCCACCAATGGCGCCTTTGGTACACTGGCTCAGCTTTCTTCCGACAGCATTATTGACAACATTCTAGGTAGCGGCACAAAGAGCGGTTATGTGTTTGCGGCCACTCCTGATGCCACTTCGCCAGCGTTACAATTCACAGCCACAGGAACACCTCAGGTCTCTACTGGGGCTACTCAGACGGGTGCGCGCTTTTATTTCGTCAATGAGATGCAGGTAGTACGCTTCAATCTGGGTGGCGCTGCCACTTCCGGATCATCGGCCATTGGCAACTAATTCCAGCCTAATAGAATGGGTGGAGTCACAATTTCCACCCATTTTATCTCTTCCCTCTTTTCAATCGGTTTCCGATCAGGTATAAACAAAGGACTTTCTTCGAAGTTCCTATGTGATTTATGTCTGTCGTTGTCTCCACCGAAAATCTGAGCAAAGCATACAAAGCTGGCTTTTGGAAAACTAAGACCATCTCTGCTCTCGACCGCTTGAATCTAGAAGTCCGGGAGAATGAAATTTTTGGTTACCTCGGACCCAACGGAGCAGGCAAATCAACGACGTTGAAATTGTTGATGTCTCTGATTCATCCGAGCTCGGGAAAGGCGGAGATTCTGGGCAAACCAGTCGCTGATCTCTCTATTCGCCGGCACATCGGATATCTGCCTGAAAACCCCTACTTTTACGAGTATCTTTCGGCTGAAGAATTTCTCTCCTATTATGCCAGTCTATTTGACTTCTCCCTTGCTGAAATTAGGACCAAAGTAGAGTACTTTCTAAAACTAACAGACATCTCTCATGCCAGAAAGCTTCAACTGCATAAGTTTTCCAAGGGGATGCTGCAAAGGGTCGGTATCGCCCAGGCATTAATTAATGATCCTAAAATTGTTTTTCTGGATGAGCCAATGTCAGGGTTGGACCCCATTGGTCGTCGCGAGGTGAGAGATCTCATTCTTCTGCTGAAGAAGGAGGGAAAAACGGTCTTCTTCTCCACCCATATCTTAAATGATGTTGAAGTATTATGTGATAAAGTGGCCGTGCTTAACCGCGGAAAGTTGATCGGCTCAGGTCACTTGACTGATCTAATCTCCCAGGAAGTCAGTCATATCGAAATAGTGGTTTCCAATATTAATTTCGAAACAGTCAGTCAAGCAGTCGGCTCCTCCGCCAAAATCAGCCATAGCGGAATGACACTCCGTTTGGAGCTGCGGGCTGATACACCCCTTGCTCCGTTAGTAACACGGATTGAAAACGCGGCCGGGAAAGTACTGGCAATAAATCCAGTACGGCAAACCATGGAGGATTATTTCTTCAAACTCATCAACCGCGACGCCATCCCAGAAGGCAAGCCCTCAATCGTATCAACAAACAATTCATGATTGTAATTCCAATTGCCAAAAACACTTTCAAAGAGTGCGTCCGTGACAAGCTTCTCTATAATCTGGTTATTTTCGGGGTGCTTATCATAGCCAGTTCCCTAGTATTGAGCAGCATTACGATTGGTGAAGTCAAACAAATTATAGTTAACTTAGGGCTCAGCACGCTTTCCGTGTTTGGGACCCTGATTGCCATATTCATTGGAATTCAACTGGTGTTTAAAGAGATAGACAAGAAGACAATTTATAGTTTGTTGGCCAAGCCGGTAGCCCGTCATGAATTCATCTTAGGAAAATACTTTGGACTCACGTTGACATTGCTTGTCAACATTTTGGTGATGTTATTAGGGATTTATATTTCTATTTTTTATCTGCGACATTCCTTTCAGTTGGCAGATCTGCAAATTCTGTTGGCAGCAATGCTGATACTAATCGAGCTGATGCTGGTGATTGCGATTGCCTTATTTTTTTCCACGTTTTCGACACCTGTATTTTCTGCTTTATTTGCCTTCTGCCTTTATGTCATTGGTCACTTTAGCTCGGATATTCGACAGTACGGCCTTTCGAGTGATTCCTTTGCGATCAAGATCCTATCTGGCTGCCTTTATTACCTTCTTCCCAATTTCCAGAACTTCGAGATCATTTCGCAAACAGCCCACGGCCAATTTTTGGCAACCCGGCTTTACCTGCTGTCTGTACTTTACGGACTAGTCTACTCGGCAGGGTTAGTCTTGCTGGCCATCCTGGTTTTCCAGCGAAGAAATTTCAAATGAATCATCTGTTCAAGATCTGCTTGCTAGCAGTCTGTCTGGGGATTTACTGGATCCAGTCCGCGATCGATCAAAAGATCGGCCTCTTCTGCTCCACTGAAGAAGTGCTGTACCTTCCCTCAGCAAATGTGATTAAGAAGCTTTCGTTGGGGCACAATGGCCTATTGGCAGATATCTATTGGATGAGAGCAGTCCAATATTACGGTGGGAAAAGGCTTAAGAATGAAAGGCATTTTGATCTGTTGGAACAGCTAATTGAGATTGCCACCACCCTCGATCCCAAGCTACTTCATGCCTATCGTTTCGGTTCCGTTTTCCTAGCCGAGAATGAACCTATAGGCGCCAACCAACCGGAAGAGGCTATCGCTCTTTTAAGGAAGGGAATTGAACACAATCCAGAAGAATGGCAATTACACAGGGACGTCGGTTTCATTTATTATTGGTTTCTTAACGACTACAAGAAGGCTGCAGAGGCATTCTTGGAGGGAAGCAAGAATCCCAGGGCAGCTATTTGGATGAAAACCTTTGCCGCAGAACTCTTGGCTAAAGGTGGAAGTCGACAAACGGCTAGATTCCTCTGGCAGGAGGTCTACCAAACCTCTGAAAACCAGCAGATGAAGGATAATGCCAGGGAACATTTGATGAGGCTCACTGCTGAGGAACAGATCGAAACCTTGCAAGTCCTGATCGAAAAGGTGCAGCCCAGGATTGGACGAAAGATATCCTCCTTGGATGAATTGGTGGGTTTAGGATTCTTCAAGAAACGTCCCGTTGACCCTAAGGGCTTCGCGTACATTCTGAATTCGACCACTGGAAAAGTTGGTCTGTCACCAGCCAGTACCATACGGCGCTATTGAGCCCTGCCTGCCCTTACTGTGAACGCTTACCTCATATGGGCAAATGTCGTGGCCACCTCATGCCTATTGCAGAACGCCATCTCGAATCTCGTACACATAGTAAGCGTGTCCCACAATCGTCTTAGGAGGCGTGTGGCTGATCCAGTTCTCCGGCCCACTACCATAAAGTGAATTCATGATTGCTCTGGCCCGGGCAACGCAGTGGGCACTCATGAATATCGTCCCTTTCGGTGGAGGAGATAGGATAGAGAAATCGTCAAAGCGGCGACCGGTAATTCCGTAATATTTTGGAATTCCGCTACCAAAGTAACAAAGTCGATAATCTTTGGCTGGATTTTTCTGAAGATAGTTCCTCAGTTGAATAAGGCCTTGCCCCCAATCCACGTTGGAATCATCGAGCCATTCCGGTCCCTTGCGAGAACCGCCGGCTATTTGGTTGAAGTAAGACAAATGGTCCGGATATATGGCCACAAACTCAATTAAATACCATCCCAATAGAATGGCCACGACAGCTCTCATGCCGCGCCTTGCAGCAACGAACCTCGTGGCAACTCGAGCAGTGAATATGAAAATGAATGGGAAACATGGGATCAAATATCTCACTCCCAGGTTGTCAGCACCCAGTGAATAGCCAATGAAGAAGCTAATGGCAGGAACTACCAAAAAAGCCTCATCGAGCCAGAACGCACGAGTGCCACGGAAGAACAGGAGTATAGCGGCAGCTAGGAGAAGAAGAGAAGGTATTGGCGTCTTTACAAGCCATGCTATTAAGAAGTATGTTCTCCAACCGCCCGGCTTCAGCTCGCCCATAAGGTAATAGAGAAAGTTAGGATCATGGTCCCGGTTCACCGCCTTCAAACCTTTGAGGTAAATGAGGGGATCGGTGGGGAAAACGTAAAGGAGCCAGAGAACCGGCAGTGCTAGTGACATCATCAAACCAGTCGCAGCTAAGGCGGAAATCATTCGTTTAGAGCGACTCCGTTCTCTTAGAAGGTTGGTGAGCTTTACCGTTCTTTCTGTTGAAACCAAACCCCTATTAATCACCGTGTTGCCGATCGCGTCGGAACCTTGTTTCCAAGCAGCCACAATTACCAAAACAACCATCATTGGAATAAGCATTACTGCGGAAAACTTGGCTCCCAAGGCGAGCCCCAGAGAGAGACCTGACAGGACAAGTCCCTTTGGAGAAGGATTCTCCAAGTATCGCCGCAGAAGAAATAGGAAAAGTGTGGCGAAGAAGGCGAAGCCGACGTCGGTCGCCACCAGTTGGGCACGGGCGCTAATGGTCGGGTCAAAGGAGTAAAGGAAAAGCGCTAAAAGGCTTGCACGTTGGCCCCAGAGCCGCCCGCTCCAGACACTCACCAGGATGGCCAAACTGAGAGATAGAAGAAGTGCTGGGACCCTTCCCCAGAACAAAATTCTGTCCGCATCGTGATCTCGATAAAGAAAGTCCCTTCCATAATTCCATTCATAAGCTGGATCCGTATTGATTCCCCGTAGGCTCTTCCGGTCCACTAACAGCTTGAGATCCAAGAAAAGGAGGGGGAAGGCACAGATCTCTTTGATTAAAGGCGGGTGCTTCTGATTCAGTTTGATGATGCCTGTAGTAAGGTAGGTGTATCCCGCAGGCAGGTGAGCTACTTCATCATAGGTAGCTGACTTGTCTTTCATTATCAGGACAGGCACCAGGAATGTCGACACAAGGAGGACGCCCCGGACAGCCCAGCCAATACTGGACAGGCCAGAAGATTCGGAATTGATCATCTAGGGGGACCTCTGCGCAAAAGTGCGGCTGAACAACAAGCAGGCAATCCAGGCTAAACCTGTAAACGAGCTTATGTAGAGGCCGTAACTAAAAGTTCTTGGGGCATAACTGAAAATGATCTTATGATTCCCCGCAGACAACTCCACTCCGCGAAAAGCTCCTTGGAAACAACTAATTTCAGCCAGCTGTCCGTCCACGGATGCGCGCCAGCCAGGGTAATAACTGTCGAGCAGAACCAAGAAACTATTCCGATCTGCTCTGGTTTCAATCTCAACCAGGTTCGGCGAATAACTGGAGATTTCAATTTCGGAGCCCACAATTTTTTGATCATCAGGAACATGAATCAGTTCATGGTTTCTACCCTCTGTTGGAGCCAACGGCTCTCTAATGTTTGGCCGATCTGCAAATCTCTTTTGCCCTACTTGATTGGAATACATCAGATAGGCTCGGGGTAATCTATTCGCTAAGCGATAAATGCGAAGGGGCTGATTACTGTTCACCTGGAACAGAGCCTCCAGGGAAAGAAGCGAACTGCTGACTTCCTTCGCGGAAAGGATAAAACCGACGTTCAGCCCGGCTAAAATCCTCAGCCTATCATCCAAGGTTTGGGCCATTGCCAGTTCCTGTCTTACCTTCTGACTGGAGAGTGTTTCCAGCCTGTCAATGGGATCAAAAACAGAATACTGAATGTGATCTTTGGCGGCTAAAAACTGGAATAACGTTAACTTTCGATAAAGGGCTATCCACACTACTGAATCCGTTTGGCCCAAGATCGCACTGTTTCTATCTATCTGTCCTTGCTCAAGAGCATAAATCCGACTTAGTCCTTCTCTTTGCGTCTTGCGATTGATGAACAAGGCGGCAGGAGCTGGTTCATAAAGATCCGCCTGAATTAAGGGATTGATCCAAAAATTATTGATAAAGAGATCAAACAGAATCAGGCTGACAACAGCCCCCCGAACGATATTCAACCTGATCCGCTTCCAACGAATCAACAACACAAAGAGCAGGAAGGCTCCCAAGTGGATTTGAATGTTTCTTAGGGATCCGGAGATGATGGACCGGCTAATATTCAGTGTCTGGCCTTGGTAGTGAAAAGAAAGATGATTGGCTTCGCCCACTCCCGCATTCATCTTGCTTAGAGCTCTCTCGGAAGACAGAGCTGTCGAAAGCAAAAAAAGTGCTGCGACCGAGAACAGAAACAGAACAATCCCCCAGTAAGTTGTTCTAGATTTGAAACAATACTGATCTCTTAGTTCTTCAATCCTGTCCAAGCCTAAGCCAGCTAATAATGCAAAACAGAAGTTGGCTACAAACATGAATTTTACGGGATAGCGTCCATATCGAAAGATCGGACAATATCGGAACAGCCAGGAATAAAACGGGCTGTATTTTCCCAGTGCCAGCAATATTGAGAGGACGCAGACGCCTAAAAGCAAGTTTACCATCCAGCGTTTCTTTGAAAAAAGTCCTCCCCAGAGCCCTAGCAGCAAAGGAAAGAAGCCGAGGTATCCCGACAGCAGATAGGGTTCGCGATTGTCAAAAAAGAGATTTCCCCAGGGTGGGGGTTCAGCCAACCGAAAATACTCGCCAAAGAGTCTCGGGAAAATCACCTGTAAGAGACACACCGGATGAAAGGACCAGAAGGATACGACATCGAACCCCATACCTCCCTTCCGGCCCGAATGTTGCATCAGTTCCAGAGCCGGAAAAATCTGAACACTGGCCAAAAGCAAACCTGAGACCACAATGGTTAAAACCAAAGTAGCTGCCTTAGCCAATGAGCACTTTGGCGGTGGAGAGAAGAACACAATCGCACCCAAGAATGGAATCAAGAATAACGCGACTGCGATTGAGGAGAGCGGTTCGAGCAGAAGGAAAAAGATTCCAAAAAGAAAACTGGCGCAAGCGGCTCTGAATAACGAGAAACTTCGCAAAGTTTTAATCAAGCCCAAGGCCAGTACAGGGAGAAATGCAACCACCGGGAGAATATTAAACAAATTGACGAAGGATAGCGTGATGCCACTGAAATTGTAAATTCCAGCAGACAAGAAAGCTGAGTGACGTGATAAACCCAAGGTGCGCCCCAAACAAAAGGACGCAATTCCGGCCAGCAGACAATGAAGGACAAAATGAAGATCGAAAGCAATCTGAAAGGGTAACAGCTGAAACAGAATCTGGGTCGGGTAAAGAGCCATTGTGTTGGGATTGGCAAGCAAGGGCTGACCTAATTGAATGTAGGGATTCCAGAGAGGCCACTGCCACTGGGTGAAAGCTTCCGTCACGAGTCTCTTTAAGGGGTAATGGAAAAATGAGACATCTCTGACGAAGAAAGTCTTGTCAGTAAACAGAGCATCGCCAAAAAAAATCAAATTTAGGAGGACAAGCACAGTGATCCAGGGAGCATCGTTCTGTGCAATCGAACGGAGGTGATGGACAAGGCGTTGAGCCGCAGTAACGTCCACGCTATTAGACGCAGGCTTCAGCTGAAATGCCTGCGCTCTAAAGTCAGAAACCATGCTTTCTAGATCGACACTCAGGGGAAGCTGGGTTTACGTTGGTGTCAGCAAAAAAA
>Ga0066709_100001941_pt1 | contig 14460 bp, 13 predicted proteins | sample GraSoiAngelo_158_FD_79665 | JGI IMG/M metagenome (GOLD analysis project Ga0066709, IMG submission 79665) | Grasslands soil microbial communities from the Angelo Coastal Reserve, California, USA - 14_1009_16_30cm | ecosystem: Environmental > Terrestrial > Soil > Grasslands | place: USA...
AGCTCGGAGTTCCCGGGGAAGATCGGGACAAGGTCTACAACCGGCTCCACGACCCGAGCGATTTCTCGGGGAAGCAGGCGCTGGTGGTGGGAGGCGGAGACACCGCGCTCGAGACCGCGATCGGGCTCGCGCAGGCGGGGGCGCACGTCAGGCTGTCGTACCGGAAGGCCCAATTCTCGCGGCCCAAGCCGGAGAACGTCGAGAAGCTCGAGATGCTCCGGCGCGATCCGATGGCGAACGTTTCGGTGGAGCGTCCGACATCCGAGCGCGTCACCACCGCCTCCGGCCCGTTCGCGACCGGCCCGCACCCACCGGGCAGCGTGACACTGCACCTCGAGACCCAAATCCAGGAGATCGGCGAGCGGGACGTGACAATAGCGGGGCCCGGGGGAGCCGTCGAGACGATCCCCAACGACGTGGTCTTCGTCATGATCGGGCGGGAGGCGCCTCTAGATTTCTTCCGCCGCTCCCGGATGCGGATCACCGGCGAGATGCGCCCCGCGCGCTGGGCCGCGATGGCCCTCTTCATCGCCTTCTGCGGCTGGCTCTACAACTGGAAGTCGGGCGGCTCGATGTCGAATCTCTTTGCCGCCCACCACTGGTTTCCGTTCAACCTTCCCGACCTTCTCCGCGCCGCTGGGGGCGAGATCGCGGCCGCCGCCGCGGATCCCAACACCCTGCTTGGAACCCTCGCGATCAGTGCCTCCGGGCCGGCCTTCTGGTATACGGTCGCCTACTCCCTCGTCGTCGTGATCTTCGGCATCCGGAGGATCCGCCGCCGGAAGACACCCTATATCACGGCGCAGACCTTGACCTTGATGGCGGTGCAGGTGTTTCCCCTCTTCCTTCTTCCCGAGGTGATTCTTCCCCTGCTCGGCCACAACGGCCTTCTCCCGCGCGGCCTACTCGACGCGCTCTTTCCGGTCGTGACCTATGGACACGGCCGGGAATATTGGCGCGCCTACGGGCTGATCCTCGCGTGGCCGCTCAACGTCTACAACATCTTCACCCACGAGCCGCTCTGGTGGTGGATCGGGATCGGCTTCATCCAGACCTGCGTCCTGATCCCGCTCGGGATCTATTTCTTTGGGAAGGGCTTCTACTGCGGGTGGATCTGTTCCTGCGGCGCCCTGGCGGAGACGCTCGGGGACACCCACCGGCAGAAGATGCCGCACGGGCCGCGCTGGAACCGGTTCAACATGGCGGGGCAGGTCGTGCTCGCCGCGGCGGTGGCGCTTCTCATCATCCGGATCATCGGGTGGGTTCTTCCCGACGGTAACTGGGCCGACCGGATCTTCGATCCGGTCCTCAAGACGCACTACAAATGGATCGTCGACGTCTTCCTCGCGGGCGTCGTCGGCTACGGCGTCTACTTCTGGTACTCGGGGCGTTTCTGGTGCCGCTTCCTCTGCCCGCTCGCGGCCCTCATGCACATCTACGCGCGGTTCAGCCGCTTCGCGATCCTGGCGGAGAAGAAGAAGTGCATCTCCTGCAATGTCTGCACGTCGGTCTGCCACCAGGGGATCGACGTCATGAGCTTCGCGAACAAAGGCGTGCCGATGACCGATCCCGAGTGCGTCCGCTGCTCCGCCTGCGTCCAGAGCTGCCCGACCGGGGTCCTCGCGTTCGGCCAGATCGATCGGACGGGACGAACGATCAAGCTCGATCTCCTGGCCGCGTCGCCGGTGCGGATGCGCGAGGAAAGCGCGTCGTGACGGTCCGATGAGCCCGGCCGAGATCCCGCTCGAGGAGACGCTGGCCTTTCTCACTCGCGCGCTCCCGCCGCCCCCGCTTCGGATCCTGGAAGCCGGCGCGGGCGAGGGAGCGGTCGCGTTGGCCATCGCCGCGCGCGGCTATGAGGTCACCGCGCTGGACGAAGCCGGCGGCCGCCCAACAGCTCCGGGCGCCGAGCGGATCCGCTGGGTCGAGGCCGACTTCCTCTACTACGACGAGGCGGCGACCTTCGACGCGGTGCTCTTCACGCACTCGCTCCACCACATGGCGCCGGTCGAGGGCGCGCTGGATCGGGCTCGGGCGCTCCTCAAGCCGTCGGGCCTCATGATCGCGGACGAGCACGCATACGACCGCGTGAATCTCCCGACCGCGCGCTGGTATTACGACCTGGAATCGGTGCTCACGGCCGCGGGAATGCTTCCGCCGGCGGAAAACGCAACGGAGGAGGGAAACCCTCTCGGGCGTTGGAGGAAGGAGCACGCGCACGATCCGCCGCTCCAGACGGGGCACGCGATGCTTGCGGCGGCACGAGAGCGCTTCGAGCTGACGTCCGTGGAAGAGGCGCCGTACCTCTATCGCAGCTTGGCCGGGCGTCTCACGGAAGGGGACCGGGGCGTCCGGGTGGCGCGGCGCATCCTCGAGCTGGAGAGTCGCCTGGTTCGCGAGCGAGACCTGACCGCGGCGGGGCTCCGGATGATCGGGAAGAAAGAGGGCTAATCCAGGCGGAGCTGACCCTCGAGCACGGTCACCGCCACGCCGCCGACCCGCACGCCGGTGATCCGCTCCGGCGTCCCCGTCACCTCGAGCTCAGGCCGCCCGGGCTTGCCCATCGCGTCTCCCTGCTCGACACGGCCGCGGACCGTGCCGCCGCCCGGCGGAAGCACCAGGATTCCGTGGCGCGCGAGGTACTCGGCGAGCGGCCCGCTGGCCGAGCCCGTGACCGGATCCTCACGAACTCCGAACGACGGCGCGAAGTAGCGCCCGTGGGCGAGGCTTCCCGGCTCGATGACGTCGCGCGTGAACGCGTAGAAGCCCCGCACCTCGTGCCGGTCTCCCTCGGTCGCGAGCGCGTCCCACTGCGGCGTGAGGCTCCAGAGATCGGAGCGCCGCTTGATCGGGACGTAGAGGTGCCGCCCTGCGCGCTCGATAGGAAGCCCCTGATCGCGCATGCCGAGGGTGCCGCCCAGAAGCCCCATGAGCGTGGCGCCCGCGATCGGACCCGGCTCGAAGGGATGCCGCGGGGTGGCCATCCAGACGCGGCATCCTCCTCCGGAGTCGCGCTCGATCTCGATCTCGAGCTTCCCGGCCGGGCAGTCGAGCGTGTGCCGTCCCGGCACCGTGAGCGCGCCGGTCTCGGCGAGCCAGTGGAACGTCGCGACCGTGGCGTGGCCGCAGAAGGCGATCTCGGCCGCCGGCGTGAAGTAGCGGAGCCGAACGGCGGCGCCCTCCGGTGGCGGCAGCACGAAGGCGGTCTCCGCGGCGGCAATCGCCGTGGCGGCCCGCTGCATCGCCTTCTCCACCAGCGGTGCCGCGTCCGGGATGATCCCGGCGCGATTTCCCGCGCCGGGCGCGCTCGTGAACGCGTCCACGATTATCGCGCGCACGCTTCACCCGTCCGCCGCGCAATCTCGACCAGCGCGTCGACGTCCGCCTCGGTGGTGTCGTCGTGGAGCACGCAGGCCCGGAGCGCGAACCGGCCGCCGATCGTCGTGCCCGAGACGAACGCCTCGCCTCCCGCCTGTATGCGCTCCATCACGGACTTGTTGAGCTCGTTCAAGCGTTCATCCTTTCCACGCAGCGACGGCGGCGCGTACCGGAAGCAGACGATCGAGAGCGGCCCGTCGGCGAGGCGCTCGAAATCGGAGGCTTCGTCGATCCGCGAGGCAAGCCTCCGGGCGAGCGCAACGTGCCGCTCGACCCGCGCCACGACCCCATCGCGGCCCAGCGAGTGGATCGTCATCCAGAGCTTGAGCGCGCGGAATCCGCGGGTTTGCTGCGGACCGTATTCCGAGAACCAGGGGAGACCGCCGAATCCCTTGCCCTCTTCGGTGCGCAGGTAGGGCGGGACCAGGCTGAACGTATCGCGGAGCAGCGAGCCGTCGCGCACGATCGCGCAGCCGCATTCGATCGGGACCGAGAGCCACTTGTGGGGATCGAGGGCGAGGGAGTCGGCGCGCTCCATTCCGTCGTAGAGGCGGGCGAGCGCCGGCGAGGCCGCCCCGAAAGCGCCGTAGGCGCCGTCGACGTGAAGCCAGAGGCTCTCCTTGGCGCAGACGTCGGCGATCTCGGCCAAGGGATCGATCGCGCCCAAGTTCACCGTGCCCGCGCTCGCCGCGACGCAGAAAGGGCGAAGGCCGTTCCCGCGATCCGCCGCGATCGCGGCGCGAAGCGAGGTCACGTTCATGCGGAGCCCCGCGTCCGTCGGGACCGTGCGAACGGAAGCCGCGCCGAGGCCGAGGATCTCCGCCGCCTTTCGCAGGGCGGAATGGCCCTCGTCGGTGAGATAGAGGATGAGGCGCGGCCGGCCGCCCTGGAGCCCTTCTTCCCGCACGTTCCATCCGTCCGCGAGCGCCGCCTTGTGCCGCGCGCCGGCCAGCCCGACGAGGCTCGCGACCGAGCCGCCGCTCGTCAGGAGCCCCATGCTTCCGGCGACGGGGAACCCGACCAGCTCCATCAGCCAGCGCACGACCCCGCGCTCCAGGTAGACCGCCGCGTGGTCGCCCCCCGCGACGCTCGGGTTCAACGCCGCGGCCAGGAGCTCCGCCGCGACGCCCGCGGGCGCGGGCGGCGAGTTCACCCAGCCGAAGAAGCGCGGATGACCGTTTCCCATCGGGTGGGAGAGGATTTTTTCGCGGGCGAATTCCAGCGCCGCCTCGAGAGGCTGGCCCCGCTCCGGCAGCCGGATGTCGAGGAGCGCGCCGCGCTCCTCAGGCGACATCGGGCGGTATACAGGGCCGCGGGCCACGCCCTCCATGATGTCCGCCGCGAGATCGGCCGCGCGATGCGCGAGGGCGCGGAAGCCTTCGAGGTCGAGCATGAGCGCGCGGCGGGCCTACGCCTCCTTGGCGGGCCTACGCCTCCTTATAGAGCGAGGCACCAACCGTGGTCGCGATGATCGACTCGAAGAAGGACGTCGCGAGCGGGACGGACGTGAGCTTGGTAGGCCAGAGGGCCATGGCGTAATAGATGAGCGAAGGCAGGAGGCATGCCGCCATCCAGAGCGCGATGCCGGCGATCACCGCCGTCTTCGGCCCGGGACCGAATCGGGGCCGGATCGCCGCGTAGAGCCAGACGCCCAGGATCCCGCCGAGGAGCGACCAGAGGGTGACGAGCGCCATGAAGTGCATGCGCCCCGCCTCCAACTGCTCCTTCGTCTTGCCGAGAGCCGTCATGGCGTTCATGAAGTCCTGTCCGCACAACATCCCGTGCACGAGAGCTTCAAAGACCCACCAGAGAATGCCCGCGACCAGACCACCGAGAAATACCCGCCCCCAAGCGATCTTGCCCATCGAGACCTCCTAGGTCGTCGGCCCGCGGTACCGCCGCGGGCGCCACAGTCCCCCGGGACGGCGTCGCGCCGTCCGGTCCGCGGCGCAGGATACCACCGGCCACCCCGGGTCACCACCGGCGAGAGGTCTTGTCCCCGGGCGCGCCCCGTGCATAATTCGCGCGATGCGCTCGCGACCCTGCTCGACCCTCGGATAGCCGTGGATCTCTCGGCGGCGCAGGCGGCGGTTCTTTGCGCGGCCGCCCTGTGCGGCGGCACGGTCGACGCGATCGCGGGAGGAGGGGGCCTGATCACCGTGCCCGTGCTCCTCGCCGTCGGTCTCCCGCCCCACCTCGCGCTCGGCACGAACAAGGGACAGTCGACGTTCGGCTCCTTCGCGGCGATCGTCCGGTACCGCCACGCCGGCCTGATCGAGAGGAAGACCGCCCGGATCTCCTTCCCGCTCGGGATCGTCGGCTCGGCGTCCGGCGCCGCGCTCGCGCTCATGCTGCGGCCAGGCGTTCTGAGACCGATCGTCATCGTGCTCCTACTGGTCGTCGCCTTCCTAATCGCGTCCGGCCGGTTTCGCCCTCGCGAGGGCGAGGCGCCGCCCGTCGGACATCGCGCGGGCCTCATCGTGGCCGCCATCGCGCTCACGCTGGGCGCGTACGACGGGTTCTTCGGGCCGGGGACCGGGACCTTCATCATCGCGGCGTACGCGACGCTGATCCACATGCCTCTCCCACGCGCCACCGCCGAGGCGAAGGTGCTAAACTTCGGCTCCAATTTCGCTGCGATGGTGATGTTCGCGCGGAACGGAGAGATTCTCTGGGGGGTGGCGCTCCCGATGGCGGCGGCGCAGCTCCTGGGCGGATTTCTCGGGGCGCATCTGGTCGTTCGCCGCGGCGACGGGTTGATCCGGGCGATGGTCCTGGTCGTCGCGATCGCGGTGGTCGCGTGGATCATCAAGGATTTTTACTGGAAGCATTGAGCGACCATATGACGCGTCCGTTCCATTTCGCCTTCATCGTGAAGGACCTCCCATCGACGCGCCGCTTCTACGGTGAGGTGCTGGGCTGCCGCGAGGGGCGCAGCACCGCGACGTGGGTCGACTTCGATTTCTTCGGACACCAGATCTCGGCGCACACGACCGGGACGATCATGCGAACGGAGAAGACGGGACAGGTGGACGGCGTCGCGGTCCCGATGCCGCACTTCGGCGCGATCTTGGCGTGGGACGAGTTTGCCGCGCTGGCCGAGCGAATCCGCGCCGCCGGGCACGCATTCGTGATCGAGCCCCGGACCCGCTACGAGGGGCAGCCCGGGGAGCAGGCCACGATGTTCTTGCTCGACCCGAGCGGAAACGCCCTCGAGTTCAAGAGCTTCAAGAATCCCGAGCACGTCTTCACGGCATGACCGCGGCGTCGGTCGCCGTCGTGGGCGCCGGCGTCATGGGCGCGAGCGCGGCCTATCACCTGGCGATGCGCGGCGCGCGGGACGTCGTCGTTCTGGATCGCGCGGCCGGCCCCGGGCTCGGAAGCACGGGCGCCGCGACCGGCGGGTTTCGCGCCCAGTTCGATACGCCGATCAACGTGCGCCTCTCGCTTCTGGCCCGGGAGAAGCTCCGCCGATTCGAGGAGGAAGTCGGCTCGGACCCAGGCTACTCGCCCGCGGGATACCTCTGGCTCGCGCAGACCGAAGCGGAGCGGGACGCGCTCGCCCGGGCTAACCGGATCCAGCAGGCGGAGGGGCTGGTCGAAGCGGTCCTCGTCGGCCCCGATGAGATCGGCCGCCTTAGCCAGGCGGTCCGCCTCGAAGGCGTGTTGGGCGGCGCCTTCTGCCCGACCGACGGGTTCATTCGACCGCTAAAAATTCTCGAAGGCTATCTCGCCGCCGCGGAGCGCCTCGGCGTCCGCGTGGATTGGGGAGTCGAGGTCGTAGGATTCGGCCGCGGCACCGACGGGAGGATCACCCACGTCGAGACCTCGCGGGGCCGGATCCCCGCCGGCGCGGTCGTGAACGCCTCCGGGGCTTGGGCCGCACCGGTCGCCGCCTACGCCGGCGTCGCGCCCCCGGTCGCTCCCTTGCGGCGGCAGGTAGCCGCGACGGCGGTCACCGATCTATTGCCCGAAGGGACGCCGATGACCATCTTCATGAGCGACGGGTTCCACTTCCGCGTTCGCGACGGCCGCGTGCTCCTGCTCCTGCCGACGCCGGGCATCCCCGGCCGCCCGTTCGAAGCGACCTTCGATCCCGCATGGGGCGACGCGGTGGCGCGCGTGGCCCGGGAGCGCGTGCCGGTGCTGCGGCGGGCCTCGATCGACCTCCCTGCCTGCTGGGCTGGACTCTACGAGATGACGCCCGACAAGCACGCCATCCTTGGCCCTGCCCCGGGTTGCGTGAATCTCTACCTGATCAACGGATCGTCGGGTCACGGCGTGATGCACGCGCCGGCGCTGGGCCAGCTCCTCGCTGAGATCGTCATCGACGGGGTCGCGTCCACGCTCGATGTATCGGCGCTCAGGCCGTCGCGATTTGATGAGGGAGAGCCGAATCCGGTGTCGGGCGTGCTCTAGCGCTGGAGGGTGAGGACGTACTTGTCGAGGAAGCGCTCCATCCGCTCCATCATGTCGCGGCGGTTGGATTCCTGCGCGAAGCCGTGGCCTTCACCCTCGTACGAGACCAGCTCGGCGGTTCCGCCGCGGCGCCGCACCGCCTCCTCGAAATCGACGGACTGCTGGTAGGGCACCGCCTTGTCGGCGGTCCCGTGGAAGAGCAGGACCGGCGCCCGCACCTTGTCGACGTGCGTGATGGGGGAGCGATCTCGCCAGAGAGCGCCGGCCTCCGGGAGCCGGCCGATCAGACCTTCTTCGTAGTGGCGCTCGAATCGATGGGCGCCCATGACCGCGTCGTAGATCTGAGCGAGCGGGAAGAGCGCGACCCCGGCGGTCCAGAACTCGGGCTGCTGCGTGAGGGCCCAGAGCGTGGCGTAACCTCCCGCGCTACCGCCCGTGATCGCGACCCGCTTGGGGTCGGCGCCGCGGTTCTGAATCACATGCTCGGCGCCGGTCCGCGCGTCTTCCAGATCCACGACGCCCCAACCTCCCCGGAGGAGATCCTGATACGCGCGGCCGTATCCGGTCCCGCCGCGATGGTTCACGACCAGATAGTGCCACCCCCGCGTCGCGAAGTAGTGCGCCTGGGGGAGCCACGTCAGCGGCACCTGCGAAGTCGGTCCGCCGTGCATGTAGACGAGGAGAGGGCGCGGAGACTGCTCGGCGCCGGGCCCCACGGCGGGGTAGAAGATGCCCCACGCGACGGCGCCTCCCTTCGTTCTCCACGAGATCACTTCGGGCGTCGAAAGCGAGGCCTTGTCGATCAACCCGACCGACGTCGTGGCCCGGGGCGTCTCCACGCCTCCCTCGCGCGTGATCAGCGCGGGGGGCGTCGCGAAGTCGGCTCCGACGAACGCGACCGAGTCGCCTCGGACACTCAAACCCTGCATGTCGGTGTAGACAGAGGGAAGTTCCTCGACCGCTCCGCCCGGCCACCCGATCCGGAGCAGCGTATCCCGGCTTTTCCGCGCCCGGACCGCGTAGATCGCCGAGCCGCCGCCGTTCCACCGATATCCGTGCCGCGCGGGGAGCCAGTCGGCGAGGCCGACCTCGCCTTCGCCGGTTTCCACCCGCGTCGCGCCCTCGCCTTCGGGTCCGCCCACCCAGAGCGATCTCCACCCCGACTCGTCGCTCGTGAAGGCTAGGTGCTTCCCGTCGGGGCTCCACTGCGGCGAGGAGTAGCTCACCCTCGGCTTTCCGATCGCGACCGACACCGAGATCGGAAGCGCGTCGGTCACCGCGCTCCACGATCCCGCCGGCTTCGGGAAGCGCGCGACCTTGATCCGGGCTTCGTCCCACGGCATGTCGAGCTGATCCCATTCCTGCCACGCGATCCGCGAGCCGTCCGGAGAAACGGTGGGGTCGAACGCGTACCAAGGATCGGCCGATAGCTTGACCGGAAGGCCGCCGCCGCGAAGGTCGGCGAGCAGGACGTTGCAATGCCCATCCTGCTCGCAGAGGAACGTCACGAATCGGCCGCACGGGGAGATCGAGGGCGCCGCGACGCCTTCGTAGGCGGGCGTTACGGCGCGCTGATCGCCGGCCACCAGGTCGATCGCGTGAAGCCGGCCGTCATCCGCGGCGTAGACCAGCGTCTCTCGGCGCACGGTGAATACGCCGCCGCCATAGCCGACACCCCCCGCCGGCCTCGGCTCTGACGTGACGCTCTCGGCCAGGCCGGTCCGGAGCGATTGGCGGACGATGCTCCGCTTCCCGTCGGCGCGGCGGACGTAGAAGATCTCGTTCTCGCCGCCGAACGTCGGTTCGGAGATATCGTGCGCGAGGTAGATTCGCTCGATCGGTAGAGGGCGGTGCGGCATCGGCGCATGATACCGCGCGCGAGGCGGCCGGTCTACGCAACCGGGGCCGTGAGCGGTCTCCCTAAGGCTCCCGTGCCGGCGGCGCCGGGGCCTGCTATGCTTGCGGTCTGGTCAACCCTCGAATCGAACCGTTTTGACCCGGAGAGTGCACGATGTCGACCCCGCAGCGCTCGGTCATCGAGATCCCGCCCGGCTATAAATCGAAGGAAGTCGCCTCCTGCCTCGCGCAAATGGACGATCAGCTGCGCCTCCTGACGCAGGCCACCCGCGACATCACCCCCGAGGAGCTTGAGTGGCAGCCCAAGCCCGGGATGAACACGATCGGAATGCTGCTCGCCCACAATGCGATCGTCGAGGCGTTCTGGACGCTCGTGGCCCTGAAGCGCGAGGCGAAGCCTTTGGCCGAGCCGGTTCTGGGAATCAACATGGACGACGACGGCATGCCGGTCCCCGAGGACGGGAAGCCGCCCGCGAGCCTGAAGGCGAAGAACATCGCCTTTTACGACGAGCTGTTCCGCAAGGCGAGGGCATTTCTGAAGGAGTCGGCGAAGGGCGTGTCCGACTCCGATCTCGACAGCGAGGTCGTCCGCACGCGCGACGACGGAACCCAGCGCGTCATCAATATCCGCTGGTACTTCTATCACATCATGGAGCACTTCTCGGGCCACTACGGCCAGGTGCTCCTCCTGCGTCATCTCTACAAGGCGGCGCACGTCCCGGCGAAGACCCGGGCGACTTGAAGGCACCTCAGAAGCCGCTTCAAGACCGGATCGGCGGCGCAGTTTCTTCCGGAGATCAAGTCTCCGGCGATCGCGCGACCAATTTCGGGCACGTCTTCTCCGCGACGCCGCGATACCTGGTCGAGCCGAAGAGCGCCGACGACGTAGTGGCGGCGATCCGGTTCGCGCGGGAGAAGGGCCTCACGCTCTCCGCGCGTGGATCCGGGCACAGCCAAAGCTTCCTCGCGATCAACGACGGCGGAATCCTTCTCGACATGCCGTCGCTCGGGCGGATCGGGCGCGTCGACCGGGACGCGCTCACGGTGGACGTCGAGGGCGGAACGGTCTGGGGCGACCTGGTCCGACACTTGGCCCCGCTCGGGCTGGCGCCGCCCGTCCTCACAAACAACCTGGACGTCACCGTGGGCGGCACGCTCTCGATAGCGGGGATCGGGGTCGCGTCGTTCCGGCACGGCACGCAGGGGGATCAGGTCGCCGAGCTCGACGTGGTCACGGGGGCGGGAGACCTCGTGACCTGCGGGACGGGACGGGACGAGGATCTCTTCCAGTCGGTCATCGCGGGGCTCGGGCAGGTCGGGATCATCACGCGCGCCCGGCTCAAGCTCCGCCGCATGAAATCGATGACGCGCACCTACTACCTCCTGTACGACGACGCCCGCCGTTTCATGCAGGACGCGCGCGCGGCGATGGACTCCGGACGTTGGGATCATCTCGAGAGCTGGGCGTCTCCGTGTCCGCAGGGGACCAAGCCGGTCGGCGGCCGCAGGCAGGTCTTCGCGAAATGGTTTTTCCCGTTCCACCTCACTGTGGAGTTCGAGCCAGGCGCGCCGCCCGATGACGCGGCGCTCCTCCGCGGCCTCAATCCCTATGAGCGGCTCTATACCGACGATCTCCCGACGCTGGACTTCTTCGAGCGGCTGACCCCGGTGTTCGATCTCTGGAAGCGCGGCGGGACCTGGGAGCACGTCCACCCCTGGATGGAGACCGTGCTTCCGTGGGAGACCGCCCCCGATCTTCTGGACGCGATCCTTCCCGATCTGCCTCCCTCGATCCTGGTCGGCGGGCACGTGCTCCTCTGGCCCGCGAAAGGCAACACATCGCGGTCGCGTCTCTTCATGCGGCCCCCCGGGGAGAATCTGATGGGATTCGGCATCCTGCCCGCGATCCCGCCCAAATTCTGGGCCGAGGCGAAGCCGATGCTCGAGAACGCGAGCCGGCTGAGCGTCGCCATGGGCGGGAAGCGCTACCTCTCCGGCTACGTGGAGTTCGACGAGGCGGAGTGGCGCGCGCACTTCGGCGCGGAGTGGGAGTTTCTCCGTGGCGCCAAGCAGAAATACGATCCTGACTCGGTGCTGAACCCCGGCTTTGTCCCGCTTCGATCCGCGCCGGGAAAACCCGCCCGAAACGGCGTCGCGCGAGACGCCGCCGCAAAGAAAGCCTGAGACGTGGCCTTCGTATTCGGAACCTCCGCGTGGTCCGCCGCCCTGCGCGAGGAGATCAACCGGTCGAGCGAGTACCGGAACGCGGCCGCCAAGTGGGGTGCGGGGTTCAACGGGAACCTTCTCTTCGCGTTCGAAGCGGATGCGGCCCTCGCGAAGCCGCTCTACCTGTTTCTGAAGCTCCAGGCGGGGCGGTGCGACGGAGCTGAATTCGTGCCGGGTCCCTCGCACCCCGACGCGGGCTTCGCGCTTCGGGCCCCGTTTTCGCTCTGGAGGGACCTCTTGGAGCGAAAGACTCTCGCCGCGACCGCGATCCTCACGGGGAAGCTCCGCGTCGAAGGGGAAATGCTCACTCTTCTCAAGCACGCCGGCGCCAACCGCGCCCTGATCCACTGCACGGCGACGGTTCCGACCGAGTTCCCCTCGGAGTAGGGCCGTGGTCGAGATCAGCGCCGCCGAATCCAAATCCGATTGGGCCACGGCGCGTGGGCTCTTCGAAGAGTACGCCGCCTCGCTCGGGTTCGACCTCTCGTTCCAGGACTTCGACCGCGAGGTCGCCTCGCTGCCCGGGGACTACTCGTCGCCGCGGGGCGTCATTCTTCTCGCGCTGGACGGCTCCGCGGCCGCCGGCTGCGTGGCCCTTCGCCCCCTCGCGGGCGAGACATGCGAGATGAAGCGGCTCTACGTGCGTCCCTCGCACCGGGGGACCGGGCTCGGGAAACGGCTCGCCGACGCCATCCTTGCGGAGGCGCGTGCGCGCGGCTATCGGTACATGCGCCTCGACACCGTCCCGGGCATGGAGGCGGCGATCGCGCTCTACCGCGTGCTCGGATTCCGTGACATCGACCCCTACAGGGCGAATCCGATCCCGGGCGCGATTTTCATGGAGCGGGAGCTCTAGACATGTCTCGAGTATCATCGTGCCCGCCATGCGCCTAGTCCCCCGCAGAAGCCGATATTTGTGGCGGCTTCTTATTCGACCGACCCTCTTCGCCATCCCGTTCGCGCTCTTCTTCTGCTTTCTGCAGGGTTCCGCCGTCGATAAGCTCGGCGACTACTACGTCGCGTCGCTCTTCTTCTCGTTCGCGATCACGCTCGCCATCGAGGCGAACAGCCGCTGGGTCGTGCCCAGGCTGGTCCCGCGGGGCCACCCCCAGTCCGGCCAGGCCCACCCGCTCCAGATCGCGAGCTACGCCGTGGCCGCCATGCTCGGGAGCGTTGCCGCCGCGATCATCCTCAACTTCACGATCGCGCCGGATACGTTTGGCACAGGGCGCGACATCGTGATGCTGCTCGTCTTCTCCGCGATCTTCACCGGGCTCTTCCTCGGGATGATTTACGCTACGCGGATGCGGCGTCTCTTCATCCATCGGATCCGCGAGGAAGCCGAGAACCGCACGCGCGAGGAACAGGAGCTGCGGATCGCCGCCGAGATCCAGCAGGCCCTCCTCCCGCCACGGATCCGAGCCGGGAAGGGGTACGCCGCCGCGGGGGCTTCGATTCCGTGCCGCACGATCGGCGGCGACTTCTTCGAGTACTTCGATCTTCCCGGCGACCGCGTGGGGTTCGCGCTCGGAGACGTGGCGGGGAAGGGGCCGCCCGCGGCGATCCTCGCGGCGATGGTGCAGGGGATCTTCACGACCCACGTGGACCGCGACGATGGACCCGCCGCCACGCTCTCGCGCGTAAACCAGGCACTCTACAAGCGCGGGATCGAGACCCGATTCGCGACAATCGCCTACATGGTCCTCACGCCGGATGGAAGGCTCGTCTCCTCGAGCGCCGGGCACAACCCGGCCTATCTCCTGGCTCGCGACGGAGCGGTGCAGCGCCTCGAGAAGGGCGGGCTCATCGTCGGAGCGTTCGAGGACGCGACCTACGAGGAGGAAGCCGTGACGCTCGACGCGGGCGACACGCTCGTCCTCTTCAGCGACGGGGTCACGGACGCCGAGAGTCCGAGCGGGGAACAGTTCGGAGAGGAGCGGCTCTACTCCGTCCTGGCCGCCCGCGGGGCTGGGCGCACGCCCGAGGAGATCCTGGAACAGGTCCTGCACGCCACGCGCCTCTTCGCGGCGGGACATCCGCCCGCCGACGACATCACGGTTCTCGTGGTGCGCTACCTCGGGAATCCATCCACGTCTTGAGGCCGGTCGCGGCCAGGATCACTCCGCCGCCCAGAAGCCGCAGCGATCCGGGCCGCTCGCCGTGGATGAGCCACGCCCAGATCGGATTCAGCGCCGGCTCCAAGAGGAGAATGACCATCGCCTCGAATGCCGGGACGAACCGAATCGCCTTTGTCAGGAGCACGTAGGCGAGACCGATCTGCACCGTGCCGAGCCCGAACACGATTCCCCAATCGAGCGGTCGCGCGCCCACCACCGGAAGAGCGAACGGCATGCAGACCAAGAGCGCGATGATATTTCCGGCCGCCACGGCGGGCGCCGCGCTTCCGCCGCCCACCCGCTCCTCGCGTCCCAGCCAGCGCATTCCCATCATGGTGAGCGCCCACATGAGCCCGGACGCGATCGCGAGGAGGTTTCCGCGAAGCGGCGCCGGCGCGGTCCGGAGCGGAGCCTCGCTTCCCACGAAGAAGAGCGCGAGTCCCAGCGCGACCATCACCATCAC
>Ga0066709_100001943_pt1 | contig 14454 bp, 17 predicted proteins | sample GraSoiAngelo_158_FD_79665 | JGI IMG/M metagenome (GOLD analysis project Ga0066709, IMG submission 79665) | Grasslands soil microbial communities from the Angelo Coastal Reserve, California, USA - 14_1009_16_30cm | ecosystem: Environmental > Terrestrial > Soil > Grasslands | place: USA...
AGTCTGCGCTCTGGGTACGGTCGCCGCCTCGCCAGGCCCGCTGTCCGCTGCTCCTGTAAAACGAAATGGTGCTTTGGGGGTAAACCACGGCCAAGTCGGCGAGCGGTTGCCGGTTGCGGAAGTGCGGCTCATTGGAAGCGATCCAGCGGTAGAACAGCCTCCCCGTCTCCCGCCAGCGATTGTCTTCTGGAGTTCCTCCCAGCCAGTGATACCACGGGACCATCCCGCTGGCCGTGGTTTGTGCGAGCCAGAGCGTCGTTTCTGCAGCAGATTTCGAGACATGCCGCCATACCGGGCGGCTATTGCTATAAGCTCCCGTGACGTTGGTCACGGTCTTTCCATTCATGACCGCCCGCGCCACTCGCCCTTGCTGGGCGCAGTCCCAAATGGGTGTGTCTCCCGCTCGCCCTTGGTGGTCGGCATTGAACCAAGTTGCAAAATCCGCGAAGCGCCGCAGGCTTTTCACGGTGTGAATGCCGCCGCCCAGGTTGCCGACGTAAACGGCATCCGGCTGTTTCTCCTTGGCGATCAAGTCCCAAAGCTTCCAAACCTCCGCGATGCGGCCCATATAAATCTCGTAATATTGTCGGTAGTGGGCGCTCGTAGCGTCAGTCTCTTCCGGAGGCTCTCCCCCCAACTTTTCGCGAAAAATCGTTCGGCAGATTTCGCAGTGGCAGACGCCAAGCGGACCGGTCGAGGGCCAGCCGTTCGTGAAAAACCCCGAAACCGCATACCGGTGATTGATTTCGCGAAAAATGGCAGGCATTTGCTCGGTGAAATACGGGCTGAACATGCACGTCGCGTAAAGCCACGGGGCCTCCGCGTGCTTGCGAGGAGAGCCATCGCGATCGCGCTCAAACCATTCCGGATGCGCCTTGAAAGCTTCTTCGTAGGCGAAATTGCAATCCATCCGTGCGACGACGCGGATGCTGCGTTTGACGGCCGCAGCAACCGCCTCTCCAAAAAGGTCGCGGGTGCCCAGACACTGGCTTCGGTGGTGATAAGGCAGTTCAGTCGGATAAAAGGCCACGATTCCCCCGCCATTGAGCAACACCGCGTCGGCCTTTAGTGAAGCCCAATAATCCATCCACGACTCAACGTCCATCGTCAGCGGATCGCGCTCGTTGAAATTGATTTGGCCGACCCGCCGAATCCGCGTGTACCAGGGCGCGTCCGCAGGCATGGCCGGGCTATCCCGCAGTGAAATCCCGCGTTGCGGGACAGCTGAAACCGCCGAGGACAACAGGAATTCCCTGCGGGTCAGGCCGGCTTGGTCGAAATTCAATTTGCGCATGGCGACCTTTCGTGAAATGCCGAAGCGAGTCCCAAGATTTGCCGGCTCGCCCCTTGTCGGGCGCAGCTAATTTCCTATGGCTGCGATTATTTCGGGCGCCTCATTGTACCGCCAAATGGAGTTAGACTCACCCCGTGCATGAATCATGGTTCGACCGCCGGCTCAAGGAATTCAGCCGGAAATCGCGGGCGAAGAAGTTCGAGTTGCTGGATTCGCTGTTCCAAGCGAGGCCGGAAAACCGCGTGCTCGACGTTGGGGCGAGCGGCGAGGTCTTCCTCCGCTACGCGCTGGAAGATGTCTACCCGCACCCCGAGCGCATCGTCGCGGGCGGGTATTTCTTGAATGAAGTGCGTAGCGCGCGGAAGTATTACCCCCGCTGCCATTTCGCCGTTTTTGACGGCTGCTCGCTTCCCTTCCCGGACAAAAGCTTCGACCTGGTTTTCTCGAACGCCGTCATCGAACACATTGTGGGCGCCGGGCGGCAGGAACAGTTTGCGCGTGAAATCATGCGCGTCGGCAAGAGTTGGTTTGTGACCACCCCCAATTACTGGTTTCCCTTCGAGAGCCACTATCACCTGCCCTTCATCCAATTCCTTCCGGCGGGCTTGCAGCGGCCGTACAACCGCGCCTTGGGGACGCATATTCCGAAAGGTCGGCTGGAGCCCCTGGCGCTCGTTTCGGCCCGCGAGCTTCAACGCCTTTTTCCGACCAGCCGGATTTACAAGGTCCGCGTGACGTTCTGGCCCGAGACGCTGGTCGCCTGCTCCATCCACCCGGAGCAACATTGAGACCTCAAACCCGGCTGGCAGTTGTACTCAGCGGCCGGCAGGTGTATGTTATCGGGCGGAGCTTAACCCGAAAATGGGAATTGCGGTCCAATACGCCCAGGGAGGGGCGATCAGCCATGCGAATGATGATGCAGATATCAATTCCCGTCGAAGCCGGAAATAAGGCGGCGCGCACCGGAGCCTTCGGCCCGTCCTTCCAGAAGATCCTGGATGGGTTGAAGCCCGAGGCCGCGTACTTCACGACCGGCGCGAGCGGTGAGAGGGGTGGATTCATTGTTTTTGACCTGAAGGATACTTCGCATATCCCAGCCGTGGCCGAGCCGTTTTTCCTGGCCTTCAACGCCAGGGTGAATTTTTTCCCGGTGATGAATGCGCAGGATTTGGCCAACGCCGCTCCCGGCATCGAGAAGGCGGTCAAGGAGCACTCCAAGGCCGCGTCCGCCTAATACTTCCGCGCCCTAGCTTACTTCATCGCGCCCGATAAAGGCGCGGGAGGTAGTGCAGGCTTGGTTTGTAAGTCTGCGGCTCTTTCATTCCTCAGCCGAAGAGCCGCGGAGTTGAAGAACCACTCCGCGCTACCAGCCGCGGAGCAAGGTGAGTAGTGTTTACCTTACTTCAGGCCCAGTTTTTTCCCGCCCGCCAGCAGAGCAATCGATTCACGAAGGCGCTTCTCTCGCGTTTTCGGCCGCTTGGCCGAATGAATCCTACCCACAAAGTGGCGCCGGTAAGTCGGCGCCAGCTCGTGAAAAAAACCCCACGCTTTCCGATTCGCCTTCATAACTTTCGCGATGTAGGCCGGGAGGTCCGGGATTGCCGGTCGTGGCGCGTATGTGTTGTCCGTCGGTGCTGCCGCCAGCCCGACGGCCGTGAGCAGGCCGGCCGCCTTGAGTTCCGCCCAGCGTTTGCGATTGCTACCTGACCACTTGCTCGTGGGCCGTCGCGGTGTGAACTTGCGCACGTATCGGTCGTCATCGAGACGCTTAATGAGGCTGTCGATCCATCCGAAACATAGCGCCTCGCTAAGCGAATCCTCGTAAGGGATCGACTTTACCCCGGTGTGGCCCTTGTAGAAAACGAGCCAGATGCCTGGGCTCGACGCGTGGTGCTTTCCCAGCCACGCCCGCCATTGTTGGCGGTTCCGAACTTCAAGCGTCACGATTTCTGCCGCCTTCGCCCGCCAGTTCTTCACTGCGCCATTAAACTCCACGAAGTCCGCGAACTCAAGCTGAGGCAGCACGTACTCTTCGGTGGCTGGCGAAGAGCGCAGCTTTGCGCGTGTGCGATCTCTCTAACCTCCCGAGCTCCGTAGTAAGGTCTCTCCCTTGCTGTTCACAGCGGCCATCTCTGTTCAGGACGCTCGCGAGTCACTGCCCCCCCGCTTCATCGGCCCACCCGGGTGACCTGCGTCCCCTCCAGTTGCAGATCTACGACACTACACCAGTCTGCGGAATGCGCCCGAATCCAAGCGAACTCCGCTTGACGCTGGAACATCTGGGCGAGAGAATACGTTGATAGTTAGGGCGCATCCCGATGATCAACGGTCTGCCTTTAGGCTTGGCGCTTGCGACCGGGGTGAACACTTATCTGCCGCTGTTCATCCTGGCGCTTTTTGCGCGGCTAAACAGCGCGCACATCCACCTCTCGCCGCCGTTTCATTTCTTAACCTCTGACGCCGCGCTCATCGTGCTCGGTTCGCTCGCCGCTTGCGAGATTCTGGCGCAGAAGTTTCCTGGCCTCGACAACATCTGGGACTTCGTCCACACCCTCCTCCGGCCCGTGGCGGGAGCGGTGGCCGCGGGCGCCGCGGTCAATACCGACCGGATTCTGGAGATGGCCGTCGTTATGCTTCTCGGCGGGGCGCTGGCGGCAGGCGCTCATTCGACCAAGACCAGCCTGCGCGTGGCCAGCACTGCGAAGACCTTGGGCTTCGCGAACCCCGTCATCGGCCTGCTCGAAGACCTTGGGGTAGTGGCCGCTTCCCTGCTTTCGATCTATTTCCCCTGGATCATGCTGGCGGTGGTACTGCTGGTCACCATCGTCCTCGCGCTCGTTGGCCCGCGCGTGATGCGAGCGATCTCATTCGACATTCGCGTCGTGTGGGCGTGGTTTGCGTGGTTGGCGCGCCGGTTGCGGGGAAAGGCCGGCCCAGTCGAGCTTCGGGAAAGCCTGCTAGAGGTCGGGCCCGTCGAGCTCGAGGCGCTCAAAGGCCGGTTAACAGCGGGGGAAGAGTTATGCGGAATACTATCGGGCTGGAGGCGCTCGGCGGGAGGGCCGCGCGCTGGCTGGCTGCTTGTCACCACGCGGCGCATCGTCCACGTCGAGCCGCGCTTGTGGCGCGCCCCGAGAATCGAAAGCTTCGATTACGCCGGTGTGACCTTCGCCCGCTCGTCCCATCGCGGAATTATGGCTCGCCTTGACCTGCTCACTCGCAAGAGCGACCGCGTGACGATGAACATGCGGCGCACCCACGCGCCGCTCGCCGACCTCGCCGTCAAGGAAATAAACCGGCTCGCCCCGGCACTCGAGGCCGCCGGCGAGGCCAAGAGTTCGGCCCGGCCGGCCCTCGCCACTGTTTCCGAATAGCAGGTGGCGCATTCCCGCGCCTGCGGGACCGCGGCTCTTTTACTCCTCACCCGAAGAGCCGCGAAGTTGAAGAACAACTCCGCTACTCGCTATGGTCGCGCTCGAATGCATCGGATGTTTCCTCAGGTGTTGAGGAACATAAACCGCAACGTGAGATTTTCCGCTATTGAAATCGCCTCGTACATGGCAAGATCCATCAAGATAAGTCTACCTGTCGGGGCACCGTGTGGGCAGCTGGCTTCTGGATGTCATCGTAGCGTATACCTTCAAGACCATCAAGACTATCGCGAGTCTGACACGGGCGCGTGACAGCCGCGGTTGGCCGGTTGCGGATGGAATCGTGGCGACCGCACGCGGCCTTCAGCCGGTTTTGGGATGCCCGACCGCTTACGTAGTTTACGGCTATACCGTTGAGGGCAAGCGCCTCTGGGGCATGCATGAGGAAGCCTTCATCTTTCATAGTTCAGCGGAGGACTTCGCGCGCCGGTTTCCGCCAGGGAAAAGAGTCGCGGTTCGTTACAAGCCAGCAGAGCCGACCATCTCCATTGTACGTGACGAAGATCAGCCCAGCGCCTTGTCGCCGACTAGACAAGATGGTTAGCGTGGCTCCTTAACTTGGGTTCAGCCGTGCTGCTTCTTCGGAACCCAATAAACTTCTTCACGGATGAACTCCTTCGAGAAGCCGCGTCTTTGCAACATGCCTTTAGCGTTTTCAACCATGATGGGGTGGCCACACACGTAGGCCGTAGTGGTCGCGGGCTCAAGGCCCCGGGCGTCGAGGTGTTTGCGCAGCACGTCCTCGGCGCGGCCCACTTCGCCCTTCCAAGCCGTGTCTTCCCAGGGACGGCTGACGGTGGGGATGTAATCGAGCCACGCATGGGCCTGGGCCAAGCGGCTGAACTCGTCGTGATAGACCAGTTCCCAGGAGCGGCTGGCGGCCTGGAGCACCACCAGGCGGACTGCGACTGGGGTGCCCTTTGCGGCTTCCAGAACCAAACTTCGCACCATACTGACGTAGGGCGCGATGCCGGTCACCGTGCACACCAGGTAGTGCTGTGGGTGTCCGCTCTTGGTATCGAGCGTAAAAAGCCCCTTGGCCTGGCGGCGCATAAGGAAGGTGTCTCCCTCGACAAGCTCGTAAAGCCGCGGGGTCAAGGCGCCATCCTGAACCAGCTCAAAGAAGAACTCGACTTCGTTTTCGAGCGGACTCGAGACGATGGAGTACGCGCGTTCAAGGTGCTTGGTTCCTGTGTTCATTCCCAGCGTGGCGTGCTGGCCGGGCTTGAAGGGCAGCGGTTCCTCGAGCGCGACGCGAATCGTCCAGAGGTCCTTCGTGTAGTCACGACGTTGAACGATCCTAACCTTCTGAAATTTGTCCGGAGTTGACGCCATAGAATGCCGCCGCTTGACTGGACAATCAGTTTACATAAAGGCGGACGGTCTGTCTCGCCCGGCGCAATCTACCTCAGAAGACAGGGCGGAATCCATGTGATTTTTCCCTGCCGAGGCCGGCGCGGCAGGACCTTTCCGCCGAGCCCGCTACAGGTATTTCAGATGAATGAGGGCGCGAGAAAGTCTCTCGGTGCCGACCGCATGTCGCGGGAGCTGCTCGCGGCCTATGAAGAAGCCGCACTCCGGACCGCTTGAACCGCGCTGACAGGAATGGCCAAGCGCCCCGAGCCTTGCGATTCAGGGCGAAGGCGGCGGCGCGAGCGCCCAGCGGTTCTTCTGCAGGAATTCTTCGACGGGACCAATGTCGCGCGCGTCGCAAAGGATTAAGCGGCAGAAGACCTCGGCGGTGGCCAAGCGCGGCTCGCGCTTCGCTGCTGTGACAAAGACCCCGCGCGCCTCTTTCTTGCGATTCAGCCGCCAGAGCTCGAGGGCTTGAAGCGCCAGCGCCGCGATGGAATCGGGGTCGGCGCCCAGCGCTTGCGCACATTCCGCAAGCGAGCCGTCGAGGTCGCGTTGCTTCCAGAGAATGAGCGCCATCAGGCGATGGCCTTCGGGGCCGGCAGGGCTGCGCGCTTCGAGGGACTGGGCCTTGGCGGTGGCGCCGGGAAGGTCGCCGCGCCGGACCAGCGCCATCCCCAACTGCTCCTGCGCGGGAGCAAAGCCGGGCGCGCGGCGCAAGACATCGTTGAGCAAGTCCAGCGCGCGCTTGGTTTCTCCCGACTCGCTCACCAGCTTCGCCAGACGATACTCACTCTGCCAGTCCCGAGGGTCAAGCGACAAGTCCTTTTCGAGCAGCAGCCGCGCCTCGCCCGGCCTCCCGCGCTCGAGCGCTGTTTGAGCGAGCGCGGCGTAAGCGGGTGCAAAGTCGGGCTTAACCCGGATCGCCTCTCTGAATTCTCGCTCCGCGCCCGCCGCATCTTTCCTCCCCCAAGAGACTTGTCCGAGCAAGTAATCCGCCTCCGCGTCGGCCGGGTCCAACCGCAAAGCCTCCTTTGCTTCGGCAACTGCATGGACGTCCTCTCCAACGGCGAGGTCAGCGCGACCGAGCGACACGTGCGCCCGCGCCGACGATGGCGCGAGACGAACCGCCTCCCCAGCCGCTGCCACGGCGTCCTGGGGGCGCTTGGCTTCCAGGTCCACTTCGGCGAGGCTCCGGCGGATCTCCGGGTCATTGGGCTTGAGCTTTGCCGCCAGAGCCATTTCGGTTGCCGCGAGATCGAGATAATCAGCCGGCTTTTGTGCAGTGGCGGTTTGGCTGCCCTCCGCATTCAAGTCCCACGCGAGTTTCCCGAGGTCGAAATGCGCGTCCGCGTCTTGCGGGTCAAGCTGCACGGCCTTCCTCAACTCGCCGAAGGCCGCCGTCCGCCTTCCCCCGCTCCAGAGCGCAAGAGCCAGCCCGCGATGCGCGCTCGCAAGGTCGGGCTTGAGCTCAATCGCCTTGCGAAAAGCGGCTTCGGCGTTGTTTCGGTCGTGTGTCGAGAGCAAGTCGAAACCGTGATTTACAATCTCCGCGGCTTGGCTTGAATCCGTTTGGCTGGCGGCGGGGTCAGCCGGCGGCGAGGCTGCCGGCGCTTGCGCAAAGAGCCTAACCGCGAAGGCCAGGGTAGCCATCGCCCACAACGAATTCCGGACGGAAACATCAGTCATCGAAGAATTGAGCTACGGCGCCTCCCGGACTTGGCCAGGGTCGCGAATGATGATCTCGGCCCGGCCCTGGTAGGTTGTGATGGGTCCGCGGATCTCCACTGGCTTCCCTTCCAGTGCCTGAAGGTCCCCGAATTTGGCGCGATCGGAGGAAAAAATCACGCTTGTGAATGCGCAGGAGCGGTAGTCGGTGCAAAAATCGAGAAAAGTATTTCCCGCGCGCGATGCGTAAACGCGGAGAACGCGGCCAGTGACGCACCCCAGTTGGCCGGTGCGCTTTCCGGCGTCGTGAAAGTCCACACAGTCTCCGCTTGTCTTGACGCCAGCCTGCGCGGCGGGCTCGCGACGTGCGCCCAGGCGATAGCCGATCAGGCCGGCGATCAAGGCCAGGGCCAGCGCCGAGATTGCTATCCCTGGGATAAGCCTCCGGTTCGCGGATGGATTCACTTCTCTTCCTTCGATGGCGGCGGCAAAGGCGGCCTTCCGGCGCGGACCCAGGCAGTATACCAAAGCGAGCTCACAAACGAGACGGCGGCGCTCATCCGTTCGTCGGCGACCGGCGCCGCAAATTTCTCGAAGGCAGGGAAAAATCCCGGATCCAGGTAACTGCGGCCTGCGACCGCGCGTCTGTCGGCGTCGAAGACTGCGAGGCGCGCGCAGTAGCTCGCCACGAGCTCTTGAAAAATTCGAGACCGCAATTCGGACACGTCGCTCGCCGGATGGGGCGCGAGCTTCAATTCATCGCCCAGTGCATTGACCAGCTCGGTCTCAAACCGCGCATGGATTCCGGCCTGATGCGTCAACTGGCCATCGTAATTGATAACCGTATGTAGCGGCTGTGTGAGGTCGGCGGCGTAATGTGCCACAAAAACCGCGTCTTGGTTCGCGACGCCCCATCGCTTGATCTTGAAATCACGCGAAAGACGCAGCGTGTAGGTCTCAATTTGCCAGATGACATCGCCGTTTCGCCTCTCGGCCGCGGTAGGCGCGCGGCGCTCGCGGACGAATCGCTGCTCGAGCCGCGGGAAAGGATAGGTGTCGTCCGCGTCGGCATCGGTGAAATGGTGCGGCCGTTCGGAGGGATCGTCGGCGACGAGTTGGTCAGGGTCGGACGAATGCTCGACCAGGTAACCCGCACGCTCACGGAAGTAACTCCGCAGCGGCTCGGGCAGGTTTTCGACGGCATGGGCGTTGATCATCTCGTGCGCGCGCCGTCCCCATGACCACTCCAGTCGGGTGAAAACCAGGAGGCAGACAAAAACCGGCGCCGATATCCGGAAGAGGGTGCGGGCGCGCGCCCTCTGGGAAAGCCTGGTGTGGACTGAGCCTAGCAGCGCCATCGAACGAGGTGCCCGTTCCACACTTTCAACCCCTTCCACGCCGCCCCTTCCCTTACAGCGTCCTACTGTAACAAAATCGGGCCCTACCTTGCCCGCCATCGCTTCCGCGGGCGCTCCTTGACTCTCCACAGGCTGGGGCGTAATCTGAGAAATGTAAAGGGGGCGTACCGGTTTCGACGGAAGCATTTGTGCTTAGGAGGCATGCCGGGGGCCACACCACCCGCAATCGGCGTGGAACAACACAACTGCCAATGCGCAGTATGCTTACGCTGCCTAAGAACTAGGTAGCGCGTCTCCTCTGCCCGGCCCGCAGGGCGGAAAGGGACGTCATCAAAGCGGGCTGGCGCGGAGCCGAGTGCCTGAAGGCTTCGGGCGAGACTCCTCCACCATTCGGGCGGGGGAAACAGGCTAGCTTCAAGCCCGTTCTTGCGGATTCCTGAGGGCTGGGAGCGAAATCATGAGCGAACCCGCTACGCATGTAGTCTCCTAACCGCAGGGCTTTTCGGACGGGGGTTCGACTCCCCCCGCCTCCAAAGTTTCGCTTTGTGAAACTTTGTCCCGAGCGAGCCCCGACGCTTCGGGGCGAGCCGAGGGGCACGAGCGGCCCCCCTGATGTTTTTTTGTTACATCCTCGAATGTTCTGATGGCTCCTACTACGTTGGAGTGAGCGACGATCCTGACCGTCGTCTGCGGGAACACAACAACGGAAAGGGATCAGACTGGACTGCCGCTCGCCGGCCGGTGAAATTGGTTTGGGCCGAACAGCGGCCGACACTGTCGTCTGCGCGCCAGAGAGAGAATCAAATAAAGCGCTGGGGCCACAGTAAGAAACGGGCTCTCGTTGGGGATTCCCCTCGGCTGCGCTCGGGACAAGCTGCCGCCCAAAGCGCGTGAGCTTGCGACTCCCCCCGCCTCCATACTCCAAGCTGCTTTATTTGCAGTTATTTACACCCAGACAGGAATCCGCGTACACCATCACGGACAATTCGTGTTATCACTTCCACGTTATGCTTTCTCCACCTCGACGACATCCGAAGGGGTGCGGCCAGACCTCGATAATGGCACAAGAGCCGTGACGATTGTCCCTGAATCACCAGACTGGACATCCAACGCCCCACCAAGCTGCGCCACCCGTTCTTGCATTCCCCGGAGACCAACTCCCATGTGTCCGGCCGTCAGGAGACTTAGTCGCTTTTCGACCGGTATGCCTTTACCTTGATCTCGAACCTCAAGACGAACATCTACGTCGGATCGCGCCAATCGAATCTCGGCCGTGGCGCTGCCCGAATGAAGATGTATGTTTGTAAGGCATTCTTGTACGATTCGAAAAATCGCGATCTCAAAACCTGGCGGCAAGCGCTCAAAATCGGGCGCAAGTTCCAGCACAGTGTCAATGCCGCTCCGCTTTGCGAAACCATCGATGTAATACTTCAGTGCATATGGCAGACCTATTTCGTCCAACAGAGGCGGGTGCAACAGGTGTGAAATCGTGCGCAGCTCTTTGGTCAAACCCTTCAGCAGAAGTTGACTGTCAGAAAGGAGCTGAGCTTCCTTCGCATTCGGCTTGATGGATCCTTGAAACTGCGCCAAGTTCATTGCCAGGGCTGCAAGGGTCTGCCCCGCGCTGTCATGGAGTTCCCGTGCAAGCCTTCGCCGCTCCTCATCTTGCATTCTTACGAAGCGAGCGCTGAGCTGACGTGCGGCTTTCTCTGCGACTCTGCGCTGTGTGACGTCCGTGTTTATCGTGAGCCAGCCGACCATGTTGTTCTGCGCGTCTGTCAGCTTCGTCGAAGAGCTTGCGACCGTCACCTTTGTACCATCCCGGGCCGTGTGGGCAAGATCTCCTTCCCAAGCACCCTCCCGAGACCGTTTCAGAACTTCCTCAAAGGGGGTGGGGAACTCCGTTTGCAACATCTCGTGGGCAGACTTGCCTATGGCTTCTTCCTTGGTCCAGCCAAATAGGCGCTCAGCACCTTTGTTCCAAAATGTAATCTTGGCGTGGGGGCTGCGAACGAATATCGCGTCATTCGCAGCGTCTAGCAATTCCGCCTGTGCTCTCACGACTTCCTGCGCCCGTTCGCGTTCCATTATAACCCCGGCAAGAATTAGGCCAGTGATCGAAGTTACTGCGATGAACAACTGCATGAGGGCCGTATTCACCAGGGCGGTGTGTTCCACAAAGGGCCCGTTACTGTGCGCTGTACCCCAGACTGCGAACGCTGCCATCAGAATACCAGCCATCGCCGTACCTGCTACGCGGAATCGAATGGCAGCCCAAATGACAAATGGGAAGACAACAAAAGCCAAGACGTCGTCTTGTGGGCCAATCCCCGCACGTCCGCCGAAAACTGCCCAGCAAGAAGTGCACAGACCCGCCGACAGCACAACAAACTCGGTCAGCCGATGGCCTCTCACGAAGCTGACAAGCTCACGCCCTATGAGATACAAGGGAGTCACAATCAGCACACCCATCGCCTGGCCGAGCCACCAAACTCGCCATGCTGACCAGGGGCCAGACCAAGCCCGCACATGCGTAAGAAAGAGTGTCGTAACCCCGATTGAGGCGGCTACAATCGGGCTCACAACTGCACCGAGCAGCACGAGGCTCAGAACGTCGCGCATTCGGGCAAGGGACGGCTGGAAGCCCGCAAAGCGCCGCAGTAGATAGCCGCCGAACAAAGCGCTTGATGTATTCCCAAGGGCGATTCCGAGACCTGCCATTACAGGCAGGGGCCTGAAGAAATTCACCAGGAAAGCTGCGAGCGCAATCGCCGGCCAGACCTCGAATCCCCAGAGCAGGACCGAGCCGAGAGCGACACCTGAAGCGGGCCAAAGCGGTGAGATATTGCCGCTTGTGTAGGGGACGGATAGGCCAAGCTTGCCGGCGGCTAGATAGAAGGCAAAGACCAGAAGCAGTCGCAAACGCAGTTGTAGTCGCGGCAATTCATGTCGAGAAGCATCCATCGGGACTCGTGCCGAACCCGAAGCATCTATGACCATGGCCTACCTCTGGCCTTGGGCAATCTACATGCGAGACTCGCAATAATGTGGCGGCTTCCAGTAGGAAGCAGTAAGATGTTACTAGTATTCAGATACAGTGTCAAGGCTCTCTGTGTGTGTCTAACATGTAGACAGCTGCAAGGCATCAACCTACTGCGAAATTGCGCCTCTCCTGGAGGATTGTGTGGCAGTAATGACACAGCGGAGTTTGGAGATGGGTAAGGGCTTTGAATGGGCGGCTACTTACTCAGCGCCTCGAAGCCGTCGCCACGGGCGCTGATTCTGCAGGATAACCCTCAGGACGTGAAACTGAGGGTGGCGCCCCCAAGCTGGTGAGAATGCCCTTTCGGGGGGCAGGTCAAAAGCACTAGAATCATACTTTTCGACATAGGAAATACCCATGCGTACGGCGCTGATGGCCGCCTTGTTTTTCTCATTGCTCGCGAACCTGACCTATGCGCAGTCGGCTGGATTACACGACTGGAAGCTCGTCTGGTCGGATGAGTTTAATTACACCGGACATCCCGATCCCGCCAAATGGGGATACGAGGAAGGATACGTGCGCCATAACGAGCTCCAATACTACACCGCCAACCGCCTGGAGAATGCGCGGGTTGATGGCCACAATCTTCTGATCGAGCTACGCCAGGAGACACCTGAAAGTTTCTTGCCAACGTCCATTAACGATGAATGGCATCGGTACACTTCCGCTAGCGTGAACACCCGCGACACAGCATCGTGGACCTACGGCCGTTTTGAAATAAGGGCCAAAATGCCGCAGGGCAAAGGCACCTGGCCGGCAATCTGGTTTCTGAGCCCTCTCAGGACGCCCAACATCCCCGGCCCACCACTCCCCCGAGGACGCGACGGCAAAGAGGTTCAGGGCCCAAATCGAGGGCCCAACAATGGGGAATCATCACAAGGGGAAATCGATCTGATAGAGAGCTGGGGAAGTAGCCCAAATCAAATCGCCGTCCACATCCACGGCACCAAAGGGCCGACCCCATCCAGGACTATCCCGGTCGACGATGAGTACTACAAATTCCACCTCTACGCCATGGAATGGTACCCGGACCACATGGACTTCTTTCTGGATGGCCAGACAATTCTTACCTACACGAAGGACGCTGCCACGGGTTGGTCGTTCGACCACCCAATGTATCTGATCATGAATATAGCGTGCGGCGGGCCCGACGAACCGGCCCCCGACGATTCCCAGCTTCGACAGTTTATGACGGTGGATTACGTGCGAGTTTATCAGAAAGTTCCCCCGACAGGCCCGCGATGAAGTTTTCCGGAGACAACTGGCTGGTTATTGTTGAGAGCGTCAAGGGCACTGCTTGGCGCCATGAACTGGAACTGCCCGGACGTATTGACGCGGTACCCGGGCACAAGCGGTTCTGGAAGAGTAGGCGGCGATGCAGGAGTCAAGCTACTTCGTTCTTCCCTACGCCGGGTATTTTATTGGCCCGCGGACATTTTCCTGGAAGAGGCCTCGCCGAGCGGAACCCTGAGCCTGGGGGTAATTGGAACCGCCTTGTGGAGAGGTGGTCACGCCTGCGGGCCGGTCGGACTGGATCTGCCGCTGAAGGCGTTTCATGTCGGCGCGCAAGTCAGAGGCATGCTGATAGCGAACGGCGCGGTCTTTCTCCAGCGCCTTTTCGATGATCGTTTGGAGCCGAGGGTGAATGGCAGGATTCAAGCGTTGGGGCGGAGAAACTTCGCGCGACAGAATCGCTTCGCGTATTTCAACCGAGGTCGCGCCGGCGAATGCCTGCTGACTCCAGGCCATTTCGTAGAGCCCCGCGCCGGGATGTTCAAGCAGCATGAACAGAATCTGGAAAGGTTGCTCTTGCAGGCGGATGCGGCGCTCGCCCTGGCGCAGCTCACCGGCGCGGACATCGAGTTCAAAATCCCCGAAACGAAGTGCATGAGCAGGAGAGCGGTCCAATGAGTCCCCCCTCCACAGGATGCCAGCTATTCTATCACGGCATAGTATCGAAGTTTGTAAGAGCGGCACCATTCTCCGAACGGAGCTTCGCATCTTTGCGAGCCTTCCCGGTAATCGGGGATGGCCCCGATGGGCCAGCGAAAAGCCGACCGGGCGGAGAAGGCCGCGGCTAAGTCCGCATTGGGAAGTTCTTTGGGGGCGATGCTCGGCCCAACGGCTAGTCCAGCGAAAACCGCTGTTCATAGGAGTGGGGGGGCCTTCTAAAGTCTCTTCAGCGAAGGTCAGGTTGTCTGAACTTGATCGGGAATGAAAAACGCCCTTCTCTGGATTTCGCTGCGCCCAAGGCATTTGGCAGACGGAACCGATCCGGCGAGCGGGGATCTCGGAAGAGACTTCGTTTTA
>Ga0066709_100001944_pt1 | contig 14452 bp, 15 predicted proteins | sample GraSoiAngelo_158_FD_79665 | JGI IMG/M metagenome (GOLD analysis project Ga0066709, IMG submission 79665) | Grasslands soil microbial communities from the Angelo Coastal Reserve, California, USA - 14_1009_16_30cm | ecosystem: Environmental > Terrestrial > Soil > Grasslands | place: USA...
GCGATCGCGATCGTGGACAGCGGCGTCGACGCGTCGAAGGTCAACGACTTCGGCGGCCGCCTCGTTGCGAACGTGAACCTCTCGTCTCTCGCGCCGACGGCGACGGGCGACGACGAGGGCCACGGCACGATGGTCGCCGGCATCGCGGCCGGTAGCAACCCGCTCCATCCCGGTGCGGTGCAGCACGCGCCGATCGTCAGCATCCGGACGGCCGACGCCAACGGCAGGTCGGTCACGAGCGACGTGATCGCGGCGGTGGACTGGATCATCGCGAACAAGGCGAAGTACAACATCCGTGTCGCCAACTTCTCGATGGCGAGCGCGTCGAACACGAGCTTCCGGATCGATCCGCTCGACAAGGCGGTCGAGAGGCTCTGGTTCAACGGCATCGTCGTCGTCGCGGCGGCCGGCAACTTCGGCGAGGGCCCGGCGGCAGTGGACATGTCCAAGGCCCCCGGAAACGACCCGTTCGTCATCACGGTCGGCGCAACGGATCAGCATCAGACCGACGATCCGTTCGACGACACGATTCCGGCGTGGTCGGCCTTCGGCTTCACCATGGACGGCTTCTCGAAGCCTGACATGGTCGCCCCGGGTCGCTACATGATCTCGGCGGTTCCGACCGGTGCAAGCATTCCGGCAGCGGTGCCGGACCGTGTCGTCGCCCCCGGCTACATGTGGATGTCGGGGACGTCGTTCGCGGCTCCGGTCGTGGCCGGCGCAGCGGCTCAGATCCTCGCGCGGCATCCGAACTGGACGCCTGACGAGGTCAAGGGCGCGCTGATGGTGACGTCGGTCTACCTCGGAAGCCTCGGCCAGGCCGCGGGCGTCGGCGAGATCGACGCGACGGCGGCAGCGACCCTCGACAGGGCACCGAACCCGAACGAGAACTTCTACAAGTTCGTGGAGACGGATCCTGTCACGGGCCAGCGGACGTTCAACCAGGCGAGCTGGTCGAGCGCAGTGTCCGCGGCGGCGTCGTGGAGCTCGGCGAACTGGGCCAGCGCCAGCTGGGCCAGCGCGAGCTGGGCGAGCGCGAGCTGGGCGAGCGCCAGTTGGTCGAGCGCGAACTGGACGAGCCTCGGCACGGCGTCGCTCGGTAGCGCCACGAACTGGAGCGAGTCGACGTTCTCCCCCTAAGCCGGGACGGACATCGAGTTGAACGCGGTGGCGGCCTTCGGGCCGCCACCGCTGTTTCCGGCTGGCACGAGAGGCTGCCCGAGCTACGACGCCCTGAGCGCACCGATGTCGCGCCGCGACCGCGCGTACTCCTCCGGGAGGCATCTCGCGCACGGGCGGTAGCCGGCGCCGATCGCCGTCGTCTCGTCGGCGAAGAAGACCCGGTGGTGGACATAGTGCCCCTTCTCGATCCACCGCAGCGCGCCGGGGCAGTCGAGCCTCCCGTAGACGCGCGAGCGACGGTGCCCGCCGAGCTTGCCGCGCAGCCCGCTTGCGTACGGCTGGCGGTCGGCGCCGAGCAGTATGTACCGCTTCGATCCGCTCGCATCGTGCGCGCGCTCGTGCTCGAGCAGGAGCCGCTTGCGCTCGGTGCCGTACCGGTAGCCGGTCAGGCTGCCGTCGGCGCCGACGAGGCGGTGACACGGGATCACGATCGGCAGCGGGTTCCGGCCGTTGGCATGGCCGACCGCGCGCGCCGCCCGCGGCGCTCCTAGCCGCGCTGCGAGCCGGCCGTACGAGACCGTGGTGCCGTACGGAATCGCGCGCACCGCGTCCCAGACGCGCCGGTCGAACTGCGTTCCCGGAGGATCGAGGTCGAGGTCGAGGTCGAACGCGAGCAGCTCGCCGGCGAAGTACGCCTCGAGCTGCGTGCGCGCCGCCGCGAGCGAGCCGTCGTCCGCGGGCTCGGCATCGGCGCCCATCTCGATCGCGGCCAGTCGTCGGTCGCGGCCGAGGAGGACGAGCGGCCCGAGCGGGCTCGGCATGACGACGCGCGACTCCACGTCGGGTGAAACGCGCTCCCGTTCCGTGATGTGAGTTAGGGCGCCCAGAGCGCGCCGAGGTAGACGGCGGGGTCGCCCGGCTGCCAGCGGCTGAGGAAGCGCTGGATCGGCGGATGCAGCGCGACGCCGTCGAGCTCGCCCGGAGAGAACAGGCGGTGGCCCCGCACGGCCGCGTCCTGCGCCGTGACCATCTCGAGCGACCGCCCGCTCAGGTCGCCGGCGAAGATGATGTGGACGACGTGCTTCTGTGCGAACGAGCGCTCCGGCGAGATCGAGTCGACGATCGCAACCGGGCCCTCGACCGGCAGCTCGTCCTCGAGCCCCACCTCCTCGGTCAGCTCCCGGTGCAGCGCGTCGACGAGGCTCTCGCCCGCGTTGACCCCCCCGCCGGGCAGCAGCCAGTACTCGCGCCCGGGTTTCTCCTGCCGGATCAGCAGGACGCGGTCGCCCCACCGGAGGATCGCGGAGACCCGGATCCGCGGCTCAACGCCCACGATGCCTCACGCCGCAGACGACCCGAACCCGCGCACGCCGCGCTCGCTCGCCGGAAGCTCGTCGACCACCACGGGCTCGACCTCGGGGATCGGCAGCACCACGAGCTGCGCGATCCGCATCCCGGGCTCGACGACGAACGTCTCGCGGCGATCCGTGTTGAGCAGGATCACGCGCAGCTCGCCGCGGTAGCCGGAGTCGACGAGCCCGGGCGTGTTCACAATCGTGATTCCGTGCCGCGCCGCGAGGCCGGACCGCGGCTGGACGTACCCGGCGTAGCCCTCCGGAATCGCCACCGCCAGACCGGTGCCGATCGTGGCGCGCCCGCCCGGCGGCAACTCGACCCGGTCGCACGCGGAGAGGTCGAGGCCCGCATCGCCGCTGTAGGCGCGGTCGGGCACGACCGCGTCGTCGCGGAGGCGGCGGACCGGAAGCTCGATCACGTGCGCGCAGACGCCGTCGTCTCGGCCTCGGCGACCAGGTACCGGGCGAAGCGCCGCAGCTCGCGCCGCGGCAGCCGCGCGCGGACGAGCACGCCCTCCGGCCGGTCGACGCGCTCCTCGATCGGCGCACCGAGGGCGTACAGCTCCGCAAGCTTGGCACCGTCCTCGTACGGGACGAGCAGGTCGACACGCTCGAAGCGATCCGCGAACCGCTCGGCGATCCGGGCGCGCAGCCGGTCGAGCCCCTCGCCGGTGAGCGCCGAGATCTCGAGCGCGCCGGGAAAGCGGTTCGAGAGCCGCCGTCGCTTGAGCGGGTCGACCGCATCGATCTTGTTGATCACGATCTCGACGGGCAGTTCGCCGGCGCCGATCTCCTGTAAGACGGAGTTGACCGCGGAGACCATCTCGACGAGCCGGTCCTCGGGCGCGGAGCCGTCGACGACGTGGAGGACGAGGTCGGCGACGAGCGTCTCCTCGAGCGTCGCGGCGAAACCCTCGACGAGCTGGTGCGGCAGGCGGCGGACGAAGCCGACGGTGTCGGTGACGAGATACCGGCGGCCTTCGTGCTCGAAGCCGCGGGTCGTCGGGTCGAGCGTCTCGAACAGCCGGTTCTCGACGGAGACCTCTGCGTCGGTGAGCGCGTTCAGCAAGGTCGACTTGCCGACGTTCGTGTAGCCGGCCAGGGCAACGGTCGGCGTCTCAGTGCGGCGGCGCTCCTTGCGGCGGATGTCGCGCTGCTTCGAGAGCGCAGCAAGCCGGCGGCGCAGGATCGAGACGCGCCGCCGCGCGATCCGGCGGTCGGTCTCGAGCTGCGACTCGCCCGGGCCGCGCGTGCCGACGCCGCCGCCGAGCCGCTCCAGGTGTTGCCACATGCCGCGCATCCTCGGCAGGTTGTACTCGAGCTGTGCGAGCTCGACCTGCAGCTTGCCCTCGGCGCTGACGGCGTGTTGCGCGAAGATGTCTAGGATCAGCTGGGTCCGGTCGACGACGCGCGCCTGCAACGCGTTCTCGAGCGTCTTCTGCTGCGACGGGCTGAGCTCGTCGTCGACGAGCAGCACCTCGGCGCCGGCGTTGCCGTAGGCCTCCCTGAGGTCGTCGAGCTTCCCCTTGCCGACATACGTGCGCGGCTCGGGTGCGCCGCGGTGCTGGACGAGTTCGCCCACCGGCTCGACGCCCGCGGTGCGCGCGAGCTCCCGCAGCTCGCCGAGCTCCTCGTCGGGGTCGACGCCCTGGGCGAGCACCGCGACCACGAACCCGCGCTCCGGCTCGGAGCCCGGCGACGGATCCGGCTGGTGGACGGCCACGACAGCCATTATGCCCTCTGCCATGGCAGCTTCCGATCTCGCCGCCCGAACCCTCGAGCTCGTCGACGTCCCTTCGGAAAGCCGCCGGGAACGGGCGGTCATGGACCTGGCCCGTACGCTGGCACCGGGACCTGTCCTCTACGACGACGGCGAGTGCCTCCTCGTCGGCAACTCAGCTGCGCCCGTCGTTCTCGCCGGCCACGTGGACACGGTCCCCGCGCAGGGAAATCTGCCCGGGCGGATCGACGACGGTGCAGTGCACGGGCTCGGCGCGAGCGACATGAAAGGCGGGATCGCAGTGATGCTCGAGCTCGCCCGCGCCGGTGTTCCGGCCCGCTACCTCTTCTTCACGCGCGAGGAGATCCCCGTCGAGGAGAGTCCGCTGCCGGCGCTCTTCGAGACCGGGCTGCTCGAGGACGCGCAGCTGGCGGTTGTGCTCGAGCCGACGGACGTCATCCTCCACGCGGGCTGTCTCGGCAACATCCAGGCGCTCGTCGCGTACCGGGGCGAGAGCGCGCACTCGGCCCGCCCGTGGACGGGGGTGAACGCGATCCACGAGGCGGTCCGCGGGCTCGAGAACGTCGTCCGCCTCGAGCCGCTCGACGTCGAGCACGACGGGCTCGTGTTCCGCGAGGTCGTCAGCGCCGTGCGGATCGAGGGCGGGATCGCAGCGAACGTGATCCCGGACCGCGCCATGGTCGAGCTCAACTTCCGCTATGCCCCGGGCCGCTCCCGCGACGAGGCCGAGGAGCGGCTGCGGTCGCTCGTGCCGCGCGGCGAGCTGGAGATCCTCAGCAACTCGCCTGCCGCCCTCCCCGCGCTGAGGAACCCGCTCGTCGTGCGCCTGCGCGAGCTCGTGCCTCAGGTCAGCCCGAAGCAGGCGTGGACGCCGGTCGCGCAGTTCGCCGAGCGGGGCATCGACGCGGTCAATTTCGGCCCGGGCGCGACCGCATACGCGCACAGGCGCGACGAGCAGGTTCCGATCGCGAACCTCGAGCGCTGCTACGAGACGCTTCGCACGTTCCTCCTCGGTAGCGTCTAGCGGGATGCGCATCTCCCCCACGCTCGCCGCGATGAGCACCTATCCCTTCGTCCGGCTCGACGAGCGGCGGCGGCGGCTCGTGGCCGAGGGCGTGGACGTGATCGACTTCGGCCGCGGCGACCCGCGCGAGCCGACCGACCCGCTGATCCGCCAGGCGCTCGTCGACAGCCTGACCCCGGAGTCGAGCTACCCGGCGGCGGCGGGGTTGCCGGAGCTCCGGGAGGCGATCGCCGGCTGGGCCGCGCGACGCTTCGGCGTCGAGCTCGACCCGGCCCGCGAGATCGTGCCGACGTACGGCTCGAAGGAGGCGATCTTCCTGCTCGCGCAGGTGCTCGTCGACCCGGGTTCCGAGACCCGCCTCGTCGTCGTGCCGGAACCCGCCTATCCGGTCTACGAGCGCGGCGCCGTCTTCGCCGGCGCGGAGGTCCAGTACGTGCCGTTGCTCGACGAGAACGCCTTTCTGCCGGATCTCGACGCGGTCGACGAGGAGACCTGGCGGCGCACCGCGATCTTCTGGGTCAACTATCCGAACAACCCGACGGGCGCGACCGTGCCGCTCGCGTTCTACGAACGGCTCGCCGCGCTTGCCTCCGAGTACGACTTCGCCCTCGCCTCCGACGAGGCCTACAGCGAGCTCTGGTTCGACCAGCCGCCCGTCTCCGCGCTCCAGGTTGCCGCGCGCGACAACGTGATCGTCTTCAACACGCTGAGCAAGCGCTCGTCGATGACCGGCTACCGCTCCGGCTTCGTCGCCGCAGCGCCCGACGCGATCGCGGCGCTCAAGGCGTATCGCCCGAGCGTCGGGACGGCGCCGCAGGAGTTCGTGCAGCGCGCGTCCGTTGCAGCCTGGGGCGACGAGGCGCATGTCGAACGCACGCGCGCCGTCTACCGCCGCAAGCGCGATCTGCTCGTGCCCGTGCTCGAGCGCAAGGGATACCGGATCGCGGCGAGCGAGGCGGGGATGTATCTCTGGGTGAAGGTCGACGAGCCGGCCGAGGATGTCGCCTCGCGCCTCCTCGAGCACGGCCTCGTCATCTCGCCGGGAACGTTCTTCGGCCCGAGCGGCGAGGGATACGTCCGTTTCGCGCTCGTGCCGACGGAGGACGAGTGCCGCCGTGCGGCAGCGATCCTCGAGGAGGCCCTGTGACGACGGAGGAGACGATCGCGGCGCTCGACCGCGGCGACGTGCGCGTCGCCGAGAAGGTCGACGGCGAGTGGCGGGTGAACGAGGACGTGAAGCGCGCCATCCTCGACTACTTCCGCGTCCGCAAGATGGCGCCGATCGAGGTCGGGCCGTTCGAGTACCTCGACAAGATCCCGCTGAAGCGGAACTATGCGGAGCTCGGCGTGCGCGTCGTGCCGCCGGCGACCGCGCGCTACGGCTCGTACCTCTCGCCGGGCGTGGTGATGATGCCGAGCTACGTGAACATCGGCGCCTGGGTCGGGCCGAACACGATGGTCGACACGTGGGCGACGGTCGGGTCGTGCGCGCAGATCGGCGCGGATGTCCATCTCGCCGGCGGGGTCGGCGTCGGCGGCGTGCTCGAGCCGCTGCAGGCACGGCCGGTGATCGTCGAGGACGGCGCGTTCATCGGGTCGCGCTGCATCCTCACCGAGGGCGTCGTGATCGGAGAGCGCGCGGTGCTCGCCCCGAACGTCTCGCTGACCGGTTCGGTGCCCGTGATCGACGTGACCGGGCCGGAGCCGGTCGAGCATCGCGGCTACGTGCCGCCGAATTCCGTCGTCGTCCCCGGGACGCGGCCGAAGGAGTTTCCGGCCGGCACCTACCAGGTCGGCTGCGCGCTGATCATCGGCAAGCGCAGCGCTTCGACCAACCTGAAGACGAGCCTCAACGACGTCCTACGGGAGTACCAGATCGGCGCCTAACGCAGCCGGCGGTCGAAGTACCAGCCGCCCCCGCGCCGCGCGATTCTGCCCCAGAGAACGAGGAACATCGTCTGCAAGAGCGCGACCGCGAGGAAGAACGCGTAGACGATTCCGGCACGCCAGCCCCACGCGACAATCAGCGCGACGCCGAGCGCGGCGACCATCAGAATGAGCGCGCCCCGCCACCACACGATGACCGAAGTCTACCGCGCAGCCGAGACACGCTACGACCGGATGGTCTACCGGCGCTGCGGCCGCAGCGGGCTCCAGCTGCCGGCGATCTCGCTCGGGCTCTGGCACAACTTCGGCGCCGTGTCGCCGCTCGAGCGCAGCCGGGCGATCGCGCGCCGCGCGTTCGATCTCGGCGTCACCCACTTCGACCTCGCGAACAACTACGGGCCGCCGTACGGGTCGGCCGAGGAGACGTTCGGCGGCATCCTCCGCAGGGACCTCGGCCGGTATCGCGACGAGCTCGTGATCTCGACGAAGGCCGGCTGGGACATGTGGCCGGGCCCGTACGGCGACGGCGGCTCGAGCAAGTACCTGCTCGCGAGCCTCGACCAGAGCCTCGGCCGGATGGACCTCGACTACGTCGACGTCTTCTACTCCCACCGGCCGGACGCGGAGACGCCGCTCGAGGAGACGATGGGTGCGCTCGACAGCGCGGTGCGGCAGGGCAAGGCGCTCTACGTCGGCATCTCGTCCTACGACGCGGAGCAGACGCGACGTGCGGCGGAGATCCTGCGCGGACTCGGCACGCCGTTCGTGCTGCATCAGCCGTCGTACTCGATGCTCAACCGCTGGATCGAGCCGGAGCTCCTGGACGCGGTCGGGGAGGTCGGGATCGGTTGCATCGTCTTCTCGCCGCTGCAGCAGGGGATCCTCACCGACCGCTACCTGAACGGGATTCCCGTGGGGTCGCGCGCGAGCGTCGGGCGCTTCCTGACGCCGCAGATGCTGACGGGCGAGGTGATCGAGACCGTGCGCGCGCTGAACGTGATCGCCGCACGCCGCGGGCAGACCCTCGCGCAGACGGCGCTCGCATGGACGCTGCGGGACCCGCGCGTCATCTCGACGCTCGTCGGCGCAAGCAGCGTCGAGCAGCTCGAGAACAACGTCCGCACGATCGACCGGCTCGACTTCGCCGACGACGAGCTCGCCGAGATCGAGCGCGTTCTCGGCGGCTAGTCCAACCGCTCCGCCGGCCCGGTCAACCAGGCTCGGCCGCCCTCGAGCCGAACGCGGAGGTCGCCGCCGGGGAAGCGCACGAGCACGTCGCCGTCGTCGTGCGTCGCAGCCGCGACCGCGACCGCGCTCGTCCCCGAGGCGGTCGTCTCCCCCACGCCCCGCTCCCAGATCCGCCCGCTCACCTCGCCCGGGCCGTCGACGTGGACGATCTGCACGTTCGTGCGGTCCGGGAAGCGCTCGTGCGTCTCGAGCAGCGGGCCGATACGGCCGATCTCGTCCGGGTTGCCGCGCACGACGGCATGCGGGTTCCCGACCGACACGCGGATCAGCTCGATCCCGTCGACGGTCTCCGGCTCGCTCACCTCGACCTCGCCCATGTCCGTCTCGACGAGCCCCCCGTCGAGCATGTGCGCGGTGACCGTGCGGCCGCCGCGGACGCGGATCTGCACGGTCTCGGCGCCGGTTCGTGCTGCGAGCCACTTGGCCGCGATGCGCGTGCCGTTGCCGGAAAGCTCGGCGGTCGAGCCGTCCGGGTTCCAGATCACGACCTCCGCCTCGTCGTCGCCGGCCGAGAGCACCTCGACGATGCCGTCGGTGCCGGGCGCCCCCGCACGAACGCGCTCGGGCGTCAGGTCAGCCTGCTCCGCCAGCAGGTAGACGTTCCCGTGCGCGTGCCATCTCGAGGATCTCATCCGCGACCTCGCCCGGCGGGCGGTCGGCAGCGACCATAACGATGCCGGGAATGCGCCGCATCCACTTGCGCTGGTACGCGGCGTAGCGGCGGGTCCGCGCCGTGATCGCCGCCGCGGCCTCGTCGCGCGGCAGCGTCGCGATCTCCTCGAGCCCGAGCGCCTTCCGCGCCGTCGCCGAGATCGGGCCGGCGAGCGCGCGACGCACCTCGTCCTCGACGCCGGCCTCGAACATCGCGCGCGTCCGCTGCTCGATCCGGCGGTCGAGCTCCGCCTTCGGCACGTCGAGGCCGGCGATCAGCGTCGGGTGCCGCGTCTCGACCGCCCAGAGCCGGTCCTGCCCGGGCGCGAGCGACGCGCCCGCCTCGGCGAGCTCGAGCGCCCGCACGACGCGGCGCCGGTCGTTCGCGTGGACGGCGGCGGCGGCGGCCGGGTCGAGCTCGGCGAGCCGCGCGTGCGCGCGCTCCGGCCCCTCCTCGTCGTAGAGCCGTTGCCAGCGCCCCCGTGCCCCGGGCGCCGGTGCCGGCGGCAGATCGAGCTCGGCCAGCGCCGCCCGCAGGTAGAGGCCCGTCCCGCCGACGACGATCGGCGTCCGCCCTTCGCCGAGGATCGTGTCGATTGCCTCATGTGCGAGCGGCGCATATGCCCCGACCGAGGCCTCACGCTCGAGCGGCCAGATGCCGACCAGACGTGTTGGATGCGGCGACTGGTTGGTCAGAATCGGCAGGCCCTCGTAGACCTGCAGAGCGTCCGCGGATACGAGCTCGCCCGCGGTACGCTTGGCGAGCGCCTCCGCGACAGCGGTCTTTCTGCTCGCCGTGGGGCCGAAGATCGCGATCGTGAGACCGGTCACAGCGAGCCCATTCTGGCTCGCCCGGCGTTTTCCAAGTGGATCCACGTGAAGAACTTCGTCACTCGCAACCACCTCGAGCATGGCCGCCGGGCTCTCGCCGCATTCGTCCTCGGAGCGAGCCTCCTCTCGCTGGCGGCGCTCGTGGGCGTGGCTTCGACCGCCGGCTTCGACGCGGTCTACGACCGGCTGCGCGCAGTGGACGGTACGTGGCTGCTCGTCGCGGTCGCCGGTGAGTTGATCGCCTACCTCGGCTACATCGCTGCGTACCGCGAGGTCGCGCGGGTCGAGAAGGGGCCGGAGATCGCTGCGACCGATGCCGCCGCGCTCGTGTCGACGGGCTTCGGCCCGTTCGTGATGCAGGGCGGCTTCGCGGTCGACCTGCTCGCCTTCCGCGACCGCGGCGTCTCCGACCGCGAGGCACGCGTTCGGGTGCTCGGACTCGGCGCGCTCGAGTACGCGCTGCTCGCTCCCGCCGCGTGCATCGCCTCGATCCTGCTGCTCGCGCAGGGCGTTCACCATCCGAACGCGGGCATCACGCTGCCATGGGCGATCGCCGTCCCGCTCGGGTTCGTCGCGGCGCTGTTCGCGGTCGAGCACCGCGTACGCTTTCGCGGCCGCGGGCGCGTGCGCAGCGCCCTCGCGGAGGCCCTCGACTCGATTCACGTGCTGCGCTGCCTCTTCGTGCGGAGTCACCTCGCCGGCCCGCTCGGCACGGCGGTCTACTGGTTCGGCGACATCCTCTGCCTGTGGGCCTGCCTCCACGCCTTCGAGGGCTCGGCGCCGGGAATCGCGCAGCTCGTCGTCGGCTACGCGACCGGGTATGCGTTGACTCGGCGGACGCTTCCGTTCGCCGGCGCGGGCGCCGTCGAGGCGCTCCTGCCGTTCGCGCTGCTCTGGACGGGCTTCCCGCTCGCCGCCGCGCTGCTCGGCGTCTTCACGTACCGGATCTTCAACCTGTGGCTGCCGGTCGTGCCGGCCGCCGTCGGGTTGCGCCGCCTGCGGCGCGTGGACTAGCCGGACCAGGCCGCGGCGGCGGAGAGTTGCTCGCCGCGCAGCGTCGTCGACGTCGCACCGTCGATGCGGACTGCGACGAGCTCGCCCGGCGACGCCGTTCCGGCGAAGTTGACAGTGATGTTGCGCCGCGTCCGTCCGCGTAAGAGGCCGTCGCCGTGGCGACTCGGGCCCTCGACGAGGACCTCCTCGACCAGTCCGACCCGCTGCTCGTTCCGTTCGCGCGCGACACGCTGCACGACTTCGACGAGGCGCTCGATCCGGTCACGTTTCACGTCCTCGGGAACCTGGTCGGGCATCGCGGCCGCCTCGGTCGTCGCGCGCGGCGAGTAGACGAACGTGAAGGCGCCGTCGAAGCCGACCTCCTCGACGACCTCGATCGTCTCGCCGAAATCCACATCCGTCTCGCCGGGGAAGCCGACGATGATGTCCGTCGTGAGCGCAAGGTCCGGGATCGCGTCGCGCAGGTCGCCCACGAGCTCGAAGTAGCGCTCGCGGCCGTAGGTGCGGCGCATCGCCTTGAGGATTCGCGTCGAGCCCGACTGCAATGGCAGGTGGGCGTGCTCGCAGACGGTCGCACACTCGGCCATCGCCTCGATCACCGGCGCTCGAAAGTCCTTCGGGTGCGGGCTCGTGAAACGGATCCGCTCGATTCCGTCGACCGCGTCGCACGCGCGCAGCAGCTCCGCGAAGCCGCTGCCCACGTCGCGGCCGTACGAGTTGACGTTCTGGCCGAGCAGCGTGATCTCGCGGACGCCTTCACCTGCGAGCCGCTCGACCTCCGCGAGGATCTCGCCCGGCCGCCGGCTCACCTCGCGGCCGCGCACCGTGGGCACGATGCAGTACGCGCACCTCGAGTTGCAGCCCATCGAGATCTGAACCCACGCCTGGAAGCGGCGCTCGCGATGCATCGGCAGCGTGCCCGCGAACCGCCGCTCGTCACCGGTGCCGAAGCGGCCGCGCTCGACCCCGAACCCGCCGGCGCCGAGCCACTCTCCGAGATGCGGGATCGTCCCAGGGCCGAAGGCGACGTCGACCTGCGGGTAGAGCTCGAAGAGGCGCTCGCGCTGCGCCTCGGCGTAGCAGCCGCCGACAGCGATCACCGTGTCCGGCCGCTCGCGCTTGCGCGCCGCGGCCTCGCCCATGTGCGCGGCGAACCGCTGGTCGGGCTTCTCGCGGATCGTGCAGGTGTTGAAGACGATCACGTCGGCGTCCTCGGGCACAGCCGCCTCGCCGAGCCCGAGCTCCTCGAGCATGCCCTTGATCCGCTCCGAGTCGTGAGCGTTCATCTGGCAGCCGAACGTCGTGACGTGGTATCGACGATGCCACATGGCTAGAGGAGGCAGGTTCCCATGAGCCCCAGGAAGGTTACTCGGCCCCTCGACCTTTACGTCCGCGTCTCAGACGTGCGCGGACGCAGCGGCGACTCGTCCATCAGCCCAGCCGAGCAGGAGAAGCGGTGCCGCGCCCTCGCCCGGCCGCGGGCTGCGGCACAAGATCGGCGGTCGGCGCAGAGCCCAGCTACGTCAGAGCGCGCGAGCGGTGCCGACGCGTGGTACCGGAAAAGCGAAGGGGCGGGCATTCGCCCCGCCCCTTCTACGCCGCATCGAGCTCAGCGGCTAGTCGTCGTCCCCGTGGCCGTGGCCGTGGCCGTGGGGCTTCGGGAACTGCGCTTTGCAGGCGGCCTTGGCAGCCTTGTACTTCGCCTTGTCATGGTCCATCTTGAACTGCGCCCTCGCAGCCCTGAGGCACGCCTTTCGCTGCTCCTTGTACTGATCGTTCGCCTCGTTGTCTTCGTCGTCCCCGTTGTCGCCTTCGTCGTCGCCTTGGTTGTTGTCGCCGTGTTCGTTGTTGCCTTTGTTGCCCTCGTCGCCCTTGTGCGAGGACCGCCCGCCCTCACTGCTCCTATGACTCGACGACTGCGACGACTTCGCGGCATGCGTGACGTGCGCGGCTTGCGTGATGTGCGCTGCCCGCGCGACCTTACTGACCGCAGAGCCGGCATAGCCGACGCCGCCGAAGGCCGCGAACATCGCCAGCATCGCGGCGGTGAGCACACCGGCAAGCGCAAGCCTCGTCGACGTGACAGCAGGACGGCTGGCGCGGCCGCGCGCCTGGATCGCGCGGACGAGATCGTCCCCGGCACGCGGACGGTCGCTCCTGAGCGTCCCCTCGACCTCGTCCTCTCCCCGGTTCCAAAATCTCGTCATATCGCCTCCTCGGGCACCTGCTCGTCTTTCCGTTTGGCCCCTATATGCGAGAAAAGGCGAAAACTCTTACAGGGCCGTCGAAAGGGCCGTCAAACGGGCGTGAGACCGGCTCCCTCACGCATCCATGCGTGGGCCTTGCGCAATCCCCGCTCCAGCGTCACTTCCGGCGTCCATCGCAACTCGCGGCGGATCTTCTCGATGTTCATCACACGCCGCCGGATGTTGTCGATGTCTCTGCGGTCGATGTGCTGCGGGTCGACGGATGCACCCGTGATCTCGAGGATCAGCCGGGCGAGCTGATTTACCGACGTCTCTCGACCGGTCCCGACGTTGTAGGCCTGACCCGGTGCCCTCGGCGAGAAGGCTGCGCTGATCGTCGCGTCGACGGCATCGTCGATGAAGGTGTAGTCCCGCGTCTGCTCTCCGTCCCCGTGGATCTGCGGCGGTTCGTTCGCTATCGCGGCCTCGAAGAACTTCGCCACCACACCGCAATAGGGGTTTGCAGGCGTCTGCCCAGGACCGAAAACGTTGGAGTAGCGGACGACCGTCGTTGGAAGGTCGTAGCTCTCGTAGAAAGCCTTGCAATATCCCTCGCCGGCGAACTTCGACACCGCGTACGGACTGAGCAAGTTGACGGGCTCGTCCTCGCCGATCGGGAGATACCGCGGGTTGCCGTAAATGGAGGCGGACGACGTATAGACGACGCGGCTCGGCCTGACCTCGCGCGCCGCAAGCAGAACGTTCAGCGTCCCGCCGATGTTGACGTCGAAGTCGTCGCGGGGATTTCTCGTCGAGACGACGATGTTGCGCGCGGCCGCGTGAATAACGACGTCGCACCCTTCTAAGGCGTCACGAATCAGCTCGAAGTCGAGCACGCTGCCTTCCGCGACCTCCAGCGAGGGTTCGGAATCCGGGAGACTGGCGTGCAATCCCGTCGAGAAGTCGTCGATCGCGAGCACGTCGGCTCCTGCGGTCACCAAGGCTGCGACGATCCTCGAGCCGACGAAGCCCGCGCCGCCGGTTACGACGACTCGACTGCCCCTGATGTCATTCGTTATGTCCATTCAGTTCCTCCCTGCATGTCAGTGGGCGGGCGAAACCTCCTCCAACGCCGCACCGAGCTCACGGGCTCACGCGCGGCTGAGGGATGTTCAGGTTGTAGACGTTGAGGAAGGCGAAATTGACGTCGAGCGGGTTCAGCTGTCGCGCTCGTGTGTAAGCGCGGATCTGCGCGCGGCCGGTAGTGGCGGTGCCCAGGTCGAACCAGATCGAGTAATCGCCCGGATCCTTCTCCAGCGCTTTGAGAAAGCTCGTGCGGGCGCCGGCAAAGTTGTTCAGCTCGAACTGCGCCTCGCCGAGCAACTGCCATCCC
>Ga0066709_100001945_pt1 | contig 14451 bp, 11 predicted proteins | sample GraSoiAngelo_158_FD_79665 | JGI IMG/M metagenome (GOLD analysis project Ga0066709, IMG submission 79665) | Grasslands soil microbial communities from the Angelo Coastal Reserve, California, USA - 14_1009_16_30cm | ecosystem: Environmental > Terrestrial > Soil > Grasslands | place: USA...
GGAGCCAAGACCACGGCGCCGGGAGAAATCCGAGGCCCCTCTATTCAGGGCGGAGAGCACAAGAGGCTCGGCCCGGGCGATGTGGTGCACATTCCGGCGAATGTACCGCATCAGGTCCTCGTGGCGCCAGGCAAGCAGTTCACCTATTTCGTGATGAAGGTAGAGGCGAAATAGCCGCCGCATCGCGTCCGCGCATCGAGCGCGCTTGGACAATTCGCCAGTGTGGGTCTGTCTTCGGCGGGTACGATTGTGTCGCTGGATCCCCGGCGGGAGTAGGCCGCGTTTCACGCTTCTACAACATGCTGCTGCCTTTTGTCGCCCATTAAGCCGGTACGGGACAGGAAGCCCGTATCAAGCTTTCCTGCCACAAAATCCGGGTGCGAGAGGATGTGCTGGTGCAAAGGAATCGAGGTATAAATCCCCTCGACGACGAACATTTCGAGTGCGCGTTTCATCCGCGCAATCGCCTGCGCGCGGTCCGCGCCATGCGCGATCAGCTTCGCGACCAGCGAATCGTAGTAGGGAGGAATTACGCCGTCGTGGTACGCCGCGGTATCCACGCGAATGCCTGCGCCTCCCGGCAGGTTCAGGCCCGTGATGCGGCCCGGCGATGGCGCAAAAGTTTCGGGATGCTCGGCATTGATGCGGCACTCGATGGCATGGCCGCGCAGTTCGATGGGACCGCGCAGGATTTCGCACAATCGCTCGCCGGCCGCGACGCGGATCTGCGTTGTCACCAGGTCGACACCGGTCGTCATCTCGGTCACCGGGTGCTCCACCTGGATGCGCGCGTTCACTTCAATGAAGTACAGATTTCCGGCGGCGTCCATTAGAAACTCGACGGTGCCGGCGTTGGTGTAGCCGATCGCCTTCAGCGCCACGCGGAGGCTTTCCGAGACCCGGGCGCGCAACTCCGGGCTAACCGCGGTGGACGGAGCTTCTTCGAGCAGCTTTTGATGCCGCCGCTGGATGGAGCATTCGCGCTCGCCGAAAATTTCGACGTGTCCATGTTCGTCGCCAACCACCTGAAACTCGATATGACGCGGGTTCTCGACCAGTTTCTCCATGTACAGATCGCCGCAGGAGAACGCGGCGGCCGCCTCATTTTGCGCCTGGGCGAGAGCATTCTGCATTTCGTCCGCCTGGTACACAATACGCATCCCGCGCCCGCCCCCGCCGGCGGACGCCTTGAGCATCACCGGGTAACCGATCTGATCCGCCACCTCGACAGCCTCTTCCAGGCTTCGTAGTATTCCATGCGAGCCGGGCAGAATCGGAACGCCCGCTTCTTCCATCGAAGTGCGCGCCACCTGCTTCAGTCCCATCCGGCGGATCACGTCGGGCTTCGGCCCGATAAAGCGCAGGCCGGAGGTTTCGCAGACTTCGGCGAAATCCGCATTTTCAGAGAGGAAACCGTAACCGGGGTGAACCGCGTCGGCATTGGTTATTTCGGCCGCGCTGATCACCGACGGAATGTCCAGATAGCTACGGGCGCTCTTGGCCGGACCGATGCAGATCGCCTCGTCGGCGAAGCGGGTGTGGAGGCTGTAGCGGTCGGCTTCGGAGTAAACCGCCACCGTGCGGATGCCCAGGTCCTTGCATGCGCAGATCACCCGCAAAGCGATCTCGCCTCGATTGGCAATCAGAATCTTTTCGAACATATTAGCGGGGACGGATGGCGAACAGCGCCTCTCCGTACTCGACGGGCCGGCCGTTCTCGACAAGTTTCGACGCCACGATACCGGCCACCTCCGCTTCGATCTCGTTCATGAGTTTCATAGACTCTATGATGCAGAGCACCTGGCCCGGCTCAACCGCATCGCCGACACGTACGAAGGGCGCCGCGCCCGGGGCAGGCGCTTCGTAGAACGTCCCGACGATGGGGGACCTGACCAGCACCTGGCCGGACTCCTGTTCGAGCTCAGGAGCTCTTGCGACGCCCGCGGCCGCCGTGGTCGCCGAAGGGCCTGGGTTGTGCGGATAGGCGGCCGGCCCGGCCATAGATTGAGGAGCAGCCGCCGGTGGGGGTGTGGGAATCGCGTAGTCAAAATTCTGCGGCGCCCGCCGAATCCGCAGGCGGTCCTCGCCACGCTGCAGCTCCAACTCCGCTACGCCGCTTTCATTGAAGATCCGCAGCAGCTCTCTAATCTCGTCAGTGGTCATTATAGGTTGAGGAACTCCTTGGAGGTCGGCGTGAGCACTTCGCAACCGTTCTCCGTTACGAGTACCGTGTCCTCTATGCGGACCCCTCCCAATCCGTCGATGTAGACGCCGGGCTCAATGGTGATCACCATCCCCGCCCTAAGCCGGGTCTTGTCCTTCCTGCCGATCCTGGGCCGTTCGTGAATCTCCAACCCCAAGCCGTGGCCGGTGGAATGCACGAACTCCCGCTCCAGCTCATGTTGCTTTAATACCCCGCGTGCCGTACCGTCTACTTTGCTCGCAGTGGTTCCGGCATGCACGGCATTTACTGCGGCCAACTGGGCTTCGAGCACCGCCTTGTATACTTCGCGAATTCGCCTCGGCGGCACACCTGAGTAGGCCACACGCGTCATATCACTCGAGTAGCCATTCAGGCTCGCGCCCATATCAATTAATAATAATTCACTTTCCTCCAGGCGACGCGCGGTGGGCTGTGCATGCGGCAGGGCGGAACGCGCGCCAGACGCTACAATGGTCTCGAACGCGGGTTTCTCCGCTCCCAAAATGCGCATCTGGTATTCGAGTTCGGCCGCGATGTCCTGCTCGCGGGCCCCGGGGCGGATACGCTTCATGGTGCGGGCATAAGCCTCCGAATTCGCCTGGACGCTGCTCCGGATAAGCTCGATTTCCGCCTTGGATTTCACCATCCGAAGGTCTTCCACCAGCCGTGAGACGGGCTTGAAGGAGACACCCAGCGGCAGTTCTTCCTTGACCTTGGCATAGTCCTCATAGCGCATCCAGGCGGACTCAAACCCGATTCTTTTCAGCTTGTTGCGCTTGAGAACCGCAGTGACCGCGGCGGTCAGCAGCATCAGGCCATTCGAGCCAGCATAGCCTGAAAGGTATCTTACATTTGCCGGGGAGGAAATAATTAGCGCATCTATCTTGTGCTCGGCCAGACGCGCAGACGCCGCCCGGCGGCGCTGTTCAATTTCCGTCAAACTAATAGTTTAGCAGGCGTGCGGCGCCGCACGTTTCACCCGCGCCAATCTCCGTCCCTTGCGTCCAAACGGACACGTTTTCCTCTGTGCTACATTGGCCAGGATCCATGCCACGCTTCCCGATTGTGCTCGCTGCACTTGCCGTGTCGCTTTGGGGCGCTGCCCCGGATGGCGCCGCGCTCTACAAGACGCGCTGTGCAGCCTGTCACGATGGCCCGGCGCAGCCGCGCATGCCTTCGCATGCAGAGCTTGCCGACCGGAAGCCCGAATCCGTGTTCAAGGTGATGTTCGAGGGCTCGATGCTGGTTCAGGCAGCAGGCTTGAGCGAGGAGGAAGGCCGTGCAATTGCCCGATACGTTACCGGCAAGGAGTTCACAGCACCCTCGATTGAACCCATGGGCGGCCGCTGCACCGCCCCGCCGAAGGCGTTCGCACTCGCTGAAGGCGACTGGAATGGATGGGGCCTCGACCTGGACAATTCGCACCACCAGCCGAAGCCGGGGCTGGCCGCCGCCGACGTCGGACGCCTCAAGCTGAAATGGGCTTTCGGATTTCCAAGGGACCCGATGGCTTTCGCGCAACCTACTGTCGCCGGCGGGCGCGTGTTTGTCGGGAGCGTCAGCGGCGCGGTGTATTCCCTTGACGCCGCCACCGGATGCATCTTCTGGACATACCCGGCGGGGGCGGGCGTCCGTACGGCAATCAGCATCGGAAAGCTCCCCTCCGGGAAATGGGCCGCCTATTTCGGCGACATCCGCGCCAACGCTCATGCCGTGGATGCTGACACCGGAACGCGGATCTGGAAAGTGAAGCTCGAGGACCATCCCGTCGCCAGGATCACAGGCTCGCCCGTACTGGTGAACGGACGCCTCTACGTGCCCATCAGCTCGATCGAGGAGGCCTCGGCGCAGCAGCCGACGTACTCCTGCTGCACTTTCCGCGGGAGCCTTGCCGCGCTCGACGCCGCGACCGGCGGCTTGCTTTGGAAAAGCTACAGCGTGCTCGATCCTGCCAAGCCGTACAAGCAAAGCAAGAATGGCACGCAACTACTCGGGCCTGCCGGCGCCGCTATTTGGTCGTCGCCAACGATTGATCTAAAGCGGAAGGTGATCTACGCAGCGACGGGCAACTCTTACACGGGCGTCGATATCAACACCAGCGACGCCATCCTCGCCTTCGACCTCGAAACCGGCAAGCTCCTCTGGTCAAGCCAGGTGCAGCCCAAAGACAACTTCATCATTGGTTGTCCTTCCCATCCCAGCTGCCCCGATGAAAGCGGGCCCGATTTCGACTTCGGCTCGTCGCCCGTGCTGCGCACGCTAGCCGATGGCAAACAAATCCTGGTTGCCGCGCAGAAATCGGGTGTGGTCTACGGACTTGATCCGGGTAATAAAGGCAAGATCCTGTGGCAGACGCGAGTAGGCAGGGGCAGCGCATTGGGCGGGATCGAATGGGGTCACGCCGCCGACGGCAGCCTCGCCTATGCCGCCGTCGCGGACCGCCTCAACCGCAAGGATGGCACGCCCGGCCTGTACGCGATAGATCTTGCGACGGGGGAGAGGAAATGGAGTACGCCGGCGCCGGCCGTAGGCGGCAACCCCGCGCAATCCGCGGCCATCGCCGTGATTCCGGGCGCGGTGTTCTCGGGCGCACTCAACGGTCACTTCCGTGCTTATTCGACCGCGACGGGCGAAATCCTCTGGGACTTCGACACCAATCGTCCCTTCGATACCGTCAACGGCGTGCAAGCCAAAGGCGGCTCGATCGACGCTCCCGGACCCGTCATCGCTCATGGCATGGTTTTCACCAACTCCGGTTACGGCATATTCGGGGGCATCGCCGGCAACGTGCTGCTTGCGTTTTCCGTGGATGGAAAATGACTCGCGTAGTGAACGGTGTCGAAGAACTCAAGACGCTTGCCGCCCAGGAGATCGGCGCGAGTGACTGGCACACCGTCACGCAGGAGCAAATCGACCGCTTCGCCGAGGTGACCGGAGACCACCAATGGATCCATGTCGATCGCCAGCGCGCCCGCAGCGAATCGCCTTACGGCGCTCCGATCGCGCACGGGTTCTTGACTGTGTCGCTGCTCAGCAAATTGATCCAGGATGCCGTTGACGTGCGCGGAAATTATAAAATGCGCATCAACTACGGATTCAACCGGCTGCGTTTTACGGGCGCGGTTCCTGCCGGCAGCCGGATTCGCGGGCGCTTCACATTGAACTCCGTGAAGGACATTGAAGGCGGCGTTGAGATCGCCTGGGGCGTGGTGGTAGAGGTCGAGGGCCGGGAAAAGCCGGCTCTGGTGGCTGAGTGGCTCGGCCGCACGTATTATTGAATCCGCGCGAGCCGATAAGCCCTGCGTGAGCCGGTTTGCCGAACACGCCGTACGCATTCTGGACGCCGCCGAGTCGGCTTCCTCGCGCGGCGAGTCTTGCTCCGAAGTGACCATACTTATCGGCCAGGACGGCGCAATTCGTATAGTGAGCGGATCTGACTGGCCTCTCGATTCGCTGGCAAGGCATCACGGGGCGAAGACAGCTTATCGTGTGAGCCAGAGCTCAGGAGCGGTCCGGGTCGAGGGACGCGAAGGCTCGCGGAAATGCGTGTTGGAATCGGCGAATCCCGCATCCACAGCGCGCGCTCTCCTTGCGAATTCACGCTGATTCGCCGCGCTACTTCCTGGCCGTCAGGGTTCGCGATGGCGCGCACCACAGAAAACTCAAGGCGGAAAGCGTAACGTCTACTGCTCCACATTCCCGCAGACACGCAGCGTATTCGCCCGTGCGAAAGATGTCGAAAATCACCAGGCGCCCGCCCGGCTTGAGCACTCGCCACATCTCCCGCACAGCCTGATCGCGGCCCTCACGGTCCGGGATATTGTGGATCGCCAGGCACGAAACCACGGCATCGTAATTATGGGCCGGATAGGGCAACTTGCGGGCGTCGCAATTCTCGATGCGCACGCGGTCAGAAACGCCTTCGAGCTTGGCATTCTCCTTCGCGGCATCCGCGGAGTTGCCTGAAAGATCTTGCGGGTTCCAGACGTCGATTCCGGTCGCCTTCCCGGACTTCAGACGTTTCGCCGCCCCGATCACCAACAGGCCTCGCCCGCAGCCGACGTCCAGCACCCGCTCGTCACCCTGGAGCGCCAGTGAATCGAGGATGCGCTCGCGCACCTGAAGCTTGCCCACGCGGCTGGACCACACCATGAACCCGCCGATCACAAGAAAGATCACGCCGATCGCGCCCAAAACTCTGAGGAGTGCGCCCGCAGGACCTGGATACTCGGCGCGGTTGACCAAATAAATCGCGATTGCGAAAGCGAGCGTCCACGCGCCCCGGCTCAACATCCGCTTGACCATTGTGGGCGCGTCGAGGCCGTAATCAGGCTTCGAGGCCGCCGCCATCAGACCGTCGCCTCAACCGGCGCCGGCGTAATCGCCCTCTTGAATTTGCATTCGCTGTTGGGGCATTGCGCCACTGGACCGGCCTTGAGGTATTTTTCGATGAGATAGCTCGAACCGCATTCGGGGCATTTTTCGGGGATCGGCTTGCCCCAGGCGACGAAGTCACAGTCGGGATAGCGGCTGCATCCATAGAATACTTTGCCGCGCTTGGATCGCCGCTCCACGATCTCGCCCTCCGAGCAGTTCGGGCACTTCACACCGATGGTTTTCTGCTTCACGTATTTGCAGGTCGGGTAGTTGCTGCATGCGACGAACTCACCGTAGCGGCCGTACTTCTTCACCAACTGGTTCCCGCACTGCGGGCACTTCTCGTCGAGCGGAACGTCCTGCGGTTTCTGCTCCGCTCCGAGCTGTTTGGTCGTTTTGCATTCCGGATAGCCGGAACAGGCCAGAAACTGTCCGAATCGCCCCTTCTTCAGCACCATCGGACGCCCGCAATTTTCGCAGTACTCCGTGGCATCCTGCTCGGAAAAGTCCGCTTTATCGATGTCCGGCAAGTCCACTGTAAGCTCGCGCGTATTGGTGCATTCCGGATAACCAGTACAGGCGATGAAGCTGCCGTGACGGCCCCATTTGATCACCATCGGCTTGCCGCACTTCTCGCACACGAGGTCCGTGGGGCGTTCCATGCGCTTGATGTCGGTCATATTGCGCGCGGCGTGGTCGAGATCCTTCTGGAAGCGCTCGTAGAATTCGCTCATCGCCATGCGCCAGTCGATCTTGCCTTCTTCGATCTCGTCGAGCTCCGCCTCCATGCGCGCCGTGTAGGTGACGTCGAACAAGTCGTTGAAGCTTTCGAGCAGCAGATCCGTGACCACCATGCCGAGTTCCGTGGGAATGAACTTCCCGCCTTCCTTGCGTACATACTCGCGGTCCTGGATGGTGGAAAGAATCGAAGCGTAGGTGGAGGGGCGCCCGACACCATCGGATTCGAGTTCCTTCACCAGCGTCGCCTCGGTGAAGCGGGGCGGCGGTTCGGTGAAGTGCTGGTCCGGCTGGATCGACCGGAAGCGCAGCTCTTCGCCTTCCTTCACTGCGGGCAGCTTGTGTTTCAATTCCTCGTCTTCTTCGTCTTTCTGGTCCTTCCCTTCTTCGTAGACTCTCAGGAATCCGTCGAATTTCGGAACGCTGCCGGTGGCGCGGAAGAGGTAGTTCACACCGTCCTTGCCCTTCGCATCCACATCGATCGTGGTCTGATCGAATACGGCCGGCGTCATCTGTGAGGCGACAAAACGCATCCAGATCAACCGGTACAGCTTCCGCTCGTCCTCCGCCAGATATTTTTCGACGCTTTCCGGCGTGCGCAGAACCGAAGTCGGCCGGATGGCCTCGTGCGCGTCCTGGGCGTCCTTCTTGCTCTTGTAGAAGTTCGGAGTAGCCGGACGGTAGTCTGCGCCATAGCGCTCCGTGATCAATCCGCGCACTTCGTCCAGCGCGTCGTTCGATACGCGCGTCGAGTCCGTACGCATGTAGCTGATCAGACCAACCGAACCCTCCTCCTTGCTCAGCTCGATGCCTTCGTAGAGCTTCTGCGCCAGCATCATTGTGCGTTTCACGCTGAAGCGCAGCTTGCGGGCGGCCTCCTGCTGAATAGTGGATGTGATGAATGGCGGCACCGGGTTGCGCTTCTTCTCCCGGTTCGTTACGGAACGGACAACGTACTCCACGCCGTCGAGCGCGCCGACGATCGCCTTCGCTGCCGCCTCATCCGGGATCTCCGCGTTTTCATCGTTGCGTTTGAAGAGACGTGCCGAAAGTTGGGGCGGCTTCTTCGCGAGCAGATGGACGTCGATGGTCCAGTACTCGCGCTTCTGAAACGCGCGGATTTCGCGCTCACGCTCCACGATCAGGCGCAGCGCCACCGTCTGGACGCGGCCTGCGGAAAGCCCGCGGCGGACCTTGTCCCATAACAGGGGCGAGATCTTGTAGCCGACCAGGCGGTCCAGCACGCGCCGCGCCTGTTGCGCATCCACCAGGTGGAGATTCACCGAGCCCGGCTTTTGGAACGCCTTCTGAATCGCGTTCTTGGTGATTTCATTGAACATCACCCGATAGATCTTCGGGCCGTTCTGAGTCACCCTATCCGATCGAAGCTTGCGGTCTTCCAGTTCCTCCTGGAGGTGGAAGCAGATCGCCTCGCCTTCACGGTCCGGGTCGGCAGCCAGGTAGACGGAGTCGACATGCTTGGCGGCCTGCCTCAGCTCTTGAATCAGCTTCCGTTTGCCCTCGATGACTTCATAAACAGGCTTGAAATCATTGTCAATATCGACGGCCAAGTCCTTCTTCGGGAGATCCTTCACATGGCCGAGCGACGCCTTCACCATGTATTCCTTGCCGAGGTACTTCCCGATCGTTTTCGCCTTCGCCGGCGATTCGACGATGACGAGGTTTTTTGTCATATGAGTGCGATGAACTTTCCAGGGGCACGGCCGCCCCTCCGAACAACCGAAATCTTACCATGACCCGGCCAGCAACCCGGGAGCCGGCGGACGGACGTTCAAAAGACGGGCTATTCTGCCCAAGTCTTGAGGAAACTCTTGCCCGGTAACTGCCGGACCAGGCCGGCCAGCTCCAGCTCGAACAGGATGGCTATGATCTCCGAGGACGAGCACCCTTCGATGGTTTCGACCAGATGATCGAGCGCCACGGGTGAGTCAGGCTTTAACGCGCCCAGCACCGCCCGGGCGACTCCGTTCATCGGTCCGAAAGCTAGAGATGTCTGAGCATGACAAGAAGTTGCATCTTTTACGTTCTCGCTTATTTTCAGAGACTTACGGCACTGCTCCACGAGCCGGCGTCGGTCTTCCGGCTTCAGTTCCACCACCACGTCGTTCCATTCCTGGACCAGTTTGGCGCCCTGCTTTATGAGCAGATTCGGTCCCCAGCTCACCTTCGATGTGATATTGCCGGGTACGGCGAAGATTTCCCGGTTTTGCTCTGCCGCCAGCTTCGCGGTTATGGCGGAGCCCGAGTATTCCCCGCCTTCCACCACCAGCACGCCCGCACTCATTCCACTGATGATACGATTACGCACCGGAAAATTCTGCGGGTAGGCCGGTGCTGCCATTGGGAATTCGGATATCAATAAGCCCTTATTAGCGATCTCCTGGGCCAGTTTCCGGTTCTCAACCGGATAAACCTGATCAACTCCGCATCCGAAGACGGCGATGGTGTCGCCGCATGCCTCTAGCACGGCTTTGTGCGCGCAGGTATCGATCCCGCGCGCCATACCGCTAACTACGGTCAATCCGGCGGCAGCCAGATCCCTTGCTAATCGCTCGGCAGCCGTGGTGCCATACGCGGTGGGCCGGCGCGTACCCACGATCGCCAGCATGAGCGATGCCATCAGTTCTACGCGGCCCCGGGCAAACAACATAGGCGGCGGATCGTAGATATCCCGGAGGCGGGGCGGGTAGCGGGGATCCGTGATCGGAACCAGGGTCGCACCCGCCTCCGCCAGCTTGTGCTGCTGGTCCACAGCTTCTTCAAAAGCGCAACCACTGGCGATGCTTTGGGCGACGCTGGCTGCCAGGCCCACAGCCTCGAGTTCCGAACGCGAGGCGCGGAACACGGCCTGCGGCGTCTTGAAGACCTCGATCAACTGGCCGGCCTTGCGGGTGCCAAGCCCAGGAGCCACGCGGAGAGCGAGCCAGTGGACCTCATCGTCATTGGTTAGCACAATCCTCTTCTTGTGCGCCCACCGCACCGGAATTCTCACACCCCTAACACGACTGCGATAACCTGAAATTTGCGCCGCGAGCCAGATTACTTCGGCGACCAGGAACTGACGCTGGTCTACATAGCCAAGAGACTCAAGGAGGCGCTGCGGCTCGAGAAACTGCTAACCGACGCCGGGCTCGATTATCTGGTGGAGCCCGATAGATATCGGGGCGGAATCATCTTCCAGACCGAGCGGGTCGGAGCCTTCTTCTACGTGGCTCCGGGAAGCAACGACATTACGAAAGAACTCATGCGTCGCGGAGGATTCAAGCCGCTCGAGGCCGCTTCGTTCTAAGAATCGCGGCCTTTACGGGGCGGCTCGCCGCAAAGCTTCCGCCGCCTCTTCCGGAATTACGTCCTCAAGAAATGTCCCCAGCGCCGACTCCACGGTCGCGAGATATTTCAATTTTTTCGCGCTACGCTGAAGCGGCAAAAACTCTATATAGAAATGCTCTGTCTGGTGGAGCACCATCATCAGAGGCATGGGAAATCCAAAAAGTGCATCATATTTCTGGCGGATTCGCCTGATGATTGCGGCCAGATCCGGCCGTTCAGCCGGCGTCAGATCCGGCAGCGACGGCACGTGACGCCGCGTGTAAATAACCGCCTCATAGGGAAATCGTGCAAAATATGGAACAAATGCCACGAAATGGCCGTTTTCGGCGATGAGCCGGCGGCCGTCGCGATGCTCGTCTTCGAGCACTTTACAGTACAGACATCCGCCTTCTCGCTCGCGGAACGCCGCCACCGACTTCAGCTCGCGCTCGACCCGCGGCGGCACGAACGGAAACGCGTAAATCTGCCCGTGCGGGTGCGGCATCGTGACGCCCACAGCTTCGCCGGTATTCTCGAAAATAGCGACGTGTTTCACACGAGTATCAGACGTCAGCTCGACGGTTCGGCGTGTCCAGAGTCCGACGATTCTCTCCCACTGCCCAACCGAAAGCTCGGAGGGCAACAAGTTGTGTTCGGGGCTGTACAGCACTACGTCGCAGGCGCCGGGCGCATCGCCGTTCTCAAAAGAGAACGACGGAAAATCGTTGGGATACAGGTGCACGTCATAGGAGTCCGGCACCCGGCCCGATCCGGGGCAAAACGGGCACCAATCCTCCGGCATCTGCGGCCGGTCCTGGCGGTGCGCTGTGACCACCACCCACTGCTCGAGCAAAGGGTGCCACCGAAGCTGACTCATAGGAACCACATCCCATCCTCTAAGAAAGGTGATGGGATGATGAAGGATGATTTTACCTGTATCTAGGGGCTGGACGGCGTCGGGTTAAACACCGGGATTGTCACGATGTTGCTCGTGTAGATGTCCTGCGAAATCGTCACCTGCGTCTCCGGGTCGGTGGGAATTCCCGTATTCAACTCGAGCACTACCTGATAGACCCCAGTGGCTCCGACCATCATGCCCGCCGACAGAACGTTCGCGGTGCGGCCGCCGGCAAGCGATGACACCGAAGAGTTCGGGTCATTCAAGGCTGGGCCCAAGTACTGATAGCCTGTCGCCAGCGCGAGCTTGGCGTCGTCCGGCTGGACGATCCCCAGGCCCGTCGCGTAGATGTAAATGTTTTCGCCGGCAACCGCCGGATTGTCCGGCGTGATTCGGGAACCGGCCACATTCGCGCAACACAACGCGGAGTTGGTAGCCGTCAGAATCACCTGTGCGCTGCTGCTGACACTGGCCGTAATGGGAATTCCATTGCCGTCCGGCCCGGGGACCTTCGCGCGAAGGCGGATGCGGGTGAATGCCGCAGCCGGATAGGCGACCACCTTCTCTTCGGGGTTGGCATTGATCGCGGCGATAAGCGCGTCGCGAACGCTGGCCAGAGTGTCCCCTGATTGCACGGTGTAACTATACGAGCGGTCCTCGATGTTGATCGTGGCGACGTCATTCGCGTTGATTGTTCCATCCACCGAGATCGTGCCGGTGGCATAGCTCGACGCATGGAAGGCGATGGCATGCCGCGGGTCGGAGCCCGGTTCAGCGAATAGGCCGGGGTTCTGCTGAACGATAGGGACGCCGACCGCGTTGGTGACCGAGACGTCCCCGTTGCTGTGCTGCAGGCGCACAAAAGCACTGGTGCTGGTCCTGTCGTTTACCTCGAATGGCATTTGCGCATTGATCTGGGTAGGTGAAACGTACAACAAGGGCGCGCGGATGCCGTCGAAGTACACCTGCACGCCTCCCCACTCCATCGGCAGTCCGTTGGCGTTGGGATCCGCCGCGGCACTGGTATCGGCAAGGTTCGCGCCGCCCTGTTCCTGCTGGATTGTCACCAAGGTCCCGGGAGCAATGGTCGCCGCGCTCTTGCCGCCCGAAAGAGTGGCTCCACTGGCTGTCGCGGTTATCATCGCGTTGGTTGAGACTTTTGTCGTGAGCGTGATGCTGTTTCCGGCATCGCCGCCCTTGCGCGCCACCAGTCTCAGGATGCTGAAGCCAAGCTCCGGACGAGCCAGGACGTTCGGGTCGCCCGCTCCGTTGTTGGCCCCGTTGATCATGTTCGCTAGCGCCTGCAGGATTTTGTCAATCGTGTCGTCCTTTACGATCTTGTAAGTGTAGTCGGTACCGTTGACCGTCACCGTCACCGTATCGTCGGCTTGAATCGTTCCGGCGAGGGTCACTGAGCCGAGGGCAAAGATCTCGAGGCTGGCGGCGTTGCGGACGCTGTTGATTGGAATCGTGATCTGGCCCGGCGTGAACACCAGGACGCGCCGGTCCGACGGATCGGCGACGTAAAGATTGGTGCCGTCCCAGGCGAGCGACGTCGGGGTCGGGGTGACGTCCGCACCGGACTGCTTTAGGTTGGGAGTGAAGAGGTCGCTATTACTGGTCACTACGCTCGTGAACTCATCCGGCTGCCCCAATATCACGTCGGCTGCGGGCGAATTCTGGGTCGGAATTGTGTTGAAGATGAGCACACGGTCGTTGCCGCCATCGGCGATATAGAGTCGCGTACCGTCCGAGAGGGCGAAACGGGGGAAATTCAGCGTTTTGCCACAGACCTTTGGATAGGTGGGATTGTTATTGCTATCGGTGCCATTCGAAGCGCAAAGGTTAGTGGTATCGTTCGCCGTGGCGCTTTGGAAATCTTTCTGACCGATCTCCACATCGGCCGGCTGCTGTGTCTGCGTGGGAATCGAATTCCAGATCATCACGCGATTGTGACCGAGGTCGGTCACAAACAAATGCGTGCCATCGCTGGTGACGGCCACCGGGTTTAGCAATGTATTAGCCTGCGCGTTGAGCGCGGCTTTAGTGAGGTCGGGCTCCGGAGCGGTGCTGAAATTGGGTTGCCCCAGCACCAGGTCGGCGGGTTGATCGTTCTGCGTTGGGATCGAGTTCCAAATGAGCACCCGGTGGTTCTGCGTGTCCGCGACATAGAACTTACCGTTCTGCAGCCACACGCCTTGGGGCGCGCGGAAACTTTTCGCGTCAACCACCACCGGCCGCAAGCTGTTGAAGTCGGACTGGCCCAGCACGATATCGGCCGGCTGCCCGTTTGCCGTGGGAATCGAGTTCCACAGGAGCACGCGGTTGTTCGAGGTGTCCGCCACTGCCAGATGCTGCCCGTCCGAGGCCACTCCCGTCGGCAGGCGCAAGCCTGTCTGGCTGATGTGAAAATCGGAGCTTGTAAAATCCGGCTGGCCCACCACCACCTGGGCCTGCCCGGTGCATACCGGGCAACTTCCGCTGTTGGGCGGAATCGGCGCGGCCGCCCCGGGCAAGCTCGCCGAGGAATTCTTGAAAAGCAGAATGCGGTTGTTGAGCGGCGTCAGGCCTACCCGGTTCGCGTCGGCGACGAACAGCGTGTCTCCTGCAAACGCCAACCCGCCGGCAGCGCCCAGCAGCGTGTCTGAAGCCCCCGGCAGCTGGTTGGTAAACGTCTGTTGCCCGATGACCAGCCGCGCAGCCTGGCCCGTGACAAAATCCGCGGCAAGGCCCAGCCCGGCACACAGTGAGAAAAACGCACAGTATTTCAGCATGAAATGGTGAACAGCGGGTTGAACTTAAGTATAACAGCCCATCGACGTTATCCGTGGGCTGCAGGTTGCGCTCCAACGTGCGCCGGGCAGCCGCAGCGGCATCACTGCTTGCCGTCGAACGTTACGTTCGA
>Ga0066709_100001946_pt1 | contig 14449 bp, 18 predicted proteins | sample GraSoiAngelo_158_FD_79665 | JGI IMG/M metagenome (GOLD analysis project Ga0066709, IMG submission 79665) | Grasslands soil microbial communities from the Angelo Coastal Reserve, California, USA - 14_1009_16_30cm | ecosystem: Environmental > Terrestrial > Soil > Grasslands | place: USA...
GCGGCCGGCGCCTGCCCGCCGCGCAGGATGCGCTTCAGCGGGTTCGCCATCCGGCGCCACAAGCTAGTGGACACGTCCGCAAGCCCGACGGGTTCCGGACGGCGCTGGCAGCCGCCTGGACCCACCCGTCGGTCCTCGGACTCTTCCCCACCCGCCCACACCTTCGGACGCCGGGCGCCGGGTGGGTGGGCGAATTCCGGCCGGCGACGCCCGGCGACCCGCCCGACTTACGGACGCGCCCGCACGCCGCTCGCAAGGTCGCGCCACGCGATGGCGACGCGCTCGGCCATGCGGTCGGCGGAGAAGAGCGCGGCCCGCGTGCGGCCGGCGACGCGCGGGTCGTCGGCGGCGACGTGCGGTCGCAGCGCGTCGCGCCAGGCGGCGGCGTCGAACGGCGCGCACAGCGTGCCCGCCAACCCGTCGAGCGCGACCGCGTGGACGCCCACCGGCGTTGCGAGCACCGGGACGTCACAGGCGAGCGCCTCCAGGACCGCGAGCCCGAATCCCTCGGCGTCGGACGGCACGAGCACCGCGTTGGCGGCGTTGATCCACAGCGGCACCTCGGAGGACGGCGCGGCGCCGAGGCTCGCCAGGCGGACGTCGCCGGCGGCCTCGCGCGCGCGGTCGAAGCGCTTGACCGCGCGCGCCGGGTCGGCCGGGAAGAGCAGCAGCGGCTCGGCGGCCGGCAGCCCGAGCGCCTCGCGGGCCTCGGCACGCGGGATGGGGCGGAAGCGCTCCATGCTCACGCCGCACGGCAGAACGGCGACGCGGCGCGTGGTCCCGGCGCCCGGCACCTCGCGCGCGAGGCTCGCCGATGCAGTCGCGGCGAGGTCCATGCGGCCGAGCGCGGCGAGCGTGATCCGGCGCGTGCCCGGATGTCGCAGGTCGGTGCCGTGCAAGGTGACGACGCGCCGCGCGCCGCGCACGGCCAGCGCGGGCCAGGCGCTCAGCCCGTAGTGCGCGTGGACGATGTCGAACCCGCGGCGGCGCGCGCACCGAGCGGCGAGCGCGGCGAGCGCGCGGGCGCCGGGCGGGGCCTCGTCGAGTTCGACCTCCAGGCCCGGCAGGCGGCGCAGGGCGGCGACCTGGTCGCGCACGAAGACGCCACGGCCAGGCGCGCCGGGGTCCGCAGCCATGTCGGAGATCACGAGCGCGCGCATCCGCCGGCGAGGCTACGCAGAGTCGTTGCAACCGCGTGTGGCGCCGTCACACGCTCCCGCCCAGACTCGCCGCCAACCCCAGCCACGAACGACGGGAGGCACGAGATGGCGTATCGACTGATGGGACGACTGCACGCATGGGCGCTTCGCCTGCGCGGCGAGACGGGACAGGGCACCGTGGAGTACGTGGGTCTCCTGCTGCTCATCGGCGCGCTGCTCGCCGCGGTGATCGCGGCCATGCACAGCCACAACTGGGGGCTGGCCGAGGTCATCGTCAGCAAGCTCAAGGCGGCGATCGACAAGGTCTCGAGCGCGAGCGGAAAGGGCTGACTTCGCCAGCCGCGCCCCTCGGCCGGCCGGCGGCCGTCCCGCCGCCGGCGCGGTCGACGGCGCCAGGCGGCCGAGGGTCGCGCCGGCGCGGCGAGGGCCGATCCGACCCGTCGCCGCGCGATCTCACTCGAGGCGACGGGCGTCGCTCCGTGCAGAGGCGCATCGTCGCTCATCACTGAGGCGCGTCAACAGTCGCTGACGAGGCGCATCATCGCTCGACTTCCGGGCGCACCGTGCCGAAAAGAGACCGGCCGGTCCCTCCCCGACCCCCGGTCTCGACATGCGCACGCTGCCTCTTCTGCTGGTCCTCGCCTGCCTGCTACCCGCCTCCGTCGCCGCCGCCAACACCAGCCACGAGGGCTGGCCCGCGATCAACGGCATCCTTCTCATGAACAAGTCCGACGGGTCCCGGCCGCTCGATGCGCGCCCCGGCCAGGATCCCTTCGGGGGCCTCGACGAGGACTACTCGTGCGACGGGGTGCACCTGCGCGGCGCGTGCCAGCGGCGGTTCGTCCGGCGCGGTGACCGGCGGGTCGTGTCGTCGCGCACGGGACACAACGAGCTGCTCGGCGGCCACGGCAGCGACACCATCTACGCCGGCCCGTGGGGAGACGTCCTCTGGGGCGACTACAAGCCCTCCGGGCAGGGCACGAGCCAGAGCGATCGCCTCTACGGCGGCGCCGGACGCGACTTCATCTACGCGAGCCACGGCTGGAACCTGATCGAGGCGGGCGCCGGCAACGACTGGATCAAGGCCCACTTCGGGCGAGGGGTCGTCGACTGCGGCCCGGGCAGCGACACGCTCTACATCAGCCGGCGGGCGCAGAAGCACTACAGGATCCGCGGCTGCGAGCGGGTCTCGCACAAGACGCTGGGGTACTAGGGGCCGGCCGGCGGCGGGCGGAGCGTGGCGTGGCGCGCCGCCCGCTTTGGCGCCGAGGGTCGCGGCCGGGTCTGTGGCACCGAAGGGAAGCGGATCGTGGTCCGCGCCCGGGCCGAGCGGCAACATGCCAGGCGCGGAGACCCGGGGCAACCGAGTGCGGATTCCGACGGCCTGACGGACTCCTACGCGGCCCGTGTTCCCGCATAGCGGGAAGGATCCTGCTCTGGTCTCGGCCTCAGCGGCAACGCGCCAGGCGCCCGGGCTCGACGTATCGAGTGCTCGATCGACCGCCTATATCGCGGTCGATCGCGCCCTCGACTCGCGGACCGACCGCTCGAACGCGAGCCAGCCAAGGCGCCGCGGAGAGCGCTCGACAGGTGCGGTCACACGGACAAACCGCTCCCTTCCCTCGGTGCAATCCGACGACGCCACAGCCCGCACCAACGCCCGAGCGGCGCGCCACGCCCGCGAACGCCACGCGCCCTGCCAACATGCCGACCCGTGACCCCCATCCCCCGCAGCCGCCCCATCGGCGTCTTCGACTCCGGCGTCGGCGGGCTGACCGTCCTGCACGAGCTGCTCGTCGCGCTGCCGCACGAGGACTTCGTCTACCTCGGCGACACGGCGCGCTTCCCGTACGGCGGGCGCAGCCCGGAGGAGCTCGAGCGCTTCAGCCTCGAGGTCGCCGAGGAGCTCATCGAGCGGCGCGTGAAGCTGCTCGTCGTCGCCTGCAACAGCGCGACCGCGGCGGCCCTGCCCGCCGTGCAGCGGCGGATGATGGAGACGACGCTCGGCGTCGACGTCCTCGGTGTCGTCAAGCCCGGCGCCGTGCAGGCGGTCGGCGCCACGCGCACCGGGCGCATCGGCCTGCTGGCCACGCCCGCCACCGTCCGCAGCGGCGCGTACCAGAGCGCGATCAAGGACGTCGACCCGCACGTCGACCTCGTCGCGGTCGAGTGCCCCGACCTCGCCGGCATGATCGAGGAGGGCTTCCCGGTCGACGAGCGCGTCGTCGCGACGGTCCGCGCCTACTGCGAGCCGCTGCGCGCCGGGCGCGTGGACACCGTGATCCTCGGCTGCACGCACTACCCGCTCGTGCGCCCGATGCTCCAGCGCTCGCTCGGACCGGGCGTCGCGATGGTGACGTCCGGCGCCGCGGCGGCTCGCCAGGTCGAGCACGCGCTCGCGTCGCGCGGGCTCGACGCCCACCGCGAGCGCGAGGGCGACTACCGCTTCCTGTGCACCGGCGACGCCGAGGTCTTCCGCGCCGTCGGCACGCGCTTCCTGCAGCTGCCGCTCGGGACGGTCGAGACCGTCGTGCCGCGCTCGTCGAGGGCCGCCGCGTGACCGCCGCCGCCCCGTCCCGGCGCTCGTACGACCGCGGCCCCGCCGACCTGCGCCCCACGAAGATCGAGAGCGGCTTCGTCGCCACCGCCACCGGATCGGCGCTCATCACCCAGGGCGAGACGCGCGTGATCTGCACGGCGTCGGTGCAGGGAAGCGTCCCGCGCTGGCTCGCCGGCCAGGGCCGCGGCTGGGTCACCGCGGAGTACGGGATGCTCCCGGCGTCCACCGGCGAGCGCAAGCAGCGCGACGTCACGCGCGGGCGACCGGACGGACGCACGGTCGAGATCCAGCGGCTCATCGGGCGCTCGGTGCGCGGGGTCGTCGACTTCCAGGCGCTGGGCGAGCGCACGATCTACCTGGACTGCGACGTGCTGACCGCCGACGGCGGCACCCGCTGCGCCTCGATCACCGGCGCCTTCGTCGCCCTCGACCTCGCCTGCCGGCGCCTCGTCGCCGAGGGCCTGCTGGAGCGCTCGCCGCTCACCGGCTCGGTCGCCGCGATCTCGTGCGGCATCGTCGACGGCACGGCGCTGCTCGACCTCGACTACCGCGAGGACTCCACCGCCGAGGTCGACGCCAACGTCGTCATGACCGGCGAGGGCGGGCTCGTCGAGGTCCAGGCGACCGCCGAGCGCACGCCGCTGCAACGCGCGCATCTCGACGAGCTTCTCGCGCTCGCCGCCGCGGGCATCGAGCAGCTGCGCGCGGTGCAGGCCGCCGCCGTCGACGCCGGGTCGCCGACTTGAGGCTGCTGCTCGCCACGCGCAACCCGCACAAGGTCCGCGAGTTCGGCGGGCTGCTCGCGCCCCACGACGTCGACCCGCTCCCCGCCAGCGTCCTGCTCCCACCGGAGACCGGTGCGACGTTCGCGCAGAACGCCCTCGACAAGGCGCGCGCGGCGGCGGCCGCGACCGGCCGGATCGCCATCGCCGACGACTCCGGCATCGAGGCCGCGGCGCTCGGCGGCGCCCCCGGCGTGCGCTCGGCGCGCTACGCCGGCGAGCACGCCACCGACGCCGAGAACCTCGCCCTGCTGCTGCGCGAGGCGCCGGCGGGCAGCGCCGTGGCCTACGTCTGCGCGCTCGCCTACGTCGACCCCCACGCCACGGTCGAGCACGTCGTCGAGGGCCGCTGCGCCGGCACGCTCGCCTCCGAGCCGCGCGGCACCGGCGGCTTCGGCTACGACCCCGCGTTCATCCCCGACGACCGCGACGATGGCCGCACGATGGCCGAGCTCGCGCTTGCCGACAAGGATGCCATCAGCCATCGCGGGCGCGCCGCCCGCGAGCTCCTCGCCTGGCTCGAACGCGAGACCGGCTGAAGCGACGAATCGCGAATACCCATCGCTCCGGCGGGCAGCCCCTGGGGATGCAGGAGGAGACAACCACCCCCACCATCCCTGACGAACGCGGCCGCGAGCGCGAGCTGCCGCCACGCGAGGCCGCCGACCGGGCGCGTCCCGATCAGCAACCCCCGCGCGGCAACCAGGACCCCGACACGGGCGAGGTCGATCGCGGCCGCGAGAAGCTCGAACGCGTCCTGTAGGGGCTAGCGGAGGTTGATCGCGGCCGAGGCGCCGACGACGAAGGCGAGCACGCCGTAGCCCGTGTAGCCGTTGAGCAGGAGCACGAGCCCGGTGATGGCGGCGAGGATCACGGTGGACAGCCAGGCGATGCGCGAGAGGGGCACGGGCGCCTATTCTGGCGGCGCCCGCCCGACATGAGCGCCCTGCCCCCGCAGCTGGCCGTCGCCTACCTGCGCGCGCTGTCGTGCGATGTCCGCGCCGTGGCCGTCCACGGCCCGGGCGGCGCGGTGCTCGCGCAGGACGGCGTCCTGGCCGGCGACATCGTCCGCGCGCGCCAGGCCGACCACGAGATCGCCGTCGCCATCGGCCCCCACGCGCTGCCCGCCCTGGTCGGCCACGACGCCGAGCGGACGCTCGAGCTGGTGCTGCATCCGGAGCATCCGGCATGATTCGCGGCGGTCCGGCCGGAAATCCGCAAAGAGCGAAGATCGACGCCGGAGCGGGACGCGAGCGCTGCAGGGCGCTGTTAGCGTCGCGCGCTGTTCGAGAACTGCAAGGAGGAAGGCTGTGACGAAGTCCGAGTTCGTCGACCAGGTCGCGTCAACGTCGGGCCTGGCGAAGGGTGATGCGACCAAGGCGGTGGACGCCGTCCTGACCACCATCGAGGACACGCTCAAGCGGGGCAGCGAGGTGAACTTCTCGGGCTTCGGCAAGTTCAGCGTGGCCGAGCGCGGCGCCCGCCAGGGTGTGCACCCGCGCACGGGCGAGGCGATCCAGATCGCCGCGTCGCGGGTTCCCAAGTTCACGCCCGGCTCCGGGCTCAAGAAGGCCCTGAAGGGATAGAAGCGCACGCCGCCCGCGCCGGCGCGCCCGTGACCGGCGGCTTCGGCGCGCGGCTCGCGGCGCGCGTCGCGGAGCGCGAGTCGCAGGTCGTCCTCGGCCTCGACCCCGATCCCGCGCGCCTCTGGCCGGAGGCGCTCGAGGCCACGCCCGCGCACGGCACCCCGGCCGAGCGCGCCGCGGCGGCGGTCGCCGTGCAGTGCGCGGCGCTGATCGCCGCGGCCGGACCGGCCTGCGTGGCGGTCAAGCCGCAGGTCGCCTGCTTCGAGCGGTTCGGCCCGCCGGGCTGGATCGCGCTGACCATCACGTGCGAGCGCGCGCGCGAGGCGGGCCTGCTCGTGCTCGCCGACGCCAAGCGCGGCGACATCGACGTCACCGCCGCGGCCTACGCGCAGACGTTCCTCAGCGGCACCCCGACGCCGTTCGGCGACGTGCAAGGCCTCGCCGCCGACGCCCTCACCGTCAACCCGTATCTGGGGCGCGACGCGCTCGAGCCCTTCGTCGCCGCGGCCCGCAGCGCCGGCGCCGGGCTCTTCGTCCTCGTGCGGACCTCGAACCCCGGGGCCCGCGACGTCGAGGACCTGCCGGTCGCGCCCGACGGCGCGCCGGTGTGGGAGCGCGTCGCGCGGATCGTCGACGAGCTCGGTGCCGGCGACGGACCGCTGAGTGACATCGGCGCGGTCACCGGCGCGACCGCCCCCGAGCACCTCCAGCGCGCGCGGGAGCTCATGCCGCGCGCGCCGTTCCTGCTGCCGGGCATCGGCGCCCAGGGCGGGCGCGTCGAGGACGTCGCGCCCGCCTTCGCGCCGGGCCGCGCGGGCGGGCTGGTGACCGCCTCGCGCTCGATCGCCAACGCCTACGAGGCGACCGGCTCCCCGCGCGCGACGGCGGCGCGGCAGGAGGCCGAGCGGCTGCGCGCGGCAGCGTGGGCCCTGTCCTGAGGACCGGCGGAGCGGCGCTGGGCCCGGGGCTATCCTCCCGCTGGCCATGGCCCACAGCTCGCCTGCGCGCTGGCTGGCGCCGCTCGCGCTGGTGGCCGCCGCGATCGCGCTGGGGGCCGTCCTGAAGGCGGGCCTGTCGTCGTCGCCGACGGACACGCCGCCGGCGACCCCGGCGCCGGTGACGCGGACGGGACACAGCGGGCCGCAGAAGAGGACGACGACCACGACGCGAACCCAGCCCTCGGGCGCCGCGAAGACCTACACCGTGCAGCCAGGCGATTTCCTGTCCGACGTGGCCGACAAGACCGGCGTCCCGATCGAGCGCCTGCGCGAGCTCAACCCCGGCCTGGACGCCAACTCGATGCACGTCGGCCAGAAGATCCGGCTCGCTCCGTGAGCCGGCGCGCCGCCAGCGTCCTCGTCGCGCTCGTCGCGGCGCTCGCCCTCGCGCCGAGCGGGACCGCGGGCGCGGCCCCGCCGCCGCTGCGCGCGCGAGCGGCGATGCTCGTCCAGCCCGACACCGGCGACGTCGTCTACGCCCGCAAGCCCGGCCAGCGCCGCCCGATCGCCTCGACGACCAAGCTCATGACGGCGCTGCTGACGCTCGAGCGCAGCAACCTCGACGACGTCGTCCCCGCAGCCCCGTACCACCCGCAGCCGGCGGAGTCGGTGGCCGGGCTGCGCGCGGGCGAGCGCCTCACCGTGCGCGACCTCCTGCGCGCCCTGCTGCTGCAGTCGGCCAACGACGCGGCGGTGACGCTCGCCGTCGACGTCGGCGGCTCGCAAGCCGCATTCGTGCGCGCGATGAACGCGCGCGCCGCGCAGCTGGGCCTGCGCAACACGCACTACGCCAACCCCGTCGGGCTCGACGAGCGCGGCAACTACTCCAGCGCGCGCGACCTCGTCACGCTCGCCCGCGTCCTGCTGCGCAACCGGTTCTTCGCGCGGACCGTCGACCGCCCCCGCGCCACGCTGACGAGCGGGGCGCGCGTGCGCCGGATCGTCAACCGCAACCTGCTCGTGCGGCGGGTGCCGTTCGTCGACGGCGTGAAGACCGGCCACACCGCGCAGGCCGGCTACGTCCTGATCGGCGCGGGCGAGCGCGGCGGGGTGCGGCTCGTGTCCGCCGTCCTCGGCGATCCGAGCGAGGCGGCGCGAGACGACGACACGCTCGCGCTGCTGCGCTACGGGCTGACGCGCTACCGCGCGCCCGTGGTCGTCACGCGCGGCGCGGTCCTCGCTCGCCCGAAGCTGAAGGACCGCGACGGGCACGTCGACCTCGTCGCGGCCCGCTCGCTGCGCGTCGTCGTGCGCCGAGGCGAGCGCGAGCGCGTCGAGGTCGCCGGCGTCCCGGCCGAGCTCGACGGCCCGTTGCCGGCCGGCGCGCGCGTCGGCGACGCCGTCGTCGTGCGCCGCGGCCGGGCGGTCGCCCGCGTGCCGCTGCTCACGCGCGCGCCGGTGGCCGCGGCCAGTCTCGGCGATCGCGTGACGAGCTTCTTCGGCAGCCCATTGACGGTGTTACTGGTTGCCGTCCTGGCGGGCAGTACGCTCCAACTGGCGCTGATGCGGCGTCGCGCTACGCGACGGCGACGCGCGCGCAGCCGCCGGCGCAGGGGGACGGAGGCCGCATGATCATCACCGTCACGCTCAACGCGGCGATCGACCGGACGCTCGCCGTGCCCAACTTCCGGCTCGGCCGTCGGCACCGCACGGTCGAGCAGCGCACGATGGCGGGCGGCAAGGGCGTCAACATCGCGCGCACGCTGAAGACGCTCGGCCAGCCGGTGATCGCGACGGGCTTCGCGGGCGGTCCGACGGGGACGCGCATCGTCGAGCAGCTCACCGAGGAGTCGATCCTCAACGACTTCGTGCGCATCCGCGAGGAGTCGCGCACCAACCTCTCGGTGCTCGACCCGACGACCGGCGAGCAGACCGAGATCAACGAGCGCGGGCCCGCCGTCTCGGGCAAGGAGCTCGAGCTCTTCCGCGACAAGCTGCTCTACCTCGCGCGCGGGGCCGACATGGTCGTCTTCGCGGGGTCGCTGCCGCCCGGCGTCGAGGCGGGCGCCTACGCCGAGCTGATCCGCGAGCTGCACAAGCTCAACCTCACGACGATCGTCGACACCGACGGCGACCCGCTGCGCCTCGCCGTGCGGGCCGAGCCCGACGTGGTGTCGCCGAACGTCCTCGAGGCGGAGGAGCTCGTCGGGCACGAGTTCAACGACGACGAGGACCGCACGATCGCGGTCCGCGAGATGGTCCAGCTCGGCGCGCGCGAGGCGATCATGACGGTCCACGACGGCTGCTTCGCCTCGGTGCTGGCTGACGGCGCGCCGTGCCTGTACCGCGTGTCGATCGAGCCGCGCGAGCCGGTCGCGGCGGTCGGCTCGGGCGACGCGTTCCTCGCCGGCTACGTCTCTGCGCGCTACTCGGGCGGGCGCCCCGCCGAGTGCCTGCGCTACGCCGTTGCCTGCGGTAGCGACTCCACCCAGCAGCTCGGCGCGGGCGTGATCGATCCGCGCGGGGTCGAGAAGCTGCTCGGGGAGATCGAGGTCGAGCGCCTGGCCCTGCCCGCCGAGGTCGGCTAGGGCGAAAGGGGTTAGTAGCCTGCGGGCGACCTCCAGTTCCGTCCGCCTCCGAACGTAAGGTCGCCGCCATGGAAGTTGAGATCGGCCGCGGGAAAAAGGCCCGCCGAGCCTACGGATTCGACGACATCGCCATCGTCCCTTCGCGTCGCACGCGGGACCCTGACGACGTCGACATCACCTGGAAGCTCGGCGACTACCGCTTCGAGCTGCCGCTCATGGCCTCGGCGATGGACGGCGTCGTCTCGCCGCGAACCGCGGGGATCGTCGGGCACCTCGGCGGCCTGGCCGTGCTCAACCTCGAGGGGATCTGGACGCGCTACGAGGACGCCGGCGAGCAGCTCGAGCGGATCGCGACGCTGCCCAAGGAGGTCGCGACCCGCGAGATGCAGGCGATCTACCAGGCGCCGATCCAGCCTGACCTGATCGCCCAGCGCATCCGCGAGATCAAGGATCAGGGCGTGGTGGCCGCGGCGTCGCTGACCCCGCAGCGCGTGCGCAAGTACTACGAGCTGGCGCTCGAGGCGGGCCTGGACATCCTCGTCATCCAGGGCACGGTCGTGTCGGCCGAGCACGTCTCGCAGGACGAGTCGCGCCCGCCGCTGAACCTCAAGGAGTTCATCGGGCAGGTGCCGGTGCCGATCGTCGTCGGCGGCTGCGCGTCGTACCACACCGGCCTGCACCTCATGCGGACGGGCGCCGCCGGCGTGCTCGTGGGCGTGGGGCCCGGCGCGGCGTGCACGACGCGCGGGGTGCTGGGCGTCGGCGTCCCGCAGGCCACGGCGATCGCCGACGTGGCCGCGGCGCGGTCGCAGCACATGCTCGAGACCGGCGAGTACTGCCAGGTGATCGCCGATGGCGGGATGCGCAACGGCGGCGACGTGGCGAAGGCGATCGCCTGCGGCGCCGACGCGGTGATGATCGGCTCGCCGCTCGCTCGCGCCTACGAGGCTCCGGGACGGGGCTTTCACTGGGGCATGGCGACGTTCCACCCGACGCTCCCGCGTGGCGCGCGGGTCCAGACCGTGCAGAACGGCACGCTCGAGGAGATCCTCGTCGGCCCGGCGCACGAGAACGACGGGACGTTCAACCTCATGGGTGGCCTGCGGACGTCGATGGCCACGTGCGGTTACCGCGACATCGCGGAGTTCAACCGGGCGGAGCTGATGGTCGCCCCGGCGCTGCAGACCGAGGGCAAGCAGCTGCAGAGCGCGCAGGGGATCGGGATGGGCTCGCGCGGCGCGGCCGCCGCGGCGCACCCCGAGCGCGAGGAGGTGCTCGCCGAGGCATGAGCGACCCCGGGAGCCAGCGCCGCGTGGCCCGCACGCCGAGGACCGGGGACCCCCGCACCCGGGCGGTGGCATGAGCGAGCTCGTCACCGCGGGGCGCGCGTCGACCCAGGTCGTCGCCGAGGCGGCCACCGAGGTCGAGGCGCCGCGCGCGGTCGACGAGGTCGTCGTCCTGGACTTCGGCGGCCAGTACTCGCAGCTCATCGCGCGCCGCGTGCGCGAGTGCGGCGTGTTCTCCGAGCTGCTGCCGCATCACGTCGGCGTCGAGGAGGTGCGCCGGCGCCGCCCGCGCGGGCTGATCCTCTCCGGCGGGCCGGCCTCGGTGTACGCCGACGGGGCGCCGAAGCTCGACCCGGCGCTGCTCGAGCTCGGCATTCCGGTGCTCGGCATCTGCTACGGCATGCAGCTGCTTGCGCTTTCGCTGGGCGGCCGGGTGGAGGGCGCCGAGGTCGGCGAGTTCGGCCGCTCCGACCTCACCGTCCGCGAGCCCGGGCGGCTGCTGGCCGGCACGCCGCCCGAGCAGACGTGCTGGATGTCGCACCGCGACACGGTCTATGCGCCGCCCCCCGGCTTCACGGCGCTGGCGTCGTCGACCGCGTCGCCGGTGGCGGCCTTCGAGGACGTCGAGCGCGACGTCTACGGGATCCAGTTCCACCCCGAGGTGGTCCATACGCCCTACGGCCAGCGCGTGCTGACGACGTTCCTGGAGGACGTCTGCGGCTGCGCGCGGACGTGGACGGCGGCCTCGATCGTGGACGAGCAGATCGCCCGCATCCGCGACCAGGTCGGTGACGGGCGTGTGATCTGCGGGCTGTCGGGCGGGGTCGATTCGTCCGTGGCCGCGCTGCTCGTCCACCGCGCGGTCGGCGAGCAGCTGACCTGCGTGTTCGTCGACCACGGCCTGATGCGCAAGAACGAGGGCGAGCAGGTCATCGCCGCGTTCCGCGATCGCTTCCACATCCCGCTCGTCGCCGTCGACGCCGAGGACCGCTTCCTGCGCAAGCTGCGCGGCGTCACCGATCCTGAGGCCAAGCGCAAGGCGATCGGCGCCGAGTTCATCCGGGTGTTCGAGGAGGAGGCGGCGCGGCTCTCGGGGGCGCGCTACCTGGTACAGGGCACGCTGTACTCCGACGTCATCGAGTCCGGCGGCGGCACGGGCGCAGCGACGATCAAGTCGCACCACAACGTCGGTGGGCTGCCGCAGGATCTCGAGTTCGAGCTCGTCGAGCCGCTGCGCCAGCTGTTCAAGGACGAGGTGCGCAAGGTGGGGGAGGAGCTCGGGCTGCCCGAGCGCCTGGTCTGGCGCCAGCCGTTCCCCGGTCCCGGGCTGGCCATTCGCGTGGTCGGCGGCGAGGCGACCAAGGAGCGCCTGGACGTCCTGCGCGACGCCGACGCGATCCTCCAGGACGAGATCCGCAAGGCCGGCCTCTACCGCGAGCTCTGGCAGTCGTTCTGCGTGCTGCCCGACGTGCGCACGGTCGGCGTGCAGGGCGACGAGCGCACGTACGGCAACGTCATCGTCATCCGCGCGGTCACCTCGGACGACGCGATGACCGCCGACTGGGCGCGCCTGCCCTACGACCTGCTCGAGCAGATCGCCTCGCGCATGATCAATGAGCTGCGCGAGGTCAACCGCGTGGTGCTCGACATCACGTCGAAGCCACCGGGCACGATCGAGTGGGAGTAGGAGTCAGCCCGCGGCGCGGATGATCGCGCAGGCCTCGCGGTGCGACCGCGGCGACGGCGAATAGCCGTACATCCCGAACTGGAACGTGCGCGCCGTCCGGTGGCGGGCGCACATCGAGTAGGCCTCGGCGAACTTCTCCTGCGGCGGGTCGCTCGCGGCGCTCGCCGCCCACGGCCCGCTTCCGTGGACGAGCGCCTCGAAGCGCGCGCGCAGCGGATCGGTCATAGCCGTCGCGTCGAAGATGTGCCCGAGCTCGTGGAAGAAGCGCGCCTTCGTGCGCGCCTCGGGTCCGAGGTAGATCGTGCGCGCGGCCATGTCGGCACAGCCGCCGGCCCACTCGGGGCCGGTGGGGCACGGCGCGAGCTGGAGGGTGACCGTGCCGGGCGGCGTGGGGACCTGCGCGGCGGCGAGCCACGCCTGGTAGCGAGGCGGGGCCGGAGCGGCGTCGGGGGTGACGAGCGTCGTGGCGGGCGCCGGGGCGGCGTGCGCCGCGGCGAGGAGGAAGGCCAGCGGCAGGAGGGCGCGTCGCACCGGGGGGTGTTGGCCGGTGGGCGCGTGGCGCTACCTCGTACATGCGTTGAGCGCGCGGCGGGGCGCGGCTGGGCGCGGTTCGCTCCGCCCGCTGCGGGGCGGCGGGTCGCGGCGTGGTCCGTGGCACCGAGGGGAAGAGCTTCGGGGTCTGCGCCCGGGCCGCGCGGCGTCGTGGGCGTTCGCGGCTCCCCGACCGCGAGCCGCTGCGCGCCAGCCCGGAGCCGCTGTCCTGCCTGGTGCTCGCTATGTCGACGTCAGGCAGGACAGCGCCCGGGCCGCGCGGCGCCGTGGTCGCGGTTGGCTCCCGGGGGCGAGCGCCTACGCGCCAGCGCGGGCCGCTGCGTGACTTTGCGTTGACAGTGTCGGCATCAGGTGACACAGCCCGCCCACGCTGGCCGCGAGCGCGGCCGAGACGGGCGGTCACAAGGACGACCGCCTCCTTCCCCTCGGTGCCACAGACCACGCTGCGACCCGCCGCCCGACGCCCGAGCGGAGCGCCAGCAATACCCAATGCCCGAGCGGAGCGCAAGCAAGCAGACAAGCAGGCCGCCTACGCCGCCCTCCGCACCCTCCACGTCACCGCCGACCGACAAGCCGTGGACTGGAAGCTGATGCGAAACGACGCCCGCCCCGCGCCCTGCTCGCCCTGCAGCCGGCCCGCCATGGCCGCCCGATACCGCCCCGGCCCGAAGCCGCGGAACGTCGCGCGGCCCGTCTCGGAGTAGTAGAAGGACCCGTCGGACTGCAGCACGGGGCGCGCGGGCTCGGTGGCGACCGTGGCCTCGGTCTGGGCGCCGTCCTTGCAGCGCAGCAGCAGCTTGAACGTCGCCAGCAGGTGGTCGTCGGCCGCGATGCGCAACGCCTGGCGCTGCGACGTCGAGCCGCGGAAGACGAGGCCGCCGGCGGGCTTGGCCTTCGGGAGCCGGACCGGGCGGTCGGCGCCGCCGCCGCAGCCGGCGAGGGCGACGCAGGCCAGCGGCAGCGCGGCGGGGCGGCGCACGGCGGTCACGCTACGGCACGGTTCCACGACCGGCCGACCGGTCCTCCGGACGCAAGTGTCCTATCATGGCGCCCGCCGCGCGGAGGTGAGCGCGGCTTCGCCGTGCCTATGAAGACCTTCGTCGCCACACCCGCCACCGCCGAGCGCAACTGGTATGTCGTCGACGCGACCGGCAGGACGCTCGGCCGCCTGGCCACGCAGATCGCCAACACGCTGCGCGGCAAGCGCAAGCCGGAGTACACGCCGCACATCGACACCGGCGACTTCGTGATCGTGGTCAACGCCGAGAAGATCGCGGTGACCGGCGACAAGCGCACGGAGAAGCTCTACC
>Ga0066709_100001947_pt1 | contig 14446 bp, 12 predicted proteins | sample GraSoiAngelo_158_FD_79665 | JGI IMG/M metagenome (GOLD analysis project Ga0066709, IMG submission 79665) | Grasslands soil microbial communities from the Angelo Coastal Reserve, California, USA - 14_1009_16_30cm | ecosystem: Environmental > Terrestrial > Soil > Grasslands | place: USA...
ACCGCAGTGGACGCGGAGAGCGCAATATCCTTCTCTGAGCTCGTAAGTACGACATAATTGGAACTATGCAGGTACTGATCTTCGGCGCCACCGGAATGCTAGGGAAAGCTCTCACGCAGCGGTGGAGCGGAGATGAGGTCATCGGACTGGGCAGTGCGGACACCGATATTCGCGCGCCTGAGCAAGTCCGGAGCGCAGTCAAGCAAGCCCAACCTGACTGGATCGTGCTGGCTGCAGCCTATACCGATGTTGACGGCTGCGAAATCAATCCTACACTGGCAGCATCTGTAAACACTCAAGGTGCAATCAACGTGGCCAATGCCGCCGCAGAGGCCGGCGCTCGCATGCTTTTTGTCAGCACAGATTATGTTTTCGATGGTAGGAAAGCTTCGCCATATGAAACGAATGATCTGCGCAAGCCCATCAACACATATGGCAAGAGCAAGGCGGATGCCGAAGTTGGGATAGTTGGCATCCTGCCGGACTGCTGCATCGTGCGCACCTCATGGCTGTTTGGGCCGGGAGGGAAATGCTTTCCGGACACAATCCTGAAGCTGGCTGCGAGCCGCTCTGAAATTGAAGTGGTGAACGATCAGCGCGGCTGTCCGACTTACACGTTCGACTTGGCCGATGCGATTATCAAACTCTGTCGGTCCAGTGCTCGGGGAATCCTCCACTGCACCAATAGCGGAGAGTGTAGCTGGGATGAATTTGCATCCGAGATTCTCCGGCAAGCACTCTCGAAGACCCAAGTCCGGCCGACCACGAGCGAGCGATTCGTTCGTCCCGCGGAGAGACCGAAATATTCTGTGCTTTCTCCGTCGAGTCTGACCGCCTATGGAATCAGCATGCGAAGCTGGCAGCAAACTCTATCCGACTATCTTCAGCAGCGTTCGACTGCTTAGGCGAACTGTAGTGTTCCGAAGCCTTCCGGCACGTGGAAGTTCGGCTGCGGGGTGAAGGTAGGTTGCCAGGCCAGGTACTGCCTCGGCTCAGAGCGGCCTTCCACTCGATAAAAATTGGCGCGCCACGGCTTTGCGGAATCGAATCTTGCTGTTAAAGACCTAATCGGAATTGAGAGCTCCGCGACCCAATGGCGCTGCTGTTCATCAATATGGACTGATCGGGTCATTCCGCTCATGAGATCGGCAAGCCCAGAAGGTGAAATGTCCAAGTCAATCCACATTCCATTGGGAGCAACTTCAAATTCTTTGTAGCGGCGTTCGGACGAGGGCTCCGGCTGCAGGAACGCTTCTGCCACATCGCGGTCCCAGAGATGGTCGCGGCGGCCGTTGGGATCGGAATCTTCAAAAACGAAAAGGTCGCGATAGCGGCATACGAATCTCAGGTACAGCGTGGCAGGCGACCACAGAACGCGGACTTCAGTTTCGAGCGTCGGATCAGGACTCTTGCCTTGCCAATCCGCAGAGAAGCGAATGGGAGTAGCCAGTTCCCATTCCGCAGCCGAGTGTTTGGAATCCAATTGAATGTCGTGCGAGATCCTGGCCGAAACTATTTCGGACTTGGCAGACATAGTCGGAATGAGCATAGTGCAAAAAAAATGGTTTGAGCGCAAGATCCGGATAGCCTGATCTTGCGCATGGTCGTAATTTCGAGTCATGAACAGTGCGATACTGAGCTTTGAAACAGCGAATTTTGGGACAACTTGAAATGACACCTCTTACAGAAGACGCTCGCTGGCAGTCCGTGCTGGCGCGTGACGGCGCAAGTGACGGCAAATTCGTCTTCGCCGTGAGTTCGACCGGCGTGTACTGCCGGCCTTCCTGCCCTTCGAAGCGGCCGCGGCGCGAGAATGTGACTTTCTATCGGCTGCCAACAGAAGCAGAGTCGGCTGGCTTCCGCGCATGCTTACGCTGCCGGCCCAAGGCATCTAACGGAAACCCAAAACAAGAGATGATCAAATCTATTTGCCGCTACATTGAACAACGCTTGGATGAGCCAATTACTCTGTCGCAACTCGGCAAAGAATTTCACCAGAGCCCGTTTCATCTGCAGCGCACGTTCAAGGCTGTACTCGGGATTACGCCCAAGGAGTACGCGAATTCGTGTCGTATGCGGGGCTTTCGCCAGAACCTGAAGGCTGGGCATTCGGTAACGCGCGCCATGCACGAAGCCGGATATAGCTCTACCAGCCGTCTCTATTCGCAAACGGCTTCGGAACTGGGGATGGATCCGGCAAAGTACCGACGGGGAGCCATTGCTGCGCCGATTCGCTACGCCTGTGCAGATTCTCCCCTCGGACGAATTCTAATTGCGGCCACCGACAAAGGCATTTGCAGCATTCAGTTCGCGGACTCCGATGAAGAGCTCGAACAAGGATTAAAGCAGGAGTTCCCGTTTGCCGCGCGACGCCGCGATGATGAGGGCCTGGCCAGCCTCACAGCGAGGTTGATGCAGCACATGCGCGGCCTGGAAACGGCAACTGCCCTACCCTTAGACATTCAAGCGACTGCTTTTCAACGGCGTGTGTGGTCTTATCTCCAATCCATTGGGTTCGGCGAGACCCGCTCATACTCCCAAGTTGCTAAGGCAATCAAGCAGCCGACTGCAGTTCGTGCAGTGGCGCACGCTTGTGCCACAAATCCGGTTGCGATTGCAATCCCGTGTCATCGCGTTCTCCGCTCCAATGGAGACCTGGGTGGTTATCGTTGGGGCCTGGAACGCAAGCAAACATTGCTTGATATGGAAGTGCCGAAGACTGTGGCCAGCAGCTAACGAACTCGGATGGCGGTCGTCTATTTAGCATTGCGGCTGTGTGCAAAGTTACGGCCATCGGATCAAGTTGATGCCCGTCCCCCGGATTCTATGCCTCATTCCCGCAGTCTTATCGTCCTGCTTGCTGTTCGCGCAGGCCATTGATTCAACTTCCAATATCGTTCCGATTCCGCAAATGGCAAAGATAGCCCAGGCACTCGTGGGCGACTGGAACAACGTTGAAACCATGGAGCCGGGTAAGCGCTGGCCTCATGGGGCCGAGCGGCGGGGAGCCTCTCACTGTGAATTGAGCACGGGTGGAACGACCTTGATTTGCCATGGCAGTTCTGACGGCTCTGCAGGCAAACTGGATCATTTCATCGTGATCTGGTGGGACAAGGCCAGAAAGCTCTACGGTTTCTTTGTTTGCTTCAAGGACTGGGGCTCGGGGTGCGAAAGCCGCGGTACTGCCCACTGGGAGGGGGGCGTGTTCGTCAACGATTACCCGGAAAACATAAACGGTAAGCCGAAGAAAATGCGCGATTCATTTGTGGATATAACTGCCAACTCTCATGCCCTAATCGCTGCCGTGGAAACTACCGATGGAAAGATGAAGACGCTGATTACCACCCGCAGCACGCGACGGTAGTGCTCGCGGACGAGCTACTTTTACCCCCGTTTGACAATTCTTTACGCCCGCAGGTTCTGCGCGCATGATTCAATTGTTCAGCAGAGTTTATGCGACGGGCAACCAACAAACCAGGAACATTTCCCCTAATCGTCCGCGATTCGATCGCTGTGGCCGTGTTGTTTTTGATGCTCAGTTCCTGTGGTTTTGCGCAGGCTCCTGCCGCCAAAGTAGCTGGAACTGTGAAGTCAACCAGCGGGAATACGCTTATTTTGTCTCTGGACGCAGGTACCGATACAACGGTCACGATCGCTGATTCTGCCCGCATTCTTCGCACTTTGCCAGGGCAAACTGATTTGAAGGCTGCAACTCCGATTTCTGCCCTGGACATTCATGTCGGTGACCGCGTATTCGCCAAAGGGCAAACAGGCGACAACGGCACGATCATGGCTTCCAGCATTATCGTGATGGCCAAGACCGACATTGCCCAGAAGCAGCAACAAGAACGTGACGAATGGCGCAAGGGAGTGGGTGGCATCGTCAGTTCGGTCGATGTCGCTGGCAATACGATCACGCTAAAGAACTCAATACTTGCGGGCGGAAAGCCGGTCATGGTGCACGTCTCCAAAGACACCAGCATTCGCCGCTATGCGCCAGATTCAGTCAAGTTCGATGACGCGAAGCCCGGCGCTCTCGATGAGATCAAGGCCGGTGATCAGCTCCGCGCGCGCGGCACCAAGAACGCCGATGCTACGGAATTCACAGCGCAAGCAATCGTCTCCGGCTCATTCCGTGATGTAGCGGGCACGGTGGTTTCGACAGACGCAGCAACTAACTGCGTCACCATCATGGATCTGAGCACGAAGAAAGCGGTCGTGGTAAAAGTCGGGCCGGAATCCCAGCTGCATAAGCTTCCAACCATGGCAGCGCAGATGATTGCCTTTCGCCTGAAAGGCGGCGCTACGGGAGCTGCAGCTGGGCCCGGTTCGCAAGCTGGTTCGCAACGTGCCAGTGGACCTCCAGCATCCGGATCCGGGAACTGGAACGGCGACGGGCAGGGCGGTTGGAATCGCGGAAGTGGCGGCGGACAGGGCGGAGCGCCGGGTGGTGGAGGCTGGCGAAACGCAAACGGCGGACCTCCTGACTTTCAGCAAATGCTGAGCCGCATGCCAGAGATCAAAATTGCCGATCTGAATAAAGGCGACGCCGTAATGCTGGTCGCGACCGAAGGAACTGCGAACAATGGCCCGACTGCGATCACAGTTCTTGCCGGCGTCGAACCAATTCTGAGCGCAGCTCCTGCCGGCACCAGTGCTTCCACGCTGCTTTCGCCATGGAATCTGGGAACCAATGCAGGTGGTGGAGATCTGGGCGGACAATAGCCCAAAGTTCAAATGAGAACGTTATCGAAAATTTTGTTTCTGCTTTTGACTTGTGGGGTATTCGCTCAGTCGCAGACAACGACTCTGCGTGGCAAGGTCACCGATCAGACTGGCGCCGTCATTCCGCAAGCCACGGTCACGGCTACTCCATCGAACGGCAAGAATGCGACGGCAACAACGGACGGTGGTGGTGCGTTTGAGATCAAAGGGGTCGCCCCGGGAACTTACTCGATCACGGTAAGCGCGAAAGGCTTCGCGCCGTTTCGCAAGGAGTCGGTCGCTGTCGCAGTGGACAAGCCACAAACGCTGGATGTTGCTCTTGAAATTCAAACGCAAGAGGAGAAGGTTGAGGTAGAAGCACAAGGCAACAACCTTGATGTGAGTTCTTCTTCGAGCGCCGGTTCGCTCATTATCAAGGGCAAAGACCTCGAAGCTTTATCCGACGATCCTGATGAATTACAGTCTGAGTTGCAGGCGCTCGCGGGACCGGCTGCCGGCCCGAACGGCGGGCAAATTTATATCGACGGGTTCACTGGCGGCCAACTTCCGCCAAAGTCCTCAATACGCGAAATTCGCGTCAATCAGAATCCGTTTTCAGCGCAGTACGACAAGCTAGGCTACGGCAGGATCGAAATTTTCACCAAGCCGGGAACGGACAAAGTTCACGGCCAATTTTTCTTCAATGACAGCAATTCGGTTTTGAACTCCAGGAACCCCTACGTTCCTGTCAAGCCAAGCTACAACTCGGACATCTTCGATGGCAACTTCGGCGGGCCGATCAACAAGAAGGCTTCCTTCTTTATCGACGCATCGCGCCGGAACATGAATGATTTTTCGGCGATTTCGGCAATCGATCCGGCGCAGCTTCCCAATCCACTGACCTCGAGTTCAGTGATCCCGCGCATAACCGAGTCCATTTCGAACCCGCGCACGCGCACAAACTTTAATCCGAGAGTTGATGTGCAACTCACGCCCAACAACTCGCTCACTGCGCGATACCAGATCACGCATGACAGCGAAGATAATTCGGGCCTTGGCACGTTCTCGCTGCCATCAGTCGCTTACAACCTGAATGAGACCGAGCACAGCTTTCAAATTAGCGACACGCAGATTCTGAGCCCTCGGATGGTCAATGAAACTCGGTTTCAGTTTCAACGCGAAACAAATCACCAACTACCGCTTGGGAGCGGACCGACCATTGATGTGCAGCAGTCGTTCACGTTAGGACAGAATTCTGAAGGCCTTGTGCGCACAACGCAAGATAATTACGAATTGCAAAACTACACTTCCCTCACCGCCGGCAAACATTTGATTAAATTTGGCGGAAGATTGCGCGGAATTACGTCGAGGGAGTTTACAAACGCGAATTTCAATGGTGAATTCATTTTTTCATCCGTGAGCCCCAAGGATCCATTGAGCGCGATCGAGGCTTACCAGAATGCTTCGCAGGGCTTGTGCCAGCCAGCTCCAAACTACAGCGACAAAAACTGCCCGTCGCAGTTCATGCTCACCGTCGGTTCGAGCAGCGTTAGTGTTGGATGGTTTGACGCTGGCCTCTATGCAGAAGATGAATGGCGTCTAAAGCCGAATATCTCTCTCACGTATGGATTGCGTTGTGAATCGCAAAATAATATTCATGATCACGCCGACTTCGCACCCCGCCTCGGCGTAGCGTGGGGCTTAAGTAGCAACGGCAAGACCGCTCCGAAGACGGTTGTTCGCGGCGGCTTTGGGATTTTCTATGACCGCTTCGGGTACAACTTGATCGAGCAAGCCTCGCTGCTCAACGGAACCACTCAGCAAAAGGCGGTGCTCCAGAATCCAACTTTTTACTCAACTGATCCCAGCGCTTGGCCAGCATTCAGCAGCCTGACTACGACCGGCTCCCCGACTATTTATCAGGTGAGCCCGAACCTGACTTCGCCATACACAATTCAGAGCGCGGCGAGTATCGAACAACAGGTCACGAAGGCGGCAACGGTTTCGGTTACTTATCTGAACTCGCGTGGTGAGCACGCGTTCTACATTGACAACGTGAATGCGCCGTGGTTGAGCGGGGGTACCCGACCCTTCGGAGGCAACGACAACGTTTATCAATATCAATCGGGCGGCATTTTTCGTCAGAATCAGCTCATTGTGAACGCGCGCGTGAACACGGGGAAGAGATTGTCATTGTTCGGTTTCTACACGTTGAGTTACGCAAATAGCAATGTGTCTTCAGGTGGGAGCGCTGGAGGATTCTTTGCCAGCGGTGGCACCAGCACGGCAAGTTTCGTTAGCAATCAATTTGATCCTCTGGCCGATTACGGTCGCGCCGCGTTTGATGTACGCCATCGTGCATTCATCGGCGGCAGCGTTGCCGTGCCCTACGGCTTCTCGCTGTTTCCGTTCATCATCATCAACTCCGGATCGCCGTACAACATCACCACCGGGCAGGACAATAACAACGACTCGATTTTTAACGACCGGCCCTGGCTTGCGAGCGCAAACGGGCAGATAGTTTGCACTAATCGCAATGACTTCTCTCTTACGCCAACCGGGCCGCTGGCGCCCATCAATTACTGCACCGGACCAGGTAACGCCACGTTCAATTTGCGGTTGAGTAAGTCCTTCGGCTTCGGGCGCGAAACAAAAGGTGTTGCTGGCGGCGGCGGGATGGGCGGCCCAGGCGGCGGTCCGCGCGGAGGAGCTCCCCCGGGCGGTGGCCTGGGACCTCGCGGCCTGGGTGGCGGGGGCGGGAACCCGTTCGCCTTCGGACAAGCAACCAACCGCCGTTACAATTTGACTTTCAGCGTCTCTGCTCGGAACTTGTTCAACACTTTCAATCCAGGCAATCCGGTGGGAAATCTCAGCTCGTCCCTATTTGGTCAAACGCTCAGTGTGGGTGGGGGACCATTCGCTTCAGCCTCGGCAAACCGCAGAGTTGATCTGCAGGCGAGGTTCTCGTTCTAGCAGTGGTCAGTGATCGGTTGCCAGTTGTCAGTTCGGCTAGCACAGTTGATGCTATTTGCAATTCACTGCTTGCTGCGGAGAGAGCGATGTTAACACGCTCATGTTGGGATAACTGTAGGCCCCGCCAATCGCTGAGGAGGGCGACTGAAATTCAAGCCACGGCAGCAGGGCTTCATTCTGCGGATGGTAAGTTCTACCGTTGACCTTGATCGCGATCGTCGCATCTGGCAGGCCTTCGATCACGTCTCCGACTTCCAGATCATCCTGACAATTTCCATTTGGGGACAGCCACCACGGCGTGATTCCGTGAACTCCGTCGCTGCCCACGAACGGATCGTTCACGCTCTCGGTGATCTCGTGACTGAGCGCGGTCACGTCCTCAAAGCCGGGGACGAATAGGCCCGGACTGATCCAGCTTGAATAATTCAGCACGTATCTTTTTTCACGGAAACCGTTGCTGGCATCGCCGGGCTCGAAATCATAGGTGTGAAATCCCAAAACGCAGCACTGATTGGGATTTCCGTTGAAATAAAGATAGGTATTCGGAAAAAGAAACGTTGAAATATCCCTAGTTGTGATGTCGCCTGAGTGTTCCGCCGCGCCGACTGGGCTATTCGAGTCGATCGGCGTAGCCGGGAACAGCCGATCCGAAAATACATTGATGTCCACCAGCACAAAGGCACAGCAGGTGCCATCATGATTAAGCGCAAAAAAATAATGTCCGCGCGGAATCGAGAGGGTCCGCTCCGTCTTCACTGAAGGCTTCAGCAGTGTGTGCCAGCCGGGCTGCATGGCGTTATAAAACGCGGCCCGCTGCACGGAGTCAACGAACTGTGTAGGCGCATCACTGCTCGAATAGTCAGCGTTTTGAAAGACTGGAGAATTCAATACCGGTGCGATGAAGGGTTGTACAGAATAGTGAAGGCGTTGTCCGTTCACGACCCGAACGGAGCCATCGTGGTCCAGCAAATCGAGCGAGACCGGGACAATAGGGGCGTTGAAGTTCGTTGTGCCGCCTTGCTCGGGCCGGCTACCGGCCATGGTGTAGAACCACCGCCGGCCGGGGATTCCGGAAGGGCCAACTCCCGTCGCCTGAAAATCGCCGGTGAAGGTCTGGATCGAATCGAGCGCGGCATCATTATTCGGCGCGATTCGCGCATTGGCTGAGTTGCCGTGGCCGCGTGGCGCAAAAATCGTAAACGAGTGGTGCGCCTGAGAAAGCGTAGGCGCAATTTGGTCCCGGCTCTGCGCAAGAGCTGCGTCAGCGCCAAGAATAAGCAGCAGAAATACGAGAACTAGGACCCGGGAAGTCCTATAGCACCTGGGCAAAACCGTCACCGCCTGAGAACAACTTACTTGGATGCGGGAACGGTTGCAAACAGTAATTGCGTAAAATTTCGGTGAATTCGCGGCTCCGAGTGTGCTCTGAAGCGCAGAGGTGTTCTGGATAATGCGGGGACAGGACAGCCGCCCTCGGCTGTCCTCGGGCCTTTGGCCCTATCGTGTCCTGCCACTTACAGTTACCTGTGATTGTCGAGCTTCGCTCAACTGGACAGCCGAGGGAGGCTCCCCACATTATGCAAGGTGCACTACCACTTCGGTTTTGTGATTGCCCCCTCCGATGCCGAAGCCACCAGGGCGCAGTATTTGCCGAAGACGCCGCTAGCGTAGCGCGGCTTTGGTTGCTTCCAATGCGCCATGCGCCGATGGATTTCAGCATCGCTGATTTCGAGTTCCAGCACGCGCTGATTCACGTCAACGCGAATTGTGTCGCCTTCATGCACGGCTGCGATTGGGCCGCCCAGCGCGGCTTCGGGGGAAACATGCCCCATCATCAGACCGTGCGTGGCCCCGCTGAAACGACCATCAGTGATCAGAGCCACTGATCCGCCAAGTCCTTCGCCGACGATGGCTCCGGTCACGCTGAGCATCTCGCGCATTCCGGGACCACCGCGCGGGCCTTCATTGCGTATCACCACGACGTCGCCAGATTTGATTTTCTTGCCGGTGACCGCGGTCATTGCCTGCTCTTCCGATTCGAAAACGCGCGCTGGGCCGCGATGGCTAAGCCGCTCATGGCCACTGATTTTTGCAACACAACCTTCAGGAGCAAGATTTCCACGCAGAATGACGAGACCGCCGGTGGCTTTGAGTGGTTTGTCGAACGGCGCGACCACTTCCTGGTCGGGTGTTTCCGCCGCAGTCGAAGCCTCTTCGCCAATCGTCTTTCCAGTTACCGTCATTGCGTTTTCGTGCAGTTTCTTTCCGCGCAGGAGTCGGTTGGCAAGCAAGCGAATTCCGCCGGCGCGATGCATGTCGGCAGCTACGAATCTGCCAGATGGTTTCAAGTCGCACAGGAGCGGCGTGCGTTCGCTCACTTTTTGGAAGTCGTCAATATCGAGTTGCACCCCGGCCTCGCGCGCAATCGCCAGCAAATGCAGGACGGAGTTGGTGGAGCCTCCGCTGGCAGCGACGGAGGCAATCGCATTTTCAAACGCGGGACGAGTTAGAATGTCGCGCGCTTTGGCTCCTCGCTTCAGCAGATTGAGGACTATCTCGCCGCTATTGAATGAAATCTCGTCCTTTTGCGGATCCAGGGCAGGCACGCTGTTGTAGCCCATTGGAGAAAGCCCGATCATCTCCATCACGGTGGACATTGTGTTCGCCGTGTATTGCCCGCCACACGCGCCCGCCCCGGGGCACGCGACGTTCTCGATTTCAAGCAATTCGGCATCGCTGATTTTGCCCGCAGCATTAGCACCCACCGCTTCGAACACGTCCTGGATGGTTACGTCTTTGCCACGATGACTTCCAGCAGCTATGGTTCCCCCATAGAGCACGATTCCAGGCAGATCGAGACGTGCCAACGCCATCGCCGCTGCGGGAATTGTCTTGTCACAGCCGACAACACACACCACAGCGTCGAAAAGTTGACCGCGACAAACCAGTTCGATCGAATCCGCAATCACCTCGCGACTCACTAACGAAGCCCGCATTCCCTCGGTACCCATGGTTTCGCCGTCGCTTATGGCGATGGTGTTGAACTCCATGGGCGTGCCGCCTGCCGCGCGTATTCCTTCCTTGACCTTGGCCGACAGCCGGCGAAGGTGGAAGTTGCAGGGCATGGTCTCAATCCAGGTGTTGGCGACGCCGATCAGTGGCTTAGTGAGGTCGTCGCCAGTAAACCCGATGGCCTTGAACATGGCGCGGGACGGGGCGCGGTCTCGTCCATCGGTGATCAGGTGGCTGCGGTGTTTCGGGTCCATAGGATTAAAAGATTACGACAGCAAGGCAGAAAGCGAAAGCGTGGGGGGCTTCTGAGAAGTGATAAGCTGCCCGAATGAAATTGCCATCGATTTTTATTTCGGCAATGACGGTTTTGTATTGTTTGATGCCGCTCTACGGCCAAGGCAAGGAAATTGTCTGGAGCGACCAGGAGAAGCCGATCCACGACGAAATTCGGAAACTGCGCAGCTTGCCGGACGACGCACGAACAAACACTACGCGCGACCTTGCGCTCCAAATTCAAGCGCTTCCGACTGGACCGAACCGCCTGAATTTGGCGTTGGCCCTAGCAATGTTGTCCACGGAGGGCGATTTTGGCCACGATACCCTGCAGGAAGTTGCCAGCACTCTTGCGACGTCTATCGGTCCGGCGCCTCCCGAAGGGGAGGATCCCTATCTTGAACTCGCCAGTCTGGTTCGCTACGAGCATTTGAACGTGACGCTGGACTCACCGCAATTCTCCGCCGCCATTTCGAAGCTGGAAGCGGAAGATCGCAACCGTCAATCCGCAAATTTCGCGCTCACTGACTTAAATGGGCAAAGCTGGACGCTCAAAGACCTTAAAGGCAAAGTCGTGCTGTTGAACTTCTGGGCGACATGGTGTCCTCCCTGTCGCAAGGAGATGCCCGACCTGGAGACGCTCTATCGTCGTTTCCAGTCCGAGGGGTTGTGTTCTCGGTGTCGACGACGAGGACGCCAGTAAGGTGCGGCCATTCATCGAGCAGCAGGGAATCAGCTATCCGATCTTGCTCGATCCAGGCCGCAAAGTGAACGAATCATTTCAAATTGAAGGCATTCCCAAGACGTTCATCTACGATCGCGAAGGTAAGATTATTGCCCAGTCCATTGACATGCGGACGCAGAAGCAGTTTCTGGAAATGCTGGCGCAGGCAGGATTGCAGTAGTCCTGCGACGCCTACGCCATTGCGGCGCTAGCCGAGGGTCCATCAGCTCCCGCCGAGGCAGGCGGATGTGGCCCGGCAAATCCCGGAGCAGATTCGAGCATTTCGGGCGTGGGAGCGCCCACACGAACGTCGGTGACATCCACAATCGCGTGCCAGTCGCGGCAGAGCTGACCGATCTGCTTCGGGTTGACTTCCAGAAGAAGGTCCGCACGCTGGCCTGAAGCCGATGCTGAGGCTTGGACAAATGGAATCTCAAGTCCACGGCGGGAAACGGCGGTGAGAATCCGCATCAGCGTGCCTTGCGTATTGCGATAGTGGATGTGAAATGCGTGCATGGTTAGCTCCCGAAAACAATTCTTTCAACGTTGGGACCGCCGCGCTCGGCTGTCCTAGGGCCATAAGGCCCGAATTCCTTCTCAGCTTCCGAAAACTGTCGAGCTTCGCTCGACCGGGCGGGTGAGGGCACCCGCCCTACGTGATTCGTTAATCTTCCTCAAACAGCATTTCTGATAACGCCGCGCCTGCCGGCACCATCGGATAAACGTTTGCTTCGGGAGCGCAATCGAACACGAGCAACTCCGGCTCCGTTGATTTCAGAAATCGCTCCAATTTGTCGGCTGTGTCATCGGTCACGGGGTACTCGCGCATCGCATCTTCACTCAAGCGTGCGGCGTTGATGCGGTATGCCTTCGCAATTTCGACGAAATCCGGATTGTCGCTGAGATCGGTCTCGGCGTAGTTGCGCTGATAAAAGAGCTGCTGCCACTGCCGCACCATGCCGAGATATTTGTTGTCCACAATTACCAGCTTGATCGGCAGATTCAGGCGGCGCACCGTGGCGAGCTCCTGGATGTTCATCTGGAAGCCGCCGTCGCCCGAGACGCAAAGAACGGTTGCGTCCGGTTTCGAAAGCTGCACGCCCACCGCAGCAGGCAAAGCAAAGCCCATGGAACCCAGTCCGCCCGAGGTTATAAAACCCCGCGGCAATGCCGAGCGATAACGCTGCGCGGCCCACATCTGGTGCTGGCCGACGTCGGCAAGAACCACACTATTTTCAGGTAGTCTGCCGAAGAGCTCATCCAGGAAGCGAATTGTGGGTTGTGAGAGTCCACGCGGATCGAGTTCAGCGCGGTCTTCCCCACAAGCAACCGCGCGCCATGCACTCCAATCCGGAAGGCTGGCCTCCTTCAGGCCTTCGTGAAACACAGGAATTATTTGCGCGAGGTCACCAATAACGGGAAGCTCACAAACGCGTACTCGATCCAGTTGCGCCGGATCAATCTCGAAATGCACGATCTTTGCATTGGGCGCAAAACGCGAAGGATCGCCGGTAACGCGATCGTCCAACCTTGCGCCGAACACCAGCAGCAGATCGTTTTCGTGCAGCGCCATGTTGGCTGCGCGAGTGCCATGCATGCCGACCATGCCAAGGTAGTACGGCGCCGCAGGCTCGACCGCGCCCAAGCCATGAACGGTGGCGAATGTGGGAATGTTGAGTTCGTCGAGCAGTTGCCGTAGTTCCGAAACTGCGCCAGAGAGCTTCGCTCCCGCACCGATCAACGCCACAGGCCGTTGTGCTCTTTGAAGGAGTGAAACAACTGAATCCGCGAACGCACCCTCGGCTTTGCCATTCGCAGCCTTAGGGGTTGGCGTGAACTTCACCGGCCCCGAAAACTCCATTTTTGCTTTCAGGAAATCGGTCGGAATATCAATGACCACAGGGCCAGGGCGCCCTTCACGTGCCCAGTAAAATCCTTCGGCGATCACCGTCGGAATTTCTTCGATGGAGCGCACCAGGCGGCTCCACTTGGTAAGCGACAGTGTCAACCCGAAGACGTCGGTTTCCTGAAAGGCGTCGGTGCCGATCAATGTGCTGCGGACTTGGCCAGTGATGCAAACCAGCGGCACGGAGTCCATTTTGGCGTCGGCGATTCCGGTGACCAGGTTGGTAGCGCCCGGTCCGCTTGTCGCCACCGCCACGCCAACTTTGCCTGTCGCGCGCGCATGCCCTTCGGCAGCGAAAACTGCACCCTGTTCGTGACGCGTGAGAACGTGGCGAATGCCGCTGCCCTCGAGCGCGTCATATAAAGGCATGATTGCGCCGCCGGGGTAGCCGAACATCAGATCAACGCCCTCAGCGCGCAAACACTGCAAAAAAATTTCAGCGCCTTTAAGCATTCACGACCTTTTTTGCCTGAGCTGGTTCAGCCTTGGCGGTTTGCTTTGAATCTTTCTGCAACCACGACATCATTCCGCGCAGATTGGCCCCAACTTCCTCGACTTGATGTTTCTTTTCCGCGTCGCGCAAAGTGTTGAAATTCTTGCAGCCGCTCTTGTTTTCGTCGATCCACTCGCGGGCAAACGTGCCGGACTGGATATCCGCCAGAATCTTCTTCATTGCGGCGCGGGTTTCATCCCCAACGACTTTTGGACCGCGGGTAAGGTCGCCGTACTCGGCGGTGTTCGAGATCGAATATCGCATGCGATCAAGCCCGCCTTCGTAAATCAGGTCCACGATCAGCTTCATCTCGTGAATGCATTCGAAGTAGGCAATTTCAGGTTGATAGCCGGCCTCAATC
>Ga0066709_100001948_pt1 | contig 14445 bp, 17 predicted proteins | sample GraSoiAngelo_158_FD_79665 | JGI IMG/M metagenome (GOLD analysis project Ga0066709, IMG submission 79665) | Grasslands soil microbial communities from the Angelo Coastal Reserve, California, USA - 14_1009_16_30cm | ecosystem: Environmental > Terrestrial > Soil > Grasslands | place: USA...
ATCGACGCGCTGAAGACCGTGGCCGAATCGATCAATGCGCTGCGCGGTCCGGACGTCGGCATCCTGCTGATCACGCACTACGAGCGGATCCTCAAGTTCGTGATGCCCGACTTCGTGCACGTCCTGGTCGACGGGCGGATCGTCCGCACCGGCGGCAAGGAGCTCGCGCACGAGCTGGAGCAGAAGGGCTACGACTGGGTCCGTGAGGCGCTGTATGCCGGCAAGGTTTAGCTAGCGATGGCGACGGTTAAGGTCTCTAGGGACACGCGCGCGACGTACGACGTCGAGCGCGTTCGCGCCGATTTTCCGATCCTGCGCCGCCGCGTGTATGGCAAGCCGCTGGTGTATCTGGACAACGCCGCCACGAGCCAGAAACCAGACGCGGTCATTGACGCGATGGATCACGTCTATCGCGAGACGAACGCCAACATCCACCGTGGCGTCTACCTCATGTCCGAGGAGACGACCGCGCTGTACGAGGACGCGCGGGCCAAGATCGCCTCGCTGATCAACGCGCCGGATCCGGCCGCGTGCATCATGGTGCGGAACGCGACGGAGGCGATGAACATCGTCGCCTACTCGTGGGCGCGCCGAAATCTGAAATCGGGCGATCTCATCGTCGGCACGATCCTGGAGCACCACTCCAACCTGGTGCCGTGGCAGCAGTTCGCCAAGCAGATCGGCGCGCGGTATGAGGTCGTGGACATCGACGATGACTACCGGTTGCGCCGCGACCAGTTCGAGGCGTTGCTGGCGAAGAAACCGAAGTTCGTTGCGCTGACCCACGTCTCCAACGGCATCGGCACGATCAATCCAGTGGCCGAGCTCACCGCGCAGGCCAAGGCCGCCGGCGCGACGGTGCTCATCGACGGGGCGCAGGCCGTGCCGCACATGAGCGTCGACGTTCAGGCCATCGGCTGCGACTTCTACGCTTTCAGCGGGCACAAGATGATCGGACCGACCGGAAGCGGCGCACTCTGGGGTCGCCGCGAGCTGCTGGAGTCGATGCCACCTTTCCTGTACGGCGGCGACATGATCCGCCGCGTCACGCTGAAGGACACCGAGTACAACGAGCTGCCCTGGAAGTTCGAGGCGGGGACCTCGGATTACGTCGCGGCCATCGGTCTCGGAGCGGCGGTCGATTATCTGCGGCGGATCGGCCTGGATGCGATCCACCAGCACGAGCGCGAGCTGACCGTCTACGCGCTCGAGCGCTTCGACGAGCTCAAAGGCGTGCGCACGTTCGGCACGCGCGAGCTGTCGTCGCGCGCCGGCATCGTGTCGTTCGAAGTCGAGGGCATCCACCCGCACGACCTGGCCACGCTCATCGATCGTGAGGGCGTGTGCGTGCGTGCGGGGCACCACTGCAATCAGCCGCTGATGGACCGCCTCGACGTGCCGGCGACAACCCGCGCCTCGATATACCTGTACAACACACCGGCCGAGATCGACGCACTGATCGCCGCGGTGCGCAAGGCGCAGCAGGTCTTCGCATGACCGAACCGTGTCCCGAGTGCGGCGCCGCCGTCGGCGGCAGCACCGGGTGCGCCGCGGCGTTCGAGGAGCTCGGCCTGCGACGCTTCTCCGACCTCCGCTACGCCAAGTGGAATCGACTGATGGTCGACGCGTACTCGCTGCAGCATCCGGCGGAATACATGCGTTCGGCGAAGTCGTTCGCAGCGCACCTCACCGGCACCGCAGCTGCGCTGGAGCGGCCGGACCAGAGCGGCTTCGTCAACGAGGCGATGGTCCGCTGGCTCTCGACGAATCCGATCCTGGTGCGACCGGCGGAGCCCGCGGCGGGCCGGCGCGGCGCGGTCACGATCGCCGACGTGCTAAGCGCCGCCGATCCGGCAGTCGCGATCCCCGAATGGGCGCGCTCCGCCTGGCAGGCCTGGTCGGGTCTGCACGCGATCGCCCGCGAGTGGATCGCCATCGCCACGCACGACCGCGCGGCGGTACGGCGACCCCTCCCGAATTTGACTTCGGTTGATTCGGCTAGGGACAAATTCGGGAGGGGTCGGTACGTGTAATGGACGATCTGTACCGCGAGTACATCCTCGACCGCTACAAGCACCCGCGGAACGCGGGCGAGCTCGACCCCTTCGACGTGAAGTACGCCGACAACAACCCGCTCTGCGGCGACGACATCTCCATGACCCTCCGCGTCGAAGACGGCACGGTCGTGGACGCGAAGTTCAAGGGCCGCGGTTGCGCGATCAGCCAGGCTTCGGCGGACATCCTCACCGACAACATCAAGGGAAAGACGGTCGAGGAGTTGCGGCGTCTCGGCAGCGAGCAGGTCATCGAGGATCTCGGCGTGGATGTCTCGCCAGCGCGCCGGAAGTGCGCGCTACTCGGTCTGAAAGTGCTGCAGGGCGGTCTGTTCGGCCTGCAGGCGTGGCCCGACCAGCCAAGCAGCCAGAACGTGAACGACGGCCGCTGAAACCTATAGGTGGTTCTATTTCCGACTGTTTTAGTCGATAATTCAGGAGACAGATGACAACAACGGTTCAGCCGCAACTTCCCGACAACTACAAGTGGGGCTGGAACGATCCCGAGGCCGAGGGCAAGACGTTCGCCCGAACGCCGAAGGGTCTTTCAGAGGACGTCGTCCGCCAGATCAGCGCGTTCAAGAGCGAGCCGGAGTGGATGACCAAGCTCCGCCTCAAGGCGTATCGCCACTTCCTGCAGCGGTCACTGCCGACGTGGGGTGCGGACCTTTCCCGAATCGACTTCCAGGACATCTACTACTACGTCCTGGCCTCGGATAAGAAGGCGCAGGACTGGAACGACGTACCCGAATACGTGAAGCGCACGTTCGACAAGCTCGGCATTCCCGAGGCGGAGCAGAAGTTCCTTGCTGGGGTAGGGGCGCAGTACGACAGCGAGGTCGTCTACCACAACATTCGTGAGGACCTGGCCAAGAAGGGCGTCATCTTCGTCGACACCGACACCGCGCTAAAGGAGCACGAGGCGCTCTTCCGCAAGTACTTCGGCACGGTGATCCCGGCGAACGACAACAAGCTCGCCGCGCTGAACACGGCGGTGTGGTCCGGCGGGTCGTTCATCTGGGTGCCCGAGGGCGTGAAGGTCGACATTCCGCTCCAGGCCTACTTCCGCATCAACAGCGAAAAGATGGGCCAGTTCGAGCGGACGCTGATCATCTGCGAGCCGGGCTCGCAGGTGCATTACGTCGAGGGCTGCACCGCTCCGATCTATTCGACCGCGTCGCTGCACAGCGCGGTGGTCGAGATCATCGTCAAGAAGGGCGCGCGGTGCCGCTACACGACGATCCAGAACTGGAGTCACAACGTCTACAACCTCGTCACCAAGCGCGCCGTCGCCTACGAGGACGCTGTCATGGAATGGATCGACGGCAACCTCGGCAGCGAGGTCACGATGAAGTACCCGTCGGTCTACCTGATGGGGGAGCGCGCGCACGGCGAGATCCTCTCCGTCGCATTCGCTAGCGACGGCCAGCATCTCGACGCCGGCGGCAAGATCGTGCACGCTGCGCCGAACACGACCTCGCTCATCACCAGCAAGTCGATCTCGAAAGGCAACGGTCGCACGTCGTATCGCGGCCTGGTGAAGATCTACCCCGGGATGCGCAAGTCGAAGAGCACGGTCCGGTGCGATGCGCTCATCCTAGATAAGACAGCGCGGAGCGACACGTATCCATACATGGAGATCGATGAAGAGGACGTCACCATCGGGCACGAGGCGACGGTCTCCAAGGTCGGCGAGGAGCAGCTCTTCTACCTGATGAGCCGTGGCCTCACCGAGCAGGAGGCGACCGCGATGATCGTGAACGGGTTCATCGAGCCGATCGTGAAGGAGTTGCCGATGGACTACGCCATCGAGCTCAACCGCCTGATTCAGCTGCAGATGCAGGGCGCCATCGGATAGCCGTGGCGATCACGCGCATCCGACTCGAGCGCCCGCCGCTCGACCGAGATTCGGTCGAGCGGTTCGGTGTCTCCCGGGAGGAGCCTCGCTGGCTCATCGACCAGCGCGTGGCGGCGGCGGAGCGTTACCTCGAGACGCCGTGGCCGCGAACGGACGTCGGTGAGGAGTGGCGCCGTTTCCCCCTGAAGGATGTGCCTTACGACGCGATCGCTGAGGACATCCCGCGGCCGGTGCCTCTCGCTGAAACCGGCTATTCCGTTTCGCGCTCGGGATTCGTGAACCTGCCGATCGAGATGCTCTGGAACGCCCCTGAGCCGACGCCGAAGCCATTTGACCTGCTTCGTTCGCTCATGGAAAAGACGGACGGACCAGTCGCTCAAGCAGCCATCCGCGCGTATGCCGAGGCGGCATGGACGACCGGCCACTTCGTTCGAGTGCCGGCTGGTTTGGACATTCCGCATCCGATCGAGGTCATCACCGTCCCGTCGGTGTCGCGAACGATCGTCCTCGTCGAACGCGGCGCGCGAGCGACCGTCGTGGAACGGCTAATCGGCGGCGCGGACGAGCCGCAGCTGGCGATGCCGATCCTCGACGTGCATCTCGAGGACGACGCGGTCTTGAACTATGTCCAGATCCAGGAGTTCGCGCCCTCGGTGTGGATCCTGGGGTCGCAGCAGTACCGCTCCGCGCGCGCCAGCCGCCTCGAGAGCTTCAATGTGTTCGTCGGCGCGCACCGCGCGAAGGTCGGGATCGGCTCGGACATCCGCGGCGATGGCGCGGTCGTCCATCTCAACGGCCTGGTGGCCGGCGGCAACGACCAGAAGATCGACTTCAACGTCTTCCAGGATCTCTTCGGCTCGCATTCGGAGAGCATCCTGCTGTACCTCGCGGCGCTGTACGACCACGCGAAGGCAGTGACATACGGTGTGATCCGCGTCGAGCCGGAGAGCCGCGCCACGTCGTCGTACCAGGAGTGCCGAAACATGCTCCTTTCCGAGCACGCCGGCGCCGATCCGATACCGGTGCTCGAGATCCTGACCAACGACGTGCTGCGGTGCGGACACGGCGCGACGGCCGGCGCGATAGACGACGCCGACCTGTTCTACGTGCAGTCGCGAGGGCTCCCGCGCGACGAGGCCGAGCGCCTGATCGTTCGCGGGTTCTTCGAGCGCGTGATCGAGAAGGTCGCGGATGCCGACGTGCGGCACGAGATGCTGCGAGCGCTGGAGCCGCGCATCGGGTCGATCGGAACGCTCGAGGCCGCCTGATGGCGACCAGCACCCGGTTCGTCCCGGTCGCGAAGGTCGGCGATGTCGCTCCCGGCGAGGTCGTCGTGATCGAGGCTGAGGGACGCAGCCTTGCCCTCGGCCGCACCGAGGACGGGCGGTTCGGCGTCATCGATAACGTCTGCACCCATGACGGCGGGACTCTTGGTGAGGGCGAGCTGGAAGGGGACTGCGTCGAGTGCCCGCGTCACGGCGGGCGGTTCGACATCTTCACCGGCGCGGTCTGCGCGCTCCCGCCGGTCATCCCCGTGACCGCATATCCCGTCCGTGTCGCGGACGGACGCGTCGAGGTGGATCTCTCCGTCGAGCCCGTTACCGAGGAGTAGCCGCACCGGGTAGCGCCGGCGGAGCCGTGTCGCGTCGGCGCAGCGGTTGCGTCTGGGCGACCTCGATGTAGCGGCTGGGGACGGCGATGCCGCTGCCGCGGCGCACGACGTTGAATACGGGAGCGACGTGGCCTCCGCGGTATTCGTTCACGGGAACATAAGAATGCAGGTACGCGAGCATCGCCTCCTTGCCGTTGCTGCAGTCGTACCCGAGGCTCAAAGCTGGCGCGCCCCGCGTTGCGAGATGGACACACTCGAGACTGTGCGCGAAGTCCGTGACGTACAGGCCCGGGAAGTCGGCGGGCAGAGACACGCGAAGAAGCAGCTCGCCGGCGACCTTCCGGAGCATCTCCAGTCCGAGGTCACCGAAGTAGGGTGACCTCACGAGCCACCGCGGAAGCGGCTCCAGGAAACCCTCTGTGATGTGGCCCCCCGCGAGCTCCGGCTCGAGCTCTTCCCCGACCACCGGCAGGCGAGCGTAGAGACCACCATCGGCCGCCAGGATCTCATCGAGATGCCGGGCGTGGCTGTAGCGGTAGTAGGTGACCCCTCCGCCAGTTCGCTCAACAACGCCTGGATCCGCGACGAAGCCGTGGTCACCGAGAAGCTCTCCCGAGCGAAGTAGAAAGAGATCTCCCAGCCGCGTCGGTGCGTTCATTCGGCCGTCCGATGCTAGACACGCACTAGAGTCTCGCCGCGTGGATCCCTACTTCCTGCTTCGCGGCCTCGTCATCGGTTTTTCCATCGCCGCTCCGGTCGGTCCGATCGGCGCGCTCTGTCTGCGTCGCACGATCGCGTACGGCCGTCTTATCGGTTTCGCCTCAGGACTTGGAGCGGCATGCGCCGACGCGACGTACGGGGCGGTTGCGGCCTTCGGTCTGACGCTGATCTCGGGTGCGCTGCTCGGCGCGTCCGTGCCGTTGCGGGTGTTTGGCGGCGCGTTCCTCCTGTATCTCGGCGCGCGGACGTTCGTCGCGGCTCCTAGTCGCACCGCGGAAGCGACGACGGTGCGTGGCGTCCTCGCGGCGTGGGCATCCACGTTCGGTCTGACGTTGACGAATCCTGCGACGATCTTCTCGTTCCTCGGCGTGTTTGCCGGGCTTGGACTCGCGTCGGGCGCCGCCGGATCGTCCGCCGTCGCGCTCGTCGCCGGCGTGTTCCTCGGCTCCGCGGCGTGGTGGCTGACGATGTCGCTCGGCGTCGGAAGCTTCCGCGAGAGGCTCGATGAACGGGCGCTGCGCTGGGTGAACCGGATCTCCGGCGCGGTGATCACGCTCTTCGGAGTCGGGGCGTTCGCCTCCCTTCTTCTCTAGTATCGACGCGAGTTCCAGATGTCCCGGAGGTGTCCGTGATCAGCAGCGCCGCACGTGATCGCGTGATCCAGGTCCAGGAGCAGCTCACGACTTTGCAGGAGCAATTCGAACAGCAGGCCCAGGGCGACACCCTCGACTCGTACGAGGCCGCGCTCAATCGCGGCAAGGCTCGCGCGTACCAGCACGCGGCGAACCTCGTCTCCGGCGCGCTGCACGACATCGACGTCAAGGCGCTGTAGGTGATCACCGCGATCGTCCTCATCACGGTGGAACGCCGTGCGCTCGCGAGCGCCGGGGAGCGCCTCGCCGCGATCGACGGCGTGTCCGAGGTCTATTCCGTGACGGGCGAGTTCGACCTCATCGCGATGGTCCGCGCCAAGCAGCATGAGGATCTCGCCGACATCGTCACGCGCAAGATCGCTCAGGTCGACGGCGTGCAGCGCACGATGACGCACGTCGCTTTCAAGGTCTTCTCCAAGTACGACCTGGAGCGGATCTTCGCCTAGACCCGTCTCGGGGACGCCCGCCTAGAATCGCTGACGTGAAGGCCGTCGTGATGGCCGGCGGCGAGGGGAGCCGTCTTCGACCTCTGACGATCAACCGACCCAAGCCGATGGTCGCGATCGTCAACAAGCCTTGCCTCGGTCACATCTTCGACCTGGTCAAGCGCCATGGCTTCACCGAGGCCGTGGTGACGCTCCAGTACCTGGCGAACGTGATCCAGGACAGCTTTGGCAACGGCACGGCGATCGGCCTGCCGATCTCGTACAGCGTCGAAGAGTCCCCGCTCGGAACAGGTGGCAGCGTCAGGCAGGTCCTCGATCGTCTCGACGAGACCTTCATCGTGATCTCCGGCGACGCGCTCACAGACATCGATCTTTCGGCGGTCGTGCGCTTCCACAAGGAGAAGAAGGCCATCGCCACGCTGACGCTTTATCGCGTCCCGAATCCGCTCGAGTACGGAGTCGTGATCACCGAGAGTGACGGCAAGATCAAGCAGTTCCTGGAGAAGCCGTCCTGGGGCGAGGTGTTCTCCGACACGATCAACACCGGCATCTACGTGCTCGAGCCGGAGGCGCTGCGCCGCTTCGAAAAGGGCCAGAACTTCGACTTCTCCAAAGACCTCTTCCCGCAGCTGCTCTCGGAGGGCGCGCCGATATACGGCTACATCGCCGATGGCTACTGGACCGACGTCGGGAACATCGGCGAATACATGCGCGCGAACCACGATGTGCTGCAGGGAAAAGTCAGAACTGAGCCGATCGGCGACGAGATCCGTCTCGGCGTGTTCGTCGACGGCGACGTCGAGATCGATCGCACCGCCGTGATCGAAGGTCCGGTCTACATCGGCAAGGGCACGAAGATCGGCCAGAAGGCACGCATCGTCGGTCCGACCACGATCCGTTCGTACGGCGTGGTCGACGCAAATGCCTCGATCGATCGCTCGATCGTGTGGCGCAACTCGTATATCGGGGATTACTCGGAGGTGCACGGCTCGATCGTCGGCCGGCAGTGCTCGCTGAAATCACGCGTCATTCTGGAAGAGGGGTCTGTCATCGGCGACCACTCCGTCGTCGGCGAGGGCGCGCGGGTTCGCTCCGGGGTGAAGGTGTGGCCGGACAAGCAGATCGAGGCGGGGGCGGTGCTGTCGTCGAGCCTGATCTGGGGCTCTCAGGGCCGGCGCGCGCTGTTCGGCCGGTTCGGCGTCACCGGCCTGGTGAACATCGATCTCACGGCGCAATTCGCCGCGCGCCTCGGCGCGGCCTGGGGATCGTCGATGGCGCAGGGAAGCACGGTGACCATGAACCGCGACCAGCACCGCGCCTCGCGCATGCTGAAGCGCTCGCTCATGGGCGGCCTGGTCGGCACGGGTGTGCACGTGGCCGATCTCCTGGAGGTGCCGATCCCGCTCGGACGCTTCCACACCCGCCGCACGCAGGCGGTCGGCGGGACGCACATCCGCATCTCGCCTTTCGACGACCGCGTCGTGGACATCAAGTTCTACGACGCCGAGGCGCTCGACATCGGCAAGGCGCTGGAGCGCCGCATCGAGCAATCCTTCTTCCGCGAAGACTTCCGCAGTGTCACGGTCACGGACATCGGACGCATCGCCAACGCGACCCGCGTCGGCGAAGCGTACGCCGAGGCTTATCTGGCGCTGATCAAGCGCCGGCGCGAGATCGAGGAAGCCCAGTTCAAGATCGTGGTGAACTACTCGCAGGGCACCTCGTCGCTGTACTTGCCCCAGCTGCTCGAGGAGCTCGGCGTCGACGTCATCGCCATCAACGCCACAGTCTCGGAGACGGTGGGCCGGTCGTTCGAGATGTTCCAATCGCAGATGCGCGAGCTTGCCGCGATCACCGCGACGCTGCACGCGCACTTCGGGGTGACGATCGACGCGGGCGGCGAGAAAGTCTTCCTCGTCGACGAGCGCGGCCGGGTCATCCACGACCTCGCCTTCCTCGCGGTCATGACCAGGCTCGTCATCGCCGATCAGCCCGGCGCGACCGTCTCCGTGCCGGTCTATGCGCCACAGGTCCTCGAGCGCCTGGCGGAGGAGGCCGGCGGTCGGGTGCAGCGGGCCCGTGCATCGGCCGAGGCATTGATGCAGATCGCCCAGCGTGACACCCCCGCGCTCGTCGCCGACGGCCGGGGCGGTTTCATCTGGCCGTCGTTCCACGCCGCGTTCGATGGACTGCTGACGGTGGCGAAGCTCCTGGAGCTGCTGTCGCTGGCGAAGCGGCCGCTGTCCTCGTTCGTCGATGCCGCGCCCGAGTTCCACATGGCCCGTCTGAAGGTCGACTGCCCGTGGGAGGACAAGGGCCGCGTCATGCGTCTCCTCGCCGAGGAGCCGCGGACCGCCGCGACGAAGCAGGTCGACGGCGTCAAGCACGTCTACGACGGCGAGTGGGTCCTCGTCCTACCCGAGAGCGACGCGCCACGCTTCGACGTGTGGGCCGAGGCGCGCTCGGAAGGCAAGGCCTGGGAGCTCGTTCAGGGCTACGCACAACGACTTGAGACACTCCGGCAGGGAGCGGCATGACCGCCGTCCGGGTCGCCGTCGCGCAATGCGCGCCGGCGCTTGGCGCATTCGAGCGCAACGTGGCGATGCATCGCGAGTGGGTCCAGAAGGCGCGCTCCTCCGGCGCACGACTGGTGATCTTTCCAGAGCTGGCGCTGACGGGCTACTACCTCAAGGATCTCGCCGCCGACGTCGCGGTCGCGCGCGATGGGCCAGAGCTCGCGCCGATCCGCGAGCTGTCGCGCGAGCTCGATGTCAGCACTGGCTTTGTCGAGCGCGATCCCGACGGCCGCGTCTTCATCGCGCAGGGATACTTCCACGGCGGTCGCCTGGCGCATGTGCATCGCAAGGTGTACCTGCCGACGTACGGCATCTTCGACGACGGCCGATTCTTCGCCGCCGGCGATCGCTTCGAGACATTCGATAGCGTCATCGGTAAAGGCGGGGTCGCGATCTGCGAGGACTTCTGGCACATGTCCGTTCCTTATCTCATGGCCACCGACGGCGCGCTGGCGCTGTTCTGTCCCTCCGCCAGCCCCGGCCGCGGCATCGCCGAGGGCGGCGACCTCGGCACGGCGGAGTCCTGCCGCCTGATGGATCGCTTCTACGCGCAGTACCTGACCACGTTCGTGGTATTCGCGAACCGCGTCGGACACGAGGACGGCATCGGCTTTTGGGGCGGTTCGGAGATCGTCGCTCCCGACGGATCGGTGCTGGCGCGCGGCCCGGACTTCGACGAAGCGCTCGTGGTCGCCGATTGCGATCCGGCGCTGGCGCAGCGCGAGCGCGTGCGCAATCCGTTGCTGCGCGACGAGCGACCGGAGATCGTCCTCGAGCATCTGGCGCGGCGCATGGGGCTCCCGCTGCCGGACTGAGCGATGGCCGAACGCAAGGAACGATTGGCCAGAGAGATCGACGAGCGCGTCACCGCCGTACGCGATCGCCTGGCCGCGATCACCGACGAGGACCTGGGTCACGCGCGGGGCGCCGAGGGCTGGAGCGCCGGCCTGATCCTGCTGCACATCGCGCTGGGGCTGCGGCGGCAGGCCGGATGGATCGATCGGGCACTGCAGGGCCGTACGCCGACGCATTTCCACTGGGACCTCACGCACCGACTGAACGCACGCATGGCGCGCGATCATGCTCGCCCGTCGCGCCGGCAGGTCGAGGACTGCATCGCGCTCGCCCACGAGCGCATGCGGCAGGCGCTGGCGCGCATGAGCGAGGACGACCTCGTCCGCGAGGCGCTGGTCGTGGGCGAGCGACGCGTCAGCATTGCGGTCGTGCTGTCGCGGATCGTTCTGCGTCACATCGACGACCACCTGTTGTCTCTCGAGGGGGCGTCCTGATGGAGGCGGAGCTGCGCTCGATCGTGGTGTACGCCGGCGGGCGCGAACGCGCCGCGACGCGCGCGGCCGACGCGATCCGGCGCGAGCTGAAACAACGCTGGGTCGGGATCTACGAGGTAGGAGAGCGCGATATCGAGATCATCGGCTGGAGCGGCGGTCAGGGCTTGCCGGCGCACCCGCGCTTCCCGCTCACCGAGGGGCTGTGTGGCGCGGCGGTCGCCGCACGCGAAACGATCGTCGCCGCCGACGTGCGGCTCGATCCACGCTACCTCGAGGCCTTTGGCACGACGCGGTCCGAGATCGTCGTCCCGATCCTGCTGGACGGTCGCGTCAACGGTCTGATCGATGTCGAGAGCGACCGCGTCAACGCGTTCGGGGAGCCGGAGCGATCCCGGCTCGAACGCGCCGCCGCGGTCCTCTCGCCGCTTTGGGTACGCTCGTAGCGATGTCGAAGCTCGCCGTTGTCACCGGCGCGTCGTCCGGGATCGGGCAGGCCTACGCCGAGCGTCTGGCGCGCGAGGGCTACGACCTCGTGATCGTCGCGCGGCGGCGCGAGCGCCTGGACGCACTGGCCAAACGCCTACGGGATGAGGCTCGAGTGACGGTCGAGCCGCTGACGGCGGATCTCACCGACGACCGTGATCTGGCGCGCGTCGAAGCGCGCGTCGCCGGCGAACGAGCGCTGGAGCTGCTGGTAAACAACGCCGGCTTCGGGGCGTACATGCCATTCGAGAAACTGCCGCCGGAACGCGCCGACGATCTGGTCCGTGTGCACGTCCTCGCTCCCACCCGGCTGTCGCGCGCCGCGGTGCCGGGGATGGTCGAACGCAAGAAGGGTGCGATCGTGAACGTGGCGTCGATGCTGGCGTTCTCCGCCTCCCTGCCGCCCGAGCCCCTGCCGAACCGCGTCGTGTACGCGGCCGCCAAAGCGTATCTCGTCGCGTTCAGCCAGGCGCTCGCGGCCGAGCTGGCGCAGAGCGGAGTGCGCGTGCAGGCGCTCTGTCCGGGGATCGTCGCCACCGAGTTCCACGTCGCGCAGGGAGCGTCCGGACCGTTGCCCGGCGCGATGGATCCAGCGGAGGTCGTGCAGGCATCGCTCGCCGGTCTGCAATCGGGGGAGGTCGTGTGCGCGCCGACCGTCGAGGACGCGGAGAAGCTGCGGTCCGTCGCCGAGTCTGGACGAGCGTTCTTCGCCGGCCGTCCGAGCGGCGCTCTGGCGTCGCGCTACCGGCGATGATCGAACGCCTCGGTGCGATCCGCGCGAAACCCGGCGATCTCTCGCCGCTGCGCATCGATGAGGTCCTCGTGCGCAAGATGCTGGTCGCGTTCCTCCGCGACGAAGCCGCCAAAGCCGGTTTCCGCAAGGCGATCGTCAACGTCTCCGGCGGCATCGATTCGGCGGCGGTCGCCCACCTCGCGGCCGAGGCCTACGGCGCGGAGAACGTCACGGCCCTCCTGCTGCCATATCGCACCAGCGACCCGAAAGCCTTGACCGACGCGCGCGAGGTCGTCCGCGGCCTCGGCATTGGCGCGGAGGAGCACGACCTCACGCCACAGATCGACGCCTACTTCGCCGCCGAGGGCGGCGTCGAAAAGATCGATCGCGTGCGCGCCGGGAACAAGATGGCGCGCGAGCGCATGTCCATCCTGTACGACCGCTCGCAGGTCCTCGGCGCGATACCGCTCGGGACGAGCAACAAGACCGAGCTGCTCCTGGGGTACGGAACGATCTTCGGCGACATGGCCTCGGCGATCAATCCGGTCGGCGATCTGTACAAGACGCAGCTTCGCGAGCTGGCCGGTCTCCTCGGCGTCCCCGAGTCGATCCGGGCCAAAGTGCCGAGCGCCGATCTCTGGGCCGGCCAGACCGACGAAAGCGAGCTCGGCGCGTCCTATGCCGATCTCGACATCGTTCTCTATCACATGGTCGATCGGCGCGTGCATCCGGTCGAGCTCATCGAAGCCGGATTCGATCGTCGTCTGATCGAGATGGTCCGCGAGCGTGTGCGTCGCAGTCAATACAAGCGCGTCCCCCCGATCGTGGCGAAGGTCAGTCTGCGAACGGTCGGGCACGACTTCCTGTACCCGCGCGATTGGGAGCGCTAGAGGCGGCGCGCGCCGAGGCGCGCGCGCACGACGAGCCGGCGCGGCACCTTCTCGGGTATGGCCTCGCGGTCGCGGCGGCATCGCTGTGGGCCATCGGCGGAGTCTTCGCCAAGATGGCCTTCGCGCGCGGTGTCCCGCCGGCGGAGCTGGCGCAGGTCCGTATCGGCCTCGGTTTCGTGATGTTCGCGCTCATCGTGGCGGCGTTTCGCCCGAAGGCCGGACGGGTGGCCCGCCGGCACGTTCCACTGCTGATCGCTTTCGGCGTCATCGGCATGGCCGGCGTACAGCTCACGTACTACGAGGCGATCAAGCGGCTTCCGGTCGTGCTCGCGTTACTGATCCAATACCTCGGACCGCTTTTCGTCCTGGTGTACGTCTGGCTCCGCGGACGGAAGGTCGGCGGCAGGCTGTGGATCGCTGCGCTGCTCACGCTGGTGGGCTGTTACTTCGCGCTCGGCGCGTATGACGCGAATCTGCTCGACGTCAACCTCGAGGGCGCGCTTATCGCGCTGCTCTCCGCCGGCATCTTCGCCTTCTATCTGCTGGTGGGGGAGCGGATCGTGCGCGCGTACTCGGCGCTCACGCTCCTGCTGTACGGCTTCGGCATCGCCGCCGTCGCGTGGACGTTGCTCCGGCCCTGGTGGACGCTGCCGTTCGCCTCGTGGGATGGCGCGACATACCTGCTCATCGCCGGCGTCGCCATCGTCGGCACGCTCCTTCCGTTCTTCCTGTCTTCGACCGCGTTGACGATGCTTCCGGCCACACGGGTGGGTCTGGCCGAGACGATGGAGCCGGTCGTCGCCGGCATTGCGGCGTTCGTGGTGCTCGGCGAGGCGCTGGCGGGGCCGCAGTTGGCCGGCGCTGCCCTGGTCCTGTCCGGCATCGCCCTCGCGCGCTCGGTCCAGCCGACGATCGACGGCGTCTGAGAGCGTGTCGCAGTACACGGACCGCGCGCGAGGGCCTCGGTATGCTCGGCAGTCTCGTGACGGAGCCGCTGCGATACACCGATGACGACGTCATGCGCCTGAAAGACGGTGCCGCCACGGTCAACGCGCTCGTGCGCCGTACGACGCGTGAGCGATTGGCGGAGCGTCGTTTCGACGAGTGGAGTGCGCTCGAGATCATCGCGCA
>Ga0066709_100001949_pt1 | contig 14444 bp, 6 predicted proteins | sample GraSoiAngelo_158_FD_79665 | JGI IMG/M metagenome (GOLD analysis project Ga0066709, IMG submission 79665) | Grasslands soil microbial communities from the Angelo Coastal Reserve, California, USA - 14_1009_16_30cm | ecosystem: Environmental > Terrestrial > Soil > Grasslands | place: USA...
CCGCCAGCTCCTCCAGGCGGGCGAGGCCGGCTGATAGCAGCTCGTTGTCGACCCGATCGGGCTTCACCCGGACGATGGACGGGTGGACGGTGGGCTCGGACTGCTCCTCGGGAGCGCACAGCTACTCGGTGAGCTTCTCGCCCGGCCGCACACCCGTCACCCGGATCTCGATGTCGGCCCCGGCCCTGCGACCGGAGAACCGGATCATCCGCTGTGCCAGGTCGAGGATGCGCACCGGCGTGCCCATCTCGAGGATGAAGATGTCGCCGCCGGTCGCCAGCGCCGCGGCCTGGAGCACGAGCTGCACGCTCTCGTGGACGCTCATGAAGAACCGCGTCATGCGCGCGTCGGTGACGGTGACCGGCCCGCCGGCGGCGATCTGGCGCATGAACGTGGGGACGACGCTGCCGCGGCTGCCGAGGACGTTGCCGAAGCGGACCGCGCAACAGACGGTGTCGTCGGGCGACTCCGCCAGCATGATCTGCTCGCCGAGGCGCTTCGACGCGCCCATCACGTTGACCGGCCGCACGGCCTTGTCGGTGGAGATGAACACGAAGCGCTCGACGCCCGCGCGCTTGGCGGCCCGCACGACGGTGCGGGTGCCGAGCACGTTCGTGGTGACGGCCTCGCACGGGTGGTCCTCGAGGAGGGGGACGTGCTTGTGGGCCGCGGCGTGGAACACGACCTGCGGCCGGTGGCGATCGAACAGGGCGTCGAGGAGCGCGGCGTCGCGGATGTCACCGAGCAGCTCGACGACCGGCCCCTCGACGCTGGCCGCCACCTCGTAGAGGTGGGTCTCGTCGTGGTCGACGAGGATGAGCGCGCTGGGCCCGAGGCTCGACACCTGCCGGGCGATCTCCGAGCCGATCGAGCCGCCGGCGCCGGTGATGAGGACACGGCGGCCCTCCAGCAGGCGGCGCACCGCATCGAGGTCGGTCGTGACCTGCTGTCGGCCGAGCAGGTCCTCGATCCGCAGGTCGCGCACGTCGCGCATCGAGACGCGTGCGTTCATGAGGTCGGCGACGCTCGGGAGCACCCGGAGCGGGAGGCCCGCCACTTCCGCCGCGTGCACCGCCCGGCGCACGACCGAGTGGTCGGCCGACGGGATGGCCAGCACGACCTGGTGCACCTCGAGCCCGGTGAGCGCACGGGGAAGGTCGTCGATGCCGCCGACCACCGGCACGCCCATCAGCTTGCGGCCCTGGGCGCGCGGGTCGTCGTCGAGCACCGCGACGGGCACGAGCCCGGCGCCGGGGTTGCCGAGCATGTCGCGCAGGATCGCGGCGCCGGCCTCGCCTGCGCCGACTATGGCGATCCGCAGGCCGGGCGGGGCGTCCGAGCGGCGGTTGAAGGCGAAGAGGCGGGACTGGAAGCGACTGGCGCCGGCGAGCATGGTGGCGACCGTCGCACCGAGGAGGACGACCGAGAACGGCGCCAGCCGGCGCCCGGGCAGCACGAGGTCGGCGACGAGGAGGGTGGTGAGGCTCGTGCCCCCGGCGAGCACGACCTGCCTGGCCTCCTGGATGCTGGCGTGCCGCCAGAGCCGGCCGTAGAGGCCCCACGCCCAGTTGCTGCTCAGGTGCACCACCAGGGCGACGACCAGGAACTGGTAGAAGCCGTCCCAGTTGCGCGACGGGACGGTGCCGTCGAAGCGGAGGACCATGACGCCGATGTAGGCCGCCGACACCAGCACCAGGTCGAACGTGGCGAACAGGAGGTCGGCTCGCATCTGCGCCGCCAGGCTCGCGACCCGCGCCCAGCGCACGTGGCGCCGGGGCGTGTTCGGGGACCGCTGGTGGTTCATCGCTGAGACTCCTGCAGATCGGCCTTGGGGAGCGGGTGTGTGTCAGGGGCGAACCTCACCCTGCGTGAGCAAACTACTCAAGGTCAGGAAGGGCGCGAGTGGCGCATCCCCCCTTGTGCGGTGCCACCGCGCCTACAGAACTCTTGGGGAAAACGTCGCATTTGCATACCCCCCCGGATTTGCAAGGCTGCCCCTCACACCCGCGACAGATGAATCACTAGCCGTGGTTATCCTAGAGCCGCACCGGCACCGGCACCAGTCCCAAACCCCAGATTTTCGATGCCGTTCGGACGGCCGTCGACTACGGCGCGACGGCGACGTTGCCGATCTCGTAGAGCGTCACCCCATGGTGCTCCAGCGTGGTGGAGAGGCTGAGGGCGTTGCCCGGCGTCGCCATGTCGGTGGTCGAGACGACCTGCATGATCGAGGCGTTCTTGTAGACGCTCTGGTAGTTCTTCCAGCAGAACTTCCAGGCCTGCGTCAGGTTGAGCGGCACCTCGGAGGAGTACTTCGACTTCAGGTAGCCGTTGTCGGGAACCTTGCACCCGGCCGCGTTCCACTGCCACGTCGGCCAGAAGTTGCCGTGGGTATCGTCGACGACCCACTTCTTGACGTTCACCGTCGTCCCGGTCGCCGGTGTGATGCGGCTGAGGTTGAGCCCGGCCGGCTCCGCGGTGTTGGCAGTGCTGCTGGGGTTGTGGTTGAGGAGGAAGACGTAGGCCGTCTTGGTGACCGGGTTGTAGCCGGCGACCGATTGCACCAGGTCGGCCGGGTCTGCGGAGCTGCCGCTCTTCACGGAGGTCAGCCGGTTGGAGCCGGCCAGCCGCGAGGCCAGGTCGATCACGTTCACGTAGGACGGTCGGATGCCGCCGATGAGGCTCTTGGTGCTCAGGCTCAGCGGCGTGAACGAGCTGGCGTTGAGGTCGAGCAGGCGCTTGAACAACAGCGCGGTCCACGAGCCCTGCCAGGTCATGCCGGTCACGCTGTGGGCGAGCTCCTTGTTGTCCGGGCCGTTGAGGATGCCGCCCTCGTCGACGCCGATCGGAAGGTTGACGAGCCCGAGCTGGTTGGCCCGGTCTCGCATGTCCGCGATCGTGGCGTCGAGGTTGGACACGTTCCCCGGGTAGCCCACCTTGTTCTCATAGAAGGAGACCGTCACGAAGTCGAGCTGCGTGTTGGGGCCGCCGTTGTAGAGGTTGGGCCCCTGCACCACGTGGTTCAGCAGGTTGCGCTCGTCCCACAGACCGGGGATCACGCACATGCAGTGGACGCCGACGTTGACGAACGGCGCGCCTAGCACCTCCTCGAGCGTGCCGACCGAGTAGTCGTAGAGCTTGAAGTACTCGTTCTGCGTGCTGAGCCAGTTCTGGTCGGCGGTCATGAAGCTGGCGCCGTTCTCGAACTCGGATACGACGCCGAACTGCCAGGTACGGACCTCGTCGATGCCGAACTCGCTCACGAGCGACTGGAGCATCCACCAGAGGTAGTCGTGATACGCCTGATAGCTGGATGGCGGCCGCGTGTTGATCTTGAAGTAGAAGCCGATGGCAGGCGGGTTCGACATGCTGACTGGCACGACGCCCAGGTCGATGTACGGCTTGAGGCCCTGGCGCAGGATGTTGCGCGCGGCGCGGTGGATCGGAAAGAAGTCGTACCCCGAGGAGGGTCCCACCGAGTCGTCGTTGAACATGTCGCGGTCGATGACGCATCCGGGGTACGCGTTGTAGCAGCCGCCCCCCGCGTACTGCAGGTAGGCGGTGCGCAACCAAGGGTAGGTGGTCCTGACGTAGTTGGGCGCCTTGGCTTCGATCGTGTCGGTGTTCCACGTGCTCTTGTAGTGGAAGAAGATCATGTTGGAGAAGATGTTGGGGATCGGCGCCGCGGCGGTTCCCAGGTCGACCGCGAAGCTGGAGTCGCCCCCCGCCCCCGCCGGCTCGGCCGTCAGGAGCTGCGCCGGCACGAGCACGGCGATGGAGCTGAAGAGGGCCGCGACCCGGAGGAGCCTCGGATGCCGCACGCGCCCTCCCTCTCGCTTCAGTGCCGGCTTCAGACTCAGTGCAGGCTTCAGGTTCAGTGCTGGCTTCAGATTCAGCGCTGTTTCCCCCCACGTTTTCGGAAGCCCCGCGGGGGCGTCCCCTCGAGCCGAGGGTAGCAATCCGCCATCTCGAGCACTAGCGCGCGCTTTCGCGCACGGTCACGGCTGTGCGTCGGCCGGGGGCGAGGCCCGATCGCGGGCGAGACCGGCGACGACGTCGGCGGCGAGGAGCGCGGCGCCCACCCAGGCCAGGTTGTGCGAGACGCGGAAGAACGTCGGCCACTCGAACACCGACGGGTAGTTGGCGATGTACTGCAGGGCCGCGGTGTAGAGGCCCGCGGCCGCGAGCCCGCCCACCGCACCCAGCGTCACCAGGGCGCGGGCGCGGGGGACGAGCACGGCGGCCAAGGTGAGCCCGCCCGCGAGGACGCCCGTCGGCAGCCCGGCCACGAGCGTGACGACCACCGCCACGCCGGCGGTGACGACCGCGGTCGTGGCCCGTCGTGGCCGGCTCCCGCGGTGGCGCCACGGGGGCACCAGGCGGGGCTCGGGAGCGCCGCCGAGCGCCCGCTTGCGGCCGGGGTTGGCCAGCGCGAGCGCGAGGCACAGCAACAGGCCGAGCGCCGAGATCGGCAGCATCACCCAGACCCGTCGCTGCGGCGTCCACTCGAGGTCGACCGAGACGTCGCGTCCCTGGGGATCGGGCCGGATGAGCCACCCGTTGGCGAACCCGTCGATGACGGTGGGCGGCCCGAGCGAGCGGCCGTTGGTCTTCGCCTCCCACCCGAGGTTGTGGCTCTGGCCCAGCACGAGCCAGAACGGCTGGGTGGGAGCGGCCACCCGCACACGCTTGGCCGTGCGGCCGTCGCGCTCGATCGTGATCGCAGGCGAGGGTCGCGACGGCGGCGAGGGCGGCGCGACGCGGCCGGGTGCGGGCGGCGGCAGGCTCGCCCCGCCCGCGGCCGAGGAGAGAACCAACCGGTCGAGGTCGATGCCGGTGCGCCCGCCGCTCGTCGTGCGCAGGACGTGCTCGCCGGGCGCCAGGGTGAGGCCACCGGCATCGGCGCCGCAGAGGTCGACCGCGAGCGGCCCGCGCGCCTCGGCGGCGGGGGCGTTGCCGGTGACGCGCACCTCCACCTTGCGCGCATCGACCGTGAGAAGGTCGGCGCGGCAGCCGCTGTCGAACGCGGTGGGCGTGGGCGACATCCGCACGCCCGGGATGCCGGCCTCGGCGATGGCCACGGGCAAGGGTTCGTCGGCCCCGGTGAAGTAGTTGCGGGTCTTGCGCGCCTTCACCTGCTCGAGCACGACCCGAACCGTCTGGCCCGTGAGCGGCCGCCGGAGCCGAAGCGGCAGCGCGACGGTCGCGCCCTCCCGCGACCGGCTCGTGATCTTCGGGACCGAGACGCGGCGTACGCCCTGCTCGGTCTCGACCCGGAGCTTGGTCGGCAGCGAATGGCGCTTGTCGGCCACCAGGACGAGGTCGAGGTGGTCGAAGGTGACCGGTGCGGGCAGCTTGGCCTCGATCCACTTCGTCGTGGGGCCGGCGAACGGCGGCGTCCATGCCGTCGCGGGATCGCCGTCGAACGCGGAGGAGGCGCGGGCCTGCAGGTCGCCGGGGAGACGAGCGGAGGAACGGGCCACGATCCCGCCGCCCTTGCCCACGACCGCGTCGACCTCTTGGTCGTCGCGGCCCAGCGAGAGGCGGGCGGTGCCGGTGACGCCGAACGACCGGGACACCGGGAGGCTGAAGGCGCGGGCGATGTAGTTCTCCTCGTCGGCGCGGGGAGGGAACCCGTTGGAGCGCTGGCGGTCGAGGAGGATGTCGAGCCGGTGGTCGATCGAGCCCGCGCTGGCCGCGGCGAGCAGGTCGCGCGGAAGCCGGATGACCTCGTCGGCGCGCGCCTTCACGCCGTCGAACCCGACCTCGGCCATGCCGACCGCGCTGAGGCCGCCGTACGTCTCGCGTGGGCCGAAGTTGAGCCGGTCGATGCGCAGCGACATCGTCTTGAAGGTGCGGCGCCCGATGTCGACCCACTCGCCCTGGCCTCGGCGCGACGCGCTCCCGAGCCGGATCTGCTTGGACGCGCCGCCGTCGAAGGTCAGCGTGGCCCGGGTGATCCAGCGGTTGCGATCGCCGTTCACGGGTTGCAGCAGGCGTACCCGGCTGGTCGTGACGGGATGGGCCAGCTCGATCTCGAGCCGCTCGCCTCGAGGGTCGTCGAAGGCGCCGACCCGCCAGGCCGTGAAGCGGTCGCCGTCGAGGGCGCGGACGGCACGGTCCTCGGGGGTGTAGGAAACCGGGTTGGCGTAGTGGGTCGCCTGGACGCGGCGCACGCCACGCTGCTGGGCGACGGTGAACGCGTCGTCGCCCGCGCGGGGGAAGACGTCGAGCCGGGCGTCGACCAAGTCGTCTGCGAGCTTCTTCTCCTCCGCCTGCTCGGTGTAGCCCGTCACCTCGCGCACGGTGCTCCACCGGCGCGCCCGGCGCCGGTTGCTGTCGGTCAGCACCAGGTCCGCCCCCGCAGCGAGCACCCGCTTCATCCCCGCGGGGTCGCCCGCGAACGAGCCCGAGTAGAGGAGCGCGCTGGGCCGGTCGAGCAGGCCGATGGCGGCCGCGTCGACCACGCCCTCGCCGTCGCCGGCCAGCAGCACGGGCCGGTCGGCTGCCGCGGTCCGCACGATCGGGGGCGCGCCGCGCACCGCGAGCGCGGAGACGGGCGGGGGGTCCGGCTCGCCCGGCGGCTCGCTCAGGGCGAGCTCGTCGATCATCGGGTACTGCTTGGGCGTGTTGCGCACCGGGCGCCCGAAGCCCACCGGGTCGGCCAGACCCGCGGGCGGGGGGGTGAAGAACCGCCAGGTCGGGCGAGGCCTCGGCGTGTTGAAGCGCTCGAACTGCAGGTCCGACCGCAGCACCACGTCGCCGACGCTCATCAGCCGCGCCACGGGCGCGATCGCCTCGGGCTCCAGCACGCCCTCCTGGAGCCGGCGGTCGAGCGCGTTGAGCAGGTCGGCCGAGGGCGGCGAGCCGTATGGAATCAGCTCCCGGGCGACGTAGGGGCGGTCCATGAGCCCGGGCGTGATGGGCTCGACCGTGTTGCCCCAGCGGTACGACGTGAAGTCGGACCCGGGGAGCTCGAGCACGCGGGTGTCGTGGCCCCGGGCGTCGAGCCAGTCGGCGGCCTTCTGCCAGTAAGCGGGGATGTGCTCTGGGCGCTTCAGGTTCTCCGCCACCAAGCCGCCGGTGAAGAGGGCGGGGAGGTTGGCCGCCGCCAGCCCGGCGAGCGCGATCGCGACCCACGCGGCGCGGCGCGGGCGGGTGCGCGCGAGCGCGCTCACCCCCGCCGCGAGCAGGACCGCGCACCCGAGCGCGACGATCGGCACCACCCGGCCCGAGCTGCGCATCGCGAAGGCCGCAGTCGATTCGTTCGACGCCTTCTTGACCACGCTGCCCCAGATCGACGGCCCGTCGTACGGGTAGGCGCCGACCGCGATCACGGTGCCGACGAAGATCAGCGCGACGAAGTAGGCGCGGTGGCGCCAGCGCACGGTCACCGCGGAGATGAAGGCGAAGGTCGGCAGGGCGAAGCTGGCCAGGAGCAACGCGATGTTCTGCGTGTACGGGACGGACGACTCCGTCCATGGCCCGAGCTTGTCGCCGCCGTAGAAGAACCAGTAGCCGAGCCCGCGCAGCGTCTCCGACGACAGCGAGGTGAGCGCAACCGCTCGCATCGTCTCGGAGTACGCGAGCACGTCGAGGCCGTAACCCGCCTGAATGCTCAGCCCCGCGATCCACCACAGCGAGGTGACCAGCGTCAGCACGCCGATCCTGGCCATCGTGGCGAGGGCCTGCCGGGCCGACGCCTGGTGCTCGACCCAGACCGCGAACGGGAAGTAGAGGACCGGCCCCAGCCCCGCGTAGATGAGCGCGGTGGCGTTCACCCCGCCCACGATCGCCACGACCACTGCGAACAGAGCCGGGTAGCGCCATCCCCCTCGCCGCAGGGCGAGGATGGCGAGCCCGAGCATCCACGGGAGGCCGGCCCAAGGCAGGAGCAGCACCGAGAGGCGGGCGGCAACCGTGAGCAGGTAGGGGCTCAGCATGAAGACGAGCGCGCCCACCATGGCCCCCGGCCCGCGGATGTCGAGCACCCGGAAGAGAAAGAGCATCCCCGCCCCGGCGGCGAACATGATCGTCGCCAGCCAGAGTCGTTGGGCGACCCAGTCGGGCGACCCCACCTGCTGGAGGACCCAGTAGAACGGGCCCATCGGGAACAGGTAGCCGATGTTCTGGTGCGTGACCGTCCCCAGGCCGACGTTGGGGTCCCACAGCGACGCGGCGCGGCCCAGCATCCGTCCCGGGTCGAGGTAGAGGTACTGCTTGGTGTCCGCCCCCACCTGCCCGGGCTTGGTCAGCAGCAGCGGCACGTAGGCGAGCGCGGCGAGGAAGGCGTGGTTCCTGAGCGAGCGGCGACGCGCCGCCCCCGCAAGGTCGGGTCTGTCGCCGCCGGACCGCACCGTCGCCGCGCCGCGGGCCCGGGCATCACGAGTGCCGATCACGTTGTGGCGCCGCCCTCCCGGCTGATCTTGTCGTGGTGTGCTGAGGGGGCCAGTCGGGCCACCGCGCGTCGGCAATGGTACGGCACCCCGACGGGGTGCCACCCGCGCCCCTCTTCACGCCGTACGTTGCCCGATGACCGGGAAGACGGCCACAATGCCGCCGCCACCCCGCGCCCCGGGAGGATCCGATCGCCTTCACCACATCACGTCGAACGCTCGTCGTCGTGCCCACCTACCTGGAAGTGGAGAACATCGAGACCTATCTCCGCCGCGTCCGGGCCGCGGTGCCGACGGCCGACGTCCTCGTCGTCGACGACAGCAGCCCCGACGGCACCGCCGGCGCGGCCGAGGCGGTCGCGGCCGAACTCGGCCAGATCGACGTCATGGTGCGCCCGGCGAAGAACGGTCTCGGCAACGCGTATCGCGCCGGCTTCGGACGGGGCCTCGAACGGGGCTACGAGGTGCTGGTCCAGATGGACGCCGACCTCTCGCACGACCCGGCCGCGCTGCCGACGCTCCTGCAGGCGCTCGACGACGGGGCCGACTTCGCCATCGGCTCGCGCTACGTGCCGGGGGGCTCGATCCCGCACTGGCCCTTCCACCGACGCGCCCTGTCGCGCTACGGCAACCTCTACACGCGCTTCGCGCTGCGCATGCCTCTGTCCGACGCCACGTCGGGCTACCGCGCGTACACGGCCGACATCGTGCGCGCCATCGACCTGGTGAACACGAAGGCGAACGGCTACGGCTTCCAGATCGAGCTCGCGTACCGCGTCTCGCGCTACGGCGGGAAGGTCGCCGAGGTGCCGATCACCTTCACCGACCGAGTGCGCGGGAAGTCGAAGATGTCGTGGGCCATCGTCGCCGAGGAGATGTGGCTCGTCACCGGGTGGGGCGTGCGCGACCGCGTCCGCAACCTGGCCCGCCGTTCGCGCGCTGCGGCCTAGAGCTCGCGGGCGTCAGCGGGTGGGCGGGGCCACGAACACAGCGGTCGGCAGTCCCAGGTCGCGCATCCTGATCATGAGCTCCCGGGGGCGCTCAGGCACGCGGCTGTCGAGGATGGTGGTGAAGAGGCTGTTGTCGACGGCCGGCACGAGGGCGACGAGCCCGACCGCCCGCAGCCCGCGGATGGCTTGTCGTCGGAGGCGGTCGAACTCGACCCGCTCCGCGGAGCTGCGCGGGTCGACGTAGGCGACCTCCTGGGCCCCGGGCCGGGCGCGCCACGTCGCGATGTCGGAGCCCACCGCCAGGTGCACCTCGGCCGACGCGTCGGAGGGGTCGAGGATGCGGTGGGATCTCACCCCGGCGAGATAGATCTTGCGGGCGCCGACGTCGAAGCCGCGGCGTTCGAGCTCGTTCAGCAGGCCGAAGCCCTGCGCGCCGATGGAGACGGGGTCGAACCAGGTGACCAGGTAACGGCCGTGGCGGCCGTCCGGCGGCCGCCTCGCGAGCGCGTCGACCGTCGGGGGGACGAGCCGGCCCAGCGTCGCCGAGAGTCGCGGGGCGGGGTCCTCGGCGCGCGCCGCATCGACAGTGAACGCCGTCGTCGACACGATGATTGCGCAGAGGAGCGCAACGCTCCCCACCGTGGCCAGCCGCGGCCGCGCGACGGGCCCCAGCCGCCTCCCGACGACGATGCTCGCCGTCCACGCGATCGCGAGCAGGAGCAGGGCCGTGATTCCCCAGGCCCAGAGGAACAGGTAGTACCAGACGAACCCGTGCACGCGGCTCATCGACACGACCGACAGGACCAGCCCGCCGGTCAGCACCGCGTTCAGGCGCACGAGTGGCCGGTGCCGCAGCCGCCAGGCCACGAAGGCGGAGGCAGCCCACACGAGGAGCAGCGCGAGGCCGGGGACGAGCGCACCGGCGGTGGCGCGCGGCTGCTTGGCGACGAGCTTCCAGGGGTTGAGGTGCACCAGCAGCAGCTCCAATCCCTGCCGGGCGCCGATCGGCGGCTGCGGCGGGTGCAAGAGCTCGTGGCGGACGACCGACAGGTTGCCCGGCGAGTGGGTGAGCTCCTCGATCACCGGCGGCAGCCAGAGGACGATGCCCGCGGCCGCGGCCATGAGCGTCCACGCGACGAGCCGGCGCAGCCCTCCCGGCGCCTCGCGGCGCCGCGCGTACGCCCTTCCGAACGCGAACGCCAGCGCACCCGCGAAGAGGCCCCCCGCCAGCCCGAGGTAGGGAAGGTGGGTCTGCATGCAGAACGTCCCCGCGAAGACCGCGACGGGGAGCATCGGCGGGTCGTCCGAGACGATGGACCACACGGCCAGCACGAAGACGAGCCACCACATCACGGGCAGGTACGGGTTCCACGCCTCCGTGAGGATCTGCGTGCCGTAGGCACGGGCGAGCAGCGCGACCACCGCCGCGACTGCGAGCACGAGCCGGAGCCCGCCGCGCCGGAACGCGATCCACAACGCGGTGCTGATGGCGAGGACGTGGAGCGACGCGGCCGCCGCCTGGAGGGCCCATGCGTGCGCGCCGAACAGCTCGTAGAACGGCCACAGCGCCCAGAAGCTCAGGGGGCCGGGGTGGCTTCCCTGCTTGTCGAGGGAGCCGAGACGGCCCGCGAGGCCGATCAGCGGCGGGTGCCCGGTGCCGACGTCGCGCACCTGCAGCTCGGTCTGCGCCAGATCGTCGGTCGGGTGCCATGTCGGCTGCCGCAGCACCGCGAGCGCGACCGCCAGAGGCAGCGCCAAGAGGACGACGAGCGCCGGCACCCGGAGCGCGCGGCGCCGGGCGCGGGCGACTGCCGATCGTGAAGGGCGAGCGGGCCGGCGCGCCCCGCGCGGGGCCGCTTCGGCCCCCTGGCCCTCCGGGACCTCGGCAACGTCGTGGAGCGACGTCCCGGGTGAACGGCCGGAGCGCATGGCGCAGAAGTATACGAACGGCCCTCCGTGGCCGGGTCGCGCACGCCGTGCGGTCTACCCTGCTCCGGCCGTGAAGATGTCCGGAACCGTCGCCGCGGAGACCGCCGGCCAGCAAGCGTCAACTCGAGCCGACCGTTCGCGTTTCTGGTGGCTGCTCGCTGCGATCGCGGTGATCGCGTTCGGTGTCCGCCTGTGGTTCGTGCTGACGCTCGCCAGGAGGAACCCCACCGGCGGCGATCCGTTCTACTACCACGTTCAGGCGAACCTGCTCGCCGACGGCAAGGGATTCAGCGAGCCCTTCACGTTCTCGCGGACCGGCCGGCTGATCGCGACCGCCTATCACCCGCCCCTCTTCTCGCTTCTGCTCGCGGTGTCGTCGTTCTTCGGGGGCACGAGCTGGTTCGCGCACAAGCTGGTCGCGAGCGCGGCCGGAACGGGCACGGTCGTCGTCGTGGGCCTCGTGGCCCGCGAGGTGGCAGGAAGCCGGGCGGGCCTGATCGCGGCCGCGTTCGCCGCGGTGTACGCCAACCTCTGGGTCGTCGACGGGATTCTCATGCCGGAGTCGCTCTACGGGCTCAGCATCGCGGTCGTCCTGCTCGCGGCGTACCGCTACTGCCGGACCCCGCGACTCGGCCTCGCGATCGGCACCGGAGCCGCCATCGGGCTCGCGGCCCTCGTGCGCGGCGAGGCGGTGGTGCTCGTGCCGGTCCTCGCCGTGCCGCTCGCGCTGTGGGCGAACCGAGACTGGTCGCGCCGCCTTCGCCAGCTCGGCGCCATGCTGGTCGCCGCGGGGTTGGTCATCGCGCCGTGGACCCTTCGCAACCTGGTCCGCATCCACCCTGCGGTGGTTCTCTCCGTCAACGCTGACGATGTGGTCGGCATCGCCAACTGTCGTGACACCTACTACGGACAGCTCGTCGGGTTCTGGTCGATTCGCTGCTACGAGCCCACGCCCCCCGGCAACGAGGTCGAACGCGGACGTGCCTACCGGAAGCGGGGCATCGCCTACGCCCGCGACCACCTGGGCCGGCTGCCGTACGTCCTGCTCGCGCGCCAAGGACGAATGTGGGACGTATTCCGCACGAGGGAGACGGTGCTCCTCGGCCGGATCGAGGGCCGCGATGAGAACGTCAGCCGCGTCGGCCAGCGGATGTACTGGGCGGCCATCCCGCTCGCGCTGATCGGCCTCGTGCTGCTCCGCCGCCGGCGCCGCCCGATCCTCCCGCTCGTCGCCCAGCTCGCGCTGGTGGCGATCACGGGGGTGCTCGCCTACGGCCAGGTCCGGTTCCGCATGCCGGCCGACGTCGTGCTCGTCGTGCTCGTCGGCGTTGTGCTCGACGCGCTGCTCGGGAGCAGGCTGTTCAGGCGCAGGACGGCGGACGCGCGTCCCTCCTCCGTGCACCCCTGAGCCGCGGGGGCCAGGGCCTAAGCTCCGACGATCCAGTCTCCTGCCGTCGCCCTCCGACGCGGCCTGCAGCGCACGGATCACCTCGAACGGGCCCGCGGCCGATCGCTGCGCACTCGTTGGTCTGTCCTCGTGCTGGGGGTCACCTCGTACCTCCCGCTGCTGCTCACCGCGCCCGGGCAGGTCGGCGCGGACACGAAGCAGTACCTCTACCTCGACCCCGGCCGCCTCCTGTCGCGCGCCGCCTCCATGTGGGACCCCAACATCGGGGCGGGCACCGTCACGCACCAGACGATCGGCTACCTCTTCCCGATGGGCCCGTGGTACTGGGCCTTCGACCACCTCGGCGCGCCGGACTGGGTGGCCCAACGCCTCTGGCTCGGGACGCTGCTGTTCGGGGCGGGCACCGGTGTGCTGTTCCTGCTCCGCACGCTCGAGGTGCGGCGCACGGGGGCGCTCGTCGCCGCGCTCGCCTACATGCTCACGCCCTACACGCTCGACTTCGCGGCGCGCCTTTCGGTGCTCCTGCTGCCCTGGGCCGGGCTGCCATGGATGATCGCCCTCGCGGTCCGTGCCCTGCGTCGCGGTGGCTGGCGCGATCCCGCGCTGTTCGCGCTGGTCGTCGTGACGGTCGGCGGGGTCAACGCGACGGCCCTCCTCTACGCGGGCCTCGGGCCGGTGCTGTGGTTCCCGTTCGCGGTCTGGGTACTGCACGAGGCGACGGCGCGGCGCGCGCTCGCGACCGTCGCGCGCATCGGCGTCCTGACCGCCGTGACGTCGTTGTGGTGGATCGCGGGGCTCTCGATCCAGGCGGGCTACGGGCTCGACGTCCTTCGCTACACCGAGACGGTCAGAGCGGTCGCGCTCACCTCGCTCGCGTCGGAGGTCGTCCGCGGCCTCGGTTACTGGTTCTTCTACGGCGGCGACAAGCTCGGGCCCTGGACCGAGTCGTCGGTCCCCTACATGCGGAGCATCGCGTTGCTCCTGACGAGCTTCGCGGTTCCGACCGCCGCCTTCGCCTGCGCCGCGATCACCAGGTGGCGCTACCGCGCGTACTTCATCGGCCTCTTCGTGGTCGGCGTCACCATCGCGGTCGGCGCCTATCCGTACGACCATCCGTCGCCACTCGGCCGCGTCCTCAAGGGGGCGGCGACCGGATCGACCGTCGGGCTGGCCATGCGCAGCACCGGGCGCGCCGTGCCGCTCGTCGCGTTGGGCCTCGCCGTCCTCCTCGGCGCCGGCGCCGCCGCGCTCGAACGGCGCCGCCCGCGGCTCGGGATCGCGGCCGCGCTCGTCATCGTCGCGCTGGTCGTGGGGACCATGGCCCCGTTGTGGACGGGCAAGGTCGTGGCCCGCAACCTTCGCCGCCCCGACGTGCCGTCGTACTGGCGCGACGCGGCGGCGTGGCTCGACCATCGCGGCGACGCCACCCGGGTGCTCGAGCTCCCGGGGAGCGACTTCGCCGCCTACCGCTGGGGCAACACGGTCGATCCCATCACGCCCGGGCTCATGGACCGTCCGTACCTGGCGCGCGAGCTGATCCCGTACGGCTCGCCGCCCTCGGCCGACCTGCTGAACGCGCTCGACCGTCGCCTGCAGGAAGGCGTGCTCGAGCCCGGGGCGATCGCGCCCGTCGCCCGGCTGCTCGGGGTGGGCGACGTCGTGCTGCGCAACGACCTCCAGTTCGAGCGCTACAACCTGGCCCGGCCGCGGCCCACCCTGCAGCTGCTCACCCCGCCGCCACCGGGGCTCGACGCCCCCGTC
>Ga0066709_100001950_pt1 | contig 14443 bp, 14 predicted proteins | sample GraSoiAngelo_158_FD_79665 | JGI IMG/M metagenome (GOLD analysis project Ga0066709, IMG submission 79665) | Grasslands soil microbial communities from the Angelo Coastal Reserve, California, USA - 14_1009_16_30cm | ecosystem: Environmental > Terrestrial > Soil > Grasslands | place: USA...
CGGTCGTCACCGTCGACGGCGAGGTGAGTCAAGATCTCTACGACGCGCTCGGCCACCAGCGCGGCTGGGAGATCCTCCTCGACGGCGTCGACGAGCAGGCGCTGCGCTTCCCGGCTTTTCGCGACTTCGCGGTGAGTCTCGCGCGCGAGGGTGTGGCGCTCGCCGCCGCCCCGGTGCTGCCGACCTCGGACCGCGAGGTGGTCGTGGTCACCGACCCGCACTACAACACGCTCGTGTCCCACGAGATCATCGGCCACCCGGTCGAGCTCGACCGGGCGCTCAAGATGGAGACGGCCTACGCCGGACGGTCCTGGCTCCTCGGCGGGCTCACCGAGCATCAGGTCGGACGGCGCGTGGCCTCGCCGCTCGTGACCGCGTACTCGGACCCGGCGCTGCCGGGGTTCGGCCACTACAAGTACGACCACGAGGGCACGCCGGCGCGCCGGGTCGTCCACATCGACCGCGGGATCTTCCGCGGCTTCATGAACAGCCGGCAGACCGCGGCGATCTTCGGCGGCGAGCCCAACGGCCACTGGAAGGCGACCGACGCCTCGCTGGTCCCGCTGATCAGGATGTCGAACACCGTCTTCGACGCGGGGACGCGCCCGGCCGACGACATCGTGAAGGAGGTCGACCACGGCTACTACGTGGCCGGCCACCGCACGCCCTCGATCGCCGAGAGCCGCGAGAACTTCCGCATCTCCGCGCGCGGCGTCTACGAGATCCGGAACGGCGAGCTCGGGCGGCTCTACCGCGACGGCGGCATCGCCGCGGACTCGCGCGACTACCTCATGAACGTCGACGCCGTCGGCTCGGACTTCCGGCTGTACCCGATCCCGAACTGCGGCAAAGGCCAACCGATGCAGACCAAGCGGCTGGGCAACGGGGGTCCGACGATGCGGACCCGCGCGCGGGTGATCGGGGGCTAGACGTGCGGGGCGCGCTGATCGTCGTCGTGACGGCCGGAGTTCTGTTCGCCAGCGCCGCGCCCGCGGCGCCGCCCGAGTACCCCGTGAGCTTCATCAAGGTCGACGAGCTCAAGCGCTTCCTCGACCGCGGCACCAGGGCGGACATCATCGACGTCCGGCACTGGGAGCAATATGCCGAGAGTCACATCAGGGGCGCCCGCTCCATGCCGCTCCGTGTCGTCGCCGACCGCGCTCCCGAGATCTCCAAGACAGACCTGGTAGTCTTTTATTGAACGTGCCCGCACGCGCTGTCCCGTGGGGCCAGCGACATTCTGTACACGCTCGGGTGGCGGAATCATCGCGTGCTCGAGGAAGGGCTGCCCGGGTGGATGGACAAGGGCTATCCCGTCGACGGGCGGAACCCGAACGCGCCGCCCGGGCACTGAGCTGACGATGAGGACGGTCGACGATCTGGCACGAGCGAGCGAAGAGGCGCTGGCGCTCGTCGGGCGTCAGCCGGACGTCCGCGAGGCCGAGGTGTTCGTGTCCGCGAACTCCGCGGTGCTGACCCGGCTCAACTACACCTCCCACATTCCCTGCAACGGCGTCGAGGAGCCCAAGTCGACCGAGTCCTACGGCCTCGGCATCCAGGCGGTCTTCGACACGCCGGAGGGCCGGCGGATCGGCTTCGGGAGCGAGCCGAGCGATCTCTCGCTCGCCGGCGCCGAGCGCGCGCTGATCAAGGCGCGCCGGGCCGCCGTCGCCGACCCGGAGTTCGTCTCGCTCCCCTCGCCCACGGGCGCGGCGCGCACGCTGGCCGACTACCACGATCCGCGACTCATGGCGCTCGACGACGCGGGGCTCGTGGAGGCCGGCTGGAAGATCACCGGCGGCGCGCTGCGGACGTTCAGCGCCTCGGGGCGGCTGGCCGAGCTCGCGCAGGACGACGACGGCCTGCGGCGGCTCGGCCTCATCCTCGGTGGCGACGTCACGATTTTGCGGGAGCGGATGGCGATCGCCTCGACCACGATGCCGCGCGCCCAGACCGACGAGACGTCGCTGATCACGGCGTTCGCGACCGCGATGGTCGAGACGCGTGGGGCCAAAGGCTCGGGGGCGTCCACCGGCACCCGGCTCGACCACTTCACCGACGAGGCGGGCGTGGAGGCCGCGCAGAACGCCATCAACGCGATCGGCGGCGAGCGCGTGCCGTCGGGCACCTACACCGTCATCTTCGGTCGCCAGCCCGTGGCAGATTTGCTGAACAACATCGTGATCCCCGCGTGCACCGCGAGCTCCTTCTACTCGTCGAGCACCCCGTTCCTCGGCAAGCTCGGCCGCGCCGTGGCCTCGCCGCGTCTGCACCTCTACGACGACGGCGCGCGGCCCGGCTTCATGGGGTCGAAGGGGATCACGTGCGAAGGGCTGCCGACCGGCCGGACCGACCTGATCAAGCGCGGCGTCCTCGTCGGCTGTCTCTCGAACTGGTACGAGACCCAGCGCCTGCTCCGCGACCCGGCCCTCGGCGAAAAGCTCGGCGCCGTCGGCACCGCCGCCGAAGCGGCCCTCGCGCCGCGCAACGGCTTTCGCTTCGGCTCCGGCGGCGGCCGGCAGTTCGACAGCGCGCCCGGTGTGGCCGCCTCGAACGTCGTGCTCGAGGGCGACGAGACGGTCGCGCTCGATGAGCTGATGCGCCGGGTCGGCGACGGCCTCTACGTCGGGCGCATCTGGTACACCTATCCGATCAACGGACTGCGCGCGGGTGATTTCACCTGTACCGTCGTCGCCGATTCCTATATCATTCGCGACGGGCGGATCGCCACGCCGCTCAAGGCCAACGCGATCCGGATCAACGACAACATCGCCACGTTCCTGAACAACGTCACCGGGATCACCAAGGACGTGAAGGGCACGATCGTCTGGGCCGCGGACGAGGTCGTGTACGCGCCCGAGGTCGCCGTCACCGGCGTCCGAGTCGACGAAATCGCGGGATTCATGGAGGAGCTCGACTGATGGCTGAAGTCCGTCTCGAGTCGATCGCGCGCGAGTGTCGTGTTCAGATCCTCCGCATGCTCGCCCACGCGGGCTCGGGGCATCCCGGCGGCTCCCTCTCCGTGATCGACATCCTCACCACGCTGTTCTTCGGACGTCTGCGCTACGACGCCAAGCGGCCGGACTGGCCGGACCGCGACCGCGTCGTGCTCTCGAAGGGCCACGCGGTCCCGGCCCTCTATGCCGTGCTCGCGAAGGCCGGGTACTTCCCGGAGAAGTCGCTGATCACCTTGCGCAAGCTCGGCTCGCCGCTCCAGGGCCATCCGGATCGGACGATGCTCCCGGGAATCGAGGCCGCCACGGGCTCGCTCGGCCAGGGGCTCTCGATCTCGCTCGGTCTGTCGCTCGGCCTCAAGCTCGCCGGCTCCAGCGCCCGCGTCTACTGCGTGCTCGGCGACGGCGAGACCCAGGAGGGCCAGGTGTGGGAGGCCGCGATGTCGGCGCCGAAGCTCGGTCAGCCCGACCACGCGCTCGACAACCTCGTGGTCATCCTCGACTACAACAAGATCCAGCTCGACAACTTCGTGAAGAAGGTGCTCGACATCGAGCCGGTCACTGCCAAGTGGCAGTCGTTCGGCTGGCCCGTCCTCGAGATCGACGGCCACGACATCGCGCAGATCACGAAGGCGCTCGATCAAGCCGAGGCGACCACGGGCGGGCCGACCTTCATCGTGGCGCACACGGTGAAGGGCAAGGGCGTGTCGTTCATGGAGAACGACCCGGAGTGGCACGGCAAGGCCCCGAAGCCCGCGGAAGCGATCAAGGCGATCCGCGAAGTGCTCGGGATCACGGAGGGCGCCTGGGAAGAGTACTTGAAGACCGATTCGTCGACGCGGGCGATCGTGGACGAGCTCGCCGCCCTGGAGAAGAAGTGATGCCGGCCAAGGCCAGTCGCGCCGCGTTCGGCGAAGCCCTCCTCGATCTGGGCGCGCGCGACGAGCGCATCGTCACGCTCGATGCCGACCTGTCGAAGTCGACCATGACCGTGAACTTCGCGAAGAAGTATCCGGCGCGGGCGTTCAATCTGGGCATCGCGGAGTCGAACATGATCGGCGTCGGCGCCGGCCTCGCGCTCACCGGCCGCATCCCGTTCGCCTGCTCGTTCGCGTGCTTCATCGCGGGCCGTTTCGAGACCATCCGCATCTCGGTCGCCTACACCAACGCGAATCTGAAGATCGTCGGGACCCACTCCGGCATCGCGATCGGCGAGGACGGCTACAGCCAGATGGGGCTCGAGGACGTCGCCTGCATCCGCTCGCTCCCGAACATCGGCATCATCCAGCCGGCCGACGAGATCGAGACCAAGCAGGCCATTGCCTACGCGGTCGAGCACCAGGGGCCGCTCTATCTCAGGCTCACGCGGCAAAGCCTCGAGCCCGTCTGCCCGCCGGACTATCGCTTCCAGTACGGCCGCTGGCTCGTCCTCCGTAAAGGCCACGACGTGACCTTGATCGGCTCGGGCGGGCCGCTGTTCAACTGCCTCGAGGCCGCCAAGCGCCTGGAGCCCGACGGGATCTCGGCCGAGGTGATCAACGCCGCGTGCGTCAAGCCGCTGGACGAAGAGCTGCTGGTCCAGTCAGCGGGAAAGACCGGCCACGTCGTGACCGTGGAGGACCACACGGTCTCCGGCGGGCTGGGCGGCGCGGTGGCCGAGCGGCTCGGGGACCTCCTGCCGACGCCGATCAAGCGCCTGGGTGTCCACGGATTCGGTGAGTCGGGCGATCAGAAGGGTCTCTACGCCAAGCACGGTCTCGATCCGGCCGGGATCGCCGCGAGCGTGAAGAAGTTCCTGCACCGCTGAGCACGCGCGCGACGCCTCGCGTTGCGGGTCGGGGAGCGACGCCGCTCCCGACCCTGCCCGACTATCTCCGGTCGGGGCTCGACCTCGTCTTCGTCGGGATCAATCCCGGCCTCTATTCGGCGCGCCAGGGGCACTACTTCGCGCGCTCGACGAATCGCTTCTGGCCGGCGTTCACCTCGTCCAGGCTGAGCGAGCGCGTGCGCAGCGCGCTGGGGGTCGACGTCCTGCGGCCCGAGCACGACGCCGCGCTGCTGGGCTTCGGCATCGGCTTCACCGACGTCGTCAAGCGCGCCTCCGGCAACGCCGCGGAGCTCGACCCGAGCGACTTCAAGAAGTGGGCGCCGCGCCTGCTGCTGAAGCTCCGGCGCTCGGCGCCGCGCGTGGCGTGCTTCCACGGGCTCACCGCGTACCGGCCGTTCCTCGCCCTGGCGCTTGGCGCCACGGATCGGGCGCCGGCGCTCGGCCCTCAGCCGGAGGTGGTCGGCACGACGAAGCTCTTCGTCGTACCGAACCCGAGTCCGGCCAACGCGCACTTCACGCTCGCCGACCAGGCGGCCTGGTACGACCGCCTGGCCGATTTCCTGCTGAGCCTGAAGGACTAGCGCGGCAAGCGCTCGAGCGTCATCCGTCGCCCGGTTGCCTAGCCGGGGCGAACCATGTCCCCCGGCCGGACCCAGCGGTCGTACTGCTCGGCGGTCACGTAGCCGGAGGCCAGCGCGGCGTCGCGGAGCGTGAGCCCTCCGGCGTGGGCTTTCTTGGCGATCTCGGCCGCGCGATCGTAGCCGATGTGGGGGGCGAGCGCGGTCACGAGCATCAGCGAGCGCTCGACGAGCTCCGCGATCCTGGCCCGGTTCGCGCTGATCCCCTCCACGCAGAACTCGCGGAAGCGCGCGCACGCGTCGGTCAGGAGCTCAACCGAATGCAGGAAGTTGAAGATGATGACCGGCTTGAAGACGTTCAGCTCGAAGTTGCCCTGCGACCCGGCGATGGCGATGGCCGCGTCGTTGCCCAGCACCTGCACTGCGACCATCGTGACCGCCTCGGCCTGGGTCGGGTTGACCTTGCCCGGCATGATCGACGAGCCGGGCTCGTTCTCGGGGAGCGCGAGCTCGCCCAGCCCGCTCCGGGGCCCCGAGCCGAGCCAGCGCAGGTCGTTGGCGATCTTCATGAGCGCGACGGCGAGTGTCCGGAGGGCACCGCTCGCCATCACGAGATCGTCGTGGGCGGCGAGCGCCGCGAACTTGTTGGGCGCCGACACGAACGGCAGACCCGTCAGCTCGGCGAGCGTTGCCGCGACGGCCTCGCCGAACCCGGCGGGCGCGTTGAGCCCGGTGCCGACCGCGGTCCCGCCGATCGCCAGCGCCAGGAGCCCCGGCAGGATCGTGTCGATCCGCCCGAGGGCGGCATCGAGCTGGGCGACGTAGCCCGAGAACTCCTGGCCGAGCGTGAGCGGCACCGCGTCTTGCAGATGGGTGCGCCCGATCTTCACGACGTCGTCGAACTCGCGCGCCTTGGCGGCCAGCGCGGCGCGCAGGGCGCGGACGCTCGGGATGAGCCGCCGCGTCAGCTCGAGCGCGGCCGCGACGTGCATCGCCGTGGGGAACGTGTCGTTGGACGACTGCGACATGTTGACGTGGTCGTTCGGGTGGATCGGGTCCTTGCTGCCGAGCTTCCCGCCGGCGAGCTCCAGGGCGCGATTCGCGATCACCTCGTTGACGTTCATGTTGGTCTGCGTGCCCGAGCCGGTCTGCCAGACCGACAGCGGGAAGTGGTCATCGAGCTTGCCGGCGATCACCTCGTCGGCGGCGCGCACGATCAGCTCGGCGCGACGTGCGTCGAGGAGACCGAGCTTCTGGTTGACCAGCGCGGCGGCCTTCTTCAAGAGACCGAGGGCGTGAATGACGGCGAGGGGCATCCGGTCGTTGCCGATCGCGAAGTGGTGAAGCGAGCGCTCGGTCTGAGCGCCCCAGTAGCGATCGGCGCGGACCTCGATCCGCCCCATGCTATCGCTCTCGACGCGCTTTTCCGACGCCTCCATCAACGCTGCCCCCTCGTCCCCTCGGACGTCACGATGATCCGCTCGACATCGATCGCCCGCAACCCGGATCTCGCCGGCCCGCACCTGGCATCGTCCTGGCAGTCTTCGCCACGACGAGATGCATGTATTTTGTTCCTGGTGTCGGCGCGACGGCGATGCGGGCTATCTGGGCATGCGTGAACCGTTGGAAAATCCGGAGCGGACGGGCGGCGTATGCGCGAGCCACAAGGAGCGGCTCCTCGAATCCGTTCCGTCGCGATCGTTCCCGGGTGTCGAATTGCTCATCGTCGTGCGCCGAAATGGCACGCTCTTCCAGCGCCTCGAGCGCTCGTTCGCGGGTGTGCCAACCGCCAAGGTGATCGTCGAGCGTCGGGTCGCCGACCGCCGAGCGGCGACGTCGGTCGGCGCGGGCGGCCGCCGGCACGTGAGAACGCGACGGATTCGCCGCGGGACTCCCTCTCCCCTCGGCGGTTTCATCGTCGTGCGATTCGCGCCGAAGACGATCATCCCGCCACTCGCGCGGAGCGGAACCGTTAGCGCTTTCCGTCGCTGATCTTCAAATCAGGCGGTATCCGTAGACGAGCCCGAACGCGATCGAGCCGACGCCGGCGCAGAGGGCGAGCGCCTGCCGGGCGCGACGGTAGCGGAGCGCCATGGACACCGGATACGCCATGACCGCCGTCAGCAGGGTCATGCCGATGATCGTGCCCAATCCGAAGATGATCAGATAGATCACGGCGCTCGCCGTGGAGCGCAGGGTCGCCAGCACCAAAAGCGAGACCGCGGCGCTGCCGGCCAGGCCGTGGATGGCGCCGACGACGAGCGCGCGACCGGCCGGCCAACCGCTACGCCAGCCCAGGGTCGCGAGCCAGCGCGACGGATGAATATGCGGATGCTCGTGAGCGTGCTCGGCGTCGTGGACGTGCGGGTGGCTGTGCACCACGCCCACCCCGCCGCCGTGGTCGTGATCGGCGACGAGATGCCCGGCCGGCACCGTCTCGGGCGCCCGCACCGCATCGCGCAATCGCAGCACGCCCAGCACGATCAGCATGGCGGCCACGACCAGCTCGAGCCCGCCGCCCACCGCCGGCGTGATCGTGAGCTTCAGCCCGATGATGATGGCGCCCACGATCGTCAAGGTCGTCATATGGCCGGCGCCCCAGAGCACTCCGATCAGCGCGCCGCTGGCAAAGCGCCGCTCGCGCGTGAGGATCGTCGCGACCGCGACCAGATGGTCTGGATCCGTCGCGTGCTGCAGACCGAGGAGAAAGCCGAGGAAGATCGCCGAGACCGGCGCGGGATCCAAGAGCGCGGTCACTCCGACATCTTGAGGAGGAGGCCCGTGCGGCGCGCCCGCTGGATCGCGGCCAGGAACGCCCAGTGGGCGAGCGCGGCGTAGAGGGCCGAGAGCGCCAGCCCCGTCGCGATCGGCGCGCGGAACTCGGACTCGAATCCGTAGTGCGCCCGATAGGCGTCGAGGAAGTACGTGAGCGGGACCGCGCGCGCGACCACGGCGATGGCGTCCGGAAGCACCGAGATCGGATAATAAATGCCCGCGAGCACGAGCACCAGGTTGACGCTCGCCCACGCGAAGGCTTCGGCGCGGTTCCCGAAGAGCGTGATCAGGGCGCACACGGCGACGCCGACCACCCAGGCGGTGAGAAAGCAGCCCAGGAGGAACGTGGCGAGCGGGAGCCAGCCCGGCTGGAGCACCCGGAAGCCGAAGGCCCAGCGGCCCAGCGCGGCCAGCAGCACGAACACGGCCAGGCTTCGCACCATCCCGACGATCCACGATCCGAGCGTCAGGTGGCGAATGCCGATCGGGGCGAGGAACTGGTGCTTGAGCGACTTCGACCACACGTCGAGCAGGACGGCGTAGGCGACCTCCAGCTGGCAGACGTTCACCACCGAGAGCGCGATCGTGCCGACCAGCACGAACGACGCCTGCGCCGCCGTCAGCTCGAGGAAGCGCGACATCAGCCCGATCGAGAGCACGCCGACGATCGGCCAGAAGAGCAGCTCGAAGAAGAAGAACACGTTGCGCGCGCCCATGAGGGCGTTGCGGAGCGTCACCGCCCAGACGGCAAGCAGCTCATTTCGCCAGCTCAACGAAGACCTCCTCGAGCTCCGGCTCGCGGACCTGCACGTTGCGGATGACGATGCCCTTGGCGTGCAGCGCGCGGAGCAGCTCGGGCAGCCGCTTCTCGGCCTCGTCCACGGTGCACTCGACCCAGCCGTCGACCTCGACGCAGCGGAGAACGCCCGGGCTCTCGGCGAGCCAGGGCACCCGCGCCGGGTCGAGCTTGAGGGCGATCACCTCGCCGAGGCGGATCTGGCGCTTCAGCTCGCCGGACGTGCCTCGCGCGAGGATCCGCCCGGCCTTGATGAAGGCGATCTCGTCGCAGAGCTCGTCGGCCTCGCGCATGTAGTGGGTCGTCAGCACGATCGTGATCCCCTGCTCGCGGCGGAGCCGGGCGATGTGCGTGCGGACCCGCGCGGCCACGTCGGGATCGAGGCCGAGCGTGGGCTCGTCGAGAAAGAGGAGCTCGGGCTCGTTGACGAGGGCCTTGGCCAGCGCCACGCGCTGCTTGAGCCCGGTCGACAGGTCCGAATACGGGATGCGCCGATACGGCACGAGCTCGCACAGCTCGATCAGCGAGTCGACGCGGCGGCGCAGGGCGTTGCCGCTCACCCCGTAGAGTCGGCCGTAGAACGCGATGATCTCGCCGACGCGCAGGCTCCACAGGAACGACGGCCGGCCGCTCACCATGTTGAGCCGCCGGCGCAGCGCGCCCGCCTCGCGGACGACGTCGTGCCCCAGCACGGTCACGCGCCCGCGGTCGGGCGTCAGCAAGGTGGCGAGGATCGAGAGCAAGGTGGTCTTGCCCGCGCCGTTCGGACCGAGCACGCCGACGATCGCGCCGCGCGCCACCGTCAGCGAGACACCGCGCAAGGCGGCGGTCTCGCGGCGGCGCGGCCACCCCGAGCGAAAGGTCTTCTCTACGTCTTGCGCGTCGATCGCGAGCATACTCAGTGATGATACCATCCACGTCATGGCCGGCTCCGACGAGTGGCGCTGCGCCGCTGCGACGGTGCCGCCCGGCCACACCGCGACGTTTCGCCTCGAGCGCGCCGGGCGCACGGTGAACGCCTTCGTCGTGAACCACGACGGTCAGTTTCGCGCGTACGTGAACCGCTGCCCGCACGTCGGCACCCCCCTCGACCTCTGGCCGAACGAATTCTTCACCGAGGACGGTCGCGCGCTGATCTGCTCGACCCACGGCGCGCTCTACGAGCCGATCAGCGGGCTCTGCACCGCCGGTCCCTGCGTCGGCGATCACCTCACGGGGTTGCCGCTGGCGCTCGAGGGCGACACGCTGGTCGTGCGCTTGCCGCCCGCCGCCCGATGAGCGACGTCGCCGAGGTCGAGCGGGCGAACGCCCGCTTCTACCTGGCATTCGAGACGCTCGACCTGGCGCGGATGGAGCTCGTGTGGTCGCACGGCGACCACGTGAAGTGCGTGCACCCGGGCTGGCCCATCCTGGTCGGCTGGGAGGCCGTGCGGTCCTCGTGGGCGACGATCTTCGAGAACACCGCCGAGATGCGGTTCACGCTCTCCGACGTCCGCGCGAGCGCGTGCGGCGATCTGGCGTGGGTCACCTGCACGGAGAACATCTTCTCGGAGGTCCACGGGCGCCTCGCGGTCACGTCCGTCCTCGCGACCAATCTGTTCGAGCGCGGGCCGGACGGCTGGCGTCTCGTCCATCATCACGCCTCGCACATTCTGGCGGCGGCTCCGGACCGCGAGTCGCCGAACAACTAGCGCGGCCACGGGCGAGGCTCGTTTCAGCGGCCTCGCTGGAAGAGGATCCAGCCGCCGGCGCGGCCGATCTCGCGATAGCCGTTCGCCGGCTGCGCCCGCAAGACCGGCTCCACGTCGAGGACGTACTCGCTGATTCCGGCCCCGGCCGGATAGATGAAGATCTGGCGGCGGGCGGCCAGATGCGGGGCGAGGCGTTCGTTGGCGCTCACCGCCGCGTCACGAGGGATCTGTCGCATCAGCGAGTAGGCCGCGCGCTGCCCGGCGTCGAGGCGCCAGCGCGTGACCATCAGATCGTTCGTCGTTCGCGCGGTGAGCACGATGCTCGCGAAGAAGCCGAACGCGAGGACCGCGACGGCGCGCCGCCACTCGCGGATCCGCGCGTAGCCATCGACGGCGGCGAGCATCAGGAACGGGAGGACGAAGGCCTGGTACTGGGAGCGGAAGTTGGCGAGGACGGGGTCGACGCTGAGGAGGTTCACCGCGAGCGCCGGCAGGGCCGCCACCAGAACGCGGGGCGCCAGCAGCGGGAGGAATCCGAGCGGCAGCAGCATGACCAGCAGATAGACGATCTTGCCGCCGGTCAGTGCGACGGGAACCCAGCGCCAGGGGCGCGCCACGATGTTCAAGAGGATCTCGCCGACCGATGAGCCGAGGTACGCGTGGCGGTGGAGATGCGGGTACGGCTCTCCGCGGAAGAGCGGCATCACGTACTTGAGGTCGACGGCCAGCAGGAGCGCGCTCGCCACGGCGACGGCCGCGCCGAGCCACCAGCGGCCGCGCGCGGCGGCGAGCCAGATCCCGAAGCCGACCACCGCGATCGCGGCGTCCTCGCGGCACGCCAGGGTCAGCGCGAGGGCGACCGCGCACCACGCGTAGCGGCCGGCGTCGAAGGCGAGCGCCGCAGCGACGATCAGGGTGATGGCGAACGCTTGCGGATGGATGTCGCGGATGTTGATCCCGTGAAGCGAGGGGTTCACGAGAAAGAGCAGCGCGAGACCAGCAGCGGCCGGAGCCGGCCCGAGCCGGCGCGCCGCGTATCCGAACACCGCGAGGGCGCCCGCGGCGAGCACGAGGGTCTGGACGACGAGCAGCCCGATCGCGCCCGGCGCCACCCAGGCGAGCGGCATCAGGAAATAGAGCACGGGCGAGAGATGGTCGCCCCACGCGTCCATCGGAGGAAACGTCACGTAGGCGCCGAGGCCGGCGGCCATGCTCCAGACGACCTGGACGTAGTAGCCGAGGTCGAGGGCGTGAGTCCGAAGGGCCACGTGTCGGGTGACGACGATGAATCCCATCACGAGCGCGTAGGCGGCCGCGCCCAGGATCGCGAGCCGCGCGGGCGCGACCGTGGGCAACCGAAGCGGGGCGGCGAGCGCGCGGAGCGCCACGATCACCGCGAGGAGGATGACGAACTCGTCGGCGCGGGTGAACGAGCGGCCCGCCACCGTGAGCCCACCCGTCGCGATCAGCACGCCCAGGAGCAGCGCGACGCACGCGGCGGCCGCCTCCAGGAGGCGGGCGGCCCGCGTCACGGCAAGCGGGTGTATCTGGCTCGCAGGCTGTCGAAGCGGCGGGAGCGCCGCAGACCACGTTGGTTCAGCGTGAACCAGAAGAGCACGGAGAGGATCCGCAACCCGTAGCCGGCCGAGGCGACGAAGCTGGCGGACGACGCCTCGGGGAAATAGCGCGTCGGCACCGCGATCTCGGCGATCCGAAAGCGCGCGGCGACGGCCTGCGCGACGATCTCCTGGTCGAAGACGAAGCCATCCGAGTTCGCCGGGAAGTTGACGGTCTCGAGAACCTCCCGCCGGAACGCGCGATACCCGGTGTGGTACTCCGAGAGCGAAAGCGAGAACACACGGTTCTCCAGGCCCGTCAGGAAGCGATTGGCGAAGTACTTCCACCAGGGCATGCCCTGGGCGAGCGCCGAGCCCTCCTTGAGCCGCGAGCCCAGGACCACGTCGGCCTGACCGCTCACGATCGGCTCGATGATCTGCGGCACGAGCCGCGGATCGTACTGATAGTCGGGGTGCACCATGACGACGACGTCCGCTCCGGCCCGCAGCGCCTCCGCGTAGCAGGTTTTCTGGTTGGCGCCGTAGCCGTAGTTGCGATTGTGGACGAAGATCTCGAGGCCCAGCTGGCGGGCGACGTCGAGCGTCGCATCGGTCGACCCGTCGTCGACCAGGATCACGAGGTTCACGGTGTCCTTCGGCAGCTCCTCGTAGGTCAGCCGGAGCGTGCGGCCGGCGTTGTACGCGGGCATCACGACGACGACCTTGGGCGCGGATCGTGTCACGCTCATGAGGCTCCTCGCCGCTCGGCGGCACCCTTCGGGTGGGCCAGCACGATGAACTGGTAGCCGAGAAGACGGCGGACCTTCCGGGCGATCACCGCGTTGATCGAGTGGGTGGCGGCCACCCACTTGCGATGCCAGCTCACCGGCAGGATCTGGTAGAGCGGCGCCGGGGTCGCGCTGAAGCGCTCGATGGAGAGCCCCGCGTCGGCGAGCATCGCGCGCAGCGAGCGCTCGGTGAAGAACCTCAGGTGCGACTGGTCGAGGATGCCACGGTCCAGATAGTCGAACCGTCCGACCAGGAGCAGGAGCCGGATCCAGAGGTGGGCGATGTTCGGCACCGAGATGATCACGACGCCATTGGGGCCGAGGCTCCGGTCGAGCTCGACGAGCACGCGCAGCGGATCCACGAGGTGCTCGAGCACGTCGCCGTACACGATGACGTCGAACGGCCCCTCGCCCAGCGGGATCTCGCGATCGAGATTCAGCGTGATCATCCGCTCGCAGTGGCGCGCTCCGGCCTGGGCGAGAGCCGGATCGCCCTCGATCGCGGTCACGCGCCATCCGCGCTCGGTGAGCTGGCGGCTCAGCAGGCCGTCGGCCGCGCCGACGTCGAGCAGCCGCCGGCCCTGGCCGGCGCCCAGCCAGCGCAGGATCACCGAGTGACTGCTGTGCGCGTCCGGCTTGAGCACGTACCTGGATGATGCTCCGCTCATCAGCCCAATCATCGGACGTCAGGCGGTCGATCGGCAAGATTGGAATAAAGTCGGCGCTCGCGGGAGGCGGCGATCAGATGGACGGAGGCGGGCGGCAAGGCACGCACCACGCTCCGTCCCGGGTCGACCGCCGAGATCAAGAAGGCGCGGCCGGGCCCCGCCCACACCCGCTCGAGCCGCGGCGAGTCCCAGAAGACGTCACGCGCCTCGGGCAAGCCGGCCCCGAACGCGAGATTCGGCTGGAGGCCATTCACGATGTGGATCGGCGCCGTCACCGCCAGGAGCAGAGTCGCGCTGACCTCGATCGGGCCCTCGTGCATGACGAGGTCGCCGGCGGCGAGGCGCTGGACGAGCGCCTCCGTCAGCGGGCGAACAGATCGGGCCCGAGCGAGCTGTGTCCGCGCGTCGCCGGCGACCGCGGGCAGGAAGGCGAGCGTCGCCGCCAGCGCGACCCCGACGCCGAGCGCCGTGGCGCGCCGCCAGGCGGCGACCGCCAGGGCCGTCGTGGCGAGGGCGAAGATCGCGACGCCGGGCCGAGCGAGCGCGGCAACGTCGAGCCCGGCCGGCAACTCGACGCGAACCGGCCGGGCGCCGATCGACACGGCCACGAACGCGAGCGTGACCAGCGCGAACAGCGCGAGGACCGGGACGAGGAGCACGCGAGCCGGAGTTGCTCGAGTCGCGCCCTCGATCGCCTCGTCCCAGACGCGCGCGGTCAGGAGCGCGAGCGCCGGAAACGCGACGAGGGCGTGGTGAGGCGCCCTGAACGGGGCGACCGCGGAGAACCCGATGACGATCGCGGCCCAGAG
>Ga0066709_100001951_pt1 | contig 14441 bp, 16 predicted proteins | sample GraSoiAngelo_158_FD_79665 | JGI IMG/M metagenome (GOLD analysis project Ga0066709, IMG submission 79665) | Grasslands soil microbial communities from the Angelo Coastal Reserve, California, USA - 14_1009_16_30cm | ecosystem: Environmental > Terrestrial > Soil > Grasslands | place: USA...
CTCGTCGCGGACGATGCGGACGACCTGCTGCGCGGGCGTCAGGCTCCGGAGCACTTCCTGATCGACCGCCCGGTCGCGCACGCGGTCGATGAAGACCTTGACGACCTTGAAGTTGACGTCGGCTTCGAGCAGCGCCATCCGAATCTCGCGCAACGCCACCTCGACCGTCTCCGGCGTGAGGCGTGCTTCACCGCGAAGGGTGCGGAACACGTCCTGGAGGCGGGTGCTGAGCGAGTCGAACATGACGGGGACGGAAGCGCCTAAGGTCCTCAGGCGCAAACGTTTATCGTAGAGGAAGGCGTGCGTTCTGTCAATTCTCCGGGTTCGGGGTTCGGAGGGTTCGGGGTTCGCGGTCTGGTTCTCGGTTCTCGGCTCTCGTCGATGAGTTCGCCACGTGAAAGCGATCCGATTCCATGAACACGGCGGCCCGGACGTGCTGCGCTACGAGGACGCGCCGGATCCGCGGGCGCGGCCGGGACGCGCGATCGTGCGCGTGCGCGCGTGCGCGCTCAATCATCTCGACCTGTGGGAGCGTCGCGGGATCGAGCGCGTGAAGATTCCGCTGCCGCACATTTCCGGCAGCGACGTGGCCGGCGAGGTGATCGACGCGGACGGCGCGGTGACGGCGGGGACGCGCGTCATGCTGCAGCCCGGGCTGCGGTGCGGCGCGTGCGCGGCATGCCGGGCCGGCCGCGACAACGAGTGCGTCAAGTACGACGTCCTTGGCTTCCTCTCCGACGGCGGCTACGCGGAGCTGGTGTCCGTGCCGGTCGACAACCTGATTCCTCTTCCGGATCGCATCGACTTCATCGCGGCCGCGGCATTTCCGCTGACGTTTCTGACGGCGTGGCACATGCTGGTCACGCGGGCCGGCGTTCGGGAAGGGGAAACCGTCCTCGTGCTCGCGGGCGGGAGCGGCGTCGGCCAGGCCGCAATTCAAATCGCGCGCGTCTTCGGCGCCCGCGTGTTCGCGACGTCGGGGCCCGACAAAATCGATCGGACACGCGCGCTCGGCGCCGAGGCCGTCATCGATCACTACACCGGCGACATCGTCCGCGAAGTCAGAGCGCTGACCGGCGGCCGGGGCGTGGACATCGTCGTGGAGCACGTGGGCGAGGCGACGTGGGAGCGAAGCGTGCGCGCGCTCGCGAGCGGCGGGCGCCTCGTGACCTGCGGCGCGACGACCGGTCCGCGCGGCGCGATCGACCTGCGGCATCTCTTCGCGCGCCAGCTCTCCTTGCTGGGATCGTACATGGGCACGTTCGCCGACCTGCGTGCCGTCGCGGCGCTGTTCTTCGACGGCCGGATCGCCCCCGTCATCGACAGCGTCCTCCCGCTGGCGCACGCCGCCGACGCGCAGCGGCGCCTCGAGGACCGGCAGCAGTTCGGGAAAATCGTGCTCGAGATCTCGTCGCCAGCGCGCGAATCTCGACCACAGGGCTAACAGAGATCACAGAGGGCGAGACCCTCTGTGTCCGCGCTCCTATCGGAACCGCCAGCGCGGCCGGTGCGTCCAACTGACAGACGTGCGGTCCCGGTTGTAGACTTGGACCGAACGGCTATGACTTTCACCCGGATCAGCCTGAGCCTCGCCGGTGTCGTCGGGGTCCTGGCGGCCGCGCTGGCAGGGGCGACGATTTGGCTGATCATGACCCAGCCGGTCACCGTCGCCGATGCCGTCGCGACGGGTGAAGTGTCTCCCCTCGTGAAGGCGCTCGCGGGCGTCCTCTACAACGCCCTTCAGGGCATCATCAAGTATCTCTGACCTTTCCGATGGGAGGCGCGCTACCTACGCGAAGAGGTGGCTGACGCCGCGAACTCGTGCGGGTATTCTTACCGGCCTGGGGCGAACGCTCACGACTGCCCTGGAAGGAGCGACCGATGTTTCCCACCACCGAATTGCAGTTCCCGCAGGACGGGGTTCGCTTGCACCTCCCCGATGTCACGCTCGTTCAGCGGATCACGGGCCTGACGATCACCGCCACGCCGGAGTCCGCCCACGTCCATTTCAACACCAACCGGCCAGCGATGAGCATTCTGGAGATCTTCTATTACCGGACCGGCAACGTGTACGAGGACTCGATGCCGGAGAATCTGGTCGGCAGCCGTCTCGAGCTGTTGATCGGGCCCGGTCTGCGGCATGAGTTCGAGGTTGACGGCCTCCCTCAGGACACGCGGTTGTGGTTCCGCGTCACGGCGACAAGCCCGGATCCGAGCGTCCCCCGCGCGTATGCGATCGGGCAGTTCTTCACGCTGAGCCGAACGGCGCAGGTCTGGTTCGACAATCTGATCGTCTACCGATCCGGCGATTCCAACAGCCCGGGCGAGATGATCTTCCGAGGCGCCGCCTACGATTACGCGACCAAGACAATGTTTTCGGGTCCGTTCCGGCGCCCCGCCACAGGTTCGTCCGAAAGCATTAGCAGCGGGGCGAAGATCCACGACCCCTTCGGAACGAGGGCGCCGATCCAGAACGCTCCGCCGCTGGTCACGCTGTGGGTCGAAGGATCGGACGACGACAGATACGACATCCCGCTGCCGGGCACGGGCCTTAACATCACCGGCGAGGCGCTGCCGCAGGACAGCATTCCCGGCGTCGGCCACGGAGAAGACGAGTACAAGGTCTGGGCGTCCGCCGGCGACGACGTGGCGCTGCCGGTCACCGTCGGGGACTTTACCCTTCCGTTCAAGCTCGACTCGGGCAACTGGGGGGTGGCGTGGGTGATGTTCGGGCGGATCATCGGGAACGTCAGCTCGCGGAACATCAGCTTGCCCCCACCGCTCGTGTGGACCGCCGTCCACAGCACGCCTGCGATGAGCGTGGATGCGCCGGTGACCCGCAGTACCGTCACGCGTCCGTTTCTGATCGGCGGCTGGGCGATCGACCGCGACGCGCCGTCGGGCACCGGCATCGATGCCGTCCACATTTACGCGTACCGCGACGGCGATCCGAGCCAGGGACAATTCATCGGCTGGGCGCTCCTGGGCTTCTCTCGGCCCGATGTCGCTGCGGCGTTCGGCAACGCGCAGTTCACTCAGTCGGGATTCAACCTCTGGATGTCCGACTCGACGCTGACGCCGGGGAACTACCGGTTCGACGTGTACGCCCACAGCACCGTCGTCAACACGTTCGCGCTCGGACGATCGTTCGAGGTGACCGTCGTATAAGGAAGATCGGTCAGACGTGGAGCGCTTTGTTCAGGAAGCGGCACAGCGCGATCGCGTCGAGCCACTTGAACGGCGTGACGCCCGTGCTGTAGTGGCCGCAGGGAAGCACGGCCAACTCGTGCGCGACCTCCAGGCGTTCGAATTCGATCACCAGCTTGCGCGACAGGTCGACCGGGAACGTGAGGTCGTAGCGCGCATACACGAGCAGCACCGAACGATCGCGCATCCGTGAGATGAACGGCCACGGGCTGATCGGCAGCCACATCCGCCGCAGCTCCTCGACCGTGACGTGGCCGTCGAGTCCCTGACGCACGTGCGCGGTCGAGAGTCCGTGCCAGACGACGTCGGCGAAAAACGGGGAGACGTGATTGAGCGCCGCCGCGCGCAGCAGCGGCTCGTGCGCCGCCGTCAGCATCGAGAGACACGACCCGAGGCTCGTGCCGAGGATGCCGATGGATTCATATCCGCGCGAGTGCAGCCACGCGATCGCGCGGCGCGCATCCAGCACCGCCTGGCGGCACACCTGCGCGGTCCGGCCCACGTTCGAGCTGACGATGTAGTCCGCGCGCGTCAACTCCGGCGGCATTCGATCGTCGTGATACGGAAGCGAGAGCCGCAGCGCCGTCAGGCCGAAACGATTCAGGAGACGGCACAGCCCGACGTGGCCTCCGCGATCGGCGTTCCACTGCGGCAGCACGAGAACGGCGCGGGTGCGCCCGCGCCGCGACGGATCGGCGAAGAAGCGGGCGCGCACGACATTGTTCTCGTCGTGCGGCGTCCGGATCGCGCTCGTGAACGTCAGGACGTCGCCGTCGAGGCGATAGTCATCCGCCGGCGTAACGGCGTAGAACGCGTCGCTCGCGGCGACGGTCCGTTCTCCCCACGACTGCAGCGCCGTCGAGGGATTGCCGGCCGCGCGGACCTGCGGATCGTCGATCCACTCGACGCCCCAGTCGAACGGCCTGACGACGCGATTGGTGGCGGTCGATGCGAGCCGGCGCTCCCACCGGTGAAACACACGCGCGAGCACGCGTCAGCGCGCCTTTCCCTGCACGCGCGCGCGCAACGCGTCATACGTGCGCGACTCGTCGGCCTGCGTTTCGACGGGCAGTCCCGCCTGCGCCCACCCGGGATCCCCGTGAGGCGACCCACCGAACCCACCGGCCACGTTCGTGATGTTGGTGTATCCCGCCGATGCGAGCAGCTGACACGCCTGCAACGATCGCGCGCCGGCCTGACAGGCGACCAGCAGTTTGGCGTCGGCCGGGAAATTCGCCTTCACGACGTCGATGAAGTCGGGATTCGGCGTCATCTGGCGTGTCGCGGGATTGAGATGGAGCAGCGGAATGTTGTACGCGTCAGCCGCGTGCGCCCGATCGAACTCCGGAGCGGACCGGACGTCGAGGTAGGTGCCCCCTTCGCGCTGCTGCTGATGGGCTTCATGTACGGTGATGGATTTAATCATGTCTATGTCTCTGTTCGTGCTGGGGGCTGGGTGCTGTCCCAGCCCCCAGCCCCCCGCACCCGACGGCGCGTCCATTGCACGCCGCGTCATTATGATTGAACAGCCTCCGAAACCTGACGTGCCGAAGGCGCCCGACGTCGTCAATCAGCCGCCGCCGGTGAACCGGCCGGTGCCGCCCGGGGAACCCGAGGACGATCGTCCCGACATTCATCCGGTGCCGCCGCCGACGGACCCCGCGCCGCCCGTGATCTGACGCTCGACGGCACGCGCGACCTCGAGCAGGCGATCGGTCGCGCCGCGGTGCCCGACCAGCTGCAGCCCGCGCGGCAGGCCGTCGCGTCCGATTCCCATCGGCAACGCGATCGCCGGATGACCGGTGATGTTGAAGAGCTGCGTCAGCCGCAGCATCAGCGCGCGCACCGGGTGTCGTGTGTCGCCGACCGCGACGCTCGCGGCGCCGATCGGCGGCGCCGCGATGGCGAGCGCCGGCAGCAGCAACGCGTCGGCTCCTTCGAGCGCGCGATCGACCGCCGTGCGCAACACCGACCGCGCGTGCATCGCCCGCACGTAGTCCTCGGCTTGAATGTACCTCCCCATTTCGAGACGCAACCGGACCGGCGGCGTGTAGCGATCCGCGTACTGCGCCAGCAGCGGCGCGTGATACCAGGCCGCTTCCGACAGCGAGATGTGCAGGTAGACGTCGGCAATCCGCTCGACGTGCGCGACCGCGACGTCCTCCACGGTATGACCGGCCTTCTGTAAGCGTCGAATCGTCTCCGCCATCAACTCGCGGACGTCGTCGTCCAGGACGTCGAAGAAGTAGCGGCGCGGGGTCGAAATCCACAAACTCTCGGCCGGCTGTGGAGGACGCGGCGGCCGTCCCATCATCGCGTGCCAGAGCAGGGCGGCGTCCGTCACCGTGCGCGTGAGCGGACCGACGTGATCGAGCGTCTCGCTCAACGGCACGACCCCCTCGCACGACACTTCTCCCAGCGTCCCCTTCAGCCCGGTGATTCCGCAGGCGGCGGACGGAATCCTGACCGATCCGCCGGTGTCCGTACCAATCGATCCGAAGCACATGCCTTCGACAATGGCCACGGCGGCGCCGCCGCTCGAGCCGCCCGCCGACCGCGACGGATCAATCGGATGACGCACCGGTCCGTAGGCTGAATCCTCGCTCGTCGTGCCGAACGCGAACTCGTGCAGGTTCGTCTTGCCGATGATGATCGCGCCCGCGCGGCGCAGGTGTGCGACGACGGGAGCATCGTGCGTGGGATTGCGCGGCGGCACCGCCGACCCGGACGTCGTCAGCGCGCCGGCGACGTCGACGAGATCCTTCACCGAGATCGGAATGCCGTGGAGCGGCCCGCGGTACCGTCCGTTCTGAATCTCCGATTCGGCACGCTTGGCCTGCGCCGTCGCTTCCCGATCGAAGACGGCGATGAATGCGTTGAGCGCGGCGCTTCGCGCGGCCACGCGATCGAGACAGCCCTTGACCAGTTCGACGGGGGACAGCTCACGCCGCTCGACCGCGGAGGCAGCCGTCGCAAGATCGGGCAGCGCCGCCGGCGTCATGGGCGGGGCTCCGCCGTCGGGTCGCTGTCGTTGTCTTTCTGCGCACCGACTCCGGCAGGATGCCCGAACTCCGCGTCGGCATCGCGCAGCGCCTGTGTCGATCGCGCGAGCGTTTCGAGGAGCGGCTTCAGCTCCGGCAGCCCGCGCGCCTCGGCATCGGCGAGCGCGGCGGCGAGCCAGGCGTCAACATCCATCAAAACGTCACCATGGCGCGCACCGTCACCGGAATCGCGACGACGCGGTGCTCGACAGGGATCGGCAGGTTGGTCTGCGAGTACTTGACCGCGATCTCGACGCCGAAGGGGCCCGACGTGATCGCGCCGCCGGCCTCCGCGAAATAACGGCGTCCGCTGGCCTCGTCGCTGGCCGCGTGGCCAATCCCGCCGATCACGAACGCATAGCTGCCGAGACCCCACCCGGCCGAGAGGTCGCCGGTCGTCACGCCGGCGCCCAAATCGTACGCGCGCCCGCTCGTCAGCGTGTACGACGGCGACGGCGCGGGGCCTTCGAACGACAGCCGAATCGTGGGAAGCTGCAGGACGCTGCCGCGGACGGTCAGCGCCGCGCCGCTGCTGAGGCCGAACGGATATACCGTGACGCTGGCGCCCTGGCCCGGGTGGCTGAACTCGAGCACGTGCACGAGCGTCTCGCCGTCGCGGGTGCTGTAGTCGTACGGCTGCAGGTGCGCCTCCGAGACGGGACGCCCGAGCAAATCGGCGAGCGGGTGGTTCTCGAAGTCGAGCGCATTCGTGTGATGCCAGTCGTAGCTGATCGTGACGAAATGTTTCCGCGCGCGATGCGGCTGGTACACGGCCGATTGCGCGCGGGCGGCGGTCGCCGTCGCGGCCAGCAGCACGAAGCAGAGCAGCGTTCGCGTGAGCATTGTGGAAAGATTAGGGTAACGTACTCACGTGAGCGCACGCATCCTCGCGGCCGTCATGTCCGCGCCGCGGCGGCCGATCGAGGTCCGCGAGTTTCCTCGTCCCGATCTGCCTGCCGGCGCCGTCCTGGTGCGCACGGCCTGCTCCGAAGTGTGCGGCACCGACGTCCACCTCTGGCACGGACGGCTCGCCGGCGTGCCATATCCAATCATTCCCGGCCACGTGTCCGCCGGGACGATCGACGCGACACGAGGGCCCGTCGCCGGCATCGACGGCTCGTCGCTTCGCGAAGGGGACCGCATCGTCTTCTTCGACGTGCATCGTACGTGCGGCCGCTGCCGGGCCTGCACGGTGCACCGGACGCCGACGCGCTGCACGGCACGCCGCGTCTACGGCATCACGGACTCCGCCGCCGACGGACTCTACGGCGGCTGGTCGCAGGCGATCTATCTCGAACCCGGCGTGGCCGTCGCGCGGCTTCCCGACGCGGTGAGCTTCGAGGACTACATCGGCGCCGGCTGCGGCCTGATCACGGCGATGCACGTTCTCGATCGCGCGGAGATTCACGCCGGCGACACCGTAGTGGTCCAGGGCACCGGCGCGGTCGGGCTCAGCGTCGTGGCGCTCGCGCGTCTGGCCGGCGCGTCGCGCATCGTCGCGATCGGCGCCCCCGCATCGCGGCTGACGCTCGCGCGGATGATGGGAGCCGACGAGGCGTTCGACGTGACGGCGACGGCTCCGTCGGAGCGTGCCGAGCGGATTCGGGCCGAGACGCACGACGAAGGGGCCGACGTCGTCATCGAAGCGGCGGGCTCGCCGCGCGCGGTCGAAGAGGGCCTGTCGCTCGCGCGCGATGGCGGACGCTACGTCATCGCCGGCCATTACACCGACGTGGGCGACAGCGCCGTCAACGCGCACCGCGACATCAACCGCAAGCACCTCGAGATCCGCGGCTGCTGGGGCAGCGAGGCGCGTCATTTCCTGCGCGCGCTGTCGATCCTGGAGCGTCATGCCGCCTCGGTGCCCTGGCGGTCGATCGGCGAGCGCCGCTACGGCCTGCACGCGCTCAACGAGGCCCTGGCGGACGCGGAGGCGATGCGGATCACGAAGGCGATCGTGGATCCGTGGTCATAGAGAATGCGCCACACCAAAATCATCGCAACCCTCGGTCCCGCGAGCAGCGCGCCGTCCACGCTGGATGCGCTGATCGCGGCGGGCGCTGACGTCTTCCGTCTCAACTTCTCGCACGGCACGCACGAAACGCACGGCGCGATGTTCGAGCAGGTTCGAAAGGCGGCCGGGCGCGCGGGCCGGCACGTCGCGATCCTGCAGGATCTCAGCGGTCCCAAGATCCGCACCGGGCCGTTGACGGGAGGACAGCCGGTGACGCTCGCGGAAGGCGCGGAGCTGCGCATCGCCGCCGGGGACGCCGCGGGCGACGCGCGGCGCGTCTTCACGCCGTACGCGCCGCTCATCACGTCGGCGCGCCCCGGGGACAGATTGCTGCTCGACGACGGGCGCATCGAGCTGCGCGTGACGGCGAAGGACGGCGGGGAACTGACGACCGTCGTCCTCAACGGCGGCACGCTGGGGGAGCACAAGGGAATCAATGCGCCCGGCGTGCCGCTCCCGGCGTCGGCGATCACCGCGAAAGACGAGGCGGACCTGCGGTTCGGCATCGCGCTCGGCGTGGATCTCGTCGCGCTGAGCTTCGTGCAGACCGCCGAAGACGTGACGCGCGCGCGCAGCATCGCGAAGGACGCCGGACGCGACATGTCGTTCATCGCGAAGATCGAGCGGCCGCACGCGATGGAGAATCTGGACGCCATTCTCGGCCTCTGCAACGGCGTGATGGTCGCGCGCGGCGATCTCGGCCTCGAGATGCCGCTCGAGCAGGTGCCGCGCGCGCAGAAGCAGATCGTGCGGCGTGCGCGATCGCTCGGCCGGCCCGTGATCGTCGCGACGCAGGTGCTCGAATCGATGCGCTCGGAGCCCCGGCCCACGCGCGCCGAGGTCAGCGACGCCGCGAACGCGGTCGACGAAGGGGTGGACGCCATCATGCTCGCCGGCGAGACGGCAGCCGGCGCGTACCCCGTCCGCGCCGTGCAGACGTTGGACGCGATCATCTCCGACGCCGAGACGCTGCCCCCTTCCGACCACATCGTCCCCGCCGTCGATCCCGCGGGACGTCCGCACTGGCGCGCGTTGTGCGAGGCGGCGATCACGCTGGCGACGTCCGGGCAGGCGGACGCGATCGTTGCGATTACCCGCGTCGGCAGAACGGCGGAGCTGCTGGCGTCGCTGCGGCCCCGCGCGCCGGTCTACGCCGTGACGCCGAGCGACAGCGTCGCGCGCCGCCTCTCGCTCAACTGGGGCGTGACGGCGCTCGTGTCGGAGGATCGAGACGCACCGTCGGTCGAGCGCGCGCTCATCGCGCGGCGCTGCCTGCCCGCGGCATGCGTCGTGGTGTTCGTCAACGTGAGCGCGGACCTGAGCCGTCCCGACGGCAACTTCCTGAACGTCCAGCGCCTCGGCGGGTGAGAGAGGCAGCAGAGCGGTTAGATTCTCTTGCGGCCTCTTGCGACGTAGAACATCAGCCCGATGCCAATCATCACGACGGCCTGCACGACGAGACTTACCTCGAACGTCAGCGCGTTGGAGCCCGGCGGCGGCACGAACGTCAGCGCCAGCGCCACGGCGGTCGCGGCGAAGCCGACGGCTGCGACGACCCACAGACCCGGCGTGCCACCCGGGATTCGGATCTCGATCGACTGCGCGGGGCCGGCGGGCCGCAACCGGACGAGCGCGGCAAACAAGTAGAGATACGGCACGAAGTAAATCAGGATCGTGAGATTGACGAGGATGTCGTACGCCTCCTGCAGCGACGTCGTCCGCCCCGCGACGGTGAAGACCAGGCTCGCGAGAAACACCGCCGACGCGGCGAGCGCCTGGACGATGAGCGCGACGTGCGGGGTCCGGTAGCGCGGGTGCAGCCGGCCGAATGACCTTGGCAGCGCTTCGTCCACGCCGGCGGCGAACGGAACGCGCGCCGAGCCCGCCGTCCACGACGTCGTCCCCGCGAGCGCGTTGAGCGCCAGCAGACCGCCCGTCAACGCGCCAAGGCCCGTGATCCCCACGCGTCCCGCGACGAGGCGGACCGCGTCGGTAATCCCGCTCAACTCGCGCAGCGACGACACCGGCACCGCGACGAGGACCGACACGGATCCCGCGATGTAGAAGATCGTCGTCGCCACGCCCGCGATGATCACGCCGCGCGGAATCGTCCGCTGCGGATCCCGGACCTCCTGGCCGATGAACGACGTGATCTCGAAGCCGGAGAACGCGAAGCACATCGCCGACCAGAGGCCGATCGTGTCGAGCAGCGCGCCGTGCGGCACCATGGATTCCGAGGTGAACGGCGTCGCGGATCCGAACCGCGCGAGTGCCACCGCGCCGCAGGCGATCAGCAGCCCGGCGGGAATCCAGACGCCCGCGCTCCCCGCGTTCTGCAGCCACTTCCCGGTGCGCAGGCCGACGACGTTGACAACCGCCGCGATCCAGATGCCGGCGAGCACGAACGCGACGGCGTAGAGACGGCTCGTCGCGAGCCATTGCCACCGATCGCCGCCGATCGCGATGGCGTTCTCGGCGCCGAACAGCAGCAGCGAGGGAAAATAAAAAAGATTGTTGACCCACAGGCACCAGCCGCAGATGAACCCATGGCCGGCGCCGAATGCGCGCCGCACCCACGCGTAGACGCCTCCCTGATCAGGGTAGCGGCTCGCAAGCTCCGCGACGGCGGCGGCGAGCGGCACGAAGAACGCGACGCAGGCGAGCACCCACAAGGTCACCGACGCGGGGCCGGTCCTCGCGCCGCGCGCGATCCACCGCAGACCGACGACCGCGACGATGTTCATCAGGACGACGTCGCCGAGGCCGAGCGCCCTGATGAACCCGGGACCGCCGTCGCCGGGAGGCCGGCCGTCCGTCATGCGTTTTCCACGAACTGCTTCAGCTCGGCGAGCGAGAGCTGCCAGCCGCGCGCGATGACCGCGTAGTAGCGGCGCCAGCGCACGTTCTCGTCGAACCCGGTCTGGCGCACGCGGAGCCGGCAGGCGGGCCCGTCCATCGCGCAGCTCACCTCGAGCGACATCGGACCGATCGGGTCGCCGTCCGGCGGAAGCCACCACGCATCGGCGACGAAGAACTCGCGGCCCGCGAGGTACTCCATCACCGTGCCGTGAAAGACGCCGCCGAGCCGTCCCAGGACTTCGTCCGCGTCCGGCGTCGGATCCCACTCGACGGCGTAGATGCCGAGCGGCCGGGGCGTCGTCACCGATCGCACCGTCTGCCACCACGCGGCGAGCGCGTGCGGATCGAAGAAGGCGGCCATCACGCGCGTGGGAGCGGCGTTGATGAGGAGCGAGTGTTCGAACTCGGGGGTCGTCAAGTTTCGCGAGAGCTTACCAAAACGGCGACGGCGCGCGGTAGGATCGTGGGATGGCGAGCCCCGACATCCTTCAGCCGGACGAGAGCTGGAACGAGCATTACGCCGACGAGAAGGACGCGGCGTTTCTCTACCGCGAGCTCGCCGCCGCGGACACGGATCAGAACCGCCGCGACCTGTTCCTGCGGCTGGCGGCGGTCGAGGACCGGCACGTCGAGCGTTGGGCGGATCTCTTCCGGCAGGCGGCGCGGCCGCTTCCGAAATACACGACGTCGCGCCGCACGCGGCTGCTCGCGTGGGTCGGGCGGCGGTTCGGCCCGTCGACGATCCTGCCGTTGATTCTCGCGGAAGAAGGGCGCGAGGTGCAGGCGTACCTCGGGCTGGCGCGCGCCTCGACGAACCGGGAGACGCACAGGGCGGCGGTGGATATCGCCGCGGAATCCGCCATCCACGCACGCGAGCTCTCCGAAGTGATGGGACGCGAAGGGGAGCCGTGGCACGTCGGCGGCGCCGGCGGCGTGCTGCGGTCGGTCGTGTACGGATTCAACGACGGCCTGACGGCGAACTTCGGTCTCGTGGCGGGCGTCATCGGCGCGAGCGTGACGCCGCACGTCGTGATCATCAGCGGCATCGCCGGCGCGATCGCCGACGCGCTCTCGATGGGGTCGAGCGGCTATCTGGCGGCCAAGAGCGAGGCGGAGGTGCAGGCGCACCAGATCGAGATGGAGCGGCACGAGATGCGGCTGATGCCGGACCTCGAGGAGGACGAACTCGCGCTCATCTACGAAGCGAAAGGCCTGACGAAGGAGCGCGCGCGCGAAACCGCGAAGACGATGATGCAGGATCCGGCGCGCGCGCTCGAGACCCAGGTGCGGGAAGAATTGAACATCCATCCCGCGGAGCTCGCGCCGCTCAAGGACGGCCTCGTCACCGGGTCGGCGACGGCCGTCGGCGCGTTCATCCCGATCATCCCGTTTCTCCTGATGAACCACGGGCCGGCGGTGTGGGTGTCGCTGACGATCAGCATGCTCGCGCACTTTGCGATTGGCGCCGCGCGGAGCATGTTCACCGGGCGCGGCAGCTGGGCGAGCGGCCGCGACATGTTCCTCGTCGGCTTCGGCGTCGCGGGCGTCGGCTATTTGATCGGCGAGCTGGTGGTGAAATTCCTCTGATTGACGACCAGCGACGAGCGACCAGCGACCAGCGACGAGGATGGCTGCCGCAGCGTCTGCACGAAGCTGACGATGTGCCACACCTGATCCTTCGTCAGCTTGTCCTTGAACGCGGGCATCTTCGGCTTCTGGCGGCCGTTCCATACTTTGTAGAACACGACGCCGTCGGGATTGCGCGCCGCGCGCTTCGGATTCGTGAGATCCATGTCCTGCTCGTTGTCGGGATCCGCGTCCGGACCGTCGCCCTTGCCGCCCGGACCGTGGCACCGTTGACAATTCGACTTGAACAGCTGCCGTCCGGCCGGCACGGCGCTCGCGTCCGCGGCGAGCGGATTCTTCTCGGCCTCGGCGTCCGCCGGAATCGTCCATCCGCTGCCCGCGGCCTTCGGCTTGTCCTGCGGCGCCGATGATTGCGCGCCGACACCGATCGCGCCGATCAGCATCAGCGCTGCCGCCGCGATCGACACGTGTGCCCGTCCCGCCATGGATGAGTCCTCCGCTCGCGAAAAACGACCGGCATCGATGATGATACAGTCTTTTCGAGTATGAACAATCAGCCGCTCGCGTACCACGATGGCGAGTTTCTCGAGAGCGACGAAGCCAGGCCGATCCGAATCCTCGCCGAATACCTCGAACCGCTGCGGCGGTTCCGCGAGCAGAACATTCAGGACACCGTCGTGTTCTTCGGATCGGCCCGGGTTCACAGCCGGCTGCACGCGGAGCGCGCGCTCGCGAGGCTGAGGCTCCGCAAACGCAGCAACGACTACCCGACCGCGCTCAAACGCAGCCGCAAGGCGCTCGAATGGTCGCGCTACTACGAGGACGCGCGCGAGCTGGCGAAGCAGTTGACCGAGTGGAGCCTCTCGCTCGAGTCGCCGCGCCACCGGTTCGTCGTCTGCTCCGGCGGCGGCCCCGGGGTGATGGAGGCCGCGAACCGCGGCGCGCGCGAAGCCGGCGGCAAGACGATCGGGCTCAACATCCGGCTGCCGTTCGAGCAGGGGGCGAACCGCTACATCACCGACGGGCTGCACTTCGAGTTCCACTACTTCTTCATGCGCAAGTTCTGGTTCGCGTATCTCGCGAAGGCGCTCGTGATCTTCCCGGGCGGTTTCGGCACGCTCGACGAAATGTTCGAGATCCTGACGCTCGCCCAGACGAAGAAGCTGTCGAAGCAACTCTGCGTCATCCTGTACGGGGTCACCTACTGGCGTCAGGTGTTCGACCTCGAACCGCTCGTCGAATGGGGCGCCATCGCGAAGAAGGATCTGAACCTGCTGCAGTGGGTCGATACGCCGCGCGAGGCGTTCGAGAAGCTCCGGGATCATCTCGTCACGCATCATCTGGTGCCCGAAACCGCGCAGGAAAATCTGGCGCCCGGAATCGCGAAGACGCTCGGATAAACGAGGAGATCGTCATGACTCGGGAAGAACGCGAAGCGTTGGTCGACCAGTACAAGGACGGCTATCGCGTCGTCGCCGAGGCGCTCCTGAAGGCGACGCCGGAGGAGCTCGAGGCGAAGCCGTCGGCGGCGGCGTGGTCGGCTCGCGAGATCGTGCACCATCTCGCCGACAGCGAGATGATTGCCGCCGTCCGGTTCCGCCGGCTGCTCGCGGAGGAGCGCCCGACGTTCGAGCCGTGCGACCAGGACGTGTTCGCGCGCCGGCTGCACTACGACCGTCCGCACGAACTGTCGCTCGAGCTGTTCAAAGCGGCGCGCGAGAGCACCGGCGAGC